>Ga0247843_1003700_pt1 | contig 24350 bp, 14 predicted proteins | sample LaCruzMarch2017__FD_192420 | JGI IMG/M metagenome (GOLD analysis project Ga0247843, IMG submission 192420) | Freshwater microbial communities from meromictic Lake La Cruz, Castile-La Mancha, Spain - LaCruzMarch2017_8m | ecosystem: Environmental > Aquatic > Freshwater > Lake | place: Spain...
GCAGGATGCATTCACAAAGGCATCAAAGTCCCTGTCTTTTGCCAGAAAATGGATTGACGATTTTTGGAATCCCATTTTTTGGAATTCTACAATTATTTGTTCCAATTAGTTATGTCCCTATCTATAAGTATTACAACCGATTTTGACGTAGCACTGACAGACCATACAATTGAAGTGCCGCAGATTGTTTTTGTTAAGATTGCACAGGTGATTAAAGTTAAAAACAAATACACGTATGCGCCTTACGTAGCTAAGAAATAGTACCATAAGGTTCTGAATGGGCAGTATTAGTGAACAATACAGTAAAGTTTTGACAATAAATCCTTTGATGAGTGGTTGATAATTCAATCACTCATTTTTTGTTTCTCTTACTTATTATCTTTCCACTTAATTATGAAAAAAGTAAAATTTTCGCTCGTTTTAGCCGCTACGACCCTGATTTTAACTTGCGGCTTTGTCCAGAAAAAAGGTAAATGGCAGAATCTTTTTAACGGTAAAGATTTTAGCGGCTGGCATGCCTTTAATAAACAGGGAGAACCGCTTTCTGACAAATGGGTAGTTGACGATGGTGCGATAGCACTTACGGGCAAAGGAGGGGGCGATCTGGTAACTGATCAGGAATTTGAAAACTTTGAACTCGAAATGGATTGGAAAATTTCCGAAAAAGGAAATAGCGGCGTAATGTGGGGCGTAGTGGAAGACAAAAAATACTGTTGTCCTTACAGCACGGGCCCGGAAATGCAAGTGCTTGACGACGCCAAGCACCCGGATTCATTTGCAGGAAAAAATGGTAATCACAAAGCCGGATCACTGTACGACATGATTCCCCCTGCCGATTTGAACGCGGTAAAACCTGCCGGCGAATGGAACAAAGCAAAAATGAAAATTGACAAGGGACAAGGTACTTTTTGGCTCAATGGCAAGCAAATGGTGACATTTCCAACCAAAGGCCCTGAATGGGATGCCTTAGTAGCCAACAGCAAATTTAAAACGTGGGAAGGCTTTGCGAAATTTCCCAAAGGAAAAATTGCCCTTCAAGACCATGGTAATAAGGTTTGGTTCCGCAATATCCGTATTCGTGAGCTATAGAAATAGTCGGTAATAGGTACCAAATAAGAAAATGCCGTCAGAGGTAGAATTTTTACGTTCTATTTCTGACGGCATTTTTATGTAACAAAAAGAAAGCCCCTCGCAGCTACACAAACCCCTAAGGTAGCGCGAGGGGAAATTTCATCATAGGTTAAGTCGTGATTGAATCAACTATGCAAAGTTATGCAAACTTTTTGTAATGATGCAATTTTTTTTGCATTTATTTGCAAAAAAATACAGCTATCTTTCGGTCGTGATTTGACGCATAGTTGCGTCAGCATAAGGGAAATAAATACGCTTTACCTATGATTAAAGAAGAACGCCAACGGCTCATTATTGAGAAGCTCAATCGTGACCAAAAAATCAATCTGTTGGAGTTGAGTCAATTGCTGAATGTATCCTACGATAGCATTCGGCGGGATGTTATCGAACTGGAAGATAAAGGCTTATTGAAAAAAGTACACGGTGGCGCTGTGGCCAATTCCTACTTATCTTTCAAGACTACGCAGGGCTTCGGCATTGACAACCAAGAGGTATTACAACTAACACGCAAAGCCCAAAAACTGTTTGAAAATCACCAAACTGTCTTCATGGATGGTGGTACGACCAATTTTCACATTGCCGAACAATTCTCTAAAAATCTGGAACTTACAGTAATTACCAACAGTCTGCCACTTGCTACGGTGCTCAATGAACATCCGAAAATCGAAACTATTTTGTTGGGTGGCACCTATCACAAACGGTACCAAATTACGATTGGAAACGAAGTGATGAGGCAGTTGGAACACTTCCGTGCCGATTTATATTTGATGGGTTTCAATGGTTTACACCCGGAAGTGGGCGTAACTCTGCGTAACTATGAGGAGTCGGTACTGAAACAAAAAATGGCACAGGCAGCCAAGAAAGTGGCAATCTGTTCTATCACCGAAAAACTCCATAGTGTGGAGACGTACAAAGTATGTGATTTGCACGCAATAGATATACTTTGTACGAGTCTTAAACCCTCCGATGCGGCATTAAATGAATTTCGACAAAATGGAATCGAGATATTGTAAATAGTTTGCAAAACTTTGCAGACTATTTACAATACTTCATCAATAATTTTTTGAACCAGCATTTTATCAATTCGGCTTTTGTCCATGTCGATGATTTCGAAGCGATAATCCTGCCATAGGAAATGCTCGCCCGTGTTGGGAATATCTTTTAAAATATGCAGGGCAAATCCGCCGAGGGTATTAAAGCCGGTCAGTTCTTTTTTCTGTTCCACTCTAATATCAAAATGATCTAAAAAGTCTTCCCAAGGCAATTGGGCGTCCACTAAAAAGCTGCCGTCTTCGCGTTCAACAATGTCGTAATTAAATTCATCAGTTTCGGACAAATCTCCCACCAGTACGTCCATAATATCATTGAGCGTAGCAATACCCAACATGGCACCGTATTCATCCACGATAATTCCAAAGTGGACGCGACGTTCTTTGAATTTCTCCAACGCCTGATACGCTTTGTTGTTTTCGGGGATGTACAGCGGCTCACGCGCCAGCGACTCTAATTTGCCCAGTTGTTCTTCCAAATCCTCTCCCAGCAAGTCTTTGACGTAAATAAGACCTACAATGTTATCTATACCGTCGTTGCAAAGCGGATAGACGGAGTGTTTGGACTCCATTATTTTGGCACGGTTCACTTCCGGTTCGTCGGCGGCATCCAACCAGGTTACTTCCTGACGGTTGGTCATCAAAGAAACAATTTTACGGTCGCCAAGGTGAAAGACATTTTCTACAATTTCCTGTTCAATTTCATCAATGACACCTCCGGTGGTTCCTTCCTGAATAATTGTTTTTATTTCTTCTTCCGTTATGGCTTGGTCGCGGGGTTTAATTCGCAACAATTTCATAATTAAGTCGCTTGACTGTGCCAAAAGCCAAATGAAAGGAGCAGTCAACGTAGAAAGCCATCCCATGGGCGCAGCCATGAACTTAGCAATACCTTCTGGATTGGACATGCCGATGCGTTTAGGAACCAATTCGCCCAGTACCAACGACAAATAGGTAATAAAAAGCACGACACCTCCCACGGCTATGCTGTGCGAATAGGGTTTTAGACTTTCAAACTGTTCGATGTAAGCCTGAAAATCAGTGGTGATCCGTTCGCCGCTAAATACCCCATTCAGAATACCGATGAGGGTAATCCCGATTTGGACAGTAGAAAGAAAGCGATTGGGGGAATTGGCCAAGGCGAGTGCGTGCTTAGCCTGACGGTCGCCGTTGCGAGCCGCAGTTTCCAATTTAGACTTACGCGATGAAACCAGCGCGATTTCTGACATGGAGAAAATACCGTTGATAAGAACGAGTAGAACGATAACAAGAAGTTCCACGTATGGGGTTGGTTGGTACAATTGCAAAATTATCAAAACTATTTGCTATCCAAAACAAACCCATTTGCTAATTTTGTCAAGTTTTACTATTCCCATACGAATGATCATCTTTATCAAAGACCGTCCCATCCGAATTTTGAGCGAAAAAGCCGCTCAAAAACTCCCCAATCGTGTCACTTTCGACAAGATATTAGATGCCCATTTGGAAATGCTGAAGGTAGCAAACCTGCGCGGACATTTGCTTATTCTGAACGCAACGCCCATTACGACGGAGAAATTATTTCATTTTTTGAATAATTTTGAATTGCCTGATTTACAGTCGATTTACTTGGTTCCTAAAGACCGAGATGCCGTTGAAAAACGCCTTAAAAAGATGTATACAATTGTGAAGGCATCGGGAGGGATTGTTACCAAAGACCATCAGTTTTTGATGATGTTTCGCCGTGGGGTTTGGGACTTACCCAAGGGTAAATTGGACGACGGTGAAAAATCGAAAAAAGCCGCCCAACGCGAGGTGGAAGAAGAAACCGGAGTAAAAGCGGAAATTGTAGAAAAAGTGTGTACTACTTGGCATACCTACACTCAAAACAACCAACGTATCCTTAAAAGAACCAAATGGTATTTGATGCGCAATGTAGATGATAGCAAAATTGCGCCTCAGCACGACGAAGGGATTGAGCAAATTGTGTGGATGACCGAACCAGAAGTTCGTAAATCGTTGGCTAATTCCTACAGCTCCATTCGCTACGTCATCGATTGTTTTCTCGGGCAGGAAGTGGACGTGGAGTAGGGGAGCAAAATTTGCGTAGTTTTGTTACTCCTTGACTGACTCGTAAAAATGCGCCATCGATTTGTTTTCATCCACGTTACTTTACTTTTTTGTTTCATCTTCCACCTGTCGTGGACTCAGACGATAAAAGGGACGGTAAGCGATGAAAAAACGGGCGAGAAATTGCCTTTTGTAAGCATCTTTCTGAATAATACGTCTATTTCTGCCGAAACAAATCTTGAAGGCAGTTATCAATTAAAAAATATTCCAATAGGGGTTTATAGCCTTGTCGTTCGGATGACAGGCTACAAACCTTATACCTACAAGCTGACGGTTCAGAAAGGAACAAACGTTGTTTTGGACGTAAAGTTGAGCGAGGATGAGAAGTTATTGGAAGAAATAAAAATAACGTCCAAGCGTGATAAAACTTGGGAAAGTCAACTTCAGATTTTTGAAAAACAATTTTTGGGAAATGACGCTGCCGAAGGCAATTGTAAAATTGTCAATCCCTGGGTGTTGGATTTTACTTCAGAAAAGGGCGTTTTGGTGGCCAAAGCGCAGGACATCATTGAAATTAATAATCAAGCTTTAGGCTATCAAATCAGATACACCTTAAATACGTTTCGATTTGATGGCTCGCAGGTTTTTTTTAGTGGTTATGCCGAATTTGCCAACTTATTCAGCAACGATAATCGGCAAAAAGCCCAATGGGAAGTAAAACGCCGGGAAGCATATCGCGGCTCAGATATTCACTTTTTTAAGTCGTTAAGAACTAAAACAACCCTGACCGAAGGTTTTGAGTTTTATGTAGATAAACCAGGTGAAGACCCTTCTCAACGTTCGCCTTTTTTCTTCCAAAACCAAGTCAAAAAACTCACTAAAGTTTCGTTGGACAGTGCTGTTAAGCTCAGCGCTCCGGGCACTTTTCAATTGACGTTGCCCGTACGGGTGGAAATTCATTTTAATAACAAAGAAGGAATTTTTTCCATTTACAAGGACAAACCCTGCCAAGTTGCTTGGATTGAAACGAACGGACAACCGTTGCGTTTTAACGAGCAGGGTATCTTGCTGAATCCGCAAGCCTGTTCGGTTTCGGGGTACATGTCCGAAAACCGGGTGTCAACGATGTTGCCTCTTGATTATCAGTCAGTACCTCCCTCAAATCAATTGCCGATTATCTCCCAAAAAGCGCAAAAAACAGTTTCTGAATCGCCTTTTTTTGTCACCGACCGGCCTTATTATTATTCCACCGATTTGATACAGGTAAGCGGAAAGGTTTATTATTCTGACCCGGCTTCTGCTGATTCATTGAGTTCTATATTGCATCTGGAATTGGTTAATCCTGCTAATAGCCAAGTCATTGTCCACCAACTATTGAAAATAAATGAAGGATATTTTGCTTCTCAAATCAGCTTGAATGATTCAGTAATTAATTTAAAGTCAACAACTTACTTGTTGAGGACTTACACGCAGTGGATGAGAAATTTTTCGGACAGCAACTACACCTACCGTTGGGTGCCGATTGTAGTAAAAAATGAACGTATAGACTATACGCCACTTGCACAGGCTGCTAGTATACCAAACAGCTCACTCATTATAGAGGCTGTGTCGGTTCAGGATTCATTATGGTTGAAAACAACGCAATCGGATTTGATGTGGGGAAGCGTATCACTTGTGCCTGCCGAATTTACAAATTCAGTACCCTCATTGTCTCATTTCTCCATGGAGGTTGGTAGCTTGCCGGAGGTAATAAAAGGCAATTTTAAAATAGAAAAAGGAATAGAATTGAGTGGGAAGATTGCCGATTATAAGCCAACCAAACACACCAATGCACTGTTGATGCTGCCGAAAGACAACCTAAGTTTTTTCGCTTCTATTGAAGAAAACGGACATTTTACTTTTAAAGATCTGCCGATTGTTGATAATCAGGAAGCTTTGATTCAAGTTATGAATGCCAAAGGAAAACCGATTCCGGAGGCAGAAATTCAGTATGATTCCATTGCGCCACCTTCGTGGATGCCTACTCCAATGGCTTCGTGGAAAATTGTTCCTGATGCTCAAAATTATGTCCCGAATTTCCCCAAGGAAGGTATCAATTTGCAGGAAGTAAAAGTCAAAGCAACGTCTGCGCCCAAACCCATGGCCTCCATTTACAAAGAAGCCGACTACGTATTGCAGGGAAAAGACCTGTACGAAAATGCCGTAGGAATGAATATCCTGTCGGCGCTTCAGGGCCGCGTCCCAGGGATGCGTATTGTAGAATTTCCTACTGAGGATGGACTTACTAAACTCGTGATTACGATGCGGATGGGAGTGTCGGCGGGAGGATTGCAAAAGAAAACGCTACCCCAGCCGCTTGTTCTGGTAGACGGCGTTCCGTTCGACAATATCAATCAAATTGCGTTGATTCCTGTGACGCAAGTGGAACGGGTAGAAGTGGTCAATCGCGCCGAGGCCATGACTGGCTTGCGAGGCTACGTTGGTGTCATTTCGATTATTACCAAACAATCAGCAAAGAACATTAATCCAAACGCCCCGGTCAATCCGGGATTTAAGAAAATACGGGTTCACGGTTTGACGACTAATGTACGGGAGTTGACTTCTCCGCTTGGTTATTATTGGAATTCATCCGTTTCGATCGACTCTTTGCAATCGTCCGGGATTTGGATTCCCAAGCCTAAAAAAAGCGGAAATTACCACCTCTATTTTGAAGGATTGACCAAAGTCGGAAAGGTAGTTACGGGTGAAAAACTTGTGGAAATCAAGTAAATTGCCTTATTTACAGGTAGTTACTAACCTACTCAACATGACATCCTATCAAATCGGTCCGTCAGTAGCTTTTCTGTTCTTATTTGCTTTCCAAGTCGTTGGTCAACAGCGGGTGCTTATCGGGCGTGTGACCGATTCAAATACGAAGGAACCCGTACCCTATGCCGCTGTATATATCAATAACACTTCCAATGCGACCGAGACGGATGAAAAAGGGAATTATGTCCTGAAAAACGTTTTTAGTCACGTACGTGGAGGAAGTGTAGAAATTGTCGTTTCTTCGTTAGGCTACACTACTTTCCGTCAAAAAATTGCCTATAGTCAGCGAGACACGCTTATTCTACCTATCGAGTTGTCCATTCAAACTATCACTGAAGTGTCAGTCACGGGAAAACGTGATCAAACGTGGCTCCGGCAATACAAAAAATTCGAAAAAGCTTTTTTGGGAACAAGTGAAAATGCTCGATACACGACTGTTCTAAACCCGTGGGTTGTTGATTTTGAAGGCGAAACTGCCGAATTTTCGGCTTCGGCCCAAAAGATAATTGAGGTTGAAAATAAACCCTTGGGATACAAAATCTATTTTGAGTTACAACGATTTGCGCTTTCTCCCACTCGAAGCAGTTTCGCCGGCTTGGCACGATTTGAGAAAATCAAACCCAAGGACGAAGAGCAAAAAAAGAAGCTGGAGGAAAACCGACAAAAGGCGTACGAAGGCTCAGAACGGCATTTTTTTAAGGCATTGGCCCAAAAACGATTAAAACAGGAGGGGTTTGTGGTCTATGAAGTAAACCCGGATTACCACGAAAAAACAAGCTTCTCACACCTCAGCCCTCAGCTGGGAAAAAGGTTGTTTTCTTTTAACGATACGGCTGCCGTAAAACCGGGCAGATTTCCTGCTTCCAAAGAACTGATTATTAGGAGGGAGTTGGAAATATTAAACACCAACACAGTTACTCGTATTGGTGCTTATCAGGATGCGCCTTTTCCTGTTTCGTGGCTTCAATTGAAAGGCGGCAAAGCCGAAGCAACTACCGCAGGTTTATTGTTTGATACCAATAGTGCGGAATGGGCCGGCGATATTGCCGAGCGAAGAATTGCGGATATGCTGCCGTTGGATTATGAACCGGAACCTTTAACCGAAAACAATAATTGGAAGTTGTTTTTGCCCAGAAATACCCCTGAGAATCAAAGCAAAAGTGCTTTAGAACCGGAACCGGCTCCTTTGGTTTCCATCAAACATTATTTTGAAGCAGATTCCGTTGTGTTTCGCATTCAGGTAAAAAAGCCCGATGGCGAGCCGGTAAGAGGCAGATTGTCAATTGCGGTGATAGAAGATACTCAACCTGAACTGAGCCGGGCAGATACATTGCATTCTAAAAACACTTCTTCAGATACATCGCAAATCAGTCAAGACAAAAAGTCAATTACCTTGGAAGAAGTAAAAATCAAAGTAAAACGAAGCAAAAAGGCGACTCAGACTTTGTTAGGCAAGGTAGATTATGTAGTGGATAGCCAAGACCTGAAAGATATTATTTCAGGAAATGTAATTACGGCCCTGCAACATAAAGTACCGGGTTTGGATATTTTTGAAACGACCGACAATGCCGGTTTTAATCGAAAAGGCATTAGAATAAGGGGAGGAGGATATAGTTTACAAGCCACCGGTTCTGTAGAAGATGAACCGCTTTTTTTATTGGACGGTATTCCTTTTGGGACATTGCAAAGTTTGAATTCCATTCCAATCAATGAAGTATTGCAAATCGAAGTGATTAAAAGTGCCAATTCGCTTTTAGGTTCGCGAGGAAAAAACGGCGCAATAAACGTAGTCACCAAAAGAGCCGCCGCTAATAGTGATACGCCGATAGCATCCATTAATGAGGGAAAGCTGTTTTTCTGGCAACCCTCCACCGAACTGTCGCCGCAAGGAGAGGTAGTAATACGGTTTGCGTTACCCAAAGGGATCAAATACTACGTAACAGTAAATGGTATTACTTGCGAAAATCAGCCCTTTACGCATGAGATTCGAGTGTATTGACAAGTCGTTAAATGTTTCCTTTTGTTAATGATTTTACTGTTTTTTTCTTCTGAGTGCCTGTAATCAGGTAGATACAACCCCCTGATTGACTTATGTAAAAAATCTACTTTTATGGCACCAAACCCTTACCTTCTTCCTATTTTTATCCTTTCCATTGCTGTCTTATTGTACAGCATTATCAAACTTAAAATCAACCCTTTTCTGGTCTTACCGGCGGTCGGTTTACTGACGGGGTTAGCCAGTGGTTTGCCTTTGGAAAAAGTAACCAAACTCTTAGCCGACGGCTTCGGACAGACCTTGGGGAGTATCGGAATTGTAGTGGGTTTGGGAATTATTCTGGGGAATGTATTGGCTCATTCGGGGGCTACCGAGCAAATCGCCAAGCTGTTTTTACGAAATGTAGGAATTAAAAATGCGACTCTTGCCATCGCCATCACGGGCTATTTGGTGTGCATCCCCGTGTTTCTCAATGCTGCTTTTATTGTATTTATGCCGTTGCTGCGGGATTTGGCCCGTACTACCAAAATACCGTTGGTCAAACTTGTGGTAGCGCTCATCATTGCCGGTTTCGCCACTCACTGTCTCGTCATTCCTACTCCCGGGCCATTGGCCGTGATGGGAACGCTCAATCTGAACGTAGGTTCTTTTTTGGGATGGTCGTTGCTGATTGCGGTTCCGCCTGCAATCATCGGGTTGATAGCGGCCAATTACTTTGGCAAACAGCCGTTTATGCAAATTGTAGAAACGGAGCAAGTCAATTCAGCTCCTGCTGAAAATCAAGCGGTTCCTTTGGGAGGCTTGTCTTTGTTTGTACTTTTATTTCCGATTTTGTTGATTTTAGTCGGTAGCCTCATGGCCGAATTTCTTCCCAAAGAGAATAGTTTTCGGTCGGTGATGGCATTTGTTGGAGACAAAAACGTGGCGATGTTGATTGGAGTTGCCGTGGCGGCGATTGCCCTGAAACCCTACTGCCGCAAGACGTTTGATGAGCTTGTAAGCGAAGGAGGAGCCAATGCAGGCTTGCTCGTTTTGATTGTGGGAGCTGGTGGTTCGTTTGGGGCCATTATCAATGGTTCAGGCATCGCAGGAAGCTTGGTCAATGTGCTGTCTTCCCTGAACTTATCCTACCTGTGGTTAGGGTTTTTGTTGACTGCGATTTTACGGGCGGCTCAGGGGTCGGCTACGGTAGCTGCCGTGACGACTTCCTCTATTTTAGGACCCATGCTGGTATCGTCAGGCGACAATCCCGTCATGGTTGGGCTAGCTATTTGTTGTGGCAGTATGTGTTTTTCATTTCCAAACGATTCCGGATTTTGGGTGATTTCACGCTTTTCGGGACTGACAGTGCCACAAATGCTTCGTGCCTGGACGCTGACCAGTACTGTATCAGGATTTTTGGGCTTTGCCTGTACCTTGTTGTTGGATTGGATTTTGTAAAAAAAATGGAATGACGAGTGACGAGCGGACCGCCGCTGCGGTGACGAATGACGAATTCTTAATAAATTCCTTCAAGTTTGCATTTGAGATTGATGAGTCCGTCGCTTGCGGTGGCTTTAATTTGAAGGACGCCGCTGCCTGTATCAAATAGGGTAATGACGGGTGGAGAAGTGATGTCTCCCGCTTTAGAATTAACCATTATCGGTATCAGCGAAGTTGTGATTCCTCCCTCGTTTCTGTTGGCCGTAATGGCGTGTTTGGAGAAAGTGGCTCCGTCGGGATAGACTTTGTCAACGCCGTAGCAGGTGCATTCAGCCGACATTCGGGAATAATTTCCCATCGGAATAGCAAAGAGTGTTGTGCCGGTTGTTACATCGGTTTGGCTGTACGTAGTTTTGATTCCTACCCCTGTAAAATCATTCCCTGTATGCTGTCGGGCATTGGGGTGAAGGGGGGCGTACAACGTTCCCATGCGGCCATACGTGAGTCCGCAATAGGCGATTGAAAAGTCATTGGCAATCCCTTCCTGCGTGTAAAACCGTACTTTAAGAATATCCCCCTGATTGAGGTCTATATTTCCAGAAGTAACTACAAAACTGGTATCTGTAACGCTCGCATCTCGCAGTCTGACGGGGCCGTATAGCACTTCGGCGTTGTTTTTTACCAACACCGGTACAATGGTCGTGTTGTTCTTATTGCGGCCTATCACCGTGACGCTGTAGGTGCCTGTGTAGGGGGCGGGAATGGCTTCAAAATCAATGTATCTCATCACTGGGCTCATACATCTTAGATTTTTACCAAACATACCTTCGCCGTTAACAAGATTCAGGGTTAGGCCCGAATTATAGATGGCGTCGGTTCCAAATTGTAGATCGCCGTTTTTTATCAGATTGACTGATGACGTGGCTAACCGACTTCCATTTCGAACGCCCGAAAGCACATCAACATTTTCTTTTGAACCTGTTTTAGCGACGGAAGCACTTGCGTTGGCGCTGTTGGGGGTGATAACACCTGCGGCGTTCACTACGATTCCTTTTGTGTCAATGGGTAACCCTTCTTTGCTGTCCCAATACCCTCCAAAAAAGCTTAAAGAGCCGTCCACCATCGGTTGGTCAACGTACAATATCCTGACTTGCTGATAGGAAATATCACAGTTGTAGAAGGAAAACCCCTGCAATAATTGATTTCCATACACCCGAATGGCGTAATCGCCTTTCCAAATTCGGCAATCATAAAATGCATTGGCATTGAATTCGGTCAAATCCTTGGGCGTACCCGTATAAATCCAAATTTCCTTAATATCGCACTGACTGAAAGTATTCCAATAGTGTTCGTCAAATACGCCCGAATTCGTAAATCCAAATTTTAGATTTTGAAATTTACACTTTTTGAAGTCGGAAAAATACATCCCATCAATGTCAGTAGTGCCCAGAATTTCCAATCCAGCAATTGCCAAATTTTTGCAACCGGCTATTCTTACGACAGGAATGGTCTCGGGGTTGTCGGTACTAATTTTGGCACCGTACCCCTCTATTTCTAAATTAGAGGCTCCGTTGGCATTCTTACTGATGGTTAGTGTCCCGTTGATTTTATAGGTTTTGGGAAGAATTCTTAATTTTCCATTGGACGTAGCCGCTAACCACTTGACAAAAGCCGGATAATCGTTGGTAAGGCCGTCGCCAACCGCACCAAAATCTTCGGGAGTGGAGTAGGAGCGACTTGAGTTTATTGTGCTAAGCTGATTTTGGGCCGTCAGATAATGGGCAGTTGCCAAAATCAATGAAAATAAATGGTATTTTCTCATTTTCCTTTTCGAGTGTAATTCTCCTGCAAAAGTAAGGGTATAGCAGAAGATTACCCTTGGGCAGAGTGTAAAGTACTTATAGTGTAAATCATGAACGTATTTTTATAAACGAAAAAAGCCGCAAAAGCGGCTTAAAATGAAAAGAAATCAGCACGGACAGAATTTCGTCCGTGCCGATAATAGAATTTATTTGTCTCCGGGTTTTACTTCAGCTTTAGCACTGAAAATTGGATTCTTTTCGTTTCCTCCAGCCATTAGATATGCCATCAGGTCTTTCAGCTCTTCCTCATTCAGACTATTGATCAGATTACCATACATGATAGAAACGGGTGAGTACTTGTGCGATGCTACATTCTTTTTTGCTATTTTGATTACAGTCTCTGGTTCGTAAGGATTTTGCGAAACAAAATAAGTATTGGCATCTTCGTTGGTTAATCGTCCTACGATTGACTGTCCATTTTTTAGCGTGAAGTGAGTAGCTGCGTATTGGTCAGAAATTGTTTTATTTGGCTCAATGATAGATTCTAACATATCTTTCACCGAAAAACGAGTACCCAATTGTGTCAAATCAGGTCCGATACTTCCGCCTTCGCCACGCATACCATGGCACCGATTGCAAGTAATGGCATCGTACATATTTTTCCCCTGTTCAAAGTTACGGTTGGTCAATCCAGCTTCAAGCAATGGGAGTGCATTGTCCAGTTTCCACTGCTTTCCGGGGCCTTTAGGATTCACTACTTTTACCAAATCATTTCCGTTTTTAGTCAACAACTCACCGCCCGAAAGTTTATCGTAGTAGGCCATTTTTCCTTCAGGAACATGTTTTAAGGCCAATTTACGTGCCCGGTCAATAAACCCAACGTAACTCCGACCGCCTTTGTAGCTAAATGCTTTATAGAACCATTTGAAGTAGCGCTCATGTAGTTCCGGAGTCCAGTTTTTACTTGCCAAACTCAGCATTGTTGCGTAATAGGTCTGTTGAGCAGGCGGCATGTGTTTCAACATATCGGCAATGTCCATTCCATACTGTGGATTACGCATAATCAATTCGGCAGAGGCGGTTGCGGTATTGCCACCGGCAGTCAGGTTGGTAGGTTGCTCTTTCGCTTCAAGTAGGGCAAGCGTTTTAGGAATCACTCCCGGAGCTTCCAAATAAATCAACGCTTTACTAAGTGCGCGATTAAGGTCAGCACCAACGGCAGGATAATAAGGGTTCAGATAAGCGGCAATCTGTGCATTTTGGGCAGCATCAGGAGCACCCATGCGGAGAAATACTAACTCAAACGCCCGTAAAATATCCAACTGCTGTGATTCCGAAAGGGCCTTGAAATTAACATTTAACAACGACTTAAGCATTGCGCTTTTTTGTTCCGGCTTTCCTTGACGCGCAAGGGCAATGATGGCATGAATAGAAGCAATCGGGTCTTTTTCGTTCAATGCTTTGTCCTGCCATTCTGCAACGGGTTGGTGTTCTACTGCCAAGCGTGCTGCGTAACGAATAAAGCGGTCAGGGTGCTTTAAATACGGCCAAGCAGTGGCTACGGCCTGAGGATTAGGTTCACCGTGAAACTTCTCCAAGCTTCTTCTCAACTCATTTTCTTTGTTGATAGGTGCCGCGGCTATCGGAGCTGTACTTTCTGAACCCGTATAGTAAACACGATAGAGATCAGCTTCCAAACGGCGACCGCCCGTTAAAAAGTAAAGTGCCCCATCAGGGCCAATGGCACCGTCGGTCAGTGGCAAGGGAATACCTGACAAAAACTCCTCATGTTCAGCCGTATAGGTAGAACCGGAAGGCTTAAGATGGATGGCGTGAATGATACCGAAACTCCAGTCAAAAGCCAAAAGTGTTCTTTTATATTTGGCTGGGAATTTGGCATCTTTTAAGTGAATAAGGTTGGTAGGAGAACCCTGTCCGATATTCATTACTGGCGACATGTTGTCCGGGAAAGTCGCTGACCATTTGCTGTTTCCCGTTCTCCAGCCATATTCACTGGCACTCGTAGCGTGACAGATACGGGTAGGGCGGTACCAAGGTAAGCCAAAATCCCACTCCATGTCGGCATCATACACAAACAGATCGCCCACTTCGTTGAAAGCCATGTCAAACGCATTACGATAGCCTGCGCTGATCAATTCCCAACGTTTGCCTTCGGGGTCAAGATTGGCAATCCATCCTCCCGGTGCCATACGGTCGTTGGCGTGGCCGCGAGGGTCTTTGATAAGTGGGAATAAATTATCTTCCTGCCAGTTGGAAGGCAAGCGATACGCATCCATTTTAGGAACATCTGTATGGTTACCTGCAATCACAAACAGCGATTTTTTATCGGGTGATAAAATGATACTGTGTGGGCCGTGCTCGCCTTCTCCCACCAATTCTTTCAATAAGGTGATTTTATCGTATTGGTCGTCATTGTCTGTATCCTGCAAACGATACAAACCGCTTCGGCGAGGAAACGTTTTGTTGTTCTTGCCGTTATTGATCATCACATAAAGGCTGTTGAAGGCATACAACAAGCCATTCGCATAGCCCATGCCCACCGTGTCTATGTTTGCTCCTTTGCCGATTTTCAATGGCTCAACCACGGGTGCGCCTTCGGTACCGATAGCGGGAATTTGTAACCGATACAGCGAACCATACTGGTCGGAGGTAATCATTCGCCCTTTGTCATCAAAGGTCATAGCTACCCAAGAACCCTGTTTATTGTCTGAAGGACTATAGAGGTGATCAGCTTTGAATCCGGCTTGCATTTTCAGTTTTTCGGTCTTTGGATTGTCCCTTCCATTGACGGCCGGCTCCGTCTTATTTAAAATGGTGAAGGAGGCCGCCATCACAAACAGTGCTGCCGCCGCCAGCACTATTGGAACAGATTGGTGTTTAGGATACATACGTGTTGGGAGTATTATGTTAGAATAATTATGGATTTTTCTCTGAAAACAAAAGAGGGTTTACCTATTCATTTTACCCTACTTTTTACAAAATAGGCTACTGGTTTATCTCTTAGCAAGTCAAAAAGAAAAAACGAGCCAGTGTCGAAAATGAAACTGGCTCGCTACATGAAAAAATTAGAAATTAGGGCTTAAATCTGCCTCAGCAGCCGGCAAGCCGTAGTAAGGGGTTATGATGGTAAAGGCATCGCTTGGCACAAAGCCCGATTCAGGGAAATAATACCTAAATTTATCTGCTTTGACCCGGTCGCCATAGGCTTTGATAACCGTTTCGAGGCGGCCTGTCCGTACCAAATCATGCAAACGCTTCGACTCGAAGGCTAATTCAACTCTTCTCTCTCGGTAAACAGCGTCACGCAAGGCGGTTTGAGTAGCGGCAGTTGTATTGGCCAATCCCGCACGGGTACGAACTTGGTTGAGGAAAGGAGCGGCATCGGCCAATTTGTTTTGCTCGATGAGGGCTTCTGCCAAGAACAACAACACTTCTGAGTAGCGGTAAATGGGCCAGTTCATGCCGTGGTTGTTGTGCAGTGCATGCGGTCTTGCGTACTTCTTAATGTAAGGGAACGTTTTGTTGGCGTGTAAAGCACCACTCAAAGTAATAGTTCCAATCGTCGCATCTTTACGATTATCGCCTGTTTCGTAGGCTTCTATCAAATCTGGCGTTGGAATGTTATTTCCTTCTCCTGAAATAGGTTGTGGATTAGTGGTACCTGTAATGGTCACCAATTCATTCGCTGCCATAGGAGCAGGAATCATACCGTATAAAAAAGTACCGTTAAGACCTTGCGAACCTTCTAAGAATTGCACTTCAAAGATCGACTCTTTGGTGTTTTTGTTGCTTGTGCTGTTAGAAAACGCATCGGCATAGTTAGGCATTAGACTGTACTCATTGCTTGTTACAATGGCCCGAAGTAGTGTTTCAGCGTCGGCCCATTTTTTCTGAATCATATACACATTAGCCAACAACGCACGAGCAGATCCAGAGGTAGCACGTCCTGCTTCTTGGGCAGATTTTGCGGGCAGCAAACCAATGGCCTCCGTGGCATCCTTGATGACTTGAGCGTATAACTGATCGCCTGTACCAAGCGCAGCGGCGGATTCAGCGCGATTGCTAACCGGGGCTAATTGGAGCGGCCCGCGGTTGAAATAACGCGCTATTTCCAAATAAGACAACGCTCTCAGAAACAATGCCTGTCCTTTTACATTCTTTTTGGTCGCATCCGGAATAGTAGCCGCATCAATCAACGCCAATACCTGATTCGCACGGGCAATGATGAGGTAGTTTTGACGATAAGCCGTCAAAACGTTACCGTTGGTAGTGATACCGTTCGCAGTAGGTACGTTGAAATCCGCCAAGTTCGATTGGTTTTCGGTTGCCCCAAAAAGAACGTTACGTACGTAGCGCGCATTATCCGAATGTTGTTCAGCAAGCAAATGCGAGTTGATGTTGTGAAGGCCCCGCAGAGGTACGTAAGCACTATTGACGGCCTGTATGAAGTCAGATTCAGTCTTAAAGAAAGTAACTGAACTTAACGCAGTTTCGGGGGTCACCGTTAAAAAGTCTTCACTGCAACTAAACGCGCCCAAACTCAAAGCAATAGAAAATAAGATTGATTTTTTCATTTGTATTCAGTGTTTTTAAGTTGATTTTAGGCGATTTGGAGGAACGAAATACATCCCCCAAATCAACTTAATCTACTTTGTTAGAAGTTAAAGTTTACCCCAATCGTTGACGTACGTGGTACGGGATAGTTGAACAAATCAACCCCAGGGCTGAGGTTTCCACCGTCACCTTGACCGTTTGTCTGGGCACTGGTTTCAGGGTTAGAGCCACCCCAGTACTTGGTGAACACCAATGCCTGTTGAATTGAAGCATACACCCGGGCCGAACGGAAAAGCTTATTGCGCTTGTTGATAGTATAACCCAATGTGATGTTCTTGATGGTAAAGAACGACGCATCGACTACAAAGCGGCTATTTTGCCAGTCACGCTCAATACCCGTGGCCGTACCTCCACCTACGGTTGTACCGTAGAAGCCTTTGCCGGGATTGGCTTCTGAGCGGAAACGATATTTGGCTTCACGGTGCATGTTGAATACCCCATCAAGGTTGGCACTACTGTACAAGTGACGTACCCACAATTGATTACCTTGCGAGCCCGAACCTACTACGCTAAAGTCAAAATTGCCATAGTTTAAGTTTGTGGTTATTCCGTACGTGAATTTAGGGAATGGGTTACCCAAAATCGTACGGTCGTCTCTGTCTCCACCGTTAGTAATGACACCATCGCCGTTCACGTCAACGAGTTTAATGGTTCCGATGAATGAACGTCCCGGTACGACGGGTGAGTTTTTGAGGTCTTCGGCATTCATATAATTTCCGTTGGCTAAGTGCCCGTAAAACTGTCCGAATGGCTCGCCTACTTTGGTGATGTGGTGTAAACCATACACGCGGTCAATACCGTCGGCGAGGGCAACCACTTTGTTGCGGTTGAACGAAATATTTGAGTTTACACTCCACTTCAACTTACCACGGTCAACGATACGGGTATTGAGTGAAAACTCGTGTCCCCAGAATTTAATCTCCCCGATGTTGTCGCTGAAGTTACCAAAACCTGATTCCTGCGGAATTTGTACTGCAAACAATAGGTTGGTGGTATTTTTGGTGTAATAGTCGTAGGTAAATTGGAAACGGTCATTGAGGAAACCCAAGTCAAAACCAATATCCAGCTGACGGGTTGTTTCCCAACCAAGGTTGGGGTTGGCAAGCGATGTTACCGCCGCTCCAGGCGCCACGTTGTTTCCAAATACGGCATTCACCGTATTGTTTATCAACGCGTACTGCGTGTAGTTACCGATGTTGTTGTTACCCGTTACCCCCAAACTTGCTCTCAATTTAGCAAAAGAGACTTTGCTGAAATTCTTCATGAAAGCTTCATCCGAAACCACCCAACCGGCGGATACCGACGGGAAAGTACCCCAACGGTTGTTTGAACCAAAGCGAGAAGATCCATCACGACGAATAGAGGCAGTAAAAAGGTATTTGCCTTTGTAGTTGTAGGCCAAACGAGAAAGCAAAGAAGTCAATGCCCACTCTTGCACGTTGCTGAAAGTACCTCCACGGGCTACGTTGATCGCCCCTTGAATTGTGGGAAGGCGGTCGTCGGAGTAAGTGTCCGCTTGAATACGGCTTGATTCGCTCCGGAAGCTCTGATTGGTATAGCCCGCTAACAATTCAAAGTTGTGGTTGTTGAATGATTTGGTGTAAGTAGCCAAGTTTTCATTCAACCAGCCAAAGTTGTCTGTGGCATCTCGTATCGAAACCGCCGTAACAGGTACCGCTGTATTGATGGCACTCGTAGCCGTAGAAGGGTTAAAGAAAAAGAACTTTTGATTCAGCAACTCTACGTTAAACGTTGATTTCAGGGTTAACCCCTTAATAGGGCTGTATGAAATGTACGCGTTTGAGAGAATGTTGGTTTGCTTTGTTTCATTGACCAATTCATTTGCCGCACGCACCCAGTTGGGATAAGCAAAGATATTACCCGTGCTGGAAGGAAAACGGTTGAAAAGCGTTAGGTCACCTTTATCATCATAAATTGGCATGACCGGCCAAGTGTGAATGGCATTGAACAAAATACCCGTACCACGGTCACCGTCAGTACGTGGCGTATTGTCAAACACGTATTGAGGAGCAATATTCAACCCAATCGTTACTTTGTCCGATACTTTGTACTCGCTGTTGAGACGAAGTGCGTAGCGTTGGTATTTGGTATTCAAGACAACGCCCTCTTGGTTGAATACCCCTGCTACCAATGAAGTGCTTACCTTATCTTTGTTTGAAGTCAAAGTTAAGTTATAGCTTTGTAGAGGAGCACGACGAAGCACGGCATCGTACCAATCGTTGTTTTTCCCTTCATAAATCGACGGATTTTGAAATTCAATAGGCACGGGCTGTTTGGCATCTTCGTAGTATTCTTTTTTAAACTGAGCAAACTCAACGGCATCCATCATCTCGAAACGTCCTTTCTTGGGCACTACTTGCGTACCCGTAAATACGTTAAAACTTACGTTGGTTTGGCCTGCTTTACCTCTTTTGGTTGTGATAAGTACTACTCCGTTTGCCGCGCGCGAACCATAAAGTGCAGTTGAAGCGGCATCTTTCAAAATCGAAATGTCTTCAATTTCATCAGGGTTCAACGCGCCGATATTACCCGTGATAGGAAAACCATCCACTACGTAGAGTGGGTCGCTACCACCCGAAACAGAAAGCTGCCCTCTGATACGGACGTTCATTCCCTGTCCGGGACGGCCTGTCGTTTGGTTAATTTGAACCCCGGCCACTTGCCCCTGAAGCTTTTGGGCAAGTTGCGATACTGGTAAGTCCTTAATTTCTTTAGCCGTAATTGTCTGAACGGCCCCTGTCACTTCCTTTTTTACTTGGCTACCGTAACCCACAACCACGATTTCATTAAGGGTTTTGTCGTTGACTGGCAAACTTACGTTGATGGTTTGCTGGTTTCCCACCACCACTTCTTTGGTAATGTAACCAATGTAACTAAAAACCAAAGTAGCAGTACTAGCTGCGTCTAATTGAAAATTACCATCGGCATTGGTTGTAGTACCTCTGGTAGTACCTTTAATCGCAACGTTCACGCCCACGAGGGCTTCCCCATCGTTGGTTGATACTTTTCCTTTTACTAATTGTTGGGCAAATGAAGCGGACGTGAAGAGCAGAATCAGTGCCATGACGTAGGCGAACGTCTGAACCCTGTTCTGGTGTAGAGTACATTTTCTTTTCATTTTGTAATTGTTTAATTAAGTTAATAGATAAAGCAAACCCTTCAAATAGGAATATAAATCCCTACCATTGTACAAATATTAAAAAGGCAATTTAGACAACTATCCTATGCCATCCTGTATATTTGAGCCAAGAAAAAAGAGTCTTTGGAGTGATTACTCCAAAGACTCTTTTTAAAAGAATTAAACTATTGATAAACAGAAGGTTATTTAAAAAAACTAAGGTTTATTTCTTTTTAAGTGGACTACACTGTATGAAATTTTCCCTATTTTTTCTCCATTACTTCATAAAAGTACCCACATTCTCTTTAGTGACCAACTGAAAAGGAATCAATACTTCTTTCTCATAGGCTTGTCCTTTGGCTATTTTCACGGCAGTTTCGATCGCCTTGGCTCCCTGCTGTTCGGCATTTTGAAAAACGGTGGCATCCAGTGTCCCTTTTTTGACTGCCTGCAAGGCATCGGGAATCGCATCAATACTGACCACAATCACTTTGTCTTTCATCCCGGCAGCGGTCAGCGCGTTGACTGCTCCCATGCCCATTTCATCGTTTTGAGCAAAAACAGCGTTGATGTCTTTGCCGTAGGATTGAATCCAGTTTTCCATCAACGACATGGATTTAGCCCGATCCCATTCGCCCGTTTGGTGGGCTACCAATTTCAGATTGGGATATTGTTTCAAAATTTCTCTCGCCCCCTGTTCCCGTTGTATCTGCGCCGCCTGTCCCATGAAGCCGTGCATCATGAAGACGTTTCCCTTTCCACCCAATTTCTCAGCAATAAATTTCATGGCAATCCGTCCCGATTCTACATCGTCTGAGCCCACAAAAGCCGTTGGTTTGGCACTTGTGGCAGAGTTTACGTTGATGATGGGTATTTTGGCGGCCAGTGCTTTGGTTACGGCGGGTGAACTTGCCTCTACTTCGCAGGGATTCATGATAATCACGTCCACTTTTTGAGCAATAAAACTTTCGACCTGCTCAATCTGCTTCAATGCCGACCGCTCAGCGTCAACCGTAATAAGTTCCACTCCCAGTTCCTGCGCTTTTTTATCTATTTCGTCGCTTACTTTTACAATAAATTCATTTTGCATACTCAGCATAGTGACACCCACGGTGAGTTTCTTTGCACCGTCACCCTGCTCTTTTTCATTCGTTTGTCCGCATCCAACCAATAATGCAGACACAATTAAACCAACATAAATTCTTTTCATTTTCAGTTAATTATATAGATGTATATGAATGCTTTTTTTAAGTTGTTTTCTGATTCCAACTATCCAATACCACCGCCCCGATAATAATAGCTCCCATCACTACCTGTTGGTAATACGAAGTAACGTTCAGCAAGTCTAAACCATTGCTAATCACCCCAATAAGTAAAGCCCCAATCAACGTACCCGTCATCGTTCCCGTTCCGCCCGATGTACTTGTTCCGCCGATAATGGCCGCAGCGATAGCGTCCAATTCAAATCCTACGCCGGCGTTGGGCTGTCCGGTCGTAATTCTGGACGTCAATAAAATGCCCGCCAACGCCGCCAAACCGCCGCATATCGTATAAACCGCCATTTTGACTTTGTTTACTCTAATTCCCGATGCCTTTGCAGCTTGTTCGTTGCCGCCTACGGCGTAAATATATCGCCCTAAAATTGTTTTCTTTAACACCACAGAACACACAATAAAGCTGATAATCAGTACAATAATAGGAAAAGGAATCCCTGCTACATTGCCACCCCCAATGAAATTAAAAGAGTCGGACAGGTTGGAAACCGGCCGCCCTTTGCTCAATATCAGCGCAAGACCGCGACCAATGGTCATCATTCCCAACGTAACAATAAAAGGGGGAACTTTACTTTTGGTAATGACGAGTCCATTTAAAGCACCCATAGCAACTCCTGCTAACAATCCGATGGCGAGGGGGACAATGACAGGGTAGGTATCTGGATGCGCCAAAGAGGCGGCTGCTACGCCCGTGACCGCCATGATGGAGCCCAGTGAAAGGTCGATGCCGCCCGTAATGATGACAAACGTAACACCAAAAGCCAGTAACGCATTGATGGATACCTGCGTGATGATGATGGTCCAATTGGAAACGGTTAAAAATTTGGAAGTAGTGAAGGACAGCAGCAGGCAGACGACAACAAATGCCATAAAAATCCCGTATTGACCTATTCCTTTGAATTGAGTAACGTATTTATTCATTCTGTATCGTTTTTCAGTGTTGTGGGCAATTTAATCTGTTTTTCTGCGCCCCTTGCCTTTAAGAGGATATTGGAAAATTATCTGTTTCAGATTTGTTAACTTGTAAAGTTTGAATTTGGTGAATCCTTACTTTTCTTGACGCTTCGGCGTTCCGATTGCCCAAGAAAAGTATCGCAGCGGCGACCCGTCAAAAGAAGGGCAGTCGCATCGGCGCTCCGACTGTCCAAAGCTTCTGCCGCACAAACCCAACGCGCACGGCAGCGGCCGACCGTCACGCTGGACAGGCATTCCTTACGCGCAAGGATTTTTTTATTTAAAACATACTCTTAAACCCAAAGGGCGCAAAGGGTTAATGTTGCATTGCAAATTTCATAATGGTTTCCTGAGTAGCTTCTTCTTTGGAGAGCAGGGCCGTTTGTTTTCCTTTTGAAAGTACAAGAATTCGGTCGCTCATGCCCAGTATTTCGGGCAACTCTGACGAGATCATCACAACCGCTATTCCTTTGGCGGTCAGTTGATGGATCAATTTATAAATTTCAAACTTTGCTCCAATGTCAATACCGCGCGTCGGTTCATCGAGAATGATTAGTTCGGGCGACGCTTGAAGTACTTTCCCAATCACCACTTTTTGCTGATTTCCGCCGCTGAGATAACGCACTTTTTGCTCGGCATTGGTTGTTTTTATTTTCAGGTCGTTGATCATTTGCGATGCGACCGTATTTTCACTTTTGGGCTGAATAAACCACCCTTTGGCGTGATTGGGCAGACTTGCTAAGGTAATATTTTCTTTCACCGACAATCCCGGAATGAATCCCAGTCCTTTTCTGTCCTCACTGACGTAGCCTATGCCGTGGGCAATGGCTTCGTGGGGTGATTTTATGCTTGTTTTTTTGCCTTTAATAAAAACGCTTCCGCTGTCATACGAATCCAGTCCAAAAATTGCCCGTGCGATTTCAGTACGGCCTGCCCCCATCAATCCCGCGATGCCGAGAACTTCCCCCGCGTGTACTTCAAAGTTAATATCGTTGAATTTACCTTTGCTGCTGAGATGCTGCACTGAAAGCACTTCTTCGCCTTCTACAGCGGAAGACGTGGGAAAAAGGTCGTCCATTTCTCTCCCTACCATCATCGTAATCAGGGCTTTACTGTCCAATTCCGACGCACTTTTTGTCCCTATGTACTTTCCATCTCGCAATACCGTAATGGTATCGGCGATTTGGTAGATCTCGTCCATTTTGTGCGAGATATAAATGATGGCCACTCCCTTGCTTTTGAGGTCTTTGATGATGTTAAAAAGCGTTGCCACTTCCTTGTCGGAAATGGCGGACGTGGGTTCGTCCATGATAATCACCTTGGCGTTGTTTGAAATGGCTTTGGCGATTTCCACCATTTGCATTTCGGCCACACTCAGGTGTTTCATTTTGGTTCGGGCATGAATGGCAACGCCCATTTGCTGAAGAAGGGCTTCCGATTGGCGGTCAATGGAGCGGTCGTCTAGCCAACTGGACAGCCAAGAGGTAGATTCTCTTCCCAAAAAAATATTCTGTGCGACGGTCAACTCAGGCACGATCAACATCTCCTGATGAATCATGGAAATGCCTTTTTTCAGTACGTCGTTGACATCGCCGGTTTTCAGTTCGTTGCCTTCAAAGATGATTTCGCCGGCATCGGGAGTGAGCAGGCCAATCAAAATCTTCATGAAAGTGGATTTTCCCGCGCCATTTTCGCCCATGAGCGCGTGTACTTCTCCTTTGCGTACGTTCAATTGAACATTATCAAGTGCTTTAACACCCGAAAACGACTTGGTAAGACCGTTTACTTGAAGAATATAATCCGAGGTCATTAGGAAGCAGCCTTTTATGGCAAAATTACCCTACTAAGAAGGAGAAACGTTTAAAATACTCATTCAGGGCATAAATTGAAAGCGTTTAGAGTGTAAACGAGGTAGGATCTATAGCAGGCTTTCTATAACTTTCTTCGTCTTACCTGTTGTTTTGTATAGATAGGGACATAACTAATTGGAACAAATAATTGTAGAATTCCAAAAAATGGGATTCCAAAAATCGTCAATCCATTTTCTGGCAAAAGACAGGGACTTTGATGCCTTTGTGAAGGCATCCTGCA
>Ga0247843_1003702_pt1 | contig 24336 bp, 25 predicted proteins | sample LaCruzMarch2017__FD_192420 | JGI IMG/M metagenome (GOLD analysis project Ga0247843, IMG submission 192420) | Freshwater microbial communities from meromictic Lake La Cruz, Castile-La Mancha, Spain - LaCruzMarch2017_8m | ecosystem: Environmental > Aquatic > Freshwater > Lake | place: Spain...
AAATCACTAAACTCACAGAAGAACCCCAATGCCGCACCTGTGGTGATGAGTTTCCCTTGGCGCGATACAACCTGAAATACCGTGTCTGCATAGCGTGTGCCACTAAACAACCTCCACCCACAAGGACTGTAGTGAACCTACATAAATCAAACCCTATCTTAATTACCGACATGAACGACTTGAAAGACCTTAACCCGAAATATATTAGGAGCGCGACATGAGTACATGGAACTTTAGAGTATTAGACGTTACCGATGAGAACGGCGGTGACCCGTACCTTATGTTAGTCGAGGTGCATTACAACGATGCAGGTGTGCCTGTTGGGTACTGTGACCCATGCACAGGTAACGAGAACTTGGAGGGCATTAAGCAATTGATTGAGTGGTACGCCCTTGCCTTGGCTAAACCTGTGCTGAAGAAGTCTGACTTCATTGGTAAGTTTGAGGACGATGACGACACAGCCGGAGATCAGGAGGACAAGAGTCATGAGTGACATAGATCACACCCAACATGAACAAGAGGAACGATGATGAAACAAATAATTGATGCGTTGTTCTGGTGCGCTGGTGTTGTGTTTCTTCTAGGGTTCTTCTGGCTGTGCCTTATCTTCTAGCCCGCTGAATTATTATTTTATTTAAAGGTATAGTATAACTATACATATCATGGTATAATGTAGTTGTGGTCGGGAGAGAACTTAACGAACGACACACAGTTAATCACTTACTTATCTATTCTTATAGGACTTAAATCATGTACGAACACGAATACACAAATACAGGTTCACCTACACCTGAAATGCAAACCGAGCTTACCAAGCCCAAGCACCTTATATCACTGGCATCAAGTGGCATGCTCGTGGCGTTGGAAGTTAGTGTGTGGTCTGCAACAAAGCAAGACAAGGCTATCAGTAATGAGGTTACTACCTCAAAGAACGCTGACAAGTCTGCGGGCCGCTACACCAAGAACTTACTCGCTGACCATCCCAAGCACAAAGCGCTGATGAACTATCGCCAGACTATGTACAACTGGATGAAACGCATGACCTACTCGTGGAACTCGGCGCAGTTTTACTTACCAACGGCTGAACTGCCTAAGTTTATGCAGGAGTACAACGCCCACGATGCAGAGTTTAATCGCACCCTCAACGACTTCATCGTCAGTTATGACTCTATTGTTTCAGACATGGCGTTCAAGCAAGGTGACATGTTCAACCGTAACGACTACCCGAGCGCAGAACAAGTGCGTAACAAGTGTGGCATGCACCTGTATGTGAACGATGTGCCGATGAACGACTTCCGAGTTGGCATCGCTCAGGACTTGGCTGATGATTTGTTTAATACATATTCACGACAGACTGAAACGATAATCGACAACATTGTGTCGCAACAGGCTGAACGCTTTACCGAGGTGATGGAGTCGATCAGTCATTGCTGTGGACATGATGAGGTGGGTGTTGACAAGCATGGCGATACGAAACTTAAACGCCGCAAAATCTATGACACAACGCTTAACAAGGCGCGGGAGATGTGCGAGTCGTTTAAGAACTTCAACCTGACCAACAGCCATGAGTTAGAACAAGCACGAGCCAAGCTCGAACAAACCTTGCGCGGTGTGACCGCTCAGGACTTGCGTGAGTCGGATGCAGTACGATATATCGTGAAAGCGGGTGTCGATGACGTGTTAGACAAGTTTGGGTCTTTTAAGTCTTTCAGCTAATACATTTATACATACCACAATTTTAGTAACTACTCCACAACATACTCATTCTTAATTCACTTATTACTTTCTTAATTCATAGGATTTTATATCATGAGCAAAATCAATTTCCACGACACAATGACAATCAAAGAACTCCGTGCGTACATCCCCGCAGTCGGTGAAGATTTGACAGTAGTCGTACAGTCAGAACCCGGATGTGGTAAGACCTCGCTGTTATCTATGATTGCCTCAGACAATGGGGACAAGTGGCGCAAGGTCGGTGACAACTACCCCGATGACAAGTATGACTACATCTACGTAGACTGTCCGGTCAAGGACATGGCTGACATTGGCATGGCTATCCCGAACCACGCAACAAAGACACTTGAGTACTACGTTGCATCGCTGTTCAAGATGGGTAACGGCAAGCCTAAGTATGTATTGCTTGACGAGTTTATGAAGTCACCCAAGTTAATGCAGGTGATCTATACGCGCCTGATGCTTGAGAGAACCGTAGGTGATGAGCCACTACCTGAGCGGGATGGTCGTAGGTCTGTCGTGTTTGCAACATCTAACAATGCCACAGATATGGTTGGTGACAGCATGCTTGCACATGCCGGCAATCGGGTATGTATTGTTCCAATGGCTAAACCAACTGTAGATGAGTGGTTGACTTGGGCTACTGAGGCAGGTGTCAGTCGTGTTATCCGTACCTTTGTAAAGATGTTTCCCCGATGCATGGCATCTTACAAGGACGGTGAGCAAGATGACAACCCCTACATCTTTCACCCCAAGAAGTCTGCGCTGTCGTTCTGTTCACCTCGCTCTTTGTACAAGTCTGATGCAATCGTATCCAAGCGTGGACGTATTACAGAGAATGCGTTGATGGTCGGTCTGTGCGGCACGATTGGTATGTCGGCTGCTAAAGACATGGCTGCGTTGTTGTCACTAGATAATAAATTACTTGATGTACGTGATCAGATTATCGTTGACCCCAAGAACGTGGCTGTGCCTGATGACATTGCAGCACAACTGATGATTATGTTTCAGGCAGTGGATGTGTTGGAGACACAAGATGAGTTGTCATCGTTTATGGAATTCGTAGGCCGTATCAAGTCATCCGAGATTCAGGCTGTGTTCTTTACCATGATGATGCGTAACACTCGCACCATTCGCTTGGCGCGGAACAACAAGAGTATCTCTGCGTGGGCTTCTGCCAATCACGAGTTGTTTTAATAACTGACGGTTCACAGTAGGGTGAATCACTATATAACTAACATCGCATAGGAAATCAAATGAAAGACAAACAAGAAAGTAGAATCAAACGCGCTCACATCATGTTGATGAAGCACCAACAGACAGCGTTGTACTCAGGCGTGATGCTTATGGGTAACACCGAGGTCGTTGATGGTTCTTTTAGCGCATACACCGATGGTGTCAACAAGAAGTATTGTCGGCAATTCTTGGAGGGTATCAAGGAGGACTCCAAACTGCGTGGCTTAGTGTTGCATGAGAATTTACATGTTGCGCTGAAGCAGATGCCTCGTGGTCGTGATATGTGGAAAGAGGACGCCAAGCTTGCGAACGTAGCGGCTGACCTCGTGGTCAATGACATCATCGTGAACATTACTGGGTGCGTGGACAAGACAACCGAGCGCATTGTGGAGTTACCTGATGGTGGATTGCATGATGCTAAATATAGTAATTGGTCAATGCATGAGATATACAACGACTTGAAGAAACAGAACCCACAACGTCAACAGCCCAAGCCACAGGGGGGTGAACCACAAGATAGTAAGGGTCAGGACGATGACAAGATCAACGTCAACGGCAAACAGTATGACCTGAGTGACCCACGACTTGACGAGCATGACATGGCAGGTACGGAGGAGTTGAGTGCTGACGAGATCAAAGAGCTTGATGGGAAGATTGACCGAGCTTTGCGTGAGGGTGGCATCCTTGCAGGGCGTGTGGGTGGGAACATTCCTAGATCAATCTCTGACTTGTTGCAACCTCAGATCGACTGGCGTGAGGAGTTGGCTGAGTTCGTGTTAAGCGCAACCAAGGGTAGTGATGAGTTCACTTGGCGCAAGATGAACAAGCGTCAGATGGCTAATGACATCTATATGCCAAGCGTTGAGAACGAGACGGTCGGTGAGATCATCGTAGCTATCGACACTTCAGGCTCTATCGGGTCGGCAGAGATCACAGAGTTTGCTACCGAGCTTGTTGCAATCTGTAATGCATGTACGCCTGAGCAAGTGCGTGTGTTGTGGTGGGATACCAAGGTGCATGGTGAGCAGATGTTTACGGAGAAGGACTACGGCAACCTTGCGGGACTTCTCAAGCCCTTGGGCGGTGGTGGTACACACGTCTCATCGGTCAGCGAGTACATCGTTAAGAATGGTATTAGAGCAGAGTGTGTGCTTGTGTTCACTGATGGTTACGTAGAAGGCAACGTCAAGTGGGAGATCACTTCACCTACGCTGTGGATGATTACACAGAACCGTTCGTTCACGCCGCCTGTCGGCAAGTCAGTTATGTTTAACAGAGATTAAGGAGAATATCATGGCACGATTTGAATATAAAGTATTAAATCAAATAACAGAGTCTACTAACCCATATCGTGGGACAAAAAATAAATACCCGATAGATAACCGTAAACAGTCACACAAATACTTCACCTCTGACTACCTAGATGGTGAGAAGGTATTCCGTATCTTTTATGGTAAGACATATCAAGCGGTGTATCTACCTAGTGACGAAATCGTAGCGCAAGCCAGAGCGAGAGGTGAAAACGTATTGTATGGGAACACTATGCCCTTTTATCATGAAATGAAGCCAAATGAAGTAGGTATCGTGCGCCCAGACAATACGTTTGAGTTCACAATTAAGCGGCTGCATCAAGGTCTTTGTATGTTCATCAATAATTTTATTAATGGATGGGTATATAGAAGTTCACGGCATGGTGGTTACGTATATGTCGTAAATATTAAGAACTATACAGAGGAAGTGTTTCATCCTGTATTCAAGGGTATACGGTTTGGGCTTGGCGAGAACAAAGATGTACATGAGTTAAGTAAGTATCGGTTGACTGGTAGGTCTGTTAATCGCAAAGAGTCCAAGCAGTTGATGAGTAAGTACTCAGACATGTTCAAGATATCCGAGATCATGGCTAAGACTATGAAGCCTGAAGACTTTGTGATGACAGCGGTTGAGGTAGTGAACACAGCGTATAACATTGATCTGACTAACGCGCCTAACTCATACTTACATATGGATGATGAGAAACATGATGAGGTGCTGATGAGGGCGGAAGAACAAGTCAGTTTTGCGCCGCTCGATTCATTACTTTTATTCGGGAGACACTTAGGCGTAGATGGTTTACAGTTTTATCGTTTATATAAACAGGCTAAAAATATTACAGGCGATACGTCTACAGGATACACCGCCTACTACTCCCGCTTGCTAGACCCATTGACCGCAGTAAAGGCAGTCAAGCGTAAGCTATCCAAGTTTCTGTATGAGCGCAACCCAGAAGTTATGAAAGTGTGTGAGCTTGAAGCAGGTAAGCGGTATCCGCAGAGTGACTGGGGATTCACCATCACGGTGAACGGCAAAGAAGTTGAACAATATTAATTCAGGAGATTTAAATGAGCGATTACATTTTTGATGGATGCGAGTCAGAAGAACTCGAACAAACCATCCTCAACAACAAGGCACTCCCCCTCATCCGTGAGCTTGCGTTCAAGTACAAGTTAAAAGTACTCAAGACCGTGAAAAGTAATGACGTAGCAGATGGGGGTGTTAATTTTGTTATGGCTAAGTCGGAGGGTATAGTAGCGGGCTTTCCCATCGGTGAGGTTAGCTATATCATAGAGCGCACATATAAATTAGGTGAGGAGGTATATACAGATTGCTTTAGCTATTACTCACCTTACTTTCAGAAGTCGCGCGGTAGAACTGAGCGTGATCGCAGGACTATCAAGATTCAAAAACTGGCATCACTTATGGCTACTATAAAAAGAATGGATGCTATCCCTGAAGACATTGATATTCAGAACTTTCAAGTAGACAGTATGCGGGATGGTTATAGACGCACCGCAGCACACTTGGGTAGAGTTGACAGGGATTCGGTTCTTGAGTCAAAACATATTCAAGCGTTAGTTAAAAATGTAATTGACGGTTCACCTGTACCTACAGATATGTTACATATCTGTAAAAGACAACTTGACATCTTTAACGCCGCAGATAAAATTGAGTCTGACAAAGTTAATGAACTCAAGAGAATGTTTGCTACAGAATTCTATGCTATCGGCGCAAACCGTAACGGCGACATGATGTTAGGCACATTACGTCTTGAGACGGACTTCAAACAATGCTCAGCATACAGTTCAGATGAATTCAAACTCATCAAGCCATTCAAGCGCATCAAGTCTATTGAAGACGCACCGGAGATCATACCTATCATGACGATGTTGAAAGTCGCAAGTGAAGGTTCAGATAGAGATAGGTTATGCGGCATCCCAACTGATGCGAAGTTTTATCCTGAACTGGATTTGGTGGTTGAGTACTACCGCTATCCAGACTTGTACAACTTTGTCTGGGCGTTAACCCCATGCTAAAGGGAACGAACTTAAAGCTTCCCCCAGTCAGTCACAAAACTTTGCACAATCACGTCAGGGTATTTATGTTTAGGCAAGATAACTATTGGGTGTGGGTAGATACAAACTACACCCGAGTGTATGACGATGACACATTACCTGATGAGATTAAAACAAAACTAGCGATGGTACTGGCTACACCACGACACGGCAAGATACATACTCAGGAGGAGGTAGAAATGAACACGCTACTTCCGTACATTAACAACCACAACCCTGAACTAAACGAGGTAGGTTGGCAGTCAACTGAAAATCTTTTCTGCATCGTGTTACCTACACAATATTTAAATTCACTCAAGGGTGAACAACTAACTAAGGAACTGACATGAAAACAATCATTCACGTTAACCAACACGAGGTTAAAGCTAACGTCAAGAACGGGACTGACAACCCTGTCCTTACCGTCAAGACATACAAGAGCAACACCTACGCACATGAGGTAGACATCAAGGGGGACAGCAAGATTGTGTACTCCCCTGACAAGCCGCTGTCGTGTGGTGCGAGAGTATGGATTGAAACAGAAGCTGAAGTCATCATAAGGAGATAGGAATGAACGAACGAATCAAAGAACTAGCTGAACAGGCGGGGCTATACGTTGGAGTACAGGTAGCGCATGGGGTAGAACTTGAACGCTTTGCCGAGTTGGTAGCCGAACAAACGCATACAAACAACAAAGCCAAGTGGTATCAGGAAGGGTACGAGGCAGGGCAGCGTGATGAACAAGAGCACATTAAGAAAGAGCAACATCAATGTTACGTTGAAAGGGGTAGCAAATGAAACTTACATTTATATCAGAGCAAGACGGATTAAAAGTCGAAATGAATTTCGAGGCTGAATTTATTTATGACATTGAAGATGCGTTTAAAAACTTTCTTCGTGGCTCGGGGTTTACCGTTCAGGACGAAGAAGATATGTATACAAAACAGGAGAATGTAGACACGCCCGAAGAATGTGTACATGAAGAAATCGAAATGCTGAAGTGGGAGGTTAAACGTGCTAATGAATTAGCAGAGTACAGGCTACAGTTGTTAACAAAGATGCCTGAGAATAAACCTTGGCAATCGCTGACGGATGAAGAGATTATGGAGATGATGAATTATGGGCAATACGGGCGCATACCCGAATACGCTAGAAACTTTGTTGATGCCATCGAAGCCGCATTAAGGAGCAAGAACCATGGGTGACAGACAAAATCTGAATGAAATCTTGCCCAGACCCCGCAGCAGCATGGCTGTTTAACGAACCAAGAGTCGAGCTACTAGGAGCTAATTATGATGACCGAAGCTAAAGTCAAAGCGAAGGTTAAAACTATTTTAAAGAACAAGGGCGCGTACTACGCCATGCCTGCAACAGGTGGGTACGGAACTTCAGGGGTGCCTGACTTTGTAGTTTGCTACAAGGGGAAGTTTATCGGTATCGAATGCAAGGCAGGTAATGGTAAGACGACTATGCTGCAAGATAAAAACTTGCGACAGATTGAAGACGCAGGTGGCATAGCGTTTGTAGTTAACGAAGAAAGTATTTATCTCTTTGAATCATATTTTAAATAATAGGAGTAACACAATGGAAACAGCATCAAAACTAACAAATAAAAACAGCGCATTTAAATTTACAGCGGGTGGCAACGTGCAAGCCATATGGAAGAAGTATGGATGGACGCCTCCGTCTGACTACCGTGAAGATTACCTTTTTAAATACAACAGAGAGGCACAAAATGAAAACTAGAGTAGTAACAATCTACTGGGACACCGAGAGAGACCTGACCACATATGAGTGGAGTCCCGCCTTTAAATCCTTACGTAAAATAGAAAGGCTTGATACTTTGCAAGACGCAATAAGTGATCTATCAGCAGAGTACGACAAGGAAATAAACAATGAATGACGAAGACTTGAGAGACTTGTTTGCGGGGTTGGCTTTGATAGGTATGTCCAGAGATATTACGGATGAACGTCGAGCGGCTATGTGGTGCTATAAAATGGCAGACGCAATGATTGAAGCAAGGTACGCCGAACCTGAACCTGAACTCGAAGAAGGCATTACATCAATTAAACCTAAAAGGAAAGGGAAATGAAAAAAAGTAATATGAAATCAAGAATTATGATGATGCTCAGACAAAACGTGAAGGCGAAAGACATTGCCGAGAAGGTAGGAACGTCTGCTAGTTATGTGTATTCGGTGCGAAGCGAGATGAAGGACAATGACCCCGAGATAAAAACCAAACTCATCGCCAAACCGCTTTCCGTATACGAGCTTCACTTGAAGAATTCTTTGGCTCAGGCGCGTAACGAACGCCCCCCTATTCGTATGCAAGCGTCACCTACTACTAATGTAGTAAAGCCCTATGAAACCGATATGGTGAACAACCCTACGCACTACACCGCAGGTGGTATTGAGACTATTGACTTTATCGAGGCAAAGAAGCTTGGGTACAACCTTGGTAATGCGGTGAAGTACATCTCACGTAGTGATCTTAAGGGAGACCGTTTGGAGAACTTGAAGAAGGCGCAGTGGTATCTTAACCGTGAAGTTAACAATATAACAAAGGATTCAAAATGAAAGCAATTATCTTTGTACTAGCTATAACACTAAGCGTGACCGCAACTGCGGCGATTAAGTGTGAACGCAACCTAGACGGTTCCACATGCTGTTGGGATACCGCTGTTGAAGGCCCTTTTAAACCTTTGTCTTGTTTATAAATCTAATCACTCAGGGACGTACGTATGAACTTAATTACTCTGGACTACGAAACCTTTTACTCAAAGGACGTAGGCTTTAAGAAGATGACCACAGAAGAGTACGTGCGTCATCCTGAGTTTCATGTGATAGGAGTCGGCGTAAAGATTAATAGCGGAGAACCTGTTTGGTATTCAGGCACTCACGATCAGGTGAAAGACTATTTAACAAACCTGACTGACTGGAGCAACGCTGCATTGCTCTGTCATAACGCGCTGTTTGATGGTTGCGTACTAGCGTGGCACTTTGGTATCAAGCCTAAGCTGTATCTGGATACGTTGTGTATGGCTCGTGCTATTCATGGCGTGGAGGCGGGTGACTCGTTGAAAGCCTTAGCTGAGAAGTATGAGCTAGGTGTTAAGGGTACAGAGGTGGGGGATGCGATTGGCATGAAACGTACGGACTTCTCGCCGCTTAGTCTTGCGGCGTACGGAGAGTATTGCAAGAACGATGTGCAGCTTACGTTTGATTTGTTTAGAGAACTGGTATCGGTATTCCCAGAAAATGAAATAAAACTTATTGACATGACACTGCGCATGTTCATAGACCCAGTCTTCCAAGTTGACGACGCACTGCTAGCCGCAAGGCTTGAAGAAGTAATAGAGGAGAAGTCAAACCTACTTAAGACTCTGATGGTCAAGCTTGAGTGTGAGACAGAAGAAGCTGTACGTAAGAAGCTTGCAAGCAATAAACAATTTGGCGCTCTCTTAGAAGAACTTGGCGTCAAGCCCCCGATGAAGGTGAGCAAGACTACAGGCAAAGATACGCTTGCACTTGCTAAAAATGACGAAGGGTTTATTGCGCTGACCGAGCATGAGGATACGTTCATCCAACAACTGTGTGCGGTGCGTCTGGGTACTAAGTCAACGATTGAAGAGTCCCGCATTGCTAGGTTCATCGACATCGGTGCGCGTAACAAGGGGCTACTACCTATCCCGCTAAAGTATTATGGCGCACATACAGGCAGGTGGGCTGGCTCAGACAAGGTGAACTTCCAGAACTTGCCGAGTCGAGACAAGAAGAAGAAAGCGTTGAAGAACGCCGTAGTCGCGCCCGAAGGCTATGAAGTTATTAACTGTGACTCATCACAGATTGAAGCCCGAGTACTTGCATGGCTAGCAGGACAAGATGAGTTGGTCGAAGCGTTTGCCAAGGGTCAGGATGTCTACTCTTTGTTTGCGTCTAAGATTTATGAACGAGATATATCTAAGGCAAACCCCGTCGAACGGTTTGTTGGTAAGACATGCATCTTGGGATTAGGCTACGGGACTGGCGCATTAAAACTTCAGCACACGCTCAAGACATCACCGCCCGGGGCTGACCTCTCAGAGGAACAGTGCAAAGATATCGTTTCACTGTACCGTGAAACCAACGATAAGATCATTCAGCTGTGGCGTGATGGGGACGGGGTTATACAAGACCTAGCAAACTGGGATAACGCCAAGCCATACTACTACGGCAAACACAAATGCTTATACATCAGTGAGGAAGGGATACGTCTACCCAATGGTTTATACATTCGCTACCCACAGCTATACCTCAACACTGATGAAGATAAATCCCGATACATGTACAAGTCACGTAGAGGGCCTGTGTCTTTGTGGGGTGGGGCGCTTGTGGAGAATGTAGTGCAAGCCTTGGCGCGAATCATTGTGGGTGAGCAGATGCTTAGGGTAAACGAGCGTTACCGAGTTGTTTTAACCGTACACGATGCGGCTGTAGTTGTGGTAAAAAAAGAAGAGTTGGACGAAGCAATGAAGTACATCATAGATGTTATGTCAACCCCGCCTGACTGGGCTACAGGGTTACCTGTGGCGTGTGAGGCTAATCACGGAGAGAGTTATGGAGACTGTTAATCTTTACGAGGAAGGTGCTGTGGATTGTGTCAAAGCGTATCATGTGTGGCAACTTAATACGCCGACGACAGGTCACGTTGTGCCATACGATATTTAGCGGGCAGGGTGGTTAGCCTCGCAAGCGTATTATGAGAAAGAAATTAATAAAATGACAGACCAGATTGATAGCTTGTGTATTGATCTGGAAATTAAACGTGGGAATATAAAGGAATAAACATGACTATCAAGAAAAAATCTGAAGCATTAAATAGATTTAAAGGCGAGTACAAACCTCCTCGCGCGGACAGGTTATCAATGCGTACAGGTTCTATGGACATCCTACAAGCACCTAGCCGCATTAGTAATAGCTTGTTTTATCCAGATGAAAAAATAATAAAACAGGTTGATAACAAAACACTTTCGGGGTAATATGTATACTTAAACTTTCAAGGACTAGCATGAGTTTTACATGGTCATACTCTTCGCTAAAAGACTACGTTAACTGCCCTCGTCAATACAAGGAAGTTAAAGTCCTTAAGCGATACATCAAAGCTCCTACTCAGCAGATGATATACGGAACTGAGGTGCATAAAGCGTGTGAAGATTATGTTGCCGAGGGTAAACCCCTAGCTAAAAACTATGAGCGGTTTAAACCCATGCTAGATGCCTTGAAAGAAATATCGGGGGTACGTTATCCAGAGCTTAAAATGGCTCTAACGCACGACAAACATCCTTGTGAGTTTGCAGCCGAGAATAGATGGGTGCGCGGTATTGTAGACTTGTTAATTGTGGACGGGGACTATGCGTTCATCGTGGATTACAAAACTGGCAGTAACAAATATCCTGATCCAAAACAGTTAAAACTGATGGCACTGATGACGTTTGCGCATTTCCCAGAGGTTCAGAACATTAAAGCAGGACTGTTGTTTGTGATGCACGACAGCTTTATGACGGAAGAATACAAGCGCAGTGACATTTATAAACTCTGGGGTAGTTTTCACAGAGACCTTGAAAGGTTAAAATTCTCTTATGAGACAGATGCTTGGATGCCTAACCCTACGCCTTTGTGTGGATGGTGTCCTGTCCGAGAATGTGAATATCATAAGGAACGGTAATGCCCTACGTAAATAAGAAACGCCCATATGAGAAAGAATACCAGCAGCAGTTAGAGCGCGGTGAGCATGACAATCGTATGGAGCGTCAGCGAGGTCGCCGCAAGATTGATAAAGAAGATACAGGTACGGTCACTAAGAAGTCCCCTAGACGTGCTGGTAAAGATGTAGCGCACACCAAAGCTTTAAGTAATGGTGGTTCTAATGCGGATGGGCTGAAGCTTGAATCCCCCTCAAAGAATCGTTCGTTTAAACGTAGTTTTAGTGGTAGCTTGGTATCAGAAACCAGCAAAAGAGAACGTAAAAAGTAGTTCAGGAATAGCGCCGCTGTTAGGCATGAGTGGGTGGCGCGGGGCTTTTGATTGTTATACCCTTTAACCATGTCAGTTGAGCGGCGAGAGTCCCTATCTCACTGCGCGTCAGGCTCAACCGACTTACCCCCGTAAGGGGTCTCTTAGTCAAAGGAACAGTAATGGAAATAGTGCAAGATCAAGCAGTGCGCTTTAAGTTGCAGTCAGACTTAGCACCCATCGTCACTGAGTATGTAGAGCGCAGCGAAGTTTTAAGCGAACAACACAACATAACAGATATGTTAGTGTACTGGGGCTTAAAAGAAATGCGCACCATAGCTAAGATACAAGACGATTTAAAAATACCTTCACCCATACTACGCGATTACAAGTGGCCCGGCATGTACACGCCGTTTGACCACCAGAAAACTACTGCATCATTCCTATCCCTACGAGACCGCGCCTTCTGTTTTAACGAGGCTGGTACAGGCAAGACATCGTCTGTTATTTGGGCGGCAGATTATTTAATGACTCAGGGATTGGTGAAACGAGTATTAGTGATATGCCCCCTGTCGATCATGTATTCAGCATGGCAAGCAGACATATTTAAGACAGCCATGCACAGGACAGTAGCCGTAGCATATGGTGACGCGCACAAGCGTAAGAAGATTCTCAGCGGAGACTACGAGTTTGTAATCATTAACTTTGATGGTGTAGGCATCGTGCAAGATGATATACCTAATCTTGGATTTGATCTAATTGTTATAGACGAAGCTAATGCGTATAAGACCGCAACCACTAAACGATGGAAGACACTCAACCGTATCTTAAAGCCAAGTACAAAGCTCTGGATGTTGACTGGCACCCCCGCATCTCAATCGCCTAACGATGCGTATGGATTAGCTAAACTTATATCTCCCGGTAGGGTACCCCGCACGTTCGGGGCTTGGCGCGATAAAGTCATGACGCAAGTGACTAGGTTTAAGTGGGCACCAAAACCCAATGCGCGGGATCAGGTGTTCAGCGCATTACAACCTGCGATTAGATACGCCAAAGCAGAGTGCTTAGACTTACCAGAACTTGTGTATCAGACAAGAGAAGTGCCACTGACAGCGCAGGCAAACAAGTACTACAAGACATTGAAGAGCCAACTGATGATAGAGGCGGCAGGTGAAGAAGTCAGCGCCGTTAACGCAGCCTCTGCACTAAGTAAGTTGTTGCAGATATCAGGAGGTGCGGTTTATACCGATACCCACGAAGTTATTGAGTTTGATGTAAGCCCACGACTAAATGCTCTGATGGAAGTACTAGATGAAACAGATCATAAGGTGGTGGTGTTCGTACCGTTCCGCCATACGATAGATGTCGTATCCAATTACTTAACTAGCCAAGGAGTAGCCAATGAAATAATACAAGGAAGTGTATCGGCAAGAGAGCGCTCAGAGATAATCAATTGCTTTCAAAATATGACCGCGCCTAGAGTGTTGGTCATACAGCCACAAGCTGCCTCACATGGGATTACCTTGACCGCTGCTAATATGGTAGTGTTCTGGTCGCCTGTTATGAGTGTAGAAACGTACTTACAATGCGTAGCACGAATAGACCGAGTTGGGCAGAAAAACAGCATGACTGTCGTACACCTAGAGGGGTCTGAAGTCGAACGCAAAATGTATCGGATGCTTCAAGGCAAAGTTGATTTGCATGAGAAGCTGGTAGATCTATATAAACAAGAACTAGGGGTTTAACATGAGTACAAATGTAGAAGAATTAGTAAACATATACTTGACAATAAGAAATCAACGTGAGAGCATACTAAGAGAGTACGAAGCAAAAGACTCTGAACTAAAGAAGGATCTTCAGAGTGTGGAGCAGTTACTACTAGCAGTTTGTAATGAAACTAATTCTGACGGTTTCAAAACAAGCGCAGGTAGTGTGACACGCAAACTCAACGAGCGGTTCTACTGCAACGATTGGGATAATTTCCGAAAGTTTGTGATGGAGAACGATGCGGTTGAATTGTTTGAGCGGCGTATTCATCAGGGCAATTTTAAAGAATTCATGGCAGGGCATGAGCAGGATGGTCTCCCGCCCGGTATTAACGTTATGAAAGAGTTTTCAATCACCGTCCGTAAACCAACCTCTAAATAGTCTGATTCAGTAAAGGAAATTAAAATGAGTAACGAACTCGCAAACCTGTTGTCCAGTAACCCCGCCCTCGCAGGGCTAGATGAAGATACCCTTGCCGTAGCAGGGGGCGGTGGTAAAGGCGGAGTCAAGCGCATCTCTATTAAGGGCGGTGTGTTCCGTAAATATTCTGGCGGTAAAGAAATTGGTGCTATCGAAGACCGACACATGAACATCATCATTGTCAAGATGGCACACAAGGCTTCACGTATGCTCTACATGCAGGGCTACAAAGAGGGTGAGAAGATCAGCCCGACTTGTTGGTCAAGCAACTCAGATGTACCAGACCCAGAAGTTAAGAGTCCTGTAGCTAAGAGCTGTAGCGATTGCCAGTACAGCGTCAAAGGCTCAGGCGATAACGGTATGGGTACAAAGTGTAAGCTCTCATGGCGCACAGCAGTTGTGTTGCCCGCTGACCCATCGGGAGATGTCATGCAGTTGGTGTTGCCAGCTACATCGTCTTTCGGTAAAGAGGATAACGGGCGTTGGCCTTTCCGTCCTTACATTCAGCACTTGGCTTCACACAACGTATCGGCTGGGCGCGTTATTACCCGCATGGCGTTTGATACTAAATCTCCAGTGCCTAAAGTCTTGTTCTCACCCGCAGGTGTTACGCCAGAGGCTGACTTAGAGACTATCGCTATGCAAGCAAAGAGTGCCGCTGCTGAAGCCGCTGTCAAGATGAGTGTCTATCAAGTTGACAATAGCGAAGAAGGTGATGGTGGTTTTGAACAGACACCCGCACTTGAAGCTGTAGCAAAACCTGTGAAGCGTGAGTCTACTAAGGCAACCGCCGAGCAAGCATCAGACGTTTCTGGTGTTCTCAAGAAATGGTCTAAGAAGGAGTAAGGAAATGCCACGGACATACAGTGAAAAATTCTTGTTGGAGATGCACCAAGCTGATCCTTACCGCGCAGGTGTTCAGCTTGCCAAGGCTTGTGTTAAGGCGAACTTACCCGCTAAATATGTAGCCGAGGCGCTTGGTGTTACCCGCATGACAGTTTACAGTTGGTTCCGTGGCAAACCTATCCGCGACAAAAACCAACAGGTCGTTGAGGTATTTACTGAGATTGTTGAGGGGGACATGATGCGAGGTATATTGCCAGCAAACAATCTTCAGCAAGCAAAGAAGTACATCGAAGACATGATCGGTAAGCCGTTGAAGCAATAAAATAAGGGGGGCTTCTGCCCTCCGCCCAAACAACTAAAGCGTGAGCAGTCACGCTTTTTTAAACTCTGCTCAAGAAATGATAAAACAATTTTATGAGAAGTTACTGCCATCGCAGGGGGTTTACTGTATAGGTGAGTTAGATAGGTCTGCGCCGAAAGGCAAGCAAATGCGTCACCACTATGCAGAAACAATTGATGAACTAATTACAAAAATTGAAGGCGTAAACAACCGTAAACATGACTGCTATGTAACACCTAGTACATTTATGCAGTACAAACGCGCTGCGTCAGAGTGCGTGTTTCACAAGTCTCTCTTCATTGATTTTGATGTAGGCGTAGACAAGGCAGAAGAAGGTAGTGGTTACGCTACAAAGGAAGACGCTGTAGCTGCACTAGATAAGTTTGTAGAAGACTCTGGACTGCCGCCGCCTGTACGTATCAGCTCAGGTATTGGGTTACATGCGTACTGGATATTTGCGGATGATATACCTGCAGAAGAATTTTTACCCTACGCCAAGAAGTTTAAGTCGTACTGCCGAGAAAACATAGCTATCTTTGATGAAGAGGCTGTACCTGCTGACTTGGCGCGATTCATGCGTGTAGTAGGTTCGACGAATTACCGCGCAGATCCGCCAGCGCTTTGTGAGTTCATCAATGAAGAAATTAATCAGTATTCGTTCGATGAATTTAAGAGCTTTCTTGGCGAACCCGAATTAGAGTCAGCTAGTGATATCCTAGCGCGGGTCAGTAAAGGGCTGACTGACGACGAACGCAAGATGCTTGGGCTGGATAACTTTAAGTATTCATTCGAGAAGATTGCGATCCGTAGTTTGGAAGGCAGCGGTTGCCCCCAGATTGCAGATGTAATTATGAACCCCAATACCATTAGCAGGAATACATGGGCAGGGGTGCTTACAGTCGCCGTTAGATGCGATGATGGCGATACAGCGATACATAAAATATCAGAGGACTACGACAATTATGATCCAGAGGAAACCTACAAAGTTGCCCATTCTTTTAGTGGCTGCCGTAGGTGCAGTTGGTTTGAAGAAAACTCCGACAACCCAGACCTATGTGGCGGATGCCCCAATAAAGGAAAAATATCATCCCCCATACAACTTGGAAAAGAAATACGAATCGCAAGAGCCTCGGATACGCAGGACGCAGTTTGGGAGAAATCGGATTCCAAAACAATTCAAGACTTTCCAGAATTCTTAAGACCTTACCATCGTGGTGTGCATGGTGGGATTCTGTATCAACCCGCGCCTGTAGTAGATAAGAAAGGTGTTAAACACGAGCAAGACCCTGTCATGTTACTTGCACACGACTTGTACCCGATTCGTCGTATGTTTAGTCCGATAGATGGTGAGTGCTTGACTATGCGCTTGGTACTCCCAAAGGACGGAGACAGAGAGTTTGTTTTGCCAATGAAACTTGCATACTCCAAAGAAGAATTCAAGAAAGCTTTAACTAGCCAAGGTGCGTTCTTTAATCAAAACTCAGCAGAGGCACTTATGAACTATGTAATTAAATGGGGACAGTATTTAGAGAGTGTTGAACGCGCAGACGTTATGCGCATGCAGATGGGTTGGACAGATGATAACAACAGCTTCATCGTTGGCACTAGAGAACTCACTCGTGATGGTAAAGACTTAGTAGCAGCAGCGTCGCCATTCATTAAGGGCTTAGTTAAGAATCTTACAACTGAAGGATCGTACAGTAAGTGGAAAGAATCCATGAACTACCTAAACGAACCTGACTTTGAAACCCATGCGTTCACAGCCCTGTGCGGATTTGCTTCACCTGTGATGCGTTATACATCTACATCAGGCGTTGTCCTTAGCTTGCATGGTAAGTCTGGTAACGCTAAGACCGGAGCTATGTACGGTGCGCTGAGCGCGTTTGGTAACCCCAAAGACCTGAGCATATTTGATGCTACGCAGAACGGCATGGTTGGTAGGTTGCTAGGTCTGAAGAACATTGTATTTGGTGTGGATGAGACATCTAATATGACGCCACTCATAGCATCGCAGTTGACTCACGCTATCTCACACGGCAAAGCCAAGATTAGGATGCAAGCTTCAGTTAATGCTGAGCGTGAGTACGAGATGAGTGCATCAGGTATTGGTATCTTCACTACTAACAACGGTATGTACGCAAAGTTTGAAGAACTGAAAGCAAACCCAGACGGTGAGGCTGCACGTATGGTGGAGTTTTTAGTGCGTAAACCTAGACAGCTAGAGGGTGAAGGCGGCGCAAGGCTTGGCGTTAAGATATTTGATACCTTCCGCACAAACTACGGGTTTGCAGGGCCTGAGTTTATACAGAATGTTTTTACGCTCGGTGAGAACTACATGCTAGATAACGTTTCACACTGGGGTGAACGGTTCGATAAAGACTTTGGGGATAACTCCACGTATCGGTTCTATAGGAACTTGGTATCAGCAGTCTTTACATCAGGCACTATCACAAACAACGTAGGCATTACCAACTTCACGCTTGAGCGCATATACAACCAAGTTATTTTAGATATGATTATGATACGGGATAAGGTAATTAAGGTTAACCGCACTGACTACGAGTCCATGCTTGGCGACTTTATGAATACAAACCTCGGCAAAGTACTGGCATTCAAGAACGGTAAGGTCGCGCTTGAACCACGTAACTCAATCGTGGCTCGTGTCGAAGCAGATAAGGACTTGCTGATGATATCAAAGTCTGAGATCAAGAAGTACCTGACTGAGCGCCAAGTAAGTACTAGGGAGTTTGAGCAGGACATGCGCTCACGCAACATACTAATTGATGATAGGAAAGGTAGGCTAACGACAGGATGGAAGTCATCGGTCAGCGCATCCCCGACTTATCTGTATTGCTTTAAAACTCAGATTCCTGATGAATGGTTTGGTAATGACCCCGAATCAGATTCTTGAGCCAGAGTGGATATTCCCGTTTGATGGTATGAACGTAGGGGACAGCTTTTTTGTGCCAACCCTACGTCCTGCTGAAATGGTTTACGTCATAGACTGTTGCGCCAAACGCGCACGTATCCGCATCAAGTCGTACCCAACTTATAAGGATGGCTGCATTGGTGTACGATCTTGGCGCGTGGGCTAGGGTTTTATATCAAAAGATTTGTACTTCTCAATCAGGTTTGCTTTTATTAAGCGCTGCATCAAAAGGTTAGGCTCTAGCATTTCCTGCCTATCTTTAGGTGAGAGCATTTCTGTCGGCATCATTCTGATTGACTTAGCTTCTGTCTGAAGTTTTTTCAGATCCCCGTTGATATCTTTAAGATACATACCTACTAGGACTTCGTCCATAGGATTGCGCTCTAAGTACTTAACGTAAGCTGTAGGATCGTTCTTAACTGCATTCAGGTTCGCTTGTTTCTTCATTAGCTGAGACTGAATCTGTGCAAACTCTCTGTTGTCTACGTTGCCCTTGTTACCGAAGAACGATCCAAATAGCAAGCTCTCCTGCTTGATGTTACGTGGCTTCTCACCGCTAAGTCCAAGCGCACCATAGGATGTCTCAAGCATCCGACCAACTCCATCAAAATAACTATTAGCTAAAAAGTACATAGAGTTAGGGTTTACATCTACGCCCACTTCATTGAACAAGTAACGTGCCGCATCTTTGTATGCTTCTGGCACACGGTCACCCGCAGAGAACGCATCTGCCATCCGACGATAAGGCTCGTTGTAGATACCTCGTCCTAGTCCGTCTTTGTTAAGCGCAAACTGTAGTAGGGGACGCGCTATGCTAGGTGTCAATGAGTCAATCATAAAGTTGACTGGGTTCTCAGAGAACTCCATCTTAGACACAGGCAGCGGGATAAATGAGTCAAGCGCGATGTCAGTAAAGATATTTTTAAGCGCCTCTTCCATCGTGCCTTTGCCAGAGACAACATTTGCTATCTGCGCCCCAGAAGCAGCGAACGCGCCAAGACCAAAGCCCCAAGGTAATTGGAACACAACGTTCTTACCCATACCTAGTGATTCAGAAATCTCATTCGGGATGTGAACCCTAAAGTAACGGTTCCAAGTCTTCATGTTGTCAGCGTGTACCGAGTTGCGCCCGAGGTCATCTTCAGGTGCCATAGTAGCTGCCATCATGTAGGCAAACACACCTAGACCGCCGAGCGCGGCTATCATAATCCAAGCGTTCTTCTGCTTTTCAGCGTATGCCTTTTCAAACTTAGCCAACGCTACGGGATCAGTCTTTATTTTGACAGGGAGGGCCTTAACCGCGCTACTAAGCAAGCGGAAAGCTGGGGTTACAGATTCAATAGCACGTACAGCACCGGTTGCAGCGGGACGGAAGAACATAAAGAGCGCACCCATCAACTTGCCATGCTCGCCTACCTGTTCAAAGTTAGCAAGGTTCTTGACATACGCCACAGCTTTAGCTGACGCTTGTGCTTCAGTTTTAGTTTTATCTTGCTTCATGAAGCGCTGCTTAACAATCCCATAGGCAGCGGCTCGACTACTGAATTCAAACATGTTGTTCCAGACGTCGACAAACTTTTCAAACTGTTCATAGTTTTTAATTACTTTGCCGCGCCCAAGTTCTTTGTTAAGTTCTTGTAATTTATCTTTTAACGACAGACCAGCTGTATACGATACGGCCCCGCCCTTATTAAGATACTCAACCATGTCCCTGACAAACGCATCTTTCTTGGCGTAGGCTTCCATGCCTTTAGTGTCGCCGTTCTCATACATGTTTGCTACTTTCATAGCCTTAAACAACCCGCCACGCGCCCCTACCTGAGAGGCAACCTTAGCAATCATACGTGCGCTATCCGCAGGGCCAAATTCAGCACCCAGAACAAAAGCGTTTGTTAGCGCGTCCCGCACGAAGTTCATAGGCGCGAATGCGTAGTTCCATCGGGTGTGCATCTTACCTATGAAGCCAGTTACCATGTTCATAGAGTCAACAAGCGGGTTGCTATCTTTGTATGTGCGGCGTAACGCCTCAAGCATCTCAGGCTTAGCAATCTCAATTACGTCTACTGTACCGTCCTTGTTGTAATGAAAGATGGTGTTCTTTTTCTTTGATGCTGGCAGCGCGTTATCTCTGTCTTTAAACTGAATTGGTTCCTTCGCAACTTTACCGTCAATCAGCCCTTGCAGCACAGCGTTCTTTATAGTCAAGGTGTAGTTACCGCGCCCAGACCGCGAAGCCGCGCGCGCAGCGTCTGACATAACCTGCAGGATCGGGTTATCAGGGGTGTTATCGCTACCTTCAAAGGAAGACTGAGCGTCTTGCAGTTCACGACCTCTATGCATAGGATCAAAGAACGCGTCTTTCTCAAACCTTGCCTTCATAGGCACGTAGTTACCCCAACCATAAAACGCAACAATATTGCTAACCGGATTTGACCAGTAGTTTGATACGCTGTTCATTCTCTGCGTAGCTGCTTCAATCTTACGAACGGCGTTTAGTGCCTCATCAATAGCTGCTTTTTGTGGGTGTTTATTGTATTCGTCTATAATATTTTTTACAGAGGCACCGTCCATATTAACCACATTATAGGTGGCATCACCTACATCTAGCGACGTAGAACCATTAGGACTAAAGCCAAGTGGTGTAACGTTCTTCTTGTTTACTACTGGCTGACCGTCAGCTCCTACCTTTACCTTACCGTTCTGATCAACCTCAAACATTATTGAGTTAAGTTTGTTGCGCAAGGTATCTGTCTGCGCTTGGGTTAGCTTGGTCTTAGACTCTAGCAGATCAAAAATCTGATTACGGACATCCGCCATCTGTGGTCTTAACGGCGCGGTCTTCATAAATTTAACAACACGACGCTCACCTTCGTGTAACGCAATGCTTAACATACCAAGCCTACCTATAGTTTTTTCTACCGTTGAGTTAGTAAGATTGACTAACTTATTAAGCGCTGTTTCTAGATTAATAATGTGTGGCAGAGCTTCCCTTTTATAGTTCATGCTACCGCGCTCTGCAGACAACGTAGCTTCCGTATAGAAATTATTCTGATCTGGGCCGCTGTACTGAATAAGATCAGATAAATCTGCTTGGTTCTCAAGCACCTTTATAGCGTGTTTTGTGTTTTGAAACTTTGTAACAAGACTGCTAGGCATCACTGCTTTAGCTAGGCGACCAAGAAGAGACTTAGGCTTATAGCCTTCCACAGAATATTTACCTTCTTTACCATTCTTAGTTTCTACCAAACTATCGTCAAATAAACTCTCAGGCTTAGTCGGCCCCATGTTTGTTGATTTGTTAGCGGGTGTAGCGGTCTTGGCGGGTGTAGCGGTCTTGGCGGGTGTAGCGGTCTTGGCGGGTGTAGCTGTAGTACCTGCAGCACCAGCAGCACTTGCCGCGAGCGGCGACATATCAATACCAGCTTCAGGTGTAGCAAGGATCTGTTCAAAGATTTCAGTTACTTCTAGCAACAAGTTGCCTTCAAAACCTTTCTCTCTGGATAACAAAGCCTTATTTGAAACCTTAATACGTTCTTTTTTATCTTTAACGTCAGTCTGCTTACCGGGTACAAAATCACCTACTTCTGTTGTAGTAAGTGCATCTGCGTCTGTGGCGCTATCAACATCTTCATACATTGCCTGTCGCGTTGTAGGACTCATACCTTCAGAAAAAGGCCCCACGAGTTCAGGGCGTACCTGTAATGTCTTACCCTTACCAGTAATCAAACCATATAGGTTGGCTAGTGAGCGAGTAAATTCTCCCCAAGCGTTACGCACTGCTGCGCCAAGCTCAGACATAGAAGTATATTTAGACAGATTACGTGACTGTATGTTTGCAAGCTCACCTTGGAAACGCAGGTCAGTTAAAGCGTAACCAACGAACTCATACAAGTTCTCAAATGCGTTTTTGTATTTACCACCAAGCCTGCCCTTAGTGAAGTCATATATTTTTTGTAAGTGGTCAAGCGCTTCTCGTTGTCGCGGGTCAAGCGAAGATGGATCTGTCAGGTATTGATTAATAAGTTTAACTGTAGCGGCATGAACAATCTCGTGAAGGACTGTAGCTTCATCCATACCTTCTGGAGTGAAGTAGAACGTGTCTGTCTTAGGGTCATATTCAGCAAGCTTACCCTCAGCTCGTAGCCGTTGGATCACTGGGTCATTTACATCAGTAATAACTGATGAATTAAACTTCACTCGTGAAAGTGACCCCGCTAAGAATCTAAAAATACCTGCGGATACTTTCCCATATGACTTAGCAAGAAAGCTTAAGGCTGCTTCTGTCGTTTTATTAGTTTTAGGTGTTTTTATGCCCCTGCCTTCATCGGCAATTATTCCTAACACACCATTTATGTCGCCGTCCTCAAGTGCTTGGCGCATATCTTTAGTTAAAGATTTACCTTTACCAACAGCTTCAGCTTCTTTGGCTTTGTTTTTTTCGTCTTCTTTTTGAGCGCGTTGCTGAGCAGCCGCCTCGGACTGCTTTTGTTGTTGTCTGGCTGTAGAACTTACAGAAATTCCCTGTGTTTGCAGTACTTGCAGTACTGCTTTTAATCCTGCGTCCTGCTGGACAGGCGCGTTCGATGTAACTATATCTGTATACGCTTTTTGTGCTTCTGGCGATAAGCTATCCCATTGCGGGAAATTAACATTATATTTTTTATAAGCTTCAGCACGGGCTTCGTTGTACCCATTTATAATACGGCGTTGTGTAGGTGTAACTTTCTTTCCGCCATAACCTTCACCACGCCCTGTACTATCTTTGTAGTCAGCTAAATTTTCAAGCGCATCAGTGTAATCAGTTGCGGAAGGGTTAGTGGGTAATTGAGATAAAAAGAAATCTTTTTCATCTGTCTCAAGATTGTCCCACTCAGGTACGTTTATTTCGCGCTTAGCAAGGTCTGCCCGCGCCAAGTTATATTCGTCTTTAAAGTCTTCGGTGACAATGCCTTTAAGATTCTCAACATAGTTACGCAATAAAAAATTAACGTCTTGTAAAGTAACAGGCTTTTCTTTTGTTGATTTTGGTATATTAATGCCAAGCCCTTTAGCAACGTTTGTTGCCTGTTTAAGCGTAGGTGTTTCTCCACCATTATCAATAGCGTCAATATAGTCAATAGCTTTTTGTTCGGCAGGGGTTGCTTTTGGTGTACGGGTGTTGGGTAACTCTTTCCCTTTTGTTTCAGTAAGCGCAGTATCACGCGCTGCTTCTTCTTCTTTATTTTGCGCAATACCCCGTTGCATCGCTAACTTTTCAGTTTCTTCTGATGTATCTTTTTGACGAGGCGTTACACGTTCTTCTGTTTTTACAACATCGGTGGTAGTAGCAGTGCCTTCAAATACATTAGGCGCAACCTCACGTACACCTCCCGCTAATACTGCTCGAAGGTTACCAACATAATTACGAATAATTTGATTTATATCTTGTAATGTAACTGGATTTTTTTTTGTTGATTTAGGTAACTGAATGCCTACCGAAGCCGCTACTTTTTTAGCCTGCGCTGGAGAAAACGATGCGCCTTTAGTATCAATAGCGTCAATATAACTAATAGCTTCTTGTTCAACGGGTGTAGCCTTACGCGCTCCAACTCTTTCAGCTACTGGTGTAGTGACAGCAGGTGTAGTGACAGCAGGTGTAGTGACAGCAGGTGTAGTGACAGCAGGTGTAGTGACAGCAGGTGTAGTGACAGCAGGTGTAGTG
>Ga0247843_1003703_pt1 | contig 24331 bp, 22 predicted proteins | sample LaCruzMarch2017__FD_192420 | JGI IMG/M metagenome (GOLD analysis project Ga0247843, IMG submission 192420) | Freshwater microbial communities from meromictic Lake La Cruz, Castile-La Mancha, Spain - LaCruzMarch2017_8m | ecosystem: Environmental > Aquatic > Freshwater > Lake | place: Spain...
CTTTTGCACCCAGCGGTTTGACCGCGTTAACAGCAAGCGACGGTTTTATGCCTCTGCCATGACTGTTCTCAAAAAGGATCAAAGCGAAGGGAGCAGCTATCTTGAACTTGCGCATTTTCTGCGGTCGCAAGGCGATGGCATCAATACTGCAAGTGACTTAGCGCAACTATTTCGCCGCGTGGCATTTAACGTCGCTGTAGGCAATAGAGATGACCACCTCAGAAACCATGGCTTTGTGTTGGCCTCTACGGGTTGGCGACTGGCGCCAGCCTTTGACGTGAATCCCAACATCGATAAATCAGACCATGTCCTCAACATAGACGATATCGACAACCGCCCCGACCTTCAAACCGTACTCCATACCGCCGCGTTTTATGGCTTGTCAGCTGACCAGGCGCAACAAATTCTTGGTGACGTATTAACAGCGGTTGACCAATGGCCTGCGTTTGCACAACGCGTCGGTATCAGCAGGGCTGATATAGAACTGATGGCGTCGGCTTTTGCTGCGCATACCGAATACCGATTGCGAGATAAATAATTTCATAATGGACACTCAGCCCACCTTGTGTGCAATGGATACCATTACACACTGAATAAAATAATCCACTATATAACTTACTTAAAATAAGCTAAAGCACTTTAAAATATGTTTTAAATGATAAATCCATCTTCTACTCCTTTGCCTGTAGTGCGCAGTCTAAGCCGCTTGGGGCAGGCTATCTCGCTCGCGCGACGACGAAGGCGCCTGACGCAACAAGAATTGGCTGATCGAATTGGGGCGACCCCCAACACAGTGCGGCGTATGGAGAATGGCCACCCAGGAACTGCAATCATTCACATCGCTCGAGCCCTGCAAGTCTTTGGCGAGCTCGAACAACTGAATCAGTTGCTGGACACCCCGTTGGATACCGTTGGCCTGATATGGATGGATGAAAATTTGCCGCAGCGTGTGCGCAAGTCTCGCAAGACGCCTGAATCTGGAGCTTTTTGATGGCCACCCAATCTACTTTTAATCCGGTGCCCACAAGAACTCAGTTGGACGTCTTTCTTGGCAAGGCTGAAAAACCGCTTGGTCGGCTCATCTTCGTCAGGGACGGTCAACGTGCGTTTTCCCAATTCTCATACAGCGAAGAATGGTTAACCGATACCCAGTCTTTTGATATTTCCACCGACCTTCAACGCCAAAGCGGTTATCAACTTCGCAAGCCACCGACTAAAAACGACAGCTGCTTTTTCCTAGCTTTGGCAGATACAGAGCCCGATGCGTGGGGACGGCGTGTGATTGCCCGTGCACATGCTAAAGCTCGTGCCAAAGATGTAACGCTAAAACCGCTAACAGAATTGGACTACCTCTCCTGCGTGGACGATTTCAGCCGAGTAGGCGCGTTGCGCCTACGAGACGAAAAAGGCCAATATCTTCGAAGTGTTCCCGAAGGCGAGCGCACAACGCCTGCATTTTTAGAGATTGAGCAAATTTTGCTTGCATCGCGTGCAGTGGAGATGAGTCAAGAAACAGCTGCTGACTTGGCGTACCTTCAGGGTAAAGGTACGTCCTTGGGTGGCATGCGGCCCAAATGCACGATCTTGGATGCTGATGGGGCATTGTCACTGGGTAAGTTTCCCAGCATCAATGATGAACGCGCCGTCACTCGGGGAGAGGTCTTGGCACTTCGCTTAGCAAAACTGGCTGGAATCAACAGCGCCCAAGCGCGTATCGTGATGGTTCAGGATCAGCCGGTTTCTATGATTCGCCGCTTTGATCGCACACCTCAACAAAATCGCATTCCCTACATCTCAGGTGCCACGCTATTGCAGGCCAACCGGGACGATGAGCACTCCTACACAGAGATCATCGATGTGATGCGGTTTATGTGCGAAAAATTTGCCGAAGACGCTAGGCAGTTATGGCGACGTTTGGTTTTTAACCACTTAATCACGAATGTGGATGATCACTTGCAAAACATCGGGTTTTTGTATAGCGGAAACAACCAATGGCGGCTATCACCCGCTTTTGATCTGAACCCTTTTCCAGACAAGGATCCCGAATCCAAAACCTGGTTGAGTGAAGACACTGGCCCTATCACATCGATCGAACAGTTGCTCAGTCAAGCCTTTCGATTTGAGTTGTCGCAGCCACAGGCACAAGCAGTTCTTGATGAAGTTGTGATAGCGGTAAAGCGTTGGAAAGAAGTGGCTAATCAACCAGAGGTTGGCTTTCAAGCGCGTGAAATTGCCGATTTCAAACCCGCATTTCTAAGTCATTGAAATTGGGCAATAGCCAGGCTTCGCTTTTACCTAATGCGGTATTGGACGTAGCTGGGTACGAACTTGTTCAAGAGTTCATTGATCGAAAAAAGCGTTTAAGCGAACAAAATCTTCACTCGATTAATCAGAATATTTCATAAGTGACATTCAGGCAATTTGGCATTGCGATTAGATTTGACTTCTTTTGCCCAAGCTTTAACTTCGTTTTGGGTAATATGAAGTCCTGTAGCATCGAAATGAGCAATCGAATCATCAACTCTCGCCAAAATAATTTGATTGGTTTCAGTTGTCTTGAAATTGGGTTCGATAGCTTCATTCATGAGGTCGTGTGAACTACGCTGCTTTGACAAGGCGAGAGACTTGATTCGGACGATCTGTGAGGTTTTAAGTTTGTGAGTCATAGGGCATGCGTGTGGTTTTTTTAATTGAGATTAGCATAACGTCACCTGTAACGTATAAAGTTACATCACTCTAAGCAAGAACAGCGGTGCATCAATTGAAATGCATTTGCATTACAACTCTCTAATGAAAAAAGCTTCCATTTCTCCCATACGTGTCGTCCCGGATTTCAGGGGTGAAATCGAGAGCGTCTTAAAAAAGAGCGAGTCTAAGTCTGAATTCTTGCATCGCGGGACTGCAGCCATTCAAGAAACCCGGCGATTGGGGAACGGCGTTGCTGCTAATGAAGTCATTGAAAAACTCAAATCTAAACTGCTTGCAGCACGTAAAGCCATCTTTGAGATTCGCAGGAAATGAAGGCGATTGAAGTCTACTAAATAGACCTTAGTTTGCTGTCAAGCTCAGGCAAAAAGACCTTGACGGTCTCCCAAACTAAATCGAGGTTGGTTTCAAAGTAGCCGTGAACCATTCGGTTGCGCATGCCCTTCATTTGGTTCCAGGGAATGTCAGTGCGGGTGGCAGCAAACTCTTTGTGCTCGTCGAGAATTTGAGCGGCGGCTTCGCCAATGACCAAGATTTTCAAAATGACTGCGTCTTGGGTTTTCCGATCTTTCAGAAAATCATCCTTATTCAATGCTCCGATGTAGGTATGAATCTGTGAAGCCGCATCCAAAATATGATCAACGTAATCTGCGTGACGTAACTGCTTTTGTTTAGCGTTCATACCGGCCGAGCTTCACTTAGGATCTGGGCTCTGAATTTGATGGGGAGATCGCCTGGGGTCAAAACATCGACTGATATCCCAAGCGACTCTTCGAGCTCAATTTGGATAGCGCCTAGGTCTAGCAGGGTAGCCCCTGGCAGTGGGTCGACTAGCAAGTCGAGATCACTTGTCTCGGTATCTTCCCCACTTAAAACCGATCCAAAAACCCTAAGGTTTTCTGTTCGGTGAAGCAAGGCAATACTTAGAATCAATTCTCGATTTTCTCGGAGCACTTCGGAAGGTCTTTGTAGCATGGGAATTCCTTAAATTCAAAGGAGAATTTTTTCTATCCTACCAAACTAAGCCGCATCCCCCAAATCCCGCGCCACCTCAGCCAACACCTGACTCCAATCACGCTGCGCAGCTTGGCGGTAGAGGCGCATGGTGGGGTACCAGGGCGAGTCTTGGCGGTTTAGCATCCAGCGCCAGTCGGGAACAAAGGGGAGCAAAACCCAGGTGGGTTGGCCTAGGGCTGCGCTGAGGTGGGCTACGCTGGTGTCTACTGAGATGACCAAATCCATTAATTCGCAAAGCGCCGCCGTGTCCGAAAAACTGGTGAGCTTCTCGCCAAAATGCTGAATACGCGATGTGTCTTCTAACGCTGGTAAATCCCAATCCCGTACTTCTTTTTGTAGGCTTACAAACTGGATGCCCTTTGGCAGGGCATCTAAAAGTGCTTGTAACTTCAGGCTGCGGTTGTGGTCGTCTTGGTGGGTGGCGCTGCCGCTCCAAACCAAGCCGATGCGGGGCTGGGTTTTAGGTCCTAAAACGCCTGCCCAATGGTCTAACTTTTCGGCGTCTGCAGCTAAATATCGGCTCTCGGCGGGAATGGTGGTGAGCTCGGTTTTAAACGCCAAGGGCAAACTCATGACCGGGCAGGAATAGTCAAACTCCGGCAGGGGGTCGCCTTGACGAATCAAAGTCCCAACGCCTTTTAAGCTTTTAAACAGATCAAAAAGCAGCTTCTCTGTTTCATAAATCACGTGGCCCCCTGCTTTGGCCACCATTTGCGCGTACCGGGCAAACTGAATCGTGTCGCCAAAGCCTTGTTCGGCGTGAATCAAGAGCTTTTTCCCTTGGATGGGCGTATCGCCAAGCCACATCGGCTTTGGAAATGGGCGGTGAATTTTTTTGAATTTTGCAGTTTCCCAGCGCCTTTGGTAATCCTGAAAACCCGCCGCGAGATCGCCGCTCAGCAACAAGGTGAGGGCGCGGTTCCAGTACGCGTCTGCAAAATTGGGGTCAATCTCAATGGCCGCGTTGCTACTGGCTAGAGACGCTTCGATCTGGTGTAAATACTTCAGAGATACCCCTCGGTTGGAAAAGGCAATGGCGTGATTGGGCTCAAGCGCAATGGCCTTGGTATAGCTGGCTACGGCCTCGGCGCAGTCTTCTTTGGTTTGAAACGCGTTTCCGCGGTTCAAAAATGCAGCAACTGCATTGGGGTTAAGTGCAATCGCCGTGTCAAAACTGGCAATCGCGTCCTCTGTGCGCCCCAGAGACAGCAGGGAATTTCCTCTAAAACTGTAGGCGTTTGAATACTGTGGAACCAAGGCAATCGCCAAATCGTAGCTGGCTAAGGCTTCCTTAAACCGCCCTAATTCCTGTAAGGCGCTGGCCCGGTAGCAAGCCGCTTGGGCGTTGTGGGGGTTAATCGCCAAGGCTTTCTCATAACACTCCACCCCCGCCTCAAACACATTGAGCTTGCACATCGCGTAGCCCAAGTCGTAATAGGCACTGTCGCTTTGGGGGTTGATTTCAATGGCCCGGCAGATCAAATCGACTGCGCTTTCGAGGTGCCCAAGCTGGGCATTCACGACTCCCAGCATGTGCAGCGCCTCAAAATGGCCTGTATCTTGCTTAACAATGTCTTCGTAAGCCGCCTGCGCTTGGGTCAATTGGCCTTGGGCTTGGAGGGCGCGCGCCATGTGGAACGGGCTGAGTTGGGGTTCAGAAGTGCCTTGGGGCATAGATATTTCCTGATTCAGATGCTCTATTGTCGCTTGCTGTCGGTAAGAACTACTCTGTGGCATAGTGTCGGAAATTCGCCGCCCTGTGCTGGATATCGTGAAAGACCATTTTTGATCCATGCGTACCCGGGATACCCCTTCGATGACGGCTAAAAGACCACCGGCAGGTGAGTGTCTAATGAATCCGGTTGCCCAGGTAAAGTTCAACGAAGGCTTGGCGAGTATGAACGCCGGCAATCTTGTCGCCGCCCAAGAAAGCTTGGAAAGCGCATTAGCCCTGTCCCCCCACCATTTTGACGCTGCATTGGTGCTTGGCATGGTGCGCTATCAAATGGGCGATGTTGCCGGCGCAGCGGCGCAAATTCAACAAGCCATCGCAATCAACCCGCAACACCCCGGCGCTTACACCAATCTCGGTGTGGCCCAGGCCGACCTCAGCCAATACCAAGCCGCACTTGAAAGCTACCGCAAAGCCCTTGCGCTAGACCCCCGCTACGCTGCAGCCTACAACGGCCAAGGCCTTGCGTTACAAGCCATTGGCCTATCTGACAAAGCCTTAGAAAGCCTTTGCCAAGCTGCTGCCATTCGTCCTGACTATGCTGAAGCCTTCTTCAACCGCGGCAATGTGCTGTTGAAACTGCAGCGCCTAGACCAAGCCGCAGCCAGTTACGCCCAAGCCATCGCGCTGCAGCCCCAACAGCCCTTGTTTTATTACAACCTCGGTATCGCCCATCAAGAGTCTCAAGACTACCAACGCGCGATTAATGCCTTTGAAAAAGCCTTGGCGCTTCATCCCTCTTACGAAGAAGCCGCCTACCGCTGTGCGGGCGCATACAACGCTGTAGCAGCCGAGTTCAAAGAAAGCGGAAAAATTGACGCAGCCATCGTTGCCTACCACGCCGCCCTGCGCTGGAACCCGCAATACGCTGAAGCTTTTTACAACCTGGGAATCGTTTACCAATCGCAAAACCAGTTCGACAAAGCCTTGGCGTCCTATAGCCAAGCTTTGGCTTTGCAACCTAATAACGCTGTCTTTTATCTCAACCGTGGCACCGTTTTTCACAGCCAAAAAAAGCCTGATCTCGCCCTAGAAGACTACGATAAAGCCATTACCCACGACCCCCAATTTGCATCAGCGCATTACAACCGAGGCAACGCCCTGCAAGACCTCAAGCGCAAGCCCGAAGCCCTAGAGGCGTACCAAAAAGCCATCGACTGCTCACCCGATAACGTGGCAGCCTATTACAACCAAGGCTGCGTATTTAAAGACCTAGCCCGGTTTGAAGATGCTATAAACGCTTTTGACAAGGTAATCGCCATCCAACCCAACCACGCCCCAGCACTTTGCAACCGTGGCGTAGTCTTGAATAGCCTGAACCAACACGCCCAAGCCATCGCCAGTTACGACCGCGCTATCGCCGCAGACCCCAACTACGCCGAGAGTTACTGCAACAAAGCCCTGGCAGAGCTGCTAACTGGGAATTTTGAAGCGGGTTGGCGCTTGTACGAATGGCGCTGGGCGATGGAAAAAATGGCCCCCAATGTGTTCGCAACGGGTAAACCCCGGTGGACGGGAGCAGAGCCGCTAGAGGGAAAAACCATTCTGCTGACCAGCGAACAAGGACTGGGTGACACCCTGCAGTTCAGCCGCTATGCCCGCATGGTCAAGCAGCTCGGCGCCAAAGTGATCCTGGTGGTTCAACCCACGCTGGTTTCGTTGTTAGCCCACTTAGAAGGCGTTGACCAAATCATCACCACGGGAGACACCGTTCCTGCGTTGGATTACCACTGTCCGCTTTTAAGCCTGCCTTTGGCCTTCGACACCCAGCTGACAACGATTCCCCTTCCGAGCGCTGGACTCCAAGCCGATCCTGAAAAAGTCGCGGCTTGGCAGAAAAAGCTGGGGCCTAAAGTTGGCCCTCGTGTAGGCATAGTGTGGAGCGGCAGTCCCGCCCATGACAACGACCACAACCGCAGCCTGTCGTTCTCGCAACTCTTAGCCGTTTTGCCCAGCGGAATCACTTATGTGAGTTTGCAAAAAGAGCACCGTGCTGAAGATTTAAAGCAGTTAAAGCAACAACCCCATTTCGTAGAGTATTCAAACGCTATTGAAAGCTTTGCCGATACCGCAGCGCTGTGTGAGTGTGTCGACATGGTGATCAGCGTGGACACCAGCGTGGCCCACCTCGCGGGTGCTTTAAAGAAGCCCCTGTGGGTCTTGCTGCCGTATTGCCCCGATTGGCGCTGGCTTAGCCAAAGAGCAGATAGCCCTTGGTACCCTAGTGCAACGCTCCTGCGCCAAAAAGCGGTGGGCGACTGGAACCCTGTTCTCAGCGCGCTTCAACACACACTGCGGGGCTTGCTATGAGCCAGCCAACGCTTGAAAACTTCTTAACCCTTGGCCACCAAGCCATGGCCGCTAATAAAGCCGAAGCAGGTGTGGATTACTTTTGTAAGGCCGTAGAACTTGACGCTGCCAACGCCCAAGCCTACCTTGCTTTGGGCGCGGCAATGTTCAAGCTCAAGCAGTACCGCGCTTGCCTAGAGTGCATCGATAAAGTTCTAGCATTAGACCCCCAATGCCCTGAGGCCTATAACAACCGCGGCCTGGCCCTCAAAGCTTTGGGAGAAAATTATGAGGCTATTGCAAGCTTCGAGCAGGCCATTGCGCTTCAGGCCTACTTCCCCGAGGCTTATCTCAATTTAGCGGGTGCGTATCGCGGCGAACGGCGTTTAACCGAGGCGCTTAGATCGATCCAAAAAGCCATAGACCAAAAGCCTGACTACGCCCAAGCCCATAGCAACCAAGGCAATATTTACCAAGACCTTCACCAGTTAGATGCGGCCATCGCCGCGTTTGATAAAGCCATAGCTCTAGAGCCCGAACTAGCAGAGGCCTACTTTAATAAGTCAATCGCCTTACTTCTTCAAGGCGACTACAAGGCCGGCTGGCCTTTGTACGAATGGCGCTGGGTCAACGACAACAAAGCCGCGTTAAACCGCTATCCTCACCTTGAGCTTTGGAACGGAAAGCAATCTCTCCAAGGCAAAAGAATCCTGATCCAAAGCGAACAAGGCTTTGGCGACACCCTCCAGTTTTGCCGGTTCATCCGCCGTGTTTCAGAATTAGGCGCCCACGTTATTTTTGAGGTGGACGGTGTGTTGGCTTCGCTAATGCGCAGCGTTCAAGGGGTCAATGACATCCTGATTCAAGGCCGAGCAGTTCCACCGGCAGATTACAAGGTGCAGCTGATGAGCTTGCCAGGAATATTTGGGGTGGAGCTTCAAGATGTCGGCGTAAAAGGCGCATATATCAACGTCAGTCCTGAAAAATCAACAAAATGGACTGTGGAAATGGCAATCCATCGTCAAAGCATAGGAATCGTCTGGCGCGGCAGCCCCAACCACCAGAACGATAAAAAACGAAGTATTCCTTTGGAAAGCTTTCTAGCCAAACTTCCTAAGAAACAACACTACTTAAGCCTCCAACTTGAAACAAGCGCTCAGGAGAAGGAAATTCTTCAGCGATTTGGCGTCCTAGAACTAGCGCATGAAATTAGGGACTTTGAAGACACAGCGGCTATCTGCCAAAACTTGGACAGTGTGGTTTGTGTGGATACGTCGGTGGCTCACCTGTGTGGGGCGCTAGATGTATCTTGCCAAGTATTGTTAGACGTTAATCCGGATTGGCGTTGGATGTTGGGAGAAATAAAAAGCAGTTGGTATGAGTCAATTCAACTGGTTAGAGCAGAAAATATTCATAGCGGCGCGTACCTAGGCGTTTAAAACAAATATGGCGAAGTGCAAAGGCGAAAATAATGAAAAAATATAATGATATTCCAATTTTAATTTCAATAATTGTAACAACGCATAACAGGCCGGAATCCTTAACCAGGGCATTAAATTCGATTATTGAACAATCGATTAAAAATACACAAATCGTACTTTGTTCTGACGAATCTAGTAAAGAAACTAAAAATATTGCAACTCATTATTTGCGAGAGCAAGATATTTTTTTAGTATTGCCTCAAGTAAAAGGCCCCTCGGGTACAAGAAATGCAGGATTAAAGTTTGCCCGAGGACAATATGTTTGCTTCTTAGATGACGATGATTATTTTGAAAAAAACTACTTTAAAGATGTTTTTGCAACAAATTGCATTAGTGAAGATAGACTGTATTACTTTAATTGGAAAGTTGTTGAAGCGGTAAGCGCAGACATGTCAACAAGCAAACTTATTGAGGCAGTGAGTTTCCCGCAATTGAATAAGTTGGATTTACTGCATATGAATTTTATAGCAAATAACTCCTTTATCGTAAGTAGGCTATTAGCAAAAGAAATATCTTTTGATGAAAATCTAAGGTCACATGAAGACTGGGATTATTTGATTGGATTATCAAAGATAGTGGAATTCCAGTACCTAGATATATGGGGCCCAGTTGTTGTTAAAAATCCTATTCAAGAATCAAGAAATTCAGTTGGTGATGCCAATAAGAGATTAATAGATTATCTTTGTATTTATTCTAAATGGCCGGGACTGGATGAGCGCGTAATTAATGCTCGGTATAAACTAGTCGGTAACAAAGGAATCACCGTCAACAGGGATGAACTTTAGCTAAATGCAATTGTTGAATGGTGAAGATAACTTGTATTGGAATCTAAATATTTTTGTATGCAAATGGAAATCACATGCTATCGACTATTAACCCAGCTTTCCAAAAAATTAATATATGTTATTTGGATAAAATTTTCCACGATGTAGCTGAAAGCTTGCGTTTTGGTTTTTATGAGCTGGGTTTTGATGTATGTATTAAACCAGGTCTTATTATATCTGACCGTCAGAACATTATTATTGGCGGGCATATGATTAGCAATTTCTCTCAAGTTCCTCCAGGAAGTGTGATTGTAAATTTTGAGCAGCTTGGTTCGGATTCTATTTTAATTCGTGAAGAGTATATTAATTTAATGCGTGCTCATAAGGTTTGGGATTATAGTGTTAGAAATATTGAATGGTTGGCAGCTCGGGGGGTGACTGCAAGGCTGTTGCGGCTGGGATATTCTCCATATCTTAATCGAGTGCATAATTTAGAATACCAAGATATCGATGTGCTCTTTTATGGAGCTCTCAATGAACGCAGAATTAATATTTTGCAATTACTTCAAGAAAAAGGGCTTAATGTTGTTTCTATTAGTTCCGGGATGACTGGAGTTGAGCTTGATGAATACATAGGTAGAAGTAAGGTTGTGCTAAATTTGCATTATTACTCAACGAAAATTTTTGAAATTGTAAGGGTTAGCTATTTACTTTGTAACAAAAAAGCTGTAGTGGCTGAGGTGGGAGTATCAACTGAAATTGAACCTGAAATTAAAAATGCTATTTTATCAGTCCCTTATGAGCAATTAATAGAAGCTTGTTGCGAATTGGTTGGAGATGAAAACAGAAGGCGAGAAGTTGAAATGAGGGGTTGGAATATTTTTTCTAATAGAGCACAAGGACGGTTGGTGAAGGAAACTTTGGATGATTTCTATGTATCAATATAAGCCAACTATAAAATTAAAAAATATTATAAATTTAGCCAATCATGATTTTCTAGCGCGTTATCTTATTGTATTTTTTCGCTTTAAATGTTCGAAATTTGTGCCCCTGAATAATTTATGAAAGACTAAGGTTTATGTCAAATCAGCCTATTTTCGTTACTCAACCATCGCTTCCGCCATTAGAAGAATTGTTACCCTATCTACAAAAAATATGGGCCAACAAAATCCTTACTAATAACGGTCCATTCCACCAAGAATTGGAGGCGGCCCTTGAGCAATACCTGGGCGTTAAGCACTTGTGCCTTTTCACCAATGCCACATTGGCACTAATTACGGCCTTACAGGCACTGAGGATCACGGGCGAAGTAATAACCACACCATACTCCTTCGTCGCCACCGCGCATTCGCTCATGTGGAACAACATTAAGCCTGTGTTTGTCGATATCGATCCGCAAACCTGCAACATCGACCCAGCCAGAATCGAGGCAATGATCACTCCGAGCACAACTGCCATCATGCCGGTTCATTGTTACGGAAATCCGTGTGATGTTGAAAAAATCCAAGATATTGCCGATAAATATGGGCTTAAGGTAATCTATGACGCCGCACATGCTTTTGGCGTTGATCACAACGGGCAAAGCGTTTTGTTGCACGGAGATATGTCAATTCTTAGTTTTCATGCTACCAAGGTGTTCAATACGTTTGAGGGCGGAGCTATCGTTTGTCAAGATGCGCGAACCAAGCATCGCATCGATTATCTCAAGAACTTCGGCTTCGTAAATGAAACCACTGTCATAGCTACAGGTATAAACGGTAAGATGAGTGAATTCAATGCTGCCTTGGGATTGCTTCAGCTAAATCACATCGACCATGACCTGGAAAGACGGCGTCAAATTGATCGGCTATACAGAGCTGAGTTACACAAAATACCAAGCCTTTTGCCGATGATCCCAGCGGGTGATCACCTTAATCATTCGTACTTCCCAGTCATGGTTACCAACGACTATCCCTTGTCTCGCGATCAGTTATATGAGTACCTTAAAAGCAAAAATATCCATGGGCGGCGGTATTTTTACCCTCTGATTTCCGATTTCCCGATGTACCGTCATTTACCTTCTGCGAATGGCGCGCATTTACCCAATGCACGACAAATTTCCGATGGGGTAATTTGTTTGCCTATTTATCCTGCATTAGGCGACGAACAGATCCAAAGCATCTTAGACCTACTGATTAGCCCTGTCCAGGCTCATCCTCCAACATCTACTGGTTTCGCTGTCGCGAATTGAGGTTGTGTGTTTTGAAGCAAACCATTAAAAAATGATATGAAGAAAATTGAACTGGTCGTGGTTGGTCCGGGATTGATCGGTAAGGCCCATGTCAAATTGATCCAAGGCAACCCTGGCTGTAATCTGGCGGCACTGGTTGCTCCTGATAAGCCCAAGCACCACGAATTCGCCAGTAGCGTGTCTGTCCCCATCTATCATTCGCTGCGCGAGTGCTTGCAGTCTCGCCGGGTTGATGGCGTAGTCTTGTCTTCGCCCAACCTGTTTCATGCAGCTCAAGCTGTTGAATGCATAGAAGCGGGTGTAGCGGTACTGGTTGAAAAACCTTTTACAGATACCGTGGCCGATGGCCAGCGCGTATTGGACTTGGCTCAGCAACGCGGGGCGAAGGTGCTTGTGGGACACCACCGTGCTCATAGTCCTATTTTGGCTCAAGCTCGCAGTGTCATTGAGGAGGGACGGCTAGGGCGATTGGTTTCTATCATGGGAAGCGCCCAGTTTCATAAGCCCGCACACTACTTCGAAGCTGGTCTTTGGCGTAAGGAGCCTGGAGGTGGGCCCATCCTCATCAACCTAATTCATGAAATCGGCAATCTTCGCAGTCTCTGTGGTGAGATTGGTGCGGTTTCTGCGGTCTCATCCTCTCGAATTCGCGAATTTAAAGTTGAAGACACTGTTGGCATCAATTTGGTATTTCATAACGGCGTAATTGGGACATTCCTACTCTCTGACACGGCAGCAACAGCCGCGAGTTGGGAACAAACTTCGGGTGAAAATCCCAGCTACGCCCATAGTGCCGACCAAGACTGTTACACCGTCTGTGGAACGGTAGGTTCACTTTACGTGCCTACACTGCGCCTTCTTCGATATGCCGATGGCGTCGATCCCTCTTGGTGGAATCCCTTTGTCCAAGAAAATTTACAAGTCGAACGCCGTGATCCACTCCAATGCCAGTTGGAACATTTTTTGGATGTGATCAAAGGAAATGTAAAACCGCTGGTTTCAGCTCGCGACGGATTGCGGAACCTGCAAATAGTAGAGGCCATACGTCAATCGGCCCTATCCAAACAGTTGATCGACGTCTAGGGAGCTCTCATGGCTAAAGTGCTTCTTGTGGATACTAATTTCTCGTCTAGCCCCATTGTTCGGGAAATGCGGGGGCTAGGCCACGAAGTCCATGTGGTCGGCGGCAACCCTCTCGACTGCTTAGCCAAACAATCTTCTAATTATTGGCCCATCAATTACGCCAATGTCGAGGCTTTGCAAGCACTCGTAGATAGAGAAAAATTTGACTTTGTCGTACCGGGCTGCACCGATCGTTCTTATGAGACTTGCACCCTATTGTCGGGGCGGCATTGGCCCGGCATAGATCTGCCTCAATCGAGTCAGATACTGAATAACAAGGGGCTTTTCAAAAAGTGGGCAAAACGCGCTGGTGTGCCGGTTGCACTGGCACAATTCTCTGATGCGGACGACTTGCACTGGCCATTGATCGTCAAGCCCGTAGATGCATATAGCGGCAAAGGCATCACAGTTCTTCAAAGATCGGATGCCAGCGGTTTGGCAGATGCTATTGCCTACGCCAAGCAGGCATCACCCACAAGTGAATTCCTGATTGAAGATTTTGTAGAGGGACAACTTTATAGTCATAGCGCTTTTTTGCGCGGGCATCGGGTTGTCCAAGACTTCATTGTCAGGGAAGACCATACCATTAACCCTTTCGTGGTGGATACCAGTTGTCTGGACAGAGATTTCCCCGAAGTAATGCGGGCCCGAATTCGCGACTGTGTCGAGACGGTTTCTCACGAGCTCGGGCTAGTTGATGGATTGATACACACCCAATTCATTCAGAAAGACGATGGATTCTGGTTCATTGAATTAACGCGCCGCTGCCCTGGCGACCTATATAGCCAGTTGATTGAGTTAAGTACAGGGTACCCTTACACTCAAGCTTACGCTCTGCCATTTTTGGGGAATCAGACAATTCCTAACTTAACGATCTTGGAAAGCCAATACATCATGCGCCACACCGTCACGGTCGACACGGCGAGATTTTTCGGTCACTTGCATTTTCGTCAGCCTGTCTTTATCGAACGATGGGTTGCGCTTAGCCTAGTAGGGGATCCAATTCAGCCCAGTCCAGTTAGCCGTATTGGTATTATTTTTAGCAAGGCAAAAAACGAGAGCGAGTTTGCTCGCATTTATGAAAGTACCTTGTCACGCCAACTCTACACCGTAATTGATTAAATATATTAATCGGCTAGTAAGAAAGATAAATTATGATAAAAAATTCATTTGAATTCCGTGAAATTATTATTGCTGAATTTGTAAATTCATTAAAACTAAATACGTTCAGTGATAATTATGATGGCGAAACTTTAGATGCTTTATCTGGGAGAGATGATTCAAATGTCTTTCAAACTGGAGAAAGAGTTTTTTATTTAAATTGGTTTTATCTAAATGTAGATAAGTTATTCGAGACCTATCGTATTTTGTCTAATGAGCCGAGTCGTGAGATATTTAAAAGACTAATTTGTTATCGGCTTGCAGGCCACCACAGTTTTCGAATTAAAGCATCATATACGGAGCGCAAATCAGAACTTGAGGCTTATTTACTGGCCGAGAAATCATCAAGCAGCGAGCTTGCTGTTGGCGGTATGTTTGGGAATTTGCGGCACTACGATTTTGAATACCTGAATAAGCGATATATTGTTGATTGCCTTGGTCTTGAATATTATTTGTATCGGCGTCAATATTTCTATGATTGTGAAAATATCCAAATCATGCCTGAAGATAGTGATTTTGTGATAGATGGTGGCGCTTGTCTAGGTGATTCAACAGCCGTCTTCTCAAACGCTGTAGGTGTCAATGGCAAGGTATTTGCATTTGATCCTGTAGCCGACCATTTAGAAATATTAAAATACAACACAGACCAGTACCCAATCAAAAATGTTGAAGTTGTTGATTATGGCTTATCAAATAAAAATGAGTATACCCAGCCCCTAAGATTAAATAAATATGATCCAGCATTTCAGGTCGGAGCTGCAGGATTACCATTAGTTAAAATAGACTCTCTCGTTGCCAATAATATACTTAATAAAATTAATTTCATTAAACTTGATGTTGAGGGATCGGAGGTTGATGCACTGTTAGGTGCCCAGCGAAGCATCTCAATTTTCCAGCCTAAATTGGCAATTTCCGTTTACCACAAACCCGATGATTTATTCGAAATACCACTGTTGATAAAACGTCTATTTCCTTTTTATAACCATATCACTCTGGAGCATTATTCCATTCAAATGGGTGAAAGTGTGCTTTATGCATCAATGTAAATAGGGCGATGCATTAACTATTAAAAAATTTTTTGAAAATCGAGCTGGGAAATCTTATGTCTAGGCCTTTTAGTATACAGAGCTTAATTGAAGATGCGTTAGGGGAGATAATAAATCCTGGGGATGCAGCAAGAAGCTTTTTTGTTGACAACCATAGTCCAAGATATGCGATGGGGCGTAATGAGGACACCTTGGCAGTTAACAGAGTCATACCGCTTGATGGGCTGATTGATGACTATTTCCCGGGTGACCAGTGGCATGGTATTCCCATCATAAAGACAGATCATGCCCTCGCTGGAGCTTTGGTAATCAACACTTCGACCTCGATTTCTCCGGTCGAAGTTGATAAGGCTCTAAGTCGCATGCCTCATCTAAAGTCGGTGGGTTTGCACCAAGTCATCGCAGCTTCTCAAGGCTTACTTAATTGGCCTCGGTTTGTTAAGCAGATGCGCGATGAAATCCGAGAACACCTTGATGCTTGGGTCGCCTTGTATGAGCAGTTGGCTGATGAGCAATCCAGGCAAACCTTACGCAACATTGCTTTTCAGGCTAACTGCCGATCCTCGGTATATGCGCGACTACAGGGTCCGAACAGATGAGCAGTACTTCGAGCAGTTCATGGGTTACACCCGTGAGGTCTTTGTGGATGCTGGTGGCTACGATGGTGATACTACTGAAGCTTTTTGCAAACGTTATCCCGATTATCGCAAGGTTTTCTTTTTCGAGCCGTCTCTGCAAAATATGACTGCTGCGCGCCAGCGCCTGAATACTGTTCGAGATATGCACTACCGAAATCTGGGTCTTTCGGATGTCGCAGGTACATTAAGTTTTGATTCAGGTTCAGGTTCAGCTTCAGCGATTCAGAACTCCGGCATGGATCTCATTACGGTGAATACGCTCGATCAAGTCGTTAATGAACCAGTAACGTTCATCAAAATGGACTTAGAGGGTTGGGAGTTGAAAGCTTTAGCCGGTGCACAAATGCATATCACCCAAGATCGACCAAAGCTGGCTTTGGCGGTCTACCATCAGGCAGCAGATTTCAGATTGATTCACGACTACGTAAGTTCGTTCGATCACGGCTACAAAGTCTATCTGCGTCATTACACGCAGGGCTGGTCGGAGACTGTGATGTTTTTCCGTTGAATAAATTCAGCCCAGATAGATCTTGCAGGTTGATAGGAAGTTGTTCATCGCCTTTACATTGAGAGCCTGACCTTCTTGTACTCGCGCGGCCATGGCTGATCGCGTTTTCCTAGCTCTTTCAATGTCTTCGTAACCATAGGCGATGCCATCTAGGTCAGATTTGTCTTTGCCAACCTTCCATTGCTCCTTGCTCATACCGGCGCGCGGAACGACTACCGAATCGCAGCCGCACAAGGAAGCGAAGAGCGAGTAGGCCGTATGCATGTCGTAGCTGATGAACATTGCGGCCTTGGCAAATATCTCGGCAAGCTCTGCGTGGTTTTTTCCATCAACTTGTATGGCGTTTTCTGGGTGATAGGTGGTGGGAACATCCTTGCCTTTTCTGATCATGTAGTAGACGCCTTGGCGTTGACCTCGATACGTGTCCTTGTACAGGTGTAACTTCATGTCGGTGATCTTTAGCCGAAATGGTTCCTCGGCGAGAAACCCGTCGGGAAGGAAGTGTTCCGCGTAAAAAAACACCAAGTCGCCAAAGCCGAAGGAATTGGCGCCGTTGATGGCGCCCGGTTTGTTGAGCAACCAGCGCACGATTTTTTTTGCCCCCAACGGATTCCCTTCGATGATTTCAGGGTACACAACAATAGACTCCAGTACGTCATCAGCTGAGGCCTCTGCAATGGTGTATGGGCAGTCCACGTCTGCTTGCGAAACGTTGTTGGGGATCATGAATTCTTTAGTCACCTTCCCGTTGATCGTCCGAACTTCGTTCTGATGTAGTCGTGTCCAGTGCCAAATTTTGGCGATATGACCATTGGCGTTGAGCATGTGGGCCAGCTTGTAAATGGCAATCAGTCCTCCGGAGTTATCGTCGTAATGTGGCGTATAGAAAACAAATTTCATAGGAGGGGAGTTGTTCGAGACTTCGAGTTTTTTTAGATCAACGTGCGGGCTCAAATGAGATGTCTGTCCACTAGTCATTACGGCGTCGACTTCCTTAGGTAGACCGAAATCTGGTAGTGAAAGCCGAGCGACTGTTTTTTCGTGGTCGGTTGTTTCGGTTTTGCTGAAAGTGATTAGAACGCTAGCAGCACTTTTCGGATCGCAGGTAGCTGAATTGGCGTCTAAGCATCTGAAGTCCAGTAGTTCAAATTTGTAATCTAGGTTACCTAGTTCCCAGAAGCGCTGGGTGATCTCCACCCAGATGGCAGAGTTTACAGACAGAGAATGGCTGGACTCTCGCACCATGTGATCACAGGAAATCTCTAATTGCAGTTGACCCTTAGGCTTGAGAAGGCGCAGCATATTTCCCATTACGGTATGGACTTCGGAGATGCGTGTCAGGTCGCATCTAGTGTGGATATTTCCTAGCTGGTTTTCGTCCAAAAAGAGTAGAGTCCCGGAAGCAGTTTGAGTGCGCAGGGGCAATTCAATGGGATCGCTCCAATCGAGAAGGATGTCAGCTTGTGCCTTATTTACCATGTCAACGTTAAGCCAGCCCAGTTTGTAATGCTCTCCAGAACTTGCGCCGATGTGCATTTTCAAGGGTCTCCATGGCGCAGGTGTTCGGGCTGAATCCATATTTTTTAGCGCTACGCAGTAGTTGCAGGCTACTGTCCAGTTTGGAAGTGAGTCTATAGTGGCAAAGGTGCGCAGCTGATTGTCCGCACGCTTTATCCAATCCGCTGTCATGAACTCGTCCTGGAAAAAAGCCTCAAGCCCGTCGTCATGGAGCCATGTGATAACCTCTTCAAATTCTTTTGGCGGTGCTGCGCACTCTGTTAGATCTGATATTACGGGCGTCGCCAATGAAAGCGTATGAAAAGCCTGGGTCAGTTCGAAGCGGCTACTGTCGTAAATGTGGCAGTTGAGTACTGCCTTTGATTGACGAATAAAATGGTCTCGCTCTTCGCTGTATATAGGTTGGTCAAAGCGAGAGACGTTCCAGCCACAGGCTTCTATCCTTTCTAAAATCACTTTTTGGCGTTCGTTAGCGCTTCCCAAAAACAGTAAATCAATTGGGCGATCGTGTAGTTGAAGTGCTGGTGTAGTAGTCAAATAGGAGGCGTACTGAAAAGAGACGACTGGAATGTCGCCTCTTTTGCACCCGTAGGCTGCAAGGTTGCGTTCGTCAAAATCAATTACTGCCGAAGAGCTCAGGAGGTCTAAATAGGCCTTTGGAACGCTCGTCCCGCCTTTCCCCAGTTCTTCAAGATTAAAAAAAATGCAGTTATAACGGTCCTTGAGTTCGGCCGGAAAGCCCAAATGGGCGCCAAAAATGATGTTACTCGAGTCTTCTCGAAGCCGGTTTTTTCCAAGGGTAACCTCTGCACCAAGCCTTCGGAATTGATGGCGCGCGTACCTAGCTTGATCAAGAAAGCTCTGTGAGTGGATGTACCCTGAGGGCTGCATAATACTCAGGTGGATACGTTTTTTCATGCTGCATTTTCATCAATAATGGATGGATGCATTTAAGCAATTATTGTGCCGAAAATATGACAAAAGCTCATAATCATTAAAGTTGTACTTCATTTGGTAAGGTGATCGGCCTTTGGAGCCAAAGGCGTTGAAAATCTGATTTTTCATTAGGAAAAGTTCTATACGACAAAGTCACATTTCACTGGAAGAGTAGTTGCCCCTTTAACTTGGACAGTTTATTGTTCAATAATATGAAAATAACAATTTTTGGAGTCGGTTACGTAGGTCTAGTACAGGGCGCAGTTCTCGCGGACGCTGGCCATAGCGTGTGTTGTATCGATCCCGACACCAAAAAAATCAATCAACTCAACAATGGGCTCATTCCTATTTACGAGCCTAGCCTTCAAAATATGGTTAAGGAATCGCTATCTGATCGCCGTTTAAGCTTTTCAGTACAACCCAAAGACGGTATCGTTCACGGAGATATCCTTTTCCTCGCTGTTGGAACCCCTTCTAAAGATGATGGGAGTGCCAATCTTGACTACCTTAGGGAGGCCGCTGGCTCTATTGGCCGTTATATGGCTGGATATAAAGCTGTCATTATTAAATCGACCGTGCCAGTTGGAACTTCTGACTTAGTTCGTTCGATCATAGAAGGCGAGCTTAAACGTAGGGGTCTATCTATCGACTTCGATGTTGTTTCTAACCCTGAGTTTTTAAAAGAAGGCTCTGCAGTCGCTGACTGTAAACGACCCGACCGGATTGTGATCGGAACCGACAGCGAACGCGCTGAATCGCTACTTCGTGAGCTTTACGAGCCCTTCAACAGAAACCACGATCGAATCTTGGTCATGAGCCCGCGGAGCGCTGAGATGACGAAGTACGCCGCCAACTGCATGTTAGCTACGAAAATTAGCTTGATCAACGAACTTGCGATTCTGTCGGAACACCTTGGGGCCGATATCGAGTCTGTCCGCCAAGGCATAGGAAGTGACCAGCGAATTGGGTACGACTTTATTTACCCCGGCGCTGGTTTTGGCGGGAGTTGCTTCCCCAAAGACCTCGACGCCTTGGTTCACATTTCAAAAGAGCTAGGGTTCGAACCCTTGGTTCTTTCAGCTGTAAAAGCAAGGAATACCGCCCAAAAGAACGTGTTGTTCACGAAAATTCAGAATTATTTCAAAACAGACTTAGCTGGAAAAACCATCGCTTTGTGGGGCTTGTCGTTTAAGCCGAACACGGACGATATGCGCGACGCCCCTAGCCGGGTACTGATGGAGTCACTTTGGGAGGCTGGGGTAACCATCCATGCGTTTGACCCCGTTGCCATGGAGGAGGCCCAGCGTCTTTATGGCCAACATCCCGGCTTGGTTTTATGTGGTACCAAGGAAGCTTCGCTCAAAGGCGCAGATGCCTTGGTGATCATCACAGAATGGGCTTCGTTTAAAGCGCCTGATTTTGAACTTATCAAATCGTTGCTAGCTGCACCTGTGATTTTTGATGGCCGCAATTTGTTTGATCCTCAAAGAATGCGCGAAAGAGGGTTTATTTACCATTCCATAGGCAGAACATAGGAACTCCAATGCGAAGTTATAACGACAACAAGAAAATTTTGGTGACTGGCGGCGCTGGTTTTTTGGGTTCCCACCTGATTGATCGCCTCATGGAGCGCGGTGATGATGTAGTCTGCGTTGACAACTACTTTACCGGTACTAAGCGCAATATTGAGCAGTGGATTGGACACCCGCGTTTTGAGTTACTCCGTCACGATGTGACATTCCCTTTGTATGTGGAAGTGGACCAAATTTTTAATTTGGCTTGTCCTGCGAGCCCGATACACTACCAACACGACCCGGTTCAGACAACAAAAACCAGTGTCCACGGTGCGATCAACATGCTTGGCCTAGCTAAGCGAGTGAAGGCGCGTATTTTTCAGGCCAGTACCAGTGAGGTGTATGGAGATCCGGCGGTCCACCCGCAAGTTGAGTCGTATTGGGGAAATGTGAATCCCATTGGGCCGCGCAGCTGCTACGACGAAGGCAAACGCTGCGCCGAAACCTTGTTTTTTGATTACCACCGCCAGCACAAGCTTGATATTCGGGTAGCCCGGATTTTTAATACCTATGGTCCCCGGATGCACCCTAACGATGGGCGAGTGGTGAGTAACTTTATCGTCCAGGCCTTGCGCGGTGAAGACATCACCATTTTTGGCAACGGCTCTCAAACCCGCAGCTTCTGTTATGTGGACGATTTAATCGATGGAATTCTGCGCTTCATGGATTTACCTTCGGGTCCAGATGGTCAGCCGGGACCACCTGGGCCCATTAACCTTGGCAACCCTGTTGAATTCTCCATGTTGGAATTAGCAAAGATGGTCATTGAACTGACAGGATCGAAATCCCAGATTATTCATTTACCGCTTCCGAAAGACGATCCCTTACAACGAAAACCTGATATCTCTTTGGCAAAACAATATTTAAACTGGAATCCGGAAATTCATGCACGAGAAGGTTTGAGTAAAACCATTGCCTATTTTGCTTCTTTGCAATAACTTTAAGTGAGTGATGTTCACATGCAAACAACTACAAAAACCTTAGATTTGGGCTGTGGGTCAAACCCTAGAAATTTATTTAATATGGATGAAATTTTTGGTGTTGATATTCAAAATAATAGTAATCCAAATATTGTTAACGCAGATTTGGCAATAGAACCCATCCCGTTTCCAGAGGCATTTTTTGATAGTGTGACCGCATTTGATTTTATTGAGCATATTCCACGCGTAATTTACAATCCGAACCGACGATTTTGTTTTGTTGAGCTAATGAACGAAATTTATAGAGTTTTAAAACCTGCAGGAGTTTTTTATTCATTCACACCGGCCTTTCCTGCGCAGTCCGCTTTTTCTGATCCGACACATGTCAACGTAATAACGGAAGAAACTTTTCCTGTTTATTTTGATAATATAAATAGATTTGCTGCTATGTATGGTTTTACAGGTTATTTTAAGATCGAATCGCAGTTTAGACAACCAAACTCAGCTCATCTGATTACCCTCATGAAAAAAGTTATGCCTAGTATTTAAAAAGTTATTATGAAGATATTAATTGCGGCTATTCACCCTCCAGTATCCTCGGCGCGATATATGGTCTGGGCTTTTCAACGCCTTGGGCATGAAGTATTGAGTGTTGGTCCTCCAATTGGCGGTAATGTTTGGAAACTAAAAATTGATTCTAAATACCACTGGGCCCCAAGTTTCTCCGCTAAAGTAGAATTAATTGGTCACGCGTTGGACCTATCAGATAGTTGGGGCGAACTAGAAAAGCAATTCATACCTGACTTGGTTCTCACTGTTGACTCGCACTTTACTGTTCGTATGGGGAGGAATGATATTCCACATGCATTATTTGGCGTGGATAATCATTTAAATCAGTACCGACTTGATGATGTAGAGTGGGATCAAATGTTCTTGGCCCATTCCACTGGTTACCGTATGGAGGAAAAAAATGTTCAATGGCTTCCGTGTGCATACGATCCAGTGCATTTCACTCCCTCACCCATTGCTTGGGAAGATAGAGAGTTCGATGTTTGCTTGGTGGGTTGGATCTCGCCGCGCCGAGCTGAGGTTGCTACGGCTTTGATTGACGCGGGCTACAAAGTCAAGGTAGTCACTGGTTTACTCTATGAAGAGTTCGCTGCGGCGTATCACAACGCCCGAATTAGTTTGTGCGTGAGTGTGGCTGGCGATTTGGCTCAGAGAATATTTGAAACTTCAGCCTTACATTGCACCATTCTCAGTGATACCTGTGTTGACTTTGAGCGTGTAGGTTTTCGTCCTTGGGAGCATTACGTTCCCTTCAAAACAGTTCAAGACGCAGTCCTCATGACAAAGAAAATACTTGCAGAACCGAAACTGGCTAAAGAAATTGCGGATAACGCACTTGCGTGGGTTCAGCCTCATACCTGGGATGCTAGGGGTGAATATATTTTAAATTCGGTTTTTAACTAATAGTGCTTTGATCTTTTGAGCTGAACATGGCACCAGAAGATACTCAAAATAAATTTCGCACAACATCTGCCGCAGCAGATTTAAACAATAGCGGTTTGGCTTTACACAGCCATTCTTTGTATTTAGAAGCCCTCGAAAAATTTCAAGCTGCCTTGGCTTTAGAGCCTGATAGCCCAATTATTTTGAATAATCGCGGGGTGTGTTATTTTTCATTGGAATTATTTGATGATGCGATTCAAAGTTACAAAAAGTCAGTCGCCTTTGACCCTAGACATGTGGTGGCCCATAACAACCTAGGTAACGCCCAGATCAAGTTATTCCAACTCGAAGAAGCGCTTAATAGTTACGACCAAGCCCTTGCTCTAGATCCTAGTTACGTAGAAGCCTATTGGAACAAGGCCTTGGCTTTGTTGCAGCTAGGGCGGTTTGCTGAAGGTTGGGTTTTGCATGAAAGCCGTTGGGCCAAGCCCAGCTTTCAGCCCATCGTGCGGCATTTCTCGCAGCCTATGTGGGATGGGTCTTTTTCAATTGCAGGAAAAATACTGCTTTTGCATGCGGAACAAGGCCTAGGCGACACGCTTCAATTTGTTCGGTATGTCGAGTTGCTTCTGGCCTTGGGGGCCTGCGTTGTGTTGGAGGTTCAAGCGCCCTTGGTTCCGTTATTTAATGGAATGTTTGCCGTGGTAGCGCTGGTTAAGCAAGGCGACCCCTTGCCGCCGTTTGATTGCCACTGCCCCTTAATGAGTCTTCCCCTGGCTTTTCAAACGACGCTCTCTTCTGTCCCAAGCGCGGATCCTTATATTAGGTCTTCGTCTGAAAAGGAACTTTTTTGGGCCAAAAAGTTGGCGCCGACTTCGCAATTACGCGTGGGCTTGGTATGGAGTGGTGACCCCCGTCATCAAAACGACAAGCATCGAAGCATTCCGCTGGTCGAACTGATGGCCGCTTTGCCCATGGGTTGTTCGTACGTCAGTTTGCAGTCGGAAATACGAGATTCCGACCGCCATGCCTTAGAAGGTAGCAATGATTTGGTTCATTTTGGCTCCGAGTTAAAAGACTTCTCAGACACTGCAGCGCTGTGTGCGCAAATGGACGTGGTGGTGTGCGTAGATACCAGCGTAGCCCATCTCAGCGGAGCCCTAGGCAAACCCACTTTCTTACTGCTTCCCTACAATCCCGATTGGCGCTGGCTGCTGGAACGCACTGACAGCCCGTG
>Ga0247843_1003705_pt1 | contig 24315 bp, 19 predicted proteins | sample LaCruzMarch2017__FD_192420 | JGI IMG/M metagenome (GOLD analysis project Ga0247843, IMG submission 192420) | Freshwater microbial communities from meromictic Lake La Cruz, Castile-La Mancha, Spain - LaCruzMarch2017_8m | ecosystem: Environmental > Aquatic > Freshwater > Lake | place: Spain...
GCCCTCAAGAAGCGGCCTAGGAGCCCGATCAGCAAAACAACCGGGGGTGACAAAATCCTTGGAGAATTAAGGTGACCGAATCGCTGGCGAATCTCAGGGAAAGCTTATTCTTCTGCGCAGTATTTCGCGAATGCCGCGACATCATTGAAGCGCCGATTACTGAACCATGTTTTCCGCATAAACGCAGCCGTGTACTTAACGCAATTCCCGACAGGGAGAATGCGGCATTTTTCTTCCCTCCGCGCACGCCGCGGAAAGACCACGAAGTACGCGAGATTTCTGATGAATCAGCCGAAAAGAAAGAGAGGCAATGGGGCCTCCGATTCGATCGAGCGCGGTGTCTAATCCAACGAAGAAAATCTCGTTCTTGCTTCTCGCAGATCGGTCGGGAGCAACCGCGCTCGCCAAGCTGGCGAGTGTGCTGCCACGCCTATCCGATTGCCGGATACTTAGCGTTGAAAGTTTACTCGAGCCACCACCGGAACTGAGTGAAGATTCAGAGAAAAAAACAATTTTTATTGATTCTGCGTTGTTAACGCCTGAACAAGGATCACCCGCTGAACTCTGGAAACAGCACAATATCATACTGGTTGATGGCTCCGAAGAGCCGGCACAGATTTCTCGTGAATGGCAGGAGCAGGCTTCATTGTTTTCGCTGCGCAGGCTCCCGAATCCAGAGCTTCCGCGGCTTTTACATCTTTTGCTATCCCCAGAGCGCTGCCCGGGAGTTTCAGCGCTTAGTGATAGAGGCTCGGAGATTTTCTACGAAAAGGTGCAGGGGCTCAGCGAAATCGGGCATCGAGTCGACAAGATTGTTCTACACCTGGAAAAGAACAACCCGGAACTTGCCGGCCAAGTATTCAACTTGCGTCAGCTCAGTTATTCCATTTTGCACGAAGCATTCGCCGCATCCCGGGAGGCCAGCCGCCTTCTTCCGGTCGTGGACTTCCAGTGCTCGGCAAACCCAGACCGGTTCGTATTTTCCGCGCGCTTCAAAGCAGTTCCAGGCAAAGTTGCTGCTTGGAGGCGGGCCGCAACCCAGGAGGTTGGGCAGGTTTGGAAAAACGCGCGGCAAAGTTCTGATGCGTTGGTTTTGATGGAAATCGAGAGCCGTGGCGAAATCGAAGTCAAAGCTTTGATCAGTCGCGAGGGCGACTTTTCAGGCAATACCGAGCACACACTGCTTACTTTAAAGATCGATGATTTCCGAAGTGGCGCCGCAGTTGATGATGCTGCTAGGTCTTCGAAATTCCGCCCTTTGGAACTGCTCAAGGCGGAGTTTAAGAGTGGAAGCGCCAACCCGGAAATTTCCGGACCGGAAAAACAGATTTCGGAGAACTCTCCTGAGAGCGCGAGTGAACGGGTTGCCCTCAAGGTCAAGGTAGAAGTTCTTGAAAAGGAAAAGCTCGGCCTCCAGGATCTGGTAAAAAAGAAATCACTTTTAATCACTGGTCTCCAGCGCGATGTGGAAAGGGTTCAAGTTGATGTGGTCAATGCCCAAAGCGTGCACAATCGGGAACTTCAGAAAGCGCGCGCTGCTGAAGAAAAAGCGAAGGTCGATCTCCGGGAAGTGTCGGAAAAACTGCGCAAGCTTCAAGGCGAGAGCACAAAAAGCTCCGAGGGCCTTACTTTGGCACACACTGCCAACCGAACTCAGCTGCCTGCAGAGGAGAAACCGAACTTCGAAAAGGATTTCAAACAGGCGGATTATAACCGGAGAATCGCCGAGGAAAAGATCCGCGAGTTGACGGCGAAGGTAGCCCAGCAAGAAAACCTTTTGGCCAATAGCCGGGAAGAAGTTCGTGCAGCCGTGGTAGCTGCAAACGAACAGAGATCTGCTGCCCAGGAAGCAGAAAGAAAGATAGCAGCAAAGCAGATCGGTGAAAAAAATGCAGTGGAGCTGCCGAAGGCGGTTCCAGAGTCAACTGCACAGTTAGATTCTACAAACGCGAAACTGAAGGAAGCCTTGAGTAAGCTTTTTGAATCCAAGAGTAATGAGCAAAGGCTCGAGAAGGAAGTAAAAGCCCTGGCTGCAAAAGTAGACGCCGCTGAGAAAAACTCGAAAGTACAGTTGGTCAAACTTCAACACGAACTCGAACTAGCCAAGCGTGCTGTGGAAATGTCTAAGCAACTCAAAAGCGAGGCTGTAAAGAAACTCGAGGAGCGCGAAGCGGCTGCAAAAGTAAAACTAGAGGAAACGAACGAAAACGAAAGAAACATGAAGAGGAAACTCGAAGCATTGGCCGCCGAAGTTCTGGAATTGCGAAAAAAGGCAAAGGCGGCCTGAGATGCGGAAGGAACACAAAGGCCAAGTATACCTTGCAATACTCTACTCAGACGTGCTGCCGCTCGTGCGACTTCGCTGCCCAGTTTATGTGTTTCTTCCGTTAAACGACCGCATGGTGAAGGTTCGTGCTTCCGATCAAGTTTTGGAGCCCGAAGCTCTTGCTGCGTTTGAAAAGCATGGGCACCCGAACTTGTATATTCTCGACCCGCAAAGGCATGCCGGTTCCTTTGATTTTTCCTCGGACCAGCATAGTGCTCTCAATCCAAAAATATCTGAAGAGGTAGAAGCTGCCGCTCTCGCCCTACTGCATGGGAATGATGATAGAGCGAGGAGGGCAGGGGAGAGCGAAGAGGATAACTCTGAAAAGAAATTCGGCGTTGAGAATGTAGAGGAAGAACAAATCCAACTAGGAACTGCCGCCTTGATGGAAGAAGAACAAAGACTCAGCGGAGCCACCGAAGGTGAAGTGATTCAGAAAGTTCATGGCGGCGAGAAAAATGTGGAGGACGAAAACCGGCTTCAAGGTGGCGGAGAATCTACGAATTCAAGCGTTAGAATTTCTAATAATAAAAATGAAGTCGACAAAACGGAAAATTCATTCGGAAATGATTCCGAAACCTCCGACGGCACACAGGGTTTTTCTTCTGAAGCGAAAGTTGACGATGCTGGAAGTAAGCGCAACTTCTCTCAGTCGGAATCAGGCAACGTCGCGAAAATTGATGGTTCCAATGATAGTGAATCTGAAAAAAGGTTCGCGGCTGAAAAGTCGGAGGGTCGAGGCGGCGGACTCTCCCGTACCTTTGCAGCCGAAGATCCGGCCGAAACTGGCTCCTATCGAAACGAGAATTCCGGAACCTCGCGCATGCCCGAGACGCTCACTACCAATGAATCTGCGCCCGCTGCGCAACAAAATTTTGAGTCTGATAGGTCTGAAACCCCTGAAAGAATTGCGCCCATTGATACTAGTGCTGCTGGAAAGGACATGAGCTTTGGGGCGGCGGACCTGGGAGGCAAGAAGCCGGACGTTTTCGGGGGTGAAGCTGCCAAGAATCCAAAGACACAAAAGAAGGCTTTCGAGGCCCTCCAGGCATTGCGCGACAAGGCTGCTATTGCCGCCATGGGATCAGAAGCTGAAGAAAAGATGTTCCCGACGATTTCCTCCGACGCCGGCGGTAAGCGGTCCACAACAAAGATCGCGCGAGAAATTGCCGAGGCAGAAAAGGCTTTAGTGCAGGCAAATCCAGAGGAGCAGGCATTTTTAGGAGCTTCAGGATTAATGAGTACTGAGTTAACTGTAAGCCCGGCAACCCGAACGGCACTTGCTCTCAATGGCCATGTGGCAAAGTTGCGCGCCGAGGCGAGAGCTACCGGGGCAGGGATTATAGATCCAGAGGAATTGTCTGCACGGCGGCAAAAACTAGCACAGGAAGTAGCGAGAATTGAGGAGGTTTCGGCGCTTCTTGTAGAGCTTGAGGACCAGTGCGCAGGTGTGCCGTCCGCAATGCAAAAGCCCCATCTGCTGGCAAAATTGAATCAAAATCTTAGAGAATTGCAAGGCTCGCGTTTAGTTTCTGCTTCTGACTTAGAAGCGATAGAAAAAAAGCTCGAAACATTGAGAGAGGAAGACAATGTTGCTGCTGACGCTTCTGAGGCGGTGCTTGGGAGCGAACTTGTCGAACGGCTCAAGAAGGTTCGCGATGATCCGACCAGTGTTGGCTCTGGCACGCTAGCCAAGCTGAATAAAGAAGTTGCAAAGAAATTAAGAAATGCCGAAGCCGCTGCAAATATCGCTGAGGCGATCGCGGAATCGAGGAAGGAAATTTTAGACAGAATTGTAAAGCCACCGAAGAGTCGCGAGGAACAGAATGCCAGCGAAGCTGCAGCAGTGAAGATCCAAAGGGAGGTTCACAGAATGGAGTCCATCGCTGAGGCGATTGCCAGTGGAGCCGAGGTTCCTGAAAGAGAGCTGGAGCCGTTTCTAAAGAAACGAGACCGACGCGACTCTTTTAGTGGTTCCGAAAATGTCGATGATGAAGCACGGAAGGTTCTCGCCGAATCGGAAGCCCTGGCCCGGACGGCTGGTGGGCGGCGAAAAGCGGCTCAGGCCGCGGAAAAGGAGCTTCGCGAAAAACTTTTTGGGAAAGAGCCGTCCGTTTCAGAAGAAATGGAAGAATCGAGTGAAGGAGCTGATCACGGGGTAACTTCCGAGATAGCATTGGACTGCGCCGTTGATATCGCGGCTTTGGATCGAGCTCGGGATCGAATTCTTGATAGTCGCTCCTCTGGAAAAGAGGCCGATGCGGAGCATACAAAGAAAATTCGCGAAGGTGTGGTTCGTGAAATTCAGCAGGCACAACTGTTGATTGAAATTGAAAAGAAGCTCTCCGATAGCCACGTGGCTATGAGCGCCGTACTTGAAGCAAAAAATGGACCTATGCTGGATGATTTTGAGCGGGAAACGCAGGCATTCCTGATTAAGCAGGACATTGGCAAATTGCAGGCTCTCAAAGAGAAAGTTAGATCCGGCACTCCATTTGCTGCTTCTAGTATCCAGGGTTTTGTACCTCAATCACCCCCGATGTTACCTGCCGGGGCCACTCCGGCCGATCAGATGAATCAGCTTCTTTCTCAGTTAGCCCAGGTGAAAAGGCAAGCAGTTGCGGCGACGGTAGCTTCGGCGAATGCCGAAGCCGCCGCCCGCCGGAGCATTGGAAGCGCAGGTTCCTCGGAACTTAAGGCGAAGTCGGTGAAGACGAAAAATATAGATCAGTTCAAGAAAGTTGTGGGTCGCCAGCTCAGAGCCTTTCTGGAAACTGGCACCGAGCCGAACCCAACGGAAATTTGGGATATCAACAAGGCGATCACACGAACGATGATGCTGGCAGAAGCGGAAGAAAAGATTGCTCGGAAAATTACTTCACTAGTGGAAGAGCGAGTTGCCCTTAAGGAATCGAATCCTTCAGGGCATCAAGAGCGCGAAGCGGCTGCCCTCCGTGCAAAGGAGATCAGCGGCGAAATTCAAAGGCTGGAAGGAATTGCCAGATCCCTCGACTCAGGAGAGCGAGTGGAGGCAAAGATTCTTGCGCCATATTTACAGGAACTGCCTAAACCGCCGCAGATTGAAGCTGGGGCCTCACTGGCTGAGAGTTTTGCGAGGGTCGAAGCGGCGATGCTGAATAGCAAGGAGTCGCTCGTGAGTGCGAAGATCGCGTCGTTGGAAGCGTCTTCTGTGAACAAGGTTGCCACCAAACCTGAGTCTCAGGAGGAACGCGTGTTTGAAGGCGCAAGGTCTGATACACGTGGCAAGGATGAAAAAGACGTGCACAAAGGCGCAAAGGCCGATCACCGGGGTGGTGCAGAAAAAGACGTGCACAAAGGCGCAAAGGCCGACCATCGCTTCGATGAAGAGCGCCGGGTTTCGAGCAAAAATCCCAGTTTTTCTGCAAAGAGTAATTCCGAAGAAGGTGCTTTAACTCCTGGTTCGGCGGCTCTCAAGGATAGCATGAAATTGTTCACGGGCGCGAAGTCTGATCACCGCAATGACGATCTCGTATTCCTCAAGGGCGATGGCAATCTGGGAGTGACAGTAAAGGAGCCGGAAACGGCTATCGAGCGAAACGAAGAATTCTCAGGGCAACAAGATACGAATGTTAAAGCTGGCGAAGAAGAAAAAACGCATACCGTAAACCTAGGATCTGATGATGAACGCAGTTTTCAAGCTGGGGTGTATGCGGTCCAGCTTTTCCGTGCATTCGGCTATCGGTCTGAAGAGCTTGAACAGGATCTCATTTTAGCATGCATTCTTGCGCGCATTCCTGATGAGAAAATCCAAAGCCTTCCGGGTCGAACCGTAGTCGTGCACCAGGCTTGCAATGGCCACGCTCCTCAGGACGAAATGGTACTTCGCGATCTGGCTCAGGCCGCGCTGCTAGCCCGGGAATATCTCGCGCAACCAGGCGTAGTCACCGGCGCCTACGCCTTTCATCAGAGCACTTTTGCAGATTTCTGCCAATACTTGATGGAAGCACGGGATAGCGCAGCTGATCCCGTGCTTCTCGAACGCGCACGTCAAAGCGTAGCAAGAGGATTTTTTGGTGCACGGGACCGCGAAGATTTAGTGTATCGAGCTAAGCAGTATGAACAAAAGATATCCCGTTGGAGAAAAAGTGCTGCTAGCTGAGCCCTTGGTTTCGTGTTCAGTTTCTAGCGCTTTGCTTTTTGTAACAGCTTAGCTAGCTGAGCATTCCCGGGATGGCTAGGCCCCCTGAATAAGGTATTGAGTCCGATGCGGGAGCGGTCTCCGTCAGTATCGAAAAGGCAGGTTTTTATCTTTCCGCTTTCACGTCGAATCATCACCACTTCTACTCTTCCTCCCACAAAGCGACAATAGTCTTCTGGATTGCGAGCCGCTGGCCCTTGAGCTTCGGGATGTTCCAGAAATACCGCGTCTGCTTTTTCGATACCAACTTTCAGGGAGTACCAGAGACCCATGGTGCTCACTTCGGCAAGCTCCAGTCTGCAGATTGAGAACTCTCCGGCATCTGTATAAACATTAATCGTTTTTCCCTTTAACGAGCTGCATAGATACGCGGAAGGGTGTGCGGGGCCAACGCCGTGGCCAGGGCCCATTCGCTCTGCTGCAAATGCGCTCGAGCTCGTGATGAAGGCTAAAACTAGAAGAAGCTTGGTCTGCATAAAATACCCTTTCAATGTTAACGGCTGGAATTGAGTGGGAAGTGAATGCTCAATTCGTTTCGAGCAGGAATTTATCCGGAAATGACTTAGCGCAATAGGTAACTTTATTAAAACATATTGCAATAAAATGAAAAAAATTCATGTAATGATTCAAATATTTGATACTATTGATTTAAGTGACGATCTTTGACCACGACAGTTATAAAGCTTTTTTCTTGGATTGGCTGCATTCGCAACCCAAAAGAGGGCACGGGCTTCTTCGGAAGCTTGCCCAGGTGTTGCGGGTGCATACGACAATGCTCACGCATATTTTCCGAGGGGATTCACATCTTACGATTGATCAGGCGCTCACTTTGGCTCGCTACGTTGGTCTCGACGAAATCGAAACAGACTACTTTATGAATCTGGTGCAAAGTGAACGAGCCGCAAGCGTGGAGTGCAAGCGGTATTTTGAAGCCAAAATCAAGTTGCTGAGAAGCAAGGCCGTTCAGCTCAAGGAAAGGCTGGGGCCGAAAACCGAGCTAAGTGAGATGGATCGGGCCCGCTTTTATTCCGACTGGACATATTCGGCCGCAAATTTACTTCCAGCGATTGAGCAGTTTCGAACGGCCCCTGCGATCGCAGAGTTTTTAAGAATTTCCCTGCCTGAGGCACATAAAATTCTGCAGTTCCTGGTAGCCAAGGGTTTGTCAGATGAGAAAAACGGGAAATACGGAATCGGCCCTGTACAAACTTTTCTGGGCAAAGAATCTCCTTACACTCGCCCTTATCTGAAGAGCTGGAGACTTCGAGCAATGGAACAGCTGCACGACCAAAGAGAAGAAGAAGTCTCCTTCACGAACCCTGTCGTGATCTCCCACGCAGACTTCGACAAAGTGAGAGAGTTAATTATTTCTTCTATCAAGCAGTTCAGTAAAATTTCAGGCCCGTCTCCCTGCGAGGTACTTTGCTGCCTAAATATAGATTGGGTGAAGGTTCGCTAGACTTGAATCTGCGCTTCCACCCGGAAGTGGAGTGAACTATCTCGCGGAATCAACGGCGTCTTCTTCAGTTTCCCCAGCACTGCTTTTGCGGTCGAGCGGAGAACTGCAGCCCGGGCGAACTTCCCTTTCTGCGCCTCTTTCTGCTCTTGTCACGAGGTTTGAGCGGTAAGCGTGGGTGAAGTGATTCCAAATGGTGGTACCTGGTTTTCCGCTGAACGGGCTGCCAAGAGAGTCCCATTCCGTGCAAAGCACGGTGTCGGCCTCGTGCACGGCTTTATTGTAGGAACTCGAGCTATTTCCAGAATGGTAAAGGCGATTCCAGGGCGAAGATTTCGCTACTGAGAACCCAGGGTCTTGGCGCCAATCGTAACTATTTCCTTTTGCGCAGAGATCCTTCCAAAAAGGAACTTGCTCCTGGGCGCCCGTTACGCGAACAAAGAGCATTTGACCGAAACAAGTTTCGCCCCCAACGCGATTGAGATACACAATTTCTTTTTTCTCGCAGCCCGGATGCGCGCGTAGCGCCATGGTGGGATGAAGATCGCTCCAGCCCCCCATATTGATAACCTTGGCCTCGGAATCTTTTTGCAGAGATTTCCAGCGTTGGCCGGGAGAGCGTTGAAGTTCGGCAAAAACTAAACGTCTCGCGGCCTCTGGATCATTATTAGGCAATTGAAGAAGCGGCTGAAAATTAGTGAGGCCAGGCTCGCCCGCAGAAGCCGCGATGGCGGTAATCCATGGCACGTCACCGAGAGATTGGAACTTTGAGGATTTTTCATCGCGAGGGTAGCGTTTGCCTAAGCCGCCCTCTATCTGCCGCAAAGACTCGCTTTTTCCCATATAGGAGAACCGAAGGTCTTTATTATAATCTACGCTGAAGTTCGCGTGCTCTTGAGTAACTCTACTTTGGTCAAAGCTGGAATAGCTCGATCTTAGCTTCTTAAAGCGTTCCATAGATTCGCCCTGCATCGTAGACGTACTCACAAAGCTTTCTACGCCTTTGGCTTGACCCACGTTTTCGAAGGCTGCCTTATTGGGGAAGCTGCGGATATCGCTTTTTCCGGCAAGGTAAGAATCCACGGCCGAGCTGAACATTTTGTCGCAAGCTCCCGCGCTCCAGTCTTTGCCCTTCTCTGAATCAGCGCATCGGGTAAGGAAATCATCCAGCTTCCGGTTGGTCTCTTCGCCACCAGCTCCAGCGTAAAAATCGGCCAGAGTACCCATGATCAGCGCGGTATAGCGAAAATCTACGATGCCGGGTCGATAAAACATGTGAGCATCACCATCCACTTTATATGCGCCAAAGACTGCGGTAGATTCGAGCAAGCGAGTACGAGCGACTTCAAAGGTGCGAGGGTCAGAAAGGCCAGCGCGCATCTCGGGATTGAGCATGGGCAAAAATTTTGTGAGAAAGTGCGCGGAGTTCCTTGTGCCGTCGCCTGGATTCTGTTGGGCAGCTTCCATGGCTTTATACGATTCGTAGCTCAGGGTTTTCAGGCTGCCCACAAAGTCTTTGTTAAAATTTACGTTTCCTGCCGCCCCTACCATAGCGGCGTACAGACTTAGAATTCCGTCTCGTTCGGCCATACGTTGCAAAAATGCAGGAATGCTTTTCACGAGCAAAGCGGCTTTTCGTTTTTTCTCTTCCTCGGAAGCGCCTTTCAAGGAAGGATTCTGGGCCACTCCGTTCATGAGAAAAATCGAAATCGAGGCGGAGCTGCCTCCCATCATCGTTTGCGGCATGCCCTTCTCTTCAATTAACTTGGCCATTCCTCCCCAATGCCCGGCGGCGTACTCCCCGTTGCCACGAACAGCCACGCAGTAAGTTCCTGAGGCACTTGCGGAGAGAGGAAGAATTAAGGTGGCGGCTAAGATCAGGGGAAGTGAAAGGTAGCGCATGTCGAGCTCCATTTGGTCGTGAAAATATCGGCCCTATTTTTTCGGACTGATGCGCAGATGCCTAAAGGGCTTCTTTTTGGCAAAGCGCCTCTCATTTAGATGTCCTGAGTTTCGATTTCCTTCACATCAACCGCTTCTCCTTCGAAACTTGAATTTTCTGTGCACTTTCCGCGGTGGATCCACTTGCCCGAGTCGGGGCTGAAAGATCCCACCCCATTCAAGCGACAAAGATACCGTTCTCCATTCTCGCAGCGGAACTCATTGGCCAGCCCGCTTCTGAAGTTGCAGGTCGGAAGAGCCTCGCTTCTTTGGGTGCCAGCCAACAGGAGCAGGGTTGAAAAAAAGGTCACGCTTGCAATCCGACGGCTTGGTTTTTTCATGGAAAGACTCCGGGTGGTTCTTGTTTCCGAAGTGAATGCAGATCTTCAGCCATTCCCAGTGAGGGCAGAAGATGCTGTTTTTGAAAGGAGTCTTTGGAGAGGCAGTATCTGGCTGGCATGTGCGGACTGTTGGCAGGCGTAGTGTAAGTGTACGCGTATCTCTTCTAGTGGAGGGCCAGGGAAAAGACCGGGCGCCAAACGCCAAACCGAAGCAATGGACTTTTTGACGTTTTATAGCGGCCCGGCCTTTTTCTGTTACTTGGAGCTATTCTTCTTCTTCTTCTTCCTCATCATCGCCGCCGTTATCGTCCTCGTTGTCCTGGTCGTCGTCCTGGCCAGGGCGGGGTTTTGGCTGGTTGGGCACCCGGCCGCCACCGCAGTTTTTGCCTCTGCACATGTTGCAGCCGTGTAGCTGGAAGTGGGCGTGGTCTTTATGGTCGCCGCTGCCGTAGATCACACCAAGAGAGCCGCCCATGCACCTTACATATTGGCTGAAGCGGGCGCCGCCGGCTGCGTGGGTGCCACCGCACGTGATCGCGTGGATGTCGATCGCCTGGCCAGAGTTATGACAGGAACGTTTCGCCTGGTGTCGCTCGTCGCCCCAAATACCCCAGCTCACGTAGCCGCAGCCGGGTGCGCAGCGCCGATGGGCATTCAGGAAAGGCTGGAGAATCGCGGCATCGCTAGCTGCGTCGGAATAGAGAGCCTGCTGGAATTCCTGGCCGTTGGGCAGGATCCAGCTTCCGTTACGCAGCATCGGCTGGCCGGAGGAAAAAACCGGAAAGCCGCCGCTGTCGCGGCCTTGGCCAGGAAACCCGCGATCACCGCTCTCACACATCTGGGTGAACGTTTTCTTGAGGATCTTGTCCATCAGCTGGAACTCAAGCTGATTGTAGCGCCGTTGGTTGAGCTGTACGTCGTAGAGCATCGCGGAGAGCGTGGAGCAGGTTTGGCTGTCGCTCGGCGTGGGGGCAGCCTGGGCTGGGAAGAAAGTCGTTAGGGAACACAGTAGAGTCAATGCAGACAGTGTGAACAGTTTCATAAATATCCCTTCCAAAAAAGTTAGTTCGTGGTCCCAGGGGAGTTGGGATCAGCGTAGGGGAGTAATCTTTGGGTGGGTCCTAATTGTCTCCAGGGGCGGGAATCGACTAGCTATGAGGAAAACGGCTGCATTTCTCTACCTCCGTAAAAGCGGTTTTATGGCTGCCGTTTTTTGCGGCGGGAAAACGATCCTCTTGTTGTTCATTGTGCGCAATAGAAAAATCAGCATCCGCCGAATTACTGAACGAACTAAACAAAACCTATTAGCGGCAGGGTAAAAAATATCCGTTTTCTATGGGGGAATAATGTGATTTTGCAAAAGTTCTAATGGGCGGGGGGGCTTAGTTTCCAAGGCGTAAAAATGGATTGTGCGGCGAATGGTGTTGAAAAATAATTTCGCCAGCGGTTCATTGTTTTCATACCAGATGAAAAACCTCAGCATCCTTAATGGTATAAAAACACGAAATGGCAATGAGCTGGCTGCGATTGGATGGCGCTAGCCCATATGCGACTAGAAAAAATAAAATTCATTCAATACAGCAGCTTCCGCGGACTCATCAACACCGTTCGCCGCACAATCCGAATTTACCCAATTAAGTGTTTATGGCTTGGGCTTTCCAGAGCCGAAAACACCTGCCTCGAAATCCGTCTGAAAGTGGCTAAATGGGATTGCATTTGCTCAAGCCCCGTGGGATGATTTTCAGGGGGGAAATTATGAAATTAAATGTTCAAAGAAGTGTTTTTGTCGGCTTGTTAGTTGCGTGTTTCGGCTTGGTAAGCTTGGCTTCCGGAGAGGCGCTCGCAAGGGGTCCATCAGAAAAAGAGTGCCTGGCCAAACGCGACTGGGATCGCTGTGACAGCTGCTGTGCCACGGCCAAAACGAACGAGTTCCGTACGGAATGCAAGGCTTCCTGCAGAGCAAAATTTTCGGAGACGGAAGTTTCCGAACGTGCTTGCTTGGCCAAAGACAGTGGCCCGGCTTGCGAATCTTGCTGCAAAAAGGCCAAGACCAATGAATTTCGCACAGAATGCATGGCTTCCTGTCGCAGCGAATTTCCCGAAGGCCAAGAAAATCCAGGGGACGGCGAAAGCGACGAGTAGGCCGACTTCGGATCAACTTTTTTCTTTCCCTCGCCCTTCCTGCTCCGCCACCTTAGCAGCTGGCGTATGAGCGCGCTCGGAAGCGGCGAGGGGGGGCACTGCCGAAAACAGAGCTAGCGACGCTTAGGAGCGGTGTCTTCCGGGAGCTCGTCGTAAGCTGTCTTTAGAAGCCAAAGTGCCTCTGAGATACGGTGCCTAAACTGCAAGCTGCCTTTGTAGCAATAGGCTTCCATGTCGCGATTCTTCTGCCCCTTGATAAAGGCCTGGAACCAGTTCGTACGCTCAATTCGCACAACGTCATTTGTGTCTTTTGCTCTATCCCGCAATTCGTCGAAGTAGAGTTTCGAGTTCACGAGTGCTGAAACCGGCTCTACGATCGAAGGGGCCAAATACTTTATTGCCGCAAAAAATGCGGCGTAAGAAATATGAGAAATGCCGATCTCTTTCGCAACGGAAAACACCTGTTTTATTTTTTCCGCATCGCTGCTTTGATCGGAAGCGTTCCCGGCCAGAGCGGCGGCTTTGCCCTCGCAGCTGATCGCTTCATCTTCTTCAAAGGCATTTTTACAAATTGAAGAGCTGGCAAACAGCAAGCAGCGCGCCTGCACTATCTGGTCGAGCTCTTCAGCAGAGCTGGCCAGCTTTGGAGTGGCGGTATTCAAAAGAGTCTCCAGGCTTGCTTTGTGCAGGGCTGGATATTCTCGTATCAGCTTTTCCAGGCGATTGAGGCGCTCGCGGCTCGAATCGGCGAAAATGGATCTCTTCCAGTTTTCATTTGCTGTTACCGAAACAAAAGAAGGAGAGCCGCGATACACAATTCGCGGATACATATCCATAGGGCTGGGAGCGAGAAATCCTATCGTGCCCTTATCTGCGCATTCGACAGAAACCGGTGTAGAGAATTTTCCCGAGTTAGATAATCCAGGGCATCGTTCAGCAGCTTGAAGCGGAAGCGCTGCAACCAGAAGCAGTAGGGTCAGTGTTTTCATCATTTTTTGGGCTCCAGGCGTTTTACCTTATTTTGTTCGCCCAGTATTATATGCCAAATCGTTAACAAGTTCAATAATAACTTGTGAACATTGTTTTCGCTAAATAATTGGGTTTCCATTTGAGCTGAAAACTGGCGGAGTCGACGACACAAAGGGGCCTGATATCAAAGAATTGGAAGAGATCCCGGGCTGTCGCTGGCTCGAAAGGCTGCTACTGCGAGCGGCAGTTCTTATCCTGAAGGCAAGAAATGGCGTCCCGATTTTGCCAAACATTAGATACCGTCGGGCTTAAATAAGCCGAATCGATTGCTTTGACCGCCGTGTGAACCTTCTGGGTATTCTCCAAGAGCTTCTTCAGCTCTGCTTCGTATTTCTGGGCGCAATCCGTTGATTTGAAGCGATTGTTGTAAGCAGCCTTGAGAACGTTTGAGACTGAACCCTTTCGCAAAGCAGTTTCTCTAGCCGAGTGACTCCTGTTTTCATTTGCGTATATCGCTATAGAAATGTGACTCACGTTTTCAGACAAGGCCTGCAATCGACCCAATTGTTCGTTCAATGTAATGTAAGCGGCCTTAAATGAGCTGCAGGAGCCAGGGCCCTGATCCGGAAACGGTACAGGAGCAATAGAAAGCGAATTTACTCGATCACGGATTTGTTTAGTCAAACTGTGTAAGTTTTTTCCAATTTCTTCCAGCTGCTTTTGAGAGCCGCGTGATGCCTGGCGGTTTGAGGCTGACATCGGATTTTCTCGAAACACCATTGCGCAGCCCAATTGATCACGAAAACTTGCTTGTGACTCAAACCACGATTTCTCTGCCTGATCCAGATCGGAAATGAGATCTTTGATGTCTTTCGTCGTGGCAGGCAAGGCACGCGGCGAGTTGCAGGCCTTTTTACCCATCTGCGTAAGCAGGTCGCCTGCAGGGGGATTTTCTACAGCGAAACGAAGCAAGGGCAGGGTGGGATCCATAGCGCGAGCTGCCGTGGTGCCGGCAAGCAGTAAAGCAACAAGCTGGATAACTTCACGCTTCCTCATCGCGACTCATCGGTCAGGAACTGAATTTAATTGAATTTTCAATTTAGGTTTCGCCAAGCAAGCCAGACCTATCGGCAATTTTCTCCACCCCTGAAAATCCAGTGGAAATCCGATCGAACAGATTGCTCATCACTTGGGCCCCGGTTCTGGATAGATTGCTCATAGCGAGAGCAGTCTTCTGAACGAAACTTTTCGAGGTCACGCAGCATATCGCTGAAACTCATCGAATGGCCGTTCTTTTGATAGTATTCCGCTTCCACAGGCAGCAGATGGTTCTCCAGCGCTTCACTTAGGTAAGAAAGACGAATTACAGTCTTCAGCAGTGAAGGGCTCATATGCTTTTGCATTTTGTCCGGGAAGAGCCCGATTTTTCGGATCATGCTGGCCAAGTTTCCCCCAAGCCAAGAGATTGGCTCCGGCTTTAGTTCATAGTTGCGCTTCTCCATCCAGTCGAAAACGGAGGTATAGATCGCGTCCTGAGCCTTTGTTTTGCGCAAGGTCGGAATGTATCGCCATTCGGCGACGAGACGAAATCGAGGATCGAGCTCTATGTCAGCGGGAGCGAACGTTGAGGCCACGTCCATCGAAAGTTCCTTCAGTAGTTGCTTGCCCTTTAGGCGATAGAACGAGGTTTTGTAGCGAGGAAGTCGAATCTCGTTTCTTGAAGCAAGCTCGTAAGCCATCTGCACTAACTCTGCGCAGAAGAGCTGAGAGTGGTCGTTGGGATTCATGGTGAAGTCGTAGGGGATCGTTTCTCCACGCAAATGCGCGGCATTGGCCTTTTGGTAAACGGCAATGCCTGCTCGGCGAGCCAAAGCTGAATCTGGATGCCTGTAGATTACGGCCCTGACCTCCAACTTCTTCAGATAGTCTTTAAGTTTTGTCTTTATGGTTCCGGTTTCGATCAGTGATTCTACGACATACTTCTCGCCCTTTGGGTCCTCTCCGACTATGGCTAAGTGGCTGAACTGTGAGTCGCTGTCGCCCACCCGCGCAATAGCCGCGCTGATGAAAGTCTGTCCTCGAAGGAGCAGCAAATCGCCTGTCTGGAAACGGAAGTTGGGAGAGGAATACATGGAGTAAGGCCAGCTGTGACCAAAGATCTCGGTATACTTTTCAACTCTGCGCTTTCGTTCCAGATGCCAGATTATCAATGCCTCTTCGGCAAATCGCGTGTAGCGAAGTGCCTTCCGCACATCGTTCACGCAATCCACAGAGGGATTCTGAAAGCCTTTGAATTTTTCCTGCATCGCCAGGCGCATATCGAACAAGTTCCGAATGAGCTCATCTGCCTTGGTGTCGAGCTCTCGCACTTCGGCTGGGTTCTTTGGAAAGTAATAGTTTGCTGGTTTTCGATAGACCTGCTCGGTGTATCGCTGAATGAAGCTAGTGCAGTTTCCTTCGTTGAAGCCCTCGCGCACTTCTTGCAGAATGCGGGGAACGTCTTCCACTAACTCCCGCATGCTCGCCGTTTGTCTTTGAATGACAGGAGCTTCCGGGCTGGAAGCGCAAGCGGTGACTAAGAGAGTGGCTGGCAGGACCCACAGAAAATTAATCTTTTTCATTCTCTCTTATCGGAGCATGAAGCTAAACAATTTAAGATTTCTGAGGTCAACTACCTGACTAAGAAAATATTTTATTTTCCACGGTCACCAGGTAACGTGTCGCCTAAGTGCCTGCGAGCTCTTCCAAGGCGCATTCCAACTCCAGCAAAGATGAAAAAGTTTTACACTTCCTCCCTAGCTCTGCTTGAAAGGAAGAACTGTTGCGGCCACCGATCCAGAGCACAACAGATTTGGGCAAGTGCTGGCTCAGGAAATGAATGTAAGAATAGAGTTCTTCCTTTGCGCCTTCTTTGCGGGAAATAGTGGACCCAATCAACACATTTGTCGCTCGAAACCTAAGGGCTGTTTCGCATAGTTCTTTCTTGGGAGAGTTCGGCCCGAGATATAGTGAACGCAAACCGTGGCTGCCTGCCATCGCGTGCGCTACAAGAATCCCCAGTTCGTGAAAATCTCCTTCTGGTGCAGCTATCAGGAGTCTGGATTTTGCCTTCGGATTTATTTTTCTGATTTGCATCCGATGAAGCTGCTGCTTCAAAAGAGCCGAAAGAATGTGCTCTTGAGAAATAGTGACATGACCACTAGCTACCCGCTCTCCCAGTTCTTTCAGGAGGGGCAACACGAAGTTTCGGATCACGTGCTGAGGTTCGTTCCTGCGGCAAACCGACGACAGTATCTTTTCAAGCTCGTCCCATTCCTGAAGGGGCAAATGCTTCAAAACCAAGCCCACTTCCGGGGAAGAGCCTTTTGGCCTATCTTTCGGCTGCAAGTCTTTGTCTTCCAGAAGCGCATCCAGGCGACGCCGCGACAGAGTTGCGATTTCGCCGATGCGGTGTCCTCGCTTTGTCAGTTCGCGTAGAAGCATCGCGCGCTGCAAATCAGCTGTAGAGTAAAAACGTCGCCCGGATTCGGTACGGTTGGGGCAAAAGGCCCGGTAGCGGTTTTCCCAGCCCCGGAGTGTGAACTCCGAAAGGCCCGTAAGCTCGACCACTTGGCGTAGAGTATAGGATTCAGCCTTGCCCATAGCGCCTCAAAATACCGCTTGGCCCGATTTCTGTATAGCAGTTTCTATCCAAGGGCAAGAAGCTCTGCAGGGTGCGTCACATTTTTTGTATAGCATTTGCTATACAAAAAATATCTAACGGTGCTAGAAAAATCCCATGGAAGTTACGCTTGGCCACAAACGATCGAGCGGGCGCCGTGAAAATAGGCTGGGCATGGCTCTATGATGGTTCAGCTGCCCATCTATTCCGTAACGATCACCTTCCTCATTCTTTACGCGATTGTAGTCGCCCGTTATTTTCTGGTTTCGGGGGCGCTTCATATTGGAACCAAGAATGCCCTGGGAAGCCGTCGAAAGATTTCTCAGGGCGGTGAAACGCGGATACCCGGGGAGATCACCGACTCCCTGATCAGTGCAATCTTCTTTGCGGCGGCTGGCACTTGGCTCATCTTCGAGTTCCATGCAGGAAGAACTCTTATCTATACCGACTGGCAGCGATTCGGTATTGCGTATCTGCCCTTCAGCTTCCTTTTGTTGCTGTTTCTCCACGAAACTTATTTTTACTGGACACACCGCTGGATGCACCGACCTGGGGTCTTTCGCCTCGTACATCAGCGGCATCATCTTTCCAAAGTTCCCACGGCCTTCGCCTCCTTCGCGTTTCATCCGTTAGAAGCGGCACTAGAGGCACTAATTTTGCCCATCTTGGTATTGCTGGTGCCTACGCACGTCGCGGTGTTGGCGCTATTTCTCGCAATCATGACCTTATCGGGCACGATCAATCACGTTGGGTATGAGATTTTCCCTTCGGGGTTTGCCCGGCACCCGGTATTTCGCTGGTGGATTACGGCCTCTCATCACCAGGTGCACCACGAGCAGGTTCGCTTCAATTATGGACTATACTTTAACTTTTGGGACCGATGGATGGGTACTCAGCATCCAAGCTACGAGCAAAAGTTCGCGGAGGTGGTGGACGGTCCCCGCAATCCAGCTGCCGAGTATGATCTGATTATTGTCGGTGGAGGGCTGAGCGGGGGATTGGCTGCTTTCTATCTCAAGACTATGCGGCCCGAATGGCGTGTTCTTTTGCTGGAGAGTTCTTCACGGCTGGGTGGAAATCATACCTGGAGTTTCCACGAGTCTGATCTCTCCGAGAGCTCTCGGGTGTGGATAAAGCCTTTGGTGAGTTGTCGCTGGGCCCGCCACGAGGTTCGCTTTCCTTCCCACAATAGAATCATCGAATCCGCTTACGCTTCGATTCGTTCATCGAACTTTCATGAAACGGTAAAGGCTGCGCTTGGGAGCAGCCTTCGAGTTTCGACTGAAGTGAAAGCGCTTGGGCATGAACACGTATTGCTAATGGATGGGACAAAACTCAGCGCAACCGCCGTGCTCGACGCCAGAGGCATGAAAACCGGCTCTGCCGTGCATACCTATCAGAAGTTTGTAGGCCTGGATCTGGAGCTGAATCGACCGCACGGATTGAAGCATCCGGTTCTTATGGATGCCACCGTGGAGCAAAAAGACGGCTTTCGTTTTTTTTACCTACTTCCTTGGACCGAGAGAGGCTTGCTCGTGGAAGACACCCGCTACTCGGATTCGCCGGAGCTCTCCGAAGAAGAGCTGCGTAAAGAAATTTTGCGGTACTGCGAAAAAAATGGATGGAAACCAATTCGTATAGAGCGAAAAGAAGTCGGTGTACTGCCCATTCCGCTCCGCGCTCTGCACGGAGGGAGAAATGCGCTCGGAATGAGAGCAGGTACTTTTCATTTGACCACCGGATATTCGTTGCCAGAGGCGGTGAGAAGTGCCGAGTGCTTAGGCCAGCTACGAAACATTAGCGCCGAGGCAGTGCAGAACGTGCTTCAAAGGAGTGGATACACTCGCCTCCTGCGGACACATTTTTTTCTGGCTCTTAACCGGATGCTCTTTCTCGCGGCCGCGCCGTCGGCACGAGTGAAGATTTTCGAAAAGTTCTATCGCCTCCCGCTGCCCACTATTCAAAGGTTTTATAGCGGAAGGCTTCGTTTTTTAGACGCAGCCAGGATTCTGTCGGGCCGCCCCCCGGTGCCTTGGAAAAAAGGGCTTAAGGCAATTCTCCATTCTTCGGGAAAGGGAGATTTCGCATGAGCCCGTTTTCTCTTCCCTTCTCCGTGCGCGAGTCTCTTCGACTGAACTTGCATGAGCCCGCAAACTATATTCTGGCACGGCCCGGGAAGGGATTTCGATCCCGATTGGTACAACTCGGATGTTCGCTGGCAATTGGATCCGCCAACTTATCCGAGGAAGAGAAACGGCGATGCTTGATTGCGTCTTCCGTAATCGAGAAGATCCATGCGGGATCCCTAGTGGTGGATGACATTCAGGATGAAAGCCTGGTTCGCCGAAATGCTCCAACTCTGCATTTGAAGTACGGGGTTCCTCGAGCTCTCAATACCGGAAACTGGCTGTACTTTTCGCCGCTCACCAGCCTGAAAGACTTATGCCTAAGCCCGGAGAATGAGCTTCAGCTGCACCGCGACTGCCTGGAAACACTATCTACCGCTCACTGCGGGCAGGCGCTGGATATCGGTACCAGAATTGATGAAATTCCACAGGCAGACGTTCCTCAAATTTGCTTTAGCTCCCTCGAGTGGAAAACTGGAGAACTCGTTGGATTGTCGCTCCGCCTGGGGGCTTATGCAGCCGAGGCGCCTCGAGAGGTTCGAGATTCTCTTCATGAGTGCGGGAAAGAGCTGGGGATTAGTCTGCAGATATTGGATGACCTGGGAAATTTGTTCATGAGCCCGCAGCATTCCATGGTGGCCAAGCGTCACGAGGATCTGCGTCTGCGCCGGCCCTCCTGGATATGGTCTTACGTCGCCTCTACTTTTTCCCCAGGCGAATACCAGGAATGGATCGAAGCCGTGACCGCATTGCCGGATGAAACAATGCTTCGAGCCCTGATCGATTCCCATAATCTATCGCTCAAGGCTAACTTTCATGCCTCTTCTCATCTGAAGAGTGCGGCTTCGAAACTGGAACAGAAGTTTCCGGAATGTCGAGAGGCTCACGAAGAGGTTTGTTCCTTCATTCAGCAATTGGAGATAGCGTATGAGTAAGCAGAAAGCTGCGGTAATCGGCAGCGGTTTTGGTGGCTTGGCAACAGCCATTCGACTGCAGTCCGCTGGAATCGCTACCACTATTTTTGAAAAACGAGACCTGCCTGGCGGACGGGCCTATGTGTATAAAGACCAGGGTTTTACCTTCGACGCGGGCCCCACGGTAATCACGGCGCCCCACTGTATCGAAGAATTATTCACCCTTTCGGGGCGGAAGATGTCGGATTACGTTACGCTTCTTCCCGTCGATCCCTTCTATCGCTTGCATTGGGAAGACGGGTATAGCTTTGACTACGGCGCGGATTTAGAGAGCACAATCCGGCAGATCCGGAGCAAGAACCCCGCCGACGCGGATGGCTACTTGCGCTTTCTGGACTATTCTCGAAAAGTTTTTGACGAAGGTTATACCAAACTTGCCCATAAGCCTTTCCTGAACTGGTGGAGCATGATTCGCGTTTCTCCTCAGTTGGCGAGGCTTGAGGCCTATCGTTCGGTTTACTCCATGGTGGGAAAATTCATCCAGGATCCCCAGCTGCGGCAAGCCTTCAGTTTTCACTCTTTATTGGTGGGCGGAAATCCTTTCTCCACCTCCAGCATCTACACCCTGATTCACTTTCTGGAAAAAAATTGGGGAGTAAGCTTTCCGAAAGGAGGTACCGGTGCTTTGGTGCAAGCCCTGGTGCGCCTCTTTGAAGAACTTGGAGGTAAGATTCACTACCAAGCGGAAGTTTCCCGGATTCTGACGGCTGATGGAAAAGTCATGGGCTTGTCGGTGAATGGTCAGACTCTGAGCTTTGATCATGTGGTCAGCAATGCCGATGTAGTGCATACCTACCAAAAGCTTTTAGCGGGGGAGCCAGCGGTAAAGTCTGTTTCCCGGCGGGTCGGCTCAATGCGCCACAGTATGAGCCTCTTTCTCATTTACTTCGGAACCAAACGCTCCTATCCAGAGGTGGCACATCACAGTGTTTTGTTCGGCCCGAGATACTGCGAGCTGCTCGCGGATATTTTTAAAAAAGGCGTTCTGGCCGATGATTTCTCACTTTATCTCCATGCTCCCACCCGAACCGATCCTGGAATGGCACCTCCCGGTTGCGAAGCGTTTTACGTGCTTGCGCCCGTTCCTCATCTAGGAAAAGCGGATATTGATTGGGAGAAGGTGGGCCCCAGGTACCGAGATAGAATTCTGGCCTACCTGGAGCAGCATTACCTTCCTGGGCTGCGCAGCGAGATTGTGAGTTCGCGGATTTTCACGCCCCAGGATTTCGCCACCGAGCTGAACGCACATCATGGCTCGGCCTTTTCGTTAGAGCCCGTGCTCACCCAGAGTGCTTACTTTCGCACCCATAACCAGGACAAAAACCTAAGCGGGCTATACTTTGCCGGTGCCGGCACTCATCCGGGAGCGGGATTGCCAGGCGTGATCAATTCCGGAAAGGCTACGGCCAGCCTTCTTTTGCGGAACTCCGGGGTGGTAAATGCAATCCACTAGTCTGGCAAAAATATTTCGCCGAGGCTCGAAAAGTTTTTCCCTGGCGGCAGTATTTTTGGATAGGGAAAGATATGAAGCGGCTTGCCAGATCTACGCATGGTGCCGCTACTGCGATGACGCCGTGGATTCCATTCCGCAGCACGACCGGCAGGAGCTTGAGCGAGCTGTAAATAGCCTTAAGCAACAAACCGCGAGTGTGTTCAGCGGTCTCAGCCAGAAAGAGGAGGCTTTCCGGGCCTTTCAGGTGGTAACGGTAAAATATAAAATTCCAGAAGAGTATCCGCTTGCTCTGATCGAAGGGCTGGCCATGGATGCCCGTAATGAAAGATACGAAACGCTAGCGGAGCTGGAAGTTTACGCCTACCGCGTGGCTGGTACTGTGGGCATGATGATGACCTATGTGCTCGGAGCTACGGATCCAAGAGCAAAGTTTCACGCGAAGCAACTGGGAATTGCCATGCAACTCACCAATATCAGCCGCGATATTCTGGAAGACGCGGCCATGAACCGTGTTTACTTGCCTCAACAGTGGCTGCGAGAAGAGCGGCTTGATCCGACAACCATTTCAGATCCTGCTCCCAGGATCACTCTCGCGGTTCTGGCGAAGAGACTCGTCGATTCCGCGGAGCCATACTATGCTGACGGTATGCAAGGGCTTCAATATCTGGAAGGACGGTCAGCTCTCGCAATCGCTTCCGCCGCGGGCATCTATCGCGCAATCGGCCACATAGTGGTTGAACGAGGTTCGCTGGCTTGGGACAGCCGAACCATAGTTCCTACCTGGAGGAAATTTTGGGAGATCGCGAAGAGTTTTTTTCTGGTGAGGAAAACTATATGAAAGGTTTTGTTCAGGAAACTTGGATCTACGCTTCAAGGGTAAAGCAGTTCGAATCAAAAGACTGGCTGGCGTATTTTCTCTGGGTTGGACTGATGTCGGGCTTGTTGTTCGCCACGGCGGGATTCACCTTGCTCGGTGCTTACCAGGGCGTGGAATTTCCCGCGTATGTTTGGAATGTGCCTATCGGAACCGCAATTTTCGTGGGGGCCATAGCTTTTGATACCATCGGGCATCGCACGATTTACAAAGAAGAGCTCCTCAAAGGAGAAGCTCTTGTGCATCATGTGACGATTTTCGCGGGAATCAGTAGCTGCTTACTACTTTGCTTGGCTTATCATTGGCCGATATTTCTGCGCTGGCCCGCTATTGTGATGATCGTGCTCTCTATTTTTTACAGCATGATCGATGAGGCTCTGCACTGGCGGCGTTACCTTCACGGGCATAGCGACCGGGTGGAGATGTGGAGCCACTTTTTTATTTTCGTAGGGCATTTGATCATGATCCTCAGCTGGTGGCAGTGGTTTTCCGAGGGATATCCCGGAGTAGCGGAGACGTTGGTATGGCTTTAGTGACGTTCATTTTATTGGGTTCGCTTACTTGGGCGGCGGATCTCGAAATTCTCTTTCCTGACGTGAAAATAGAAAAAGGAGGTATGGCGGTGGCCATTTTTCCGAAATCAGAAGCAAAGGGCTTTCCTGATGGCGCAGGATATATCCGGAAGGTTTATAAAAAGCCGGACGGTCATTCGCCGTTCAAGATAGATATTCTGGATTTAGCCGAAGGAGAGTACGCCTTATCCGCCTTTCAGGATGAAGATGGAGACGAAATGCTCGCGCGCGATTGGCTTGGAATACCATCAGAGCCGTTCGGATTTTCGAATAATCCTCGAATCTATTTTGGTGCCCCTAGCTTCCGTCGCTCTTCTTTCTCGGTGCTGCCAGGGAAAAATCAGATTTCGGTAAAGGTGAAAGTTTTCTGAGCTTAGTTGGGTAAGCTAAATCACCGTAAAGTGAAGATATTTTAGGTTTCCAAAAGTAGATCAATTTCATTCACTAAATGGTATCGTTGCTGTATACTGCATCCTCTTTGAGGTGCCAGCATGATCGGCAGAGTCTCCTTCGTTTTTTTCGCCACCCTTTGCCTGGCCACTAGTGCCCAGGCGAAGGAAGGATTTATACTTGGCCAACCATCGCAGCTCGAAACTTCGATCTGGGAAGACGCGGCCGCGGCTCCGGTTCGTTTCCAGATCGATCCCGCATTTTCCCCTGAACAAAAGGCGCTCATCGAACGCGCCGTCTCCTTGATCCCTTCCAGTCAGCGCCTGAACCTGAACGGGCTCCGCTTTGTGCGAAGCAATCAGCTCGATGGCCCGCTCGACGAATGCACTGAGGGCTTTTACCCCGGAAACGGCTCGATCGTGCTTTACCCTCGTTGCGGATTCGGCGCGCATATTGTGGTGCACGAGATTTTTCACCACCTAGGACGGTTCGGCAATTTGAATTCCCTGTGGAAATCGCGGGTTCTGAAAAAGTTCCCGGCCTGCCCGGTAAGCGAATACGCGGCAGAGGGGCTTGGCATCAACAACGAAGATCTCGCTGAAACAGGTCGGCTTCTTCTTGTGCCGGAAAGCGGTGATCGGAACCCCGGAGCCTGTGTGGATGGCAAAGTCGCCGAGCTGAGGAAAATCCTGTACTGAAGCCTTTGGTGACCGGGGGGACTGTATCCACCAAGCTACAGCCGGAATCAGCTGGAATACATTGAACATATAAGTTCAATGTTTCGTGAGATTCGCCAGCGATTCGGTCACCTTAATTCTCCAAGGATTTTGTCACCCCCGGTTGTTTTGCTGATCGGGCTCCTAGGCCGCTTCTTGAGGGCGAACTGGTTTTTCAAAAGGCTTTATCGAGA
>Ga0247843_1003708_pt1 | contig 24295 bp, 21 predicted proteins | sample LaCruzMarch2017__FD_192420 | JGI IMG/M metagenome (GOLD analysis project Ga0247843, IMG submission 192420) | Freshwater microbial communities from meromictic Lake La Cruz, Castile-La Mancha, Spain - LaCruzMarch2017_8m | ecosystem: Environmental > Aquatic > Freshwater > Lake | place: Spain...
ATCGTCGCGCCGGGATCGCCCTCGGCGGCTGCAAGCGCGAAGAGATCCGGCGGCGGCGGCACATTGTCGAGGCTGACCGCGTTTTGCGTGTTCGGCTCAGGGTCGGTAAGCCAGGCTGCGTCCGCTTTGGTGCGATTGGCGTTCAGTTGCCAGAACACCGCGCCGCCGAGCAGCACCGCCGCGGCAAAACCCAGCGGCATAACCCATGGCCGCGACGGCATGCTGACGCTCAAGACATCGTCGCCGTCGGACGCGCGGAGGCGGTCAGAACCGTGGATCGAGTTCATGGCGTCTGTCCTTGAGCGGCAGGCGTTATCGAGGGCGTGGGCGCAAACGCTTCATTCATGACGCGGGCCTTTTGACGGCCTGCGCGCAAAACAAAACCGCGCGCGAGATGATCGACGACGACGAAGGGCGGACGAGAATACGTGTCCACCAGCCCCTCTTCATCGCCTTCGCCCAGTATGAAAACCGCCGGCGACTCCAAGTCCGCAGGAAAATGGAAATACGTCTTTGCGCCGTCATCAAAGATGCGCACGCCGTCAAACCGGCGGCTTCCGCGCACGATGTATCTGGAATTCAGCGGCTGAGGCGGAGCCGGCTTGACCTCCACGCGGGGCGGCGGGGCGAGCATCGGCGCGGCGGGATAACGGAAACGCACGGCGTATATGATCGCTTGATCGCTCGGCCCGGTCGGTTCGAGCGAGCGCAAATCGAACGAATACCGACGCAGCGTCGTGATCACGGTCATGTTGGTTGCGGCGCCGGCGACGACTGGCTTGAGAAACAGCATGGTGGCCGCTCGGTTCGGCGTGACCTGCCATGCGAGGCTGTCGCCGATCGCGACATTCTCGATGCGCTCGGCGGGATCGAACTCGATGAGCATCTGGTATCCCAGATGGCCCCGGATCGAATAAATTTGGTTCGGACTGAACTCCAGAACGCGAATACGCGGGTCCATCCGTTCCGCAGGCGCAGGGCGCGCTGACGCCGCTGCGGGGGCCGTAGCGGCAGCCGTGGGGGGGGGCGTCGGCGATTGCGCCTGAACGGTCGTTGCGCCAACGCCGAGCCAGGCAATCGCGACCAGCGCGCTTTTCATGGCGAAACCTTCACGACGTTTTCGCAAAGCCTACTCCACCGGTCCTGGATTTTCATGTGTTCTAGCCTGCGGAATCGCTGATACGCCTGAATTCCGCGTCATATCGGATCGCGTCGCCGTCGTCGATTTGGTCGCCCGAAGCGGATCGGTCGCACGCACGGTCTGGGCTCCCTTGGGGCTGGCGACCGGATCAGCCGATGGACCGGCAATCGTGGGGTCTTGAGCGCGCTCAAGCGGACCGGCGCGGCCAAACCCGCCGGGCTGCGACCCTGGAGCACCGCCCGCGCCTGCGCCGCTTCCGGGAGCGCTTCCGGCGTCGGCGTCGGCGGCGTGCGTGTTCTCCGGCGTGGCGATCACCGTCGTCGGCGCGCCCTGCCCATCGCGGCGGTAGGACAAGACCTGAAACCCGAGCGGATTGATGAGGCGGTCCTCCATCCGCATCGGCGCGCCAGTGAACCTATAGCCGATCAGCGCCGACCATTCGCTCGTCTCGACCGAACCGGACGGATCGCGCCGGGTCAGCGAAAACCGGACCCTCGCCTGTTGGCGGTCGATGATCGCGACGTGCTTGACCGTCGCAGTCACGACGATGCCGGCGCGCATCGCATCGAGAATCGAACCGGGCAAGCCGGGTTTGTAGGCCGCGACATAGTCGTCCCGCGCGATGGATTGCGACCAGAGCGCGACGCGCTCGTATCGGGTCTTGAAATCCGCGGCGTCGAACGTCTCGCGCTCGAGCACGTACTGGGCGAGCATCGAATGCACGAGCGCTTCGTCCTGGTTCAGATTGCCCGTTTCGAGACCGCGCATGACTTCGACATATCCCGTCTGGCGGTCCACCAGGATCGTGTAAGGTACCACATCCTTGAGCGGCAAAATGATTGCGATCGCCGCCGCTTGGGCGGCGCAGATGACGACGAGGGCCCAGGCGAGAAACCATGCCCGCCGGCGCGACGCCTCCGCGCCACGAGCGCGCTCCTCGGCGAATTCGAACTCCGCCCGATAGACGACCGCCCGGCGTTGAAGCTCTGGAGCATCCGCCGCAACGAGGCGCGGGATCAAGCGACGTTCGAGGTCACCCGACATCACGAGGACCGGTAAGGTCTTGGCCGCGGTTGGCGGCTGTAAGCTTGTCCCAGACGCTGCGAGGGCGGCGTCACATCGGCGACAGCGCTGGCGCTTTCACGCGCGCGCCGTGTCGGGGCGCCCGCCTCACCCGCCGAAGTCGGCGCGCGCTCACCCATGGCGACGCGCGCGGCCAACCGCTCGGCGCGGTCAGCGCCGAAACCGTCGCCATTCGCGGGCGCGTCGGCTGCCGGCGCCGAATGGCGCCGCCCGCCATTGGCCGACTGGAAGCCGCCCGCGATCCCTGCGCCCATGCGCAGCGCCATCGTCATAACGAGCGCGAACACAGCGACGATCAGACCGATGGTGACGACGATGCCCATATCGAACTCGCCCAGCCGCATCTTTCCCGCGAGTTCAGTCAGGAAAGGGTCCAGCATGAGCAGCATCGCCGCCCCGAACACATTCGCCGCGAGCGGCGCAAGCGCAAACGCGATCGTCGTGCGCAGCCAGCCGTCAAACAGTCCACGCGTGCTTTCAAACAGGAAGAGACCTATGAAAACCGGTCCCACCGCAAGCAGGAAAGCGAGAATGACCTTGACCGCAAGGATCACGCCGACCGTGCTCAAGAGCATCGCGATGCCCGTCATCCACAAGATCCCGGAACCGAGCATCGGCCCGCCTTGCAGGATGTTGGCCGAAGGGCTCGCCTGACCGCCATAAGCGCCCGCCGCCGCGGCTATATCGCCATAGGCGCGCTCGATGCCGCCATAGACATCGCCGTCAAATCCCGAGCCCATGCGCGCCATCGGCCCCAGCAGCGCACGCAGGATTTCCCTCGGGCCATCGAAGAGGAGGTTGAAGATGACCGTCTGATACGCAGCCCAACTCGTGAGGAAGGCCAGGATCAGCCCGATCTTCAAAGCAATCACCGGCAGATCGGTCACTCTCAAGCCGCCCCGCCCGAAGAGTATCTGATAGCCTACGAGCGCGATATAAATCGTGAGCAGGCCGGTAAGGACGGCCGCAAACATGGTGTCGGGGCCGACAAGCTCGCGATAGGATTCCTGCACCAGCACGCGCACGTGGCAGTCCACCGAATTCATCAGTCGGCTGACAAGGCCCTGGCCGGGCGAAGATGGACAGACGGGCACCTTACCGCACTCCCTTCACCAGACGCGGCAACCAGGCCGAGGGGTCGTCGCCGAACTCTGCGCGCAACTCATCCAGCCGCCGGACGGTCCGTTCACGCCCTGAAAGGACCGTCAAAAGCTCGTCGAACCCCGCGAGGTTGAGGCGCACGACGACGCTGTCTGCGCCATGCTTGATCAGGAAGCACCTGGAGGTGTCGGGAAGAGTGCGGATAAGATCGAACTCATGATGCGATAGGCCAAAGCCCCCGACATAGTCGCGCTCCTGGGCCTTCGAGTTCGGCATGAATATCTGTGTCGCAGACTGTTCGATGATCGCGCTGGCGATGCGGCTTTCCAGCGCATCGGAGGCGCTCTGCGTCGCGAAGCCGACGATGCCGTTGCGTTTGCGCACCGTCTTTTCCCAGTCCCTGATGCGTGCAACGAATACATCGTCGTCCAGCGCCTTCCAGCCTTCATCGACGACGATAATCGTCGGCGAACCGTCGAGGCGCTCTTCCACGCGGTGGAACAGGTATAGCATCGTGGGTGTCCGGACGATGGGATCGTCCAGCACCTGGGTCATGTCGAATCCGATCGCCTGCGCGTCCAGAGACAGATGGTCGTCTTGATTGTCGAACAGCCAGGCCTTGTCGCCATCGCCGACCCAGGCGCTAAGCCGTCCGGCGAGATCGCCCGCAGACGGTCGACGAGCGCCGACAAACAGTTCGCGCAGATAGCGCAGGCGACGAAGACCCGCAGGCTGTTCATAGTTCGCCGAGATTGCGTCGGCGACGACCGACATGTCCTCGGCGCTGAGCGTCTCTCCGAACGCCGTCAACAGCAACGCAATCCACTGCGCCAGAAACCGCCGGTTCGCCGGTGAGTCTGGCAGCTGCAATGGGTTGAAACCCGTATGGGTGCCGGGTCTGAGCACATCGTAGCGCCCATTGACAGCGCGCACAAAGATTTCCCCGCCGCGGTCCTTGTCAAAGAAAATGATACGCGGATCAAACTTCAGCGCCTGGGCGAGGAGGAAATTGAGCGCCACCGTCTTGCCCGACCCCGACGGGCCAATGATCAAGAAATTGCCCAGATCGCCATTGTGAAAGCTAAAATAATAGGGCGAGCCCGCTGTGGTCTCGAGCACGGCGACAGCGGGGCCCCAATGGTTGTCACGCGGACGACCCAACGGATGGTTGTGGCAGCTCGCCAGCCCCGCAAAGTTCGCCGACGACAAGAGCGCCTTGCGCGCCACATAAGCGCCGTTTCCCGGAAACTGCGCCCAAAACGCCGGCTCCAGCGCGACTGTCTCACGCACGCCCACTATACCGATTTCTGCAAGCGCAGCCTGAACCTCCCCGACCGCTGCATCGAGGTGCGAGAGGGACTCGCTGCGAACCATTACTGTCTGGTGATGCTCGCCGAAGGCCGCGCGCCCCGCCGCCACATTATCCTTCGCGAGCACGAGGTCGTGCCGCAAGGATAATGCCTCATCGTCGGCCGCGCGCATGCGGCGCAGCGTGAGATTCATACGGCCGAGCGCAGCCTGTCGGTCAACGAAAGAATAACTCTGTGTGACCACGATTTCGTGCGGCAACCGGTAGAGCGCGTCCAGATGGCCGGCCGCCGTGTGAAGCGGATATTCTTTCAAAGAGACAATCGCTGAAAACGAAGTCTCCAGTCCCCTCGATGCGGACAGCTCGATAGCGTCTTGACCGAAACTCACGCGCCGCGCCGGAATGTCGGCGCTGAGATCGGAACGCGCGGGAACGCGCGGACGCATATCGCCGTTGAAAAGGCACGACAGCAGCTCTAGCGGCTCGGAATAGATTTTCCCGTCCAACTCGTAGGCGGTCAGCAATCGCGCGCCGTAGGGCTGAAGCGCCGCGATCATGGCGTCACGGGCGGCGTCGAGTTCGCGCTTGTCGCGCGCACGTCCAGCCGCGTGGGCGACGGCGTTGCTTTTGAAGAGACCGCCGAGCCCCGAAGTTTCGTCGATCGCCGGCTTGCGAACTAAGGTGAAGAAGAGCTCGTTGGCGAATAGACTGCGTTCCGCCAACCTGCGACGCCAGGCGAGATCAAGGCCCCGCGCGAAGGGCGATGAAAAGCTCCCCTCGATCTGGGGACTGACCCGGCGGCGAATGACATGGTGACAAATGCTCAGCCTCGGCGTGGCGACGGCGCGCAGCACGGAATCGCGAATGTTCTTGCGATAGTTCAGTTCATCGGTGTCCGCCGTTTCGAACGCCAGGCCCGCAACATGCAGGAATTGCAGGAGCTGGCCGTCCCGGGCCAGCACCGTTGAATCATCCAGATGGCCTACATAGGGAAGCATCGTCCAGGCGCCGCGTTCCCGCCAGGCGCGACGTCGCGGGGGGCGCGGCCCACGGTCCTTCAATCGCGCGCGCTCGGCGCATAGGAATTGCACCGCCAGCGATCATAGTCCGGCGCCCGGGAACAGCGACTGGCGCGTAGAATCCAGAGATCGAGAAAGCGCGGCTCGCGCAGGCACAGCATGTATCCGACACCGTGCAGCACCAGGGCCGCAAGGATAGCCAGGAAGGACTTCGTGATCAGGAAGGCTTCCGTCGTCACCACCAGATTGAACACGAAATAGCTGTAGGAAACGCCCGCGAACATTTGCGGCCGCGTCAGCGCTGAAAAGACGATGTCGCGTTCCAGGGCGGCCATGACGTCAGCCAGCCATCTGCGCGGCGGACTGGATGCCCGACACGATGGCTGCAGCGCCGAATATGATGAAGCAGCCGAGGATCACGGTGATGCCCCGGCGCCATTCGAGCCGCCCGGTCAGCATCAAGAACCCGACCACGGCGATGGCCACGACAGCCACCGCTGTCGCCACATTCCCCAGAAGCGTCCCCTGCACCCACATCACGGCCGCCAGAATCGGTCCCGAACCGCGTGGATCGGCGTATGACTGAGCGAGCGCGGACGCCGGTGTCGCCAGTGCGGTCAGCGCGATGAGGATGCTGCGGGGGCTGTTCACTGCGCGGGCTCCTCATCAGCGCGGGCCGCCAGATAGTTCATGACCGCTGCGACATAGGCTTGGGTTTCCGGAAAAGGCGGAACGCCCCTGTAACGTCGTACTGCGTTCGGTCCGGCGTTGTAGGCGGCGACCGCGAATTCAAGATTGCCGTTAAAGGTCTCAAGCAGTTCGCGCAGATAGCGCGCGCCGCCGGCGATGTTTGCATCACGATGCGTCGGATCGACGCCCAGTTGCGCCGCGGTCGCTGGCATCAACTGCATCACACCCTGGGCGCCTTTGGGTGAGACAGCGTCGGTCCTGAAGCGCGATTCGGTCCAGGCGATCGCCTCCAGCAGAAGCGGGGACACGCCCGCCGCCGAACCGGCTCGGTCCAGCGCGTGCGCGATGGCTTGCGGCGCGCGCAGACCTGAATCCCTGACGCGATCGGAGGCGAGACCGGCACCCTCAATCGGCTCAACGCCGTCAGGGGTGACGACGGCAGGGCGGTCATAGACGGAAACGACACCGTTCGGGGCAATCTCGATCACGTTGCACCACGCAGGCTCTGCGACGCCCGCAACCGCAATCGCCAACCCGATCGTACGCAACATTCGACTGCCCACGGAAATAACGGAACCGACATGTTTTCCGCTGGTTGCCTGAAATCCCATGCAGTCCAGCGTTCAGTTCCTAGACCATGGTCGCGCGTGTGTCGAGCCAACGGAACAGGACCATCGAAACGGTTCGTCGCCAGGACAGCCAGATCCTTTCCAAGCAACCAGATTCCTCGGACGTATTCAATCTTGTCGCGGTCGACACGCCTACACCCCGACACAGGCAATGGCCTTTTGGTTCGCAGATGGAGTCAGTCGGAACAGTCACGCACCGCTGAGTGGTGGAAATGGGGGGGGCACACGGTGTAACCGGCTCAGGGCGCGCACCACGCCCGCCGAGAGGGGAGCATTTTGACCGATGGGCAGCCTTGCGGCGGCGCGCGCCAAACAGCAGGTCAGCATGACGCACCGGTCAATCTAGAAAAATCGGAGATTTCTGTTGATGACGCCCCCGACTCGAGCACGCACCAGTTGCGCACCCCCCCATATCGCGAGCTGATGATGGCGCAGGGTGACAACGACGAAGCGCGTCTTTTCCGGGCGGTAGAGCGTCTGCGTGGGATCATGGCCCAGCTGCGCAATCCCGATGGCGGATGTGCGTGGGACCTTGAGCAGACCTTCGCCACCATCGCCCCCTACACCATCGAGGAAGCCTATGAGGTCGCCGACGCCATCCAACGCAACTCGATGCCGGCGCTGCGGGAGGAACTGGGCGATCTCCTATTCCAGGTGGTGTTTCATAGCCGGATGGCCGAGGAAACAGGCGCGTTCTGCCTTGCCGATGTGGTTGAGGAGCTGAACGCCAAAATGACCGAGCGCCACCCGCATGTATTCGCCGCCGTGGAAGGTCGCAGCGCGGCGGAGCAGACGGCGGCGTGGGAGACGATGAAAGCGCACAAGCGCGCCGCCGCAGGCGCCAAGAGCCTGCTCGACGACATCCCCCTCGCCCTTCCCGCTCTTCTGCGTGCCGAGAAGCTGACGAAACGGGCGGCGCGAATCGGCTTTGACTGGCCTTCGCCAGATGAGGTGCTCACGAAACTGGACGAGGAGCTTGCGGAGTTGGCGGCCGGTCGTGCTGCAGACGACCACGACAACATCGCTGAGGAGATGGGCGACATTCTCTTCGTGATGGCCAACCTTGCGCGCAAGCTTGGCGTCGATCCCGAGGAAGCGCTGCGACAGGCCAATGCCAAATTTGAGCGCCGCTTCAAGCATATGGAAGCGTCTATGGCCGTGTCCGGCGTTCAACAGCGTACGCTGCAGGAACTGGAGGCGCTATGGATCGTCGCCAAGCGTGCGGAGCGCAACTAGCGCATCATCCAACCAAACGCGATCGCTATGGCGATCGAATGGTCCGATGCGAATGCTCTACACGTAAAGGTCTAGAGGTTCATCCGATCTCGCCGTTGCGGCTGCCATTGCGAAAGATCGGATGTTGCTCTGGGTCACTCCGCCGCCAGCGCGTTCTGAGCGCGGTGCTCGCGCTCCTCGTAGGCCGCTGCATACGCCGCCGGAAGCTCGACCGTTACCGCGAGCATGCCATCGGCCTCCAACTTCCGGTCGACAACCTTTCCGCGCGCGCCAAGTTCGGCGACGCCAGCGCCATCGGTGGGATCAAAGCGCAGCGTCACCAGGCGCATTGCGCCAAAAGCGATCAGGTCGATGATCGCGAGCAGTTCATCGACACCGCTTCCCGTCTGCGCGGATATGGCGACGGCTTGCGCCTCCGCGGGCGCGCGTGCGCGACGCGCCGCCATCTGATCGGGCGACAGCAGATCGATCTTGTTCCAAGCTTCGACGATCGGCGGGGCGAGGGCGTCTGCTCCGGTAGAGATTTGTGCGAGCACTTCAAGCACATCGTCGCGCTGCGCGTCCGTTTCTGGATGCGAGATGTCGCGCACGTGCACAAGCAGATCGGCTGACATCACTTCTTCCAGCGTCGCCCGGAATGAAGCCACGAGTTCGGTCGGCAGGTCGGTGATGAAGCCCACGGTGTCAGACATCATCACTGCACGGCCCGAGGGGAGTTTTACAAGACGCGCGGTGGGATCGAGGGTCGCGAACGGCATGTCCTTGGCCAGGACGCCCGCATCTGTCAAACGATTGAAGAGGCTTGATTTTCCGGCGTTGGTGTAACCTACCAACACAACGGCGGGATACCCGGCGCGACGGCGTGCGCGACGTTGCAGGGCGCGCGTTCGACGCACGTCTTCGAGTTCGAGCTTCAGCTTGTCGATCCGCTGTGCGATCTGGCGACGATCGAGTTCGATCTGCGTCTCCCCCGGACCTCCGGTTTTGCCGAGACCGCCCCGCTGGCGCTCCAGGTGGGTCCAGGTGCGAACCAGGCGAGAGCGCTCGTAGCCGAGCCGCGCCAGTTCGACTTGCAACTTGCCTTCGCGCGTCCGGGCCCGCCTACCGAAGATCTCAAGGATCAGCCCTGTCCTGTCGATGACCTTCGCGAGCGTCTCACGTTCGAGATTGCGCTGCTGCACTGGCGACAGCGCCGCATCGACAATAATGACATCGATCCGGTCGGCTTCGACGCGTTCCTTCAGCGCCCCCGCGCGGCCACGTCCGAAGAAAAGCCCCGGATCGCAGCGGCGCAGCGAAAAACTCTCTGCGTCCGTCACGTCCAGATCGAGCGCTTCCGCGAGGCCTCTGGCCTCCTGAAGGCGCAAGTCTGCGCTTCGGGATGCGCTAACGGGCGTGGTCCTTTCGGCGAGCATCGGCAACACGACAAGTGCGCGTTGGCGCGCCGCCGCAGTAGGCGTGGTCCTAGTCGTCACCGTGCTCCATACCCTTTTCACCGTCGAACAGCTGCACCGGAGCGCCCGGCATGACCGTCGATATGGCGTGCTTGTAGACCAGCTGGATCTGGCCGTCGCGGCGTAGAAGCACGCAGAAATTGTCAAACCACGTGACCACGCCCTGCAGCTTCACGCCGTTCACAAGGAAGATGGTCAGCGGCGTCTTGTTCTTGCGGACCGCGTTGAGGAACGTGTCCTGCAGGTTTTGCTTCTTTTCCATTTTTTGGGCCCTCGCCTCAGATCGGTGCGCCAAAAAAAACCGATGGGCGCGCGCGACCTTACCGCCCCGCCCGTGTGCGCTGCAACATGGCGGCTGGAAGAGGGCCTCAATCAGCGCAGGGCGCCCTGGAAATAGGCCGCACGAAGGGCGAGGGCGATCGGGCCGGGCGCGCCATCGCCCACTTGAGCCCCGTCGATGGACACGACGGGCGCCACGACGCCGGACGCCGAGGATATGAAGGCCTCAAGCGCGCTTTGCGCCTCGGCGACGGAAAAGGCTTCTTCGGCGACCGGCATCTGGCGTTCGTCTGCCGCCCGCAGCAACGCCGCTCTGGTGACGCCGGGTAGGATGTCGTTGCCGAGTGCGCGCGTGCGGATACGACCAGCCGCGTCGACGATCCAGGCTGTGGTGGAGGCCCCTTCTGTCACGCGCCCCGCGGCGTCTACCAGCCACGCCTCAAAGGCGCCGGCCTCACGGGCGGCCTGCTTGGCGAGGACGTTTGGCAGGAGGGACACCGACTTGATGTCGCAGCGCCGCCAGCGGATATCTGGCGTCGTTATGACCGCGACACCTTTCTGCACCCGTGCGTCGAGCGCACGGCGGTCTATGGCGCGTGCGGTGACCACCACGCTTGGCGCGATGTCATCCGGCGGGAACGCGTGATCTCGCGGGGCGGTCCCCCGCGTGATCTGCAGATACAGGATGCCATTTCGTACGCGATTGCGCCGCAGCGTCTCGGCGAGCACCGCTTCCAGCGCTGCACGCGTCATCGGCGCCTTGATGCGCAGTTCGCCGAGCGAGCGATCGAGGCGTTCAAAATGGCCGTCGGAGTCGAGGAGGCGTCCGTCGTGAACGCTCCAGACTTCGTACACGCCGTCAGCAAATTGAAAGCCGCGGTCCTCGATGTGGACGCGCGCGGCGTTCTGGCGGACGTAGCCGCCGTTTACGTAGGCGACGCGACTCATTCGCCGTCGCCCAGACCACGGCCCGGCGCGTCGACGCCAAGCGACTTGAGTTTGCGGTGAAGCGCAGACCGCTCCATGCCGATGAAGGCGGCAGTGCGCGAAATGTTGCCGCCGAAGCGCGTGATCTGCACATGAAGGTACTCGCGCTCGAACCTCTCGCGTGCGTCCCGAAGAGACATGCCTATGACTTCCTGCATCCCTTGTTGCTGGGAGAACGCTGCGGCCGGCCAAGCCTCCGGTGGCAGAGAGTCGAGCGTCACCGGCGCCAATGGGTCGCCGCCCGCGAGGATCAGGATGCGTTCTATGATGTTGCGGAGCTGACGCACGTTGCCGGGCCACTCGGCAGCCTGCAGCGCAGCCAAAGCGTCAGGTGCGAGTATGCGCGCAGCGAGGCCGGTCCCCTCGGTGATGCGTTGCACGAAGTAGTCGGCAAGCTCGGGGATGTCTTCGCGGCGTTCGGCCAGGGTGGGCACCCGCAATGGAACCACGTTCAGTCGATGAAAGAGATCTTCGCGGAACCGGGCCCGCTCGATATCGGTCCGTAGATCTCGAGACGTTGATGACACAACGCGAACATTGACCTGCACATCCGCCGATCCACCAAGCCGACGGAATCGCTGATCCACGAGAACACGCAGGATTTTGCTCTGGGTCTCCACCGGCATGTCGCCGACCTCGTCGAGCAGAAGGGTGCCCTGATGCGCCTGTTCGAACACGCCGATCTTGCGCGGTCGCCCGTCGGGGCCCTCTTCGCCGAATAGCTCGCTTTCCATGCGTTCCGGAGCGATAGACGCGGCGTTGATGGCGACGAACGGACCAGGCCCGCGCTGCGAGCGATCGTGGAGCAACCGCGCAACAAGCTCTTTTCCCGCGCCGGACGGACCGGAAATCATCACGCGCGAGTTCGACTGCGCGATGCGATCTACCGCATTGCGCAGCTGCGCCATTACGGGAGAAGAGCCAATGAGATCCGCGCTCGCGGCGGCGCGCACGCGCAGCGAGGCGTTTTCGCGTTTCAGCCGCGCCGTTTCGATGGCGCGCGTCACCACAATCAGCAGGCGATCGGCATTGAAGGGCTTCTCGAGGAAGTCGTAGGCCCCTTTCCGGATCGCAGCGACGGCCGTCTCGATTGTGCCATGACCGCTTATGACGATCACCGGCATGTCGGGATCGGTCTCGCGCAGCATGGCGAGCAGATCAAGACCGTCGACCTTGCTCCCCTGCAACCACACGTCGAGGACCGCGAGCGTCGGCCTGCGCCGGCGCACGGCGTCGAGCGCTTCCTCACTATCGCGCGCCACGCGCACCTGATGTCCCGCATCCTCCAGAATGCCAGAAACCAATTCTCTGATGTCGGCCTCATCGTCGATGACCAAAATGTCTGATGACATGTATGTGCTCCTCAGCCTGTCGCTGTGGTTGCCGGCGGCGCGACGTTGCGCCGAATGGGCAGAATGATCTGAACCAGCGCGCCCGGTCCCGGCGGCGGCGCATCGCCCAGCGTAAGGGCGCCCCCGTGGTCCTCGATGATGCGCTGCACGATCGCAAGACCGAGTCCTGTGCCCTTCGCACGGTTCGTTACGTAGGGCTCGACCAAGCGGTCGCGAGCCTGGAGCGGAAATCCCGGCCCATTGTCATAGATCGACAAGATAAACCCAGCGTCGTGACGCGCCAGCTGCAGGGTCACGCGACCTTCCTTCGGTTCGCCGTCTAGATGTCGCCGGCCCTGTATCGCCTCGCCCGCGTTCTTGAGCACGTTTGTCAGCGCCTGACCCACGAGGCGACTGTCACAACTGACCGGCGCCGGGGCCTCGACGCCTTCGATCTCAAACTGGACATCTGCAAACGAAAGCCGCTGTGCGAACACCGCTTCACGGGCGATTTCTGCAAGATCTGCGGGTTCAAAACGCGGCGTGGGCATACGCGCGAATCCCGAGAACTCATCGACCATGCGACCAATGTCGGCGACTTGTCGCAGAATGGTGTTCGTGCATCGTTGAAATGTCTCAGGATCGGACTGAATCTCGCCGCCGTATTTGCGCTGCAGCCTTTCCGCCGAGAGCTGGATCGGCGTGAGCGGATTTTTGATCTCATGGGCAATACGACGCGCTACGTCCTTCCATGCCTCTTGGCGCTGCGCGGCAATGAGCTTGGTCATGTCGTCAAAGGTGAGAACGATGCCGGCGCCGTCGTCGCCGCTGACTCGCACACTCAAATGCATGGTATCGCCGTTGCGCGAGAGATCGATGCGGCGCGGGCCGGCAAAGCCCGCGTCGCGCGAAGCGATGTCGGAGAACTCAGGAACAATATCTGCGAGCCGCCTCCCCTCTAGATCGCCGGGATTGACGCTCAACAGGGCTGCGGCCGAGCTATTGGCGGCAGTGATGCGGCCAGCATTGTCCAGGCCGACCACCCCCGCGCTTACATTTGAGAGCACGGCTTGGGTAAAGCGATTTCGATCCTCGGCGTCCTGACGCGCATTCACGAGCTCTGAGCGCTGGGATTCCAGCTGTGCGGTCATCCGGTTGAAGGCTCGACCAAGGGCATCGACCTCGTCGCGCTCACGACCTACCACGACACGCGCTGCGAGATCCCCGGACGCCACCCGCCGCGCGGCTTCCGCGAGGCGACCAATGGGCACGGCCACGCGGGTGGCGTTGGAAAGACCGAGCCAAACCGCGCCGAGCAGCACCAGGACCGCCGTCGCCAGGTAGGCGAGCGCAAATAGAATCTGCAAACGCGCGCGGCTGCCTTCGGCTTCCCGGTAGCTCACCACAGCCCGCTCAAAGGACCTGAGACTCATCAAGATCTCTGGATCAATAAAGCGCTCGACGTAGAGATACGCGTCGCCATAGGCATCCAGACGATAGAGCGCGCGTATGAGCCCTGCGTCCTCGTAGAGCCGCATCGTCAGCACGCCTGAGGCCGCATCCGCGAGATCGGTTGCTGAAGGGGAACTGTAAGGGGGAGCAACCTCAGTCTTTGCAGCCGCAAGCGCCGCGCCCTTGCTATCGATGACATAGGCGGACGCGAAAAACCGCTGTTGGGTCTGTGCGCTGAGATAGGCGCCATAAGCGCCCGACTGCGTTCGCAGGCCCGATTCGGCGCGGTTAAGGTCCGTCGCCATTGCAAGCACTTCGCCGCGCAGGTTGCTTTGGGCGTCGGCGATGTAGTTCCGACCGACCGTGGCACCGTTCTCTACGACCGTTTCGACCCGATCGCTGAACCAGGCCTCCACGCCCCTGCTCATGGTCGTGCCGAGGAAGAGCGCCACCAGAACGGCCGGGACCACGGCCGCAGCGCTGAAGAGCGAGACGAACCGCAGATGAAGGCGCGCGCCCGTTTCCGGGGTCGACCGGGCTCCGGCGATCGCGACAATGCGACTGATGAGCAGGGCGGCCAGCGCGGCGCTGAGCAACAGGCTTGCGCCCAGCATCATGAACATGGCCGGGCTGGCCGGCCCCTCCGGGCCTGCTCCGGATACCGAAAAAACAGTGGCGGCGACTGTTAGACCCGCTGCGAGGACAAAGCCGCCCGCGAACCCGATCGTCCCTAATCGGGATGTCCAGGCCGGCACTTCCGATGTCACCGGCGCTGGAGTCGTTGTCATCTAGGTTACACTAGCGTGGCTCAGAAGCCACAAATGCGCCTAGCGAACGGCCCGCGTCAATCGTCTGAACCAGTTCGGATGCCCAAGGACTGAATCTTCTTTCTGAGGGTGTTCCTGTTGATGCCGAGGATGCCGGCCGCCCTGATCTGATTGCCCCGGGTCGCCTGCAAAGCCAGTTCGATCAATGGTCGCTCTACGGCTTCGACCGCCTGATCATACACGTTGACGCCATCACCGCCGCCGCTGGCAAGCAAGGCCGCGAGCCTAGGCCGTAGTGCGTCCTCGATCGTGTCGTTCCCTGAGGACGCGCTAGAGGTCTCAACGCGGAGCGCGTTCATTTCGCCCGCAATTTCGCGCGCGGTGATCAAAGGTTCTGGACGCAGCGCCGCGGCGCGGCGCAGCAGGTTTTCCAGTTCGCGAACGTTGCCCGGCCAGTCATGCGTCTTCAAGAGTTCAATCGCTGACCCGTCGATACCCTTTTCCGGCAGGCCTTCCCGGCGCGCTCTGACCAGAAAAGCTCGGGCGAGATCGCCGACATCCTCAAGACGATCGCGCAGCGGCGGGATCCGGATCGTGACGATCGCAAGTCGATAATAAAGGTCGGGGCGGAATCCGCCTTCGAGCGACAACGCACCGAGCGAACGGGAGGATGCGGCAAGAATTCGCGCGTCGCCCGTCGCGTCAGCGCCGCGTCGGTCGAGATAGCGCTCCAGCGCTGTCTGACCGTCCGAGGTCATGGCGTCCACATCGTCGATGAAGAGTGTCCCGCCCAGGGCGGCGACGGCGTCTCCGTCCGGGTTGAAGAGCGCCGCGGTGGCTGCGTCCCCAGAGGCGCCTGCAAGGCTCAAACGCACGAAGGCGCCAGACTTACGCTTGCTGAACTGATGGATGGCGCGAGCGGCCGCCTCTTTGCCGGTGCCGGTCTCGCCTTCGATCAATACTGTCATGTCGGTGCCGGCCGAGCGGGCCATGATCCGGTAGACGTTCTGCATCGCCGCGGATCGACCAATCAGCGGGAGGCGCTCTTCGCGCTCCGCAGCGGCGGCAAGGGCGCGGGTTTTTGCTTCAGGGCCGCGTTGGAGCGCGCGCCTCACGGCGTCGAGCAGATCGTCGAGATCGAACGGTTTGGGTACGTAGTCATAAGCGCCCGCGCCGGCGGCGGATATTGCGGTGAGAACCGTACTCTGCCCGCTCATGACGATGACGGGCAGTTCGGGGCGCTGTAAGCGCAGACCAGGCAGCGCATCAAAGAGACAATCATCGCCCATATAGACGTCGCTGATGACAAGATCGCCTTCGCCGTCGCGGACCATTTTGGAGAGTGTCGACAGACTTGCCGTCGCCCGCACGGCGTAACCTTCCCGCGCGAGCGCCTGAGAGAGGACGAGACGAAGGCTTGCGTCGTCGTCTGCGAGAAGAATGCGTGCGCTCATACGGGGGTCGTTTCAGCAATAGGCAACAGAACCCGGAAAACGGTCCGGCCCGGTTTGGACTCGACTTCAATGCGGCCTTCATGGCGCGCGACAATCTCTGCGGCGACCGCAAGCCCGAGCCCGACGCCCGTGGATTTTGTCGTGGCGAAAGGTTCGAATACGCGACCAGCAATCGCGGAAGCCAGTCCGGGCCCATTGTCGGTGATGGCGACTTCCAGCTGGGAACGCGCGGCCCCGCCGCGGGCATTGCGGATCCGCACGCCGGGACGATACCGGGTCGACAGAGTGACGACGCCGCCGCTGCGGTCACGCACGGCTTCTGCGGCATTCTTGGCGATGTTCAGGAACACCTGAATAAGTTGGTCCATGTCGCCATCCACCTCCGGCAGCGAGGGATCGTAGGATTCGACGACTGTGACATCGTCGAAGCTCGCTGCGACCACCGTGCGAGCGCGACCTAGCACCTCATGAATGTTCACGCGCGACAATGTCGGAGGACCGAGGTCATCGAGCGCGTCAAGGCGATCGGTAAGGCGGCGAATGCGATCCGCCTCTTTGCAGATCATGTCCGTCAGCATGCGCGTATCAGAGCCTGCATCCTTGCCTATAAGTTGCGCCGCCGCGCGAATTCCGGCGAGCGGATTGCGGATTTCGTGCGCAAGCGTGCGCGCCATCGGCGGCGCCGGGCCCGCTGACGCATCTGAACGGGCGGTCGCCTTGAGAATGAATGTGAGCACTGCGCCCGCCGGATCCTCCAGAGGCGCCGCAATCATGTCTGCGCGCCCAAGCGAGAACGTCGTTCCATCAAGTGCGATGTCTGCCTGGGAAAGCCGTATCGCTTCCGCCGCTGTGCGCCGTGCGGTGATGGTGATGACGCTGTCTGGGCCGAACACGTCTCCCAGACGCCGTCCCACAAGACCGCCCGCGGCGGCCGTCAGTGTCTCTGCCGCCGCGACGTTGGCGAAAGCAATGCGTCCCGCGAGGTCGACGCCAAGCACCAGCACCGGCAAGGCGTCCAACAGCGCCTGCGTGTCGGCCCCGCTTCGCGCGGCGCGCAGCTTTGACAGAGTGTCCATCACGCGGCCTCGCGCCAGTCGGCGTCGATGAAAATCCGCTCGAGCGCGGCGTAGACGTCATCGGGCGAGGTCATGCGGCAAATATCAGCACGCGCGGCGCGGCGCATCTCATCGCCAAGATGATTGGCGTCCGCCTCGATGGCCCAGGCAATGTGCTTGCGGGCGACTCGTACACCGAGTTCGACGCCATAAAAGTTCAGCGAGTCGCGATAAAGCTCCGCGAGGCTGGCATGGATAGCCACGAGCGCGGGCGGCTCGGCTCTGCGGCCATCGCGCAATCCGGCGGCGATGGCGCCGGGCAACCACGCCCGCCCCTGGGCGGCGCGTCCAACCATCACGCCCGCAGCGCCGGAATCGTCCAGCGCGCGCTGCGCATCATCGATGGTGGCGATGTCGCCATTGGCGATGACTGGAATGCGCACGGCCTCGACTGTGCGCCGGATCGCGGTCCAGTTCGCCGCGCCTCGGAAAAACTGGCATCGGGTTCGGCCGTGCACCACCACCATCTGCACACCGGCCGCCTCCGCGCGCCGCGCGATCTCCGGCGCGTTCAGCATATCATCGTTCCAGCCAAGCCGCATCTTGAGAGTCACAGGCTTCGTCGTGGCCGCCACCGTCGCTTCGATCAGGCGGATCGCGTGATCGGGATCGCGCATCAGCGCCGAACCCGAGGCGCCGTTCGTCACCATCTTCGAAGGACAGCCCATGTTAATGTCGATGACATCGGCGCCCGCGTCCTCCGCGAGACGGGCGCCCTCTTGCATCCACCGGCTCTCGCGGCCGGCAAGCTGGATGACGAGGGGGGTGACGACGCCTGCACCTGCCGCGCGGCGCACCATGTCGCGGCGCGACCGCGCCAACTGATCGCCGGCGACCATTTCAGAAACGACGTAGGGCGCTGCGAAGGCCTGCGCCTGCCGTCGGAACGGATAGTCCGTGGTTCCCGCCATGGGAGCGAGCAGCACCGGCGTTTCGATGACGATGGACCCGAGGCGGATCGGCATAAGCATGCCTCTTTGTAGGGCGCCTAAATCGTAGGCGCCAGCGGCGCATTGCCTCGGTTCGCGGTCGCCGCGTATGTCGAGGCTCATTCTGGAGAGCAGCATGCGCATCGCCGCCCTGATTGTCGCCGCCGGGCGCGGCGAACGCGCGGGCGGCGGGATCCCCAAGCAGTTCCGCCCGATAGGACGCAGGCCCATGTTGGCCTGGTCTCTGGACGCCCTGCGCTCGAGCCCGCTGGTGGACCGTGTCATCGTTGTGGCCGGCGCTGAGGACAGCCAACCTCTGGCGGAAATCGGTGTATCTGAGTGGACGGTGGGAGACGCGACGCGGACGGGCTCGGTCCGCCGTGGTCTCGAAATGCTCGCAGCAGATCCACCGGATGCAATTCTTATCCATGACGCGGCGCGGCCAGGACTGCGCCCGGCGACAATCGAGCGCCTTTGCGCCGCCCTGCAGGAGGTTCAGGCTGCAGCGCCTGCCTTAGCGGTTGCGGATGCGCTGAAGTCTGCCAACGAGGATCGAACTGTAACTGGGGATGTCTCTCGCGCAGGTCTGTGGCGGGTTCAAACACCGCAGGCGTTTCACTTCGCTCCGCTGCTGCGCGCTTTCCGCGAAACGCCAGTCGATGCGACGTTCGACGACGATCTGGCCGTAGCGCGCGCCGCCGGAATGACGGTGCGCCTTGTCGAAGGCGACCCTGGACTGATGAAGGTGACGATGCCGGAGGATTTCACACAGGTAGAGCGGTTGCTCTGTGGCTGGACGCCGTGTGTCGGCACTGGTTTTGACGCGCATCGCTTCGGCCCCGGAGACCACGTAACACTCTGCGGCGTGCGTATCGCTCACGAAAGAGGACTGGTTGGCCACTCTGACGCCGACGCCGCGTGGCACGCGCTCACGGACGCCATTCTCGGCGCCATCGGCGACGGCGACATCGGCGAGCACTTTCCGCCTACCGATCCGAAATGGCGCGGCGCGGATTCAGCGCTGTTCCTGCGCTATGCAGCTGAACTCGCCGCCAAAGCGGGCGGGCGCCTCGTTCATGTGGACATAACCGTGCTCTGTGAGCGACCGAAGGTGAAACCGCACCGTGAAGCAATGCGCGTTCGGACGGCCGAAGTTCTCGGCCTGCCGCTGCAGCGCGTCAGCGTGAAAGCGACGACGACGGAACGCCTCGGTTTCCTCGGCCGCGAGGAAGGGCTTGCGGCGCAGGCGGCGGCGACCGTTGTGCTTGCCGCCTAGCCGCCGAACGTCGCGACAAGCGGCCGGATCATGTTGATGTACTCGTCACTCCACGCTCGCCCCGTGCTCTCCTCGATCGGATACCAGTCCGGCCCTAGAAGCAGGCTGTTTGCGGTCGCCTGATCGCGGGTCACAACCATCACGCTGGTGGCGAACGAGGTATAGTAGTCTGCAGACGGCGCTGAATCCGTCGACGCCCACAAGCCGCCGAAGCCGGCTTCGCGCACGACACGCGACGCTTCTCCGACAAGATCGAGATTGCGGTTGGAGAGGTGAAGGACCACGACGCCGTTTGGCGAGAGTTTTTGGAGGTAAAGCGCGATCGCCTCCTTCGTCAGCAGATGCGCGGGCACGGCATCTGAAGAGAACGCATCCACAACCAGAACGTCGAAGGAATTGTCCGGCATCGCCTGCACGCCAAGCCTTGCGTCGCCTAGGACGACCGAAGCGTCAGGGGAACATTGCGGGGCGTAAGTGAACACATCCGTTTCCGTCGCAAACCGCACCACCATCGGGTCTATTTCAAAGATGGTAAGTGTGTCTTGAGGGCGCATGAGGCACGCTGTTGAGCCGGAGCCAAGTCCGATCAGTCCGAGGCGCGCCTGCGGAAACTTTGCGAGCCCTGCCAGCGTCGCACGTCCGAGACCGGTTTCGGGATTGTAGTAAGTGAGCGGTTCGCGCGTACGGCCACCTGTAACATACTGGGCGCCGTGGATCGTGGTGCCGTGCATCATCACGCGCAGCGTACCGTCGGCGAGGTTTGGATACTCCACTACGCGCGTGACCCCGAAGAAGCTGCGCCCCTGAAAAGCGATCTTGCGATCCGCGCTGTTCACGTGCACCGCGACGAATGCTGCGAGTACGAGACCTGCGGCCAGTGCGGGCTTCGAGCGGTTTGTCAGAATACCCACGGCGATAATGCCGAGGATCATGAAGAGGAGCGATTGGTCCACCGCCTGCCCGCGCGCGACGAAGACAGCTACAATTGTGGCCGCAAGCAAGAAGCCCATGATCGCGACGATCTCGCGCACGATCTGGCGCCGGTGCGCCAAGAGCACCAGAAGGCCAAAGCCGAAGATGCCGCCGGACATCAGCACATCCGCAAACTGAATGCCGTCCTGATCTGTCAGGAGCCGGGCAATGCCTGCGGCGCCCAAAATAGCGGCGACGCCGATTGACGCCGGTCGCGCGTATTCGCGATCACTGCCGGCGGCGAGCACCAGAAGGCCGATGAGAATGATGCCGCCGAATTGTGCCCAGTCGGGCATGCCAACCGCACCCGCTTCCCAAATGCGCACGAACTCCCCATCCTGCCATAGCAGGCGGATAAGCGCGATAGCGATGGCGGCGGCGCCAATCGCAAGCGCCGCATATTGCGGCAACGGGCGGTCTCGCCGCGGCAGGAACAGCGCGACCGCAGCCAACGCGAGGGGGTACTCGTACACGTCGTTAAAGATGACCGGCGCGAGCAAAGCCGTCGCTGCACCTCCAAGGACACCGCCGATAGACACCCACATGTAGAACTCGGTGAGGCGTCCAACGGGTGGTCGGCGCGCGGAGAGTGCGAGGTGACACACGAGCGCCGACAGAAAGAAGCAGACGAGGTTTGCCCCTAGCGTGAAGAGAAATTCGTTCTGTGTGTAGGCCACGATCAGCGCTGCAAGCGAGATCGGCTGCAAAAGCGCAATGGGATCACGCCAGGCATCGGCATTTTTGCCAAAGGCGAAAACGAAAGTGAGCAAGTACAGTGCGAGGGGTATCACCCAGATGAACGGCGCAGAAGCAACGTCGGTCGAGATGTGGCTCGTCACGCCAAGCATGAGGCTCGAGGGAGCAGCCGCGGCCGCCATCCAGAAAAGGCGGTCGCCCCAGGTCGATGTCGGCGCAGCGGCATCGGATTGCGTTGGCGAAAGCCCACTGCTGCGGAGCGCGACATAGCCAGCGCCAATAATGGCCGCACCGACAATCAAGAACCCAGTCGCCCAGGAAACGCTCTGCGCAGAAATGCCAAGCAGAGGCTCAACGACAATCGGGTAAGCCGCCAACCCCAGGAGGCTGCCGAGATTGCTCGCGGCGTAAAGGTGGTAAGGGTCGTGCGCGTCACTCCTGCCGGTGCGGGCATACCAAGACTGCAGCAGCGGCGCGGTTGCCGAAATCGCCGCATAGGGAAGCCCGACCGAAAGCGTAAGCACGCCCAGCAGCCAGAGAATGGGCGTGCGTGTATCCGGCGCACCAAGCGCATCGCTTACGACGATCTTCAGCCCGCCGCCGACGAGGAAGAGCGTGACGCACGCCGCCGCAATAACCCCTGCATGAATGTAGAGCTGCGTCTGCAGTGACTTCAGACGCGCGATCCGGTGCGCATAGACATACCCGATCAGCAGCGCGCCCTGAAAGAACACCATCGAGGTGTTCCAAACTGCCGGTGAGCCGCCGAGCAGTGGGGTCACCATCCGGGAGAACATCGGTTGCAGCAGGAAGATGAGGGCGGCGCTCGCGAACATGACGCTTGCGAAAACGGCTCCAGCGGCGCGGCGCGCTTCGTTGCCCTGCGGTTCTGCTTCAATCGCCATGCGCTCTTCCCGTTTCCTCTGCCTATGGGCGCTGCTACTGCCAGCGTCCGGCGCCCATGGAAATGGAAATCGTCATCTTGAGATGCGCCGCCAGCGTCTTCCGATTAGGTCGAGATAGTGATTCGCGGAGTGCACAGCCATGTTTCCAGACGAACTTGTGATGACGGCCCGTCTTCTGCTCGCTGACGCCGAAGAACGTCGCCTGCGTTTCACCACAGCTGAGAGCTGCACGGGCGGACTGGTGGCGGCTCTGTTCACGCAGATTCCGGGGTCTTCCAAGGCATACGAGCGAGGCTTCGTAACGTACTCCAACCGCGCCAAGGAGGAGATGTTGGGCGTGCCTGGGGATTTGATCGCCGATTGTGGCGCGGTGAGCGAGCCCGTCGCGCGCGCCATGGCGGAAGGCGCGCTTAGAGAATCACACGCGCATATTTCTGTGGCCATCACAGGCGTGGCCGGTCCGGCCGGCGGATCGCCGCTCAAGCCGGTCGGCCTTGTCCATCTCGCCGCCGCTCGAGAGAACCGCGCGCTGCTGCACACCGCCTGCCGCTTCGGCGAGATAGGTCGCGAACAGATCCGCATGGCGGCGGTAGAGACGGCGCTTGGCCTGTTGCGACAGATGATGGACTAAGGCAAAACCCGACCAAACTCGATCGCTGTGGCGATCGAAGCGTCGTATAACGATGCTATATACTTCTCAATCTAGAGGGACTTTATCCGGTCTTTCGCGATTGCGGCTGCAATAGCGAAACATCGGACGTTGCCCTAGGCAGGCTCAACGGCGCAGCGCCGCGCGGCTTCGGACTCGAAGGCCGCCATGATACGCTCGATGACCTTATCGCGATTGGCCCTGACGATGGCGTTGAGGATCGGGTTCTTGAAGTCGTAGGCGATCCAGAACTTTACCAGCGATCCGCCGGCGCCGTCGGACTTGAATCTCCATTCATTGCGGAGCGTGCGAAACGGCCCGCTCACCAGAGACACGTCTACCTCGCCGTTCGCGGGCGCGCAGCGCACCTTAGTCGAGAAGCGCTCCTGCAGGCTCTTCCATCCGACGCGCACATGCGCGACGGCCTCGCGCACACCGCCTTCGTCGCGTTCGCCGGTGACCTTCAGGTCCTCAATCCAGGGGATGAAATCGGGATATGTCCGCACGTCGCCGACCATGCGGCACAGGGCCTCTGGCGCGTAGGGAAGTCGGCGGTGCGCTTCGAGCGTCTTAGCTGTCATCGCGGAGCATCTGCCGCCGCGCGCGCCGCCTGCAACTTAACAAAGTCGTCGCCCGCGTGGTGGCTGGAGCGTGTGAGCGGACTCGCCGACACCATCGCAAACCCCTTGGCGCGCGCGGCCGTTTCAAGACCTGTGAACTCTTCCGGCGCCCAGTAACGATCGATCGCGGCGTGCTTGCGCGTCGGTTGCAGGTACTGGCCGATGGTGAGGAAATCGACGCCGGCGGTGCGCATGTCGTCCATCACCTGGATGATCTCCGCGCGGCTCTCGCCGAGACCGACCATGAGACCTGACTTGGTGAAGAGCTTGGCGTTGCGCTCTTTCACCCGCTCCAGCAAACGCAGTGAGTGATAATAGCGCGCGCCGGGGCGGATCGTGAGGTAAAGGCGCGGCACGGTTTCCAGATTGTGGTTAAAAACATCCGGCGCCGCGTCGATCACGCGCTCCGCAGCGCCGGCCTTGCGCAAGAAGTCCGGCGTCAGGATTTCGATCGTCGTGCCGGGTGAAGCGGCGCGGATCGCAGCGATCGTCGCGACGAAATGCTGCGCGCCCCCGTCGGCGAGATCGTCGCGGTCAACGGACGTGATCACCACATGCGCGAGGCCCATCTTGGCCACAGCGCGGGCGACATTAGCCGGCTCCTCGGCATCGACCGGGCCGGGGATGCCCGTGGCGACATTGCAGAAGCTGCAGGCCCGCGTGCATGTCTCGCCCAGGATCATGAAGGTGGCGTGGCGCTGCTGCCAGCACTCTCCGATGTTCGGGCAGGCGGCTTCCTCGCACACAGTGACGAGCTTGTTCTCCCGGACGATGTCGCGGGTCTTCTGATATTCCGCGCCCATCGGCGCCTTGACCCGAATCCAGTCGGGCTTGCGCAGGACGGGCGTATCCGGCCGCTCGCGCTTTTCGGGGTGCCGGTGAACGGGGCTCGCCTCGCCTGTCTGGGGAGGGTTTTCGCCGGAAACGGTGTTGATCAGGGTCGCCACGACCCGAACATGGGCGGTTCTGCGGGTCCGATCAATGCGTCTCAAGCGTCCTTTCTCAGGGCGCCTGCCTGTCGATAGCAGGCCAAGATGTCCGGTTTTCGTAGCACTCCAAATGTCCGCCTCTTGCCGATGGCCCGCATGGGCTCGGCCGCCGAGCGGGCTTAGGCGGCCGATTTCTTGACCTCGTCTTTGAGTGCGCCATCGGCGGTGTAGCCGGCGAGCTGGCGCGGCCCATGGAAGACCGCAAGGCTCCC
>Ga0247843_1003710_pt1 | contig 24283 bp, 16 predicted proteins | sample LaCruzMarch2017__FD_192420 | JGI IMG/M metagenome (GOLD analysis project Ga0247843, IMG submission 192420) | Freshwater microbial communities from meromictic Lake La Cruz, Castile-La Mancha, Spain - LaCruzMarch2017_8m | ecosystem: Environmental > Aquatic > Freshwater > Lake | place: Spain...
ACGGCGGTACTGGTGTTTATGTTGGAACAGGTGATAATACAGTTTCTGCTGGTTCTTACAGCTACACTGTAACTGACGCTAACGGTTGTTCTGCTAATACTACTATTGTAGTTTCTGAACCTACTGCAATTAATGTAAATGTGACTGCTACAAATCTTACTTGTAACGCTGTAAATTCAACTGTAACAATAAGTGCAAGCAATGGAACAGCTCCATACATTGGAACAGGAACTTTTGTTCGTCCTGCAGGAACTTATTCCTATACAATTACAGATGCTAACGGTTGTTCTGTTACACAATCATATACAATTAATCAACCTGCTGTAATCACACTTAGTTCATCAAGTCCTACAATAGCCTGTCATGGTGGAAGTACTACTCTTACATTAACAGCTAATGCTGGTAATGGAGTATACACATACATTATGAATGGAAATCAAAACGACGATGATGATGATGACGATGATGATGACCATGATGGTAATCATAATGATGACGAAGACGATGATGACGATGATGACGATGATGACGATGATGACGATGATGACGATGATGATGATCAAGATGGTAACACTACTATTTTATCAAATAATAGTGGTTTGTTTAATGTAACTGCAGGAACTTACCAATTTACAGTAATAGATGCAAATGGCTGCTCAGCAACAATAACAATTACAGTTACTGCTCCTCCAGCTTTATTAACTAGCGTTTCAAAATCTACAATTTTATGTAATGGTGGAACTTCAAATGTAGTTGTAACTGCAAGTGGTGGAACTGCCCCTTATAATGGAACTGGCACATTTATTAGAACAGCTGGTAATTATAATTTTACTGTAACAGATGCAAATGGTTGCTCCGTTGTTAAATCAATAACAATTACACAGCCTTCAGCTTTAGTTGTAAATGCAGGAGTAGATCAAATCGTATATACAGGATATCAAAATTGTAAAACTCTTAAAGCTACAAAAACAGGTGGTACTGGTTCAGTTAACTATGTTTGGAGTAATGGAGTTACCAATGCTAATAACACTGTTTGCCCAACAAATGCAGCATCATATACTGTAACCGCTACTGATTCTAAAGGTTGTGTTTCAACTGATGTTGTAAAAGTATGTGTTGTAAATGTTGTTTGCTATGCAGGTAATAGTAATGTCAAAAAAGTAGAAGTTTGCCATCAAGGGAATACACTATGTGTTAGTGTTAATGCAGTTGCAGCTCACTTAGCTCACGGTTGTTCTCTAGGTTCTTGCGCTGAAGCAAATGCTTGTAATAACGTATCAAGCAGAATGGTTATTAATGAATCAACTTCTGAGGAAGCAGTTATGTCTGAAATTAAACTTTTCCCAAATCCTGCTAAGGATAACTTAATGGTGACACTAAGCAATTTGGAAGAAATGGGAAGTGTAACATATAGTATTGTAAATGCTATTGGACAAGTAGTATATACAGGTGCAATTATTTCAAATGAAACTTCAATTAATATTTCAAGCTTGAATTCAGGTATGTATTACTTTAAAACGAGTACTCAAACAACAAAACCAATTATATTTATTGTTCAGTAATTAGTTTATTTATTTTATAAAAAAGCAGACTCAAAATTTGAGTCTGCTTTTTTGTTTAATTTTTACTTTGAAATAGTATTCTAATTTAACTTCAAATAACAAATTGAAATCTATTCATCAAAATTATTTGCTGGAAAATCAATTTTATCCAATGATATCTGCTTTCGTATAGATGAATTTCAAAGTACCCAATTTCTATAGTTTTCTATTTACTTTATTAATGGATTTACCACGAATAGAAATTCAAATAAATTACAGAAAACGGATGTTTAAAAAAAACATAAGTAAAATATTAATATAAGTAGTGCCATTATTAACAGTTTTTTTACTAAAATATAATATAGAAACAGGCTTTATGGTATGTTTTTAATGTAATTTTGTTAAAGAAGTGAACAACCTAAAGGAACTTGTTATTAATGAAATAGGAATCCTTAACCGCTATAATAAATTTTTAAGATTTATAAAGCTACATGTATTATTTTAATATAAAATTTTTTATCTCTATTGTTTTTACATTTATTTTTTTTAATGTAAAATCTCAAACCCTCATTATGAATGAGGTTTCCAATGGTCCTGCTGGAAATCAAGAGTATGTTGAATTTGTTGTGGTTAGCAATGCTGTAACATATACTTGCACCAATTTAACTCCACCTTGTATAGATATCAGAGGTTGGATTTTTGATGATAATAGTGGATATCATGGCACAGGAGTTGGCGTTGCTCCTGGCGCGGTTCGGTTTGCTAATAGTCCAATTTGGGCATGTGTTCCGCTTGGAACAATTATTTTAATTTATAATAATGGGGACAGAAACCCAGCGATTCCAGCAGACGATTTATCGATGGCTGATGGAAATTGTACTATTATCGCCCCATTAAACAGTACCTTATTTGAATCGAATACAATTACACCAGGCGCCATTGCTTGTTCTTATCCTGCTGCTGGCTGGACTGCCGGTGGAAACTGGAACAATACTGTTTTAGCAAATACAGGAGATTGTGCTAGAATTGTTGATTTAGGGGGCTGTGAGGTTTTTTCTGTTTGCTATTCAGGTGCTAATCAAAATAATTTAATTTATTTTGCTGGAGCTGGCGGACAAAAAGTATACTATTTTAATAATGGAAATCCTACGGTTCAAGCAAACTGGTCAAGCGGAAGTGCTTCTCCATCTCCTGGGAATCAAACCCCTGGCGCACCAAATAATGCCGCTAACGCAGCGTATATTGCACAGTTTAATAATGGATGTTTGCCTATTACACAACCAACTGTAACCGCGGTGCCAGTTAACGCTGGCTGTACTTGTAATGGATCAGCTACAGCTAGTACCTCTGGTTCAATAGGCGGATATACATATGTATGGTATGATGCAAGTATGACTCCTATTGGCCAAACAAGTGCAACAGCAACGGCTTTGTGTGCTGGAGTTTATCATGTAATTTCTACTTCTCTTATTGGTTGCACGGCAACCACATCGGTTACAATCACATCCTCCTCTACAACATCGGTTACAGTCAATTCATCTACTGTTTGTGCAGGTACAAGTGCAATTTTAACAGCTACTCCTTCAACTGCAGGCGGAACTTTTTCTTGGACGCCCGGGGGTCAAACCACATCAAGTATTTCTGTAAGTCCAGGCTCAACAACAACCTATTCTGTTACATACACATTAGCTGGTTGCAGTGGAACAAATAATGGTATTGTAACCGTAAAACCCTTACCAACAGTTACTGTCAATTCACCAACCATTTGTTCGGGTCAAACAGCAACCTTAACAGCTAACGGAGCGACTACTTACACTTGGAATACAGGATCTACAACAAATCCATTAACTGTATCACCAACAACTAATACTAATTTTACAGTAACGGGGATAACGAATGGTTGTACAAATACCGCTGTATCAAACGTATCTGTAACATCACTTCCAACAGTAACGGTAAACTCACCAGTGATATGTGCTGGTCAAACAGCAACCTTAACAGCTAGCGGAGCAACCTCTTATGTTTGGAATACAGGATCTACCATAAATCTATTAACTGTATCTCCATCAATTAACACTAATTTTACAGTAATAGGAACAACTAATGGTTGTACAAATACCGCTGTATCAAACGTATCTGTAACATCACTTCCAACAGTAACGGTAAACTCACCAGTGATATGTGCTGGTCAAACAGCAACCTTAACAGCTAGCGGAGCAACCTCTTACGTTTGGAATACCGGCTCTACAACAAATCCATTAACTGTATCACCAACATCTAATACGAATTTTACAGTAATAGGAATAACTAATGGTTGTACAAACACCGCCATATCAAACGTTGTTGTTAATTCAAACCCAACAGTTACAGTTAATCCACCAATTATTTGTTCAGGTCAAAGCGCGACATTAACAGCCAGTGGCGCCTCTAGTTATGTTTGGGATACAGGAGCAAGCACAAATACGATTGTTGTTTCACCAACTAGTACAACAAATTATACTGTATTAGGTGCTTCAACAGGATGCACAAGCACTGTGGTTGCTAGCTTAACCGTTAACCCACTTCCTACAGTTACAGTCAATTCACTATCTATATGTATAGGTCAAACAGCAACCATAACAGCTAACGGAGCAAATACTTACGTTTGGAATACTGGTTCCACAACAAACCCATTAATTGTATCTCCAACAACTAATACTAATTTTACTGTAACAGGAACAACTAATGGTTGCACAAATACTGCCGTTGCAATTATTTCTGTAACACCTTTACCATCGGTTTCTGTGAACTCTTCAACTATTTGTGCAGGTTTAACCGCTACATTAACTGCCAATGGAGCAAGCACTTATACATGGAGTAATGGCGCTAATAATGGTTCGCTATCTGACAATCCATTAACAACAACTAATTACACAGTTACGGGTGAACAGTTGGGTTGTATAAATACAGCAACAGCGAACATTGTTATCAATTCTAATTTATCTTTATCGGTAAACGAGCCTACAATATGTTCAGGCCAAACCGCAACTCTTACTTCAGTAGGAGCAATAACATATACATGGAGTAATGGCGCTATTGGAAATAGCATTATTGTTACGCCTACAACAACAACTTCTTTCACTGTTGTTGGAAACAATGGTGCTTGTTTTGGCTCAACAGTGACGACGGTTTTTGTAAACCCTTTGCCAATTGTAACTGTTAATTCAAGTACAATATGTTCAAGCCAAACATCCTCTTTAACAGCCAATGGTGCAACAGTTTATTTGTGGAACACTGGATCCACATCAAATTTAATATCAGTCACGCCGTCATCTAATACATCTTATACTGTAATAGGAATATCTTTAGGTTGTACAAATACTGCGATTGCTGATGTTTCGGTAACACCATTACCAACAGTTGTTGTAAACTCATCCACAATATGTTCAGGACAAACAGCAACAATAACAGCAAGCGGTGCAACTTCTTATTCTTGGAATACCGGTTCTTTGTTAAGTACACTAACTGATGCGCCAACAACAAATACAACATATACGGTAACAGGCGCGGCGTTAGGTTGCACAAGTACAGCAATAGCAAATGTATCAGTAACACCATTACCAACGGTAACAGTAACTTCCTCAACAATTTGTATAGGACAAACAGCAACAATAACAGCTAGCGGTGCAAGCACCTATGTTTGGAATACTGGCTCTTTGTCAAACACAATAACAGATGCGCCTCCAGCAAATACATCCTATACTGTATTAGGCTCAAGTTCAAATTGTACAAATAGTGCTATTGCAAATGTGTCTGTAACGCCTTTGCCAGCAGTTACAGTGAACTCTTCAACAATATGTTCAGGGCAAACAGCTACATTAACTGCAAATGGTGCTAGCGCGTATTTGTGGAACACGGGCGCAACAGGAAGTGCGCTAGTAATTTCTCCAACGGTTAATACCTCTTTTTCAGTAGTAGGAACAAATGCAGGATGTTCAAATACTGTTTCTACAATCGTAAATGTGGTTTCCTCTCCAAGTCTTTCTGTAAATTCAGCAACTATTTGTGAAGGGCAAACAACAACTTTATCGGTAAGCGGAGCCTCATCCTATATTTGGAATAATGGAACAACAACGAATACAGCAGTAGTAAGCCCGGTTGCTACAACAATATTTAGTGTTGTAGGAAGTATTGGAACTTGTAGTACCACAACAACAGTAAGTGTAGTAGTAAATCCAATGCCAATAATATCAGTTCCAAGTATAACGATTTGTGCGGGACAAAGTGCCACATTAACTGCTGTTGGAGCCTCGTTTTATAATTGGAACACTAATTCTAATCTTAATCCTTTAGTTGTTTCGCCTAATGCCACAATCACATATAGTGTTATAGGTACAAACCTTAATTGTACATCATCAACAACAGCAACTGTATTTGTTGAAAATAGTCCAACCGTTGCCTTTAACTCAATTAATATTGCTGGTTGTGCACCACTTTGTTCGCAATTTAGTGATTTAAGCACTGTTGTTAGTGGTACAATTTCAAATTGGAATTGGTCGTTTGGAGATGGTTATTCTTCAACTTCACAAAATCCATCACACTGTTTCGATAACTCTGGATTATATGACGTAAGCCTAACAGTTACCAGTTCAAATGGCTGCTCAAAAACGTATACTAATTTGGATATGATACATGTTTATCCAAACCCAACGGCTGAGTTTATTAGTAATGTAGAAGAAACAGATATTTTAAATCCAATAGTTGATTTCACAAACCTTTCTTCAAATGCGAATAGTTACGAATGGAATTTTGGAAGTCTTACTACTTCAACATTAACTAACCCGTCTTACACTTATAATCAAGAGGGGATATATTCAACAACACTAACTGCTACAAATCAATATGGCTGTAAAGACGTTGCTATACATGATATTATAGTAAAGGGAATATTTACTTTTTATGCTCCAAATACTTTTACTCCGAACGAAGATAATAAAAATGATATTTTTCTTCCTTTAGGCGTGGGTTGGGATTCAGAAAAGTATCAACTAGATATTTTTGATCGGTGGGGAAATTATTGCTTCACCACAAAACAAGTAGGTCAAGGTTGGGACGGTAAAGCAAATAAAGGTAGCGAGACCGCACAAATAGATACTTATACTTGGAAAGTAGACCTAACAGATGTTTTTGGAAAAAATCATAAGTATATAGGAAGAGTTACAATTATTAGATAATTTAATGAATAAAAGATAAATGGTACAAGGTCAAATAACCTGGTTTGAAATACCAGTTGAAGATTTAGATAGAGCAATTACTTTTTATACGAATGTGTTGGTTATAAAAATTGAAAAAAACAAATTTCTGAACCAAGAGTATGGAGTATTTAACAGAGATATTAATACAATAAAAGGTGCTTTAGTAAAAAAGGAAAATCATCAAGCGGGAACTGGAATAGTATTGTTTTTTTATGTCATAGATCTTTCAGAGAGTTTAAAAAATGTAGAACAATATGGTGGTAAGGTGTTAATTGAAAAAACACTTTTAAAGCAACAAACAGAAGAGGGGTTTTTAGCAATAAAACAAAATCTTATTGATGACAACATTGGCTATTATGCAGAGTTTATCGATTGTGAAGGAAATAAAATTTGTTTGTATTCTAATAGCTAGTTGATATGAATTATCAAGATAAAAAAGGGCCTAAACTTTTTTCAAAAATTAGACCCGTTTCAATAATTAAAAATTATAGTATGTTTAAAATTAACGATATAAGAGATTTCCAAATAGCATTATTTAAATGCTGTACCTTTATATTTTTTGTACTTTTGGCTACTTATATTATTTTTTTATTACCTTTTTAGCTGCCTTTTTAGCGGGAGCTTTTTTTACAGGTGCAATTTTCTTTGGCTGTACTTTTACAACTTCCTTTACTAGTTCAATTTTTAAAGCCTTCATAATTAGTAATTGATTGCTAATAATTGTTTTTAGCATTTCTTTATTCTCTTTTTTCATAATATTAAAATTTATTTAATATAAAGATACTAAGGAATTTCGTTAATCGTTTATTAAAGTTTACAAAACACCTTAATAATTAACGTAAACTTTACTTGATAAGAAAATATTCCTAAATTTCATGTGAAAAAACCATAAGCTCTAGGTTTTTATGATAAAGGTTTAATAACCTATTTTTAAGGAATTCAACAATAATAGAATTTCTTTTTTTATTTTTTGCTCCATATATTTTATATGCGAAAGAAATTCTTCAACTTCTTTTTTGTTGTATATGTTTGTGTATATATTATTATGTTCAAATCGGGTATCAAAAATTTGTTTGCTTTCAAGCATTCCTGATAAATCAAAACTCGCATTATTTTCTCGCAGTAATGTGTTTATTTGCCTCCAACTTTCACCATATATAAACTCAGAATTATATGTATTAAATTTTTCTCAAAAATAGCTGCAAATAGTTAATAGGGCATAGCCATAGTCATTGCATTGTCCTTTTAAACCCCTTTCATGATTTTCTTTGATTAGCCCGAATAATTTAGATGTAATAATACTTTTTTCAATTTGGACGTAATTAAATAGGATTTCATATAGCTTCTTTTTAAAGCTAAATTCATCGTTAAATTTTTTTAGAAATCAGAGCTTAATAAATGATTAAATATTATTTAATCTTTACTGCCAAAAACAGTACTAACCTTATCAATATCAATACCTATATGTATAACCACTCTATTCATAAAATTAGTTATTAATTACTTTATGTTATTATAACAATAACGCCATAGTTTCTGACGCCGAGAGATACATGGAATTTACATCAAAAGTAATCTGTAGTAGAAAGGTTATCGTTTTCCTTATATTATCTTTTACTTAGGATATTTTTAAGATCAGTGCACTTATGCTGCTAATAATTAATTCTATTCCAATTGCCAATACAATAAAACCCATAATTTTTGACATTGATTTTAAACCAGCTTGTCCCATATACGATAGTATTTTTGGAGCCAGTTTTAGTATGACAAAAATGCTAACACTGGCTAACAATATTGAAACAATAGCATAGGTAGAAAATTTAATATTATAATTTGTTTGGATTGATAAATTAATTAAAAAAGAAATTGATCCAGGACCAGATAGTAAAGGCATGGCTAATGGTGTAAAAGAAATATCTTCTTTTTGCAAAGATTCGCTTTGAATTTTTTTGCCGATATCTTTTTTATGTTTAGCGTTTAAAAGTTGAAATCCTGAACGACTAATAATAATGCCTCCAGCTATTTTTAAGGCATGAATGGAGATGCCAAAAAAATCTAGCACATAATTTCCAATTAAGAAAGAAACAACGCAAATAACGAAAACATTTAATGATGTTTTAAAAATTTGATTTTGTATCCATTTTTCAGGATGATTACTTGTTAGCGATAAAAAAACAGGGATGGCCCCTAAAGGATTAATTAATGAAACTAATGAAATGTAATTACTAAATAAGAAGGAGAACATTGGCATGAAAATGAGATAAAATATTCGTTATGATTTGAGAAAACAGGAACTATGAACGCGGATTAAAATCCATTTAATTTATTTATTTCGGCTTGGTAATCATTAATGGGAAAATAGCCGTGCATTTTAATAATATCCTGTCCTATTAGGGTTAATTCCGACATAATAAAATCATAAATTTGTTGGCTGGGTTTGCCATTAATGTATTGATATAATGGTCGTGTTAAAACATAATCTCCTTTTTTTACAGCAGTAACTTCATAAGGAGAATAAGCGCAAGAACCTTTAATATAAATAGGCATGGCCCAAATAGAGCCATTTGGTTTCCCATTCTCGTCCATTAAAAAACCAACTCCTGCATACCCAATACCTGATTTGTTGTTTTGCACTGCTTTCACTACATCTGCATTTCCATGAAGATGATTTGTTTTGGCTGCGTAAGGAGCTCTAATAAATTTGTCTTTTAAATAGGAATAGGTTCCTGAAGTACTATCTCTCCCATAAATTACAATAGATAAGTCGGGGCCGCCTAATTCTTTCCAATTCTTAATTTCTCCAGAAAAAATTTGTGTAAGTTGTTCGGTAGATAAACTATCAACTCCCAATTCTGAATGTGTGATAATAGCAAGTGCGTCAACAGAAAACATAATGGGAATTGGATTTACCCCATTTTTTTTAGCCCGTTCTATTTCCCAGGGCTTCATTTCTCTGGATGAATTTGCAATATCGGTTTCGTTATTAATTAAGGCCTCAATTCCAATACCACTTCCACCACCTGATATGTCAATCATAATATCTGTTCGTTCTTTTGAAAACGCTTTCGATAGATCTTTTACCATTGGTAGCTCTGTATCAGAACCCTTTATGACAATAGTACTTCGTTTAATAGTATCTTGTAATTCGGGATCTTGTGCTTTCTGTTCTTGTTTGCAACTTGAAAAAACAAAAGATGTTATAAACAATAAATAAATATATTTCATAGTATTTGCTTTAAAAATAGCGGCGCAAATATATTTTACTAATCTTATCTAGATATGAAATTAATGTTAGTTTAAATGTTATTAGATTAAACATATAAACTCGTCGATTAATTAATATTCACCACCAATAATTCGATGATTTAATGTTTCATTTTTAAACAATGGAAGTCTTTTTGGCTTTCTTATAAGATTTGTGGTGTCTGTTAGAGAAAGCATAAAAGACTTAATATCTTTTATTTCCTGTTTTGTTAACTGCAAGGAGTCAAATGGTAGTGTTTGGTGAGGCAAATCAATACCTATACCTTTCCCTCCACCTTTATTATAGAAATCAATAACTTCTTCTAATGTTTTATAAATACCATTGTGCATATACGGAGGAGTTAATTCTATGTTTCTAACGGTAGGAGTTTTAAACGCAAATTGGTGAATTCTATTTTTTGAAATTATTTTTCTTCCTTCATCTCCATCAATTTCTAAACTATTTTTTTCTTTTGGAACTCCAATCACTTCATACTCTGTATCATTGTAGATAGGAGGAACAAGCCCATTAAATAATGGAAAAAAGTGACAACTCCCGCACAACGCTTTTCCAGAAAACACGTTGTATCCGTTTATTTCATTCGTATTTAATTGGGTATAATCTCCCTCTAAATATTTGTCAAACTTGGTGTTCTTAGAAACTAAAGTTCTTTCATATTCGTGAATTGATTTTAAAATACCAAAATAACTTATTGAAGAGTCGGCGGTGCCAATAAATGCATTTTTAAAAAGAGCTTTGTATTCTTCGCTTTGATTTAGTTTTAAAATAATTTCCTCAATGGTCGTATTCATCTCCTGTTTGTTATGAAGCACTTCATTAATTTGCTCTACCAATTGTCTAGAACGACCATCATGGAAAAAGTTTTTTTGATAAAACACGTTTAATAGAGTAGGCGTATTTCTGTTTAAGTTATTTTTTGTTTCAAATTCTAACGCTTTTTGTAAACCATCTGTAAACCCTAATTCTGGTTTATGACATGAAGCACAAGCCCTTTGGTTGTTACCTGATAATACAGGATCAAAGAAAAGTAGTTTGCCTAATTCTACCTGCGGCTCTTTGTTTAAAGTATCATTAACCGTAACTGAAAAATAATTATCATTAAAACTATTTAAATTAAACAGAGTGACCTTTTTTAAATCAATGGCGTAATTTACAGGGGTGTGAGGAAATAATTTATTTTGATGTAATTTACTAATTAATTTATACACCGGATTAAGATGCCGGGTAATGAAAAATAACCTATTAAAACTATCATAATCTTTATGTAATCTGCAATAAGTTATTGCAGCGTTTATTGCTAGTATGGTTTTTTGATGTGTCGTGTTTGGGTATAAATTAGTAGGATAGTTTTTTTTAATATTATTTAAAAAGAGTTGGCTCCCCTTTAATGCCGAAATAGTTTCATCGATGTTTGTTTTAGTAAAAGTGGCATCGTATCCATTTAATGATAAACTCATTAACCTTATAAACTCAAACTGAAGTGATTCTAATAGTTGTGAATCGCCGATAAATGATCTTTCTATTTTTTTTATGTAAGCTTCAAAAGCCTGATTTAAAAATAAGTATTCGTTTTTTAGTTTTGTGAAATTAATAGTATCTCCACTAAACAATAGTTCTTCGATTACTTGAAATCCATGAGGATCAAATGTTCTGCTCCCATATTCTAATTCTGCTTTTTTTACAAGTGGCCCATTTATAAAGTATTTAACATCAAAGGGAGATTGGTATTCAATACAATTTTCAATTTCTTTATAGATAGCTCTCGCAGTGAAATAGGATGTTTTTAATTTCTTTAAATTACTAACATTAAGTGTATCAACACAATTAATGGAGTATTGTAGTTCTTTAATGATATTTTTTGTGTGAGTGAAAACAAGAATGTAATTGGCAGAACTTGTATGATTCTCTTTTTTCTGAAAAAAGGAACACATTATGATAAAAATTAAAAAGCCTAACAAGATGTTAGACTTTTTAATTTGCCAAAAAGTATGTTTTTTAAACATTAGTTAGAGCTTTTTACAAATTTAAAAAATGTTAATTTTCCATTTCGTTTAACTGTACCGTTATATATACCTTTATTCAATTCACTTATGTTTAATGTTAATTGACTGTTATACATGTCGCTTCCTGTAAAATTTAATTCATAAGCTTTCTGGCCTAAAGAATTATATAAAGTTACTGTTCCGTTTTTAATGTCATTATTAAGGAAGCTTAATATAATTTGATTCTCGGCTGGATTTGGGAAAACATTCAATAATTTTAAATCGCTGTATTCAGCTATACCAGCTGGGTTAGGATTGACGATTCTTGGACAATTAGGTGCCAAAGTTCCAAAAACAGATGGTCTTGGTAAACTTGCAGAAGTTGTATTTCGCAAAAAACGTTCTAAGTGGTTTACATACATTGATTTTGCATGATTATAAGCTAAAGAAGAATTATCAATAGTTGTTACGTAAAACCAGTCACACTGTGTACGAGTATTATTAACATCTAAAATATAAAAGCCGTGTTGCGATAAATCAGTGTACTTAATATGTGAATTTGAAAGTTGAATGGCTGTTGCGCCTCCAGGAATATTTGCGCCAGGTGAAGTAACGCTAGGGCCAACAAATTCAACACCTGCAGAACCACCGCCTGTTGATGAATTATAACTAGCGGTTGGGATATCGTTAGCCCAAGAAGAGTGAATGTCGCCAGTAATTACAACTACATCTGAAATATTGTTATTTAAAATATGATTCATAACCCTTGTTCTCTCTGCAGGATAACCGTCCCATTGATCTTCATTTACCGCTGTACCTAATATTTTTAGAGGAGCAAACATTACTTGTTGAGTTAATATTTTCCATCTTGTAGTTGATGAATCTAATCTATTTCCAAGCCAAGAAAATTGATCAGTACCTAATAATTGTCTTGTAGAGGCGTTTACTACTGCACCTGTTGTTCCACTTTGTACATCTCTTCCATGTAAACGGGTATCCAACATAATTAAATCAACTAAATTCCCATAAGTTAATTTTCTGAATAGTTGGTATGGATCAGCAGCTCCTGCTGTTTGACGAATTGGTAACCACTCAAAGTAAGCTTGCTTAGCATTAGATTTTCTAACAGCAAAAGGGCCTTCAGTTGCTGAGGTATGATTTTCGGCGCCATTCATCCAAGCATCATTTGCACTTTCGTGATCATCCCAAACGGTAATAAACGGAAACTGCTGGTGTAATCTTCTTAAATCTTCATCTAAATGGTAAGTTGAATAACGCTGTCTGTAATCTGATAAAGAAATGATTTCATTTGCAGGTAGCCATTGTCTATTAACAGCAGGATTTGGAGAATACCCACCAGCTGCATATTCATAAATATAATCTCCTAAACAAATCACCGCATCAAAATCTGCTCTGTTTAGCATGACTTTATAGGCGTTAAAATACCCGGCCTCATAATTTGCACACGATACAATTGCAAATCGTAAACTATCAGCGTTACTTGCTGGCGTGGTTCTAGTTCTACCTCTTGGAGATTTTAAGCCATTTACCGTAAACTCATAATAATACCATGTGTTTGCTGTTAATCCTGTTACATCCACTTTTACTGTATAGTCAACATTATTATCAGTAATTTTGCTGCCATTTTGAACAATATTTGTCATACCGGTATCAGTTGCCATTTGCCAAGACACTAAAATTGGATTTGCAGAAACTGTATCAGGCGTAACTCGTGTCCAAATAATCACTTTATTTGGCATTGGATCTCCAGAAGCAACTCCATGATAAAAAGGAGCTAAACAAGGCTCAAGGTTTGTTGTTCTTAGTGTTTGCGCAATAAAGTTATTACATAACGTTGCAAAAAGAAAAACAAATAATCTAGCTTTGAATTTACTGTTTAATAATTTTGTAATCATATGATAAGTGGTTAATGGTTGTTTTTATAAAATAAATACCTGCAGAAATATCAGATAAATCAAGCATAATAGAATTTGTGTTTTTTAATTCTTCCGAAGAAAACGTTTTTACAGTTTCGCCAAGAGTATTTAAAATAGTTATATCAGATATATTTTCAGGAGTTAAATCATATTTAAATTTAATCGTAACATAAGACAAGGCAGGATTTGGAAAAACGGTTAATGCGTATTGTTCTTTTTCATTCTCTTTAATACCGTTAGCTGTGCAAATTACTTCATAGGTTCCAGGAGCAGCAGATGAAACGCTTGTTCCACCAGTCACAGAATATGTTGCAGAGATTGAAGAAGATGTGCAACTTGGAACAAATATTTTAATTCTACCGCCGCCGCCAGCACCACCTTTGTTACCAGCAAAACCATTACCACTTGTTATTGTTTCACTACCACAAAAAACGCTTCCCGAATAATTAGCGGTTGTTCCAATTCCGTTTATTCCACCGTTACCACCATTACCGCCTTTGGTTTGTAAAGTTCCAGTTACAAGAGCAATGGTTTGTGTTTCAATATAAATACCACCACCTGATCCGCCACCTGAACCTGAACCAGCTCCAGCCCCGCAAGATAAAGTCGCCTCACCTGGATCATCACAACCATCAGAACAACAGTTAGGAGAAATACCACCATTGCCAGCATTACCACCGTTAGTGCCATTTTCGCCATTAACATAAATTTTACCAATTACTTTTACTGAATCTACAGCAACTAATTTCACTAGTCCGCCACCGTTACCACCTTTGCCTCCCGCTAATCCAACATCATAAGATCGACCGCCGCCGCCAGCTCCAGCACCACCAGAACCTAAAGCAATATCAGTTGCATTTGCTGTTCCATAAACTGCACCAGAATTTCCGCCAGCACCACCAGCACCTCCAACAACTACATAGCCTGTTGATACGTTAACGCCAGTTGCCGTATAAGTATTTGTTCCGTTACCACCAGCTCCGCCTGATGTTCCAGCTCCACCGTAGCTTCCGCCGCCGCCGCCGCCAGCACCAGAGGCGCTACCAATCATACCACATTCATCGTCGTTATTTAAACATTGTTGTTTTGGCCCAGAACCAGTTTGTCCGTTCTGGCCCTGTAAACCAGCTCCAGTGCCAGCTCCACTAGCTCCAAATTTTCCGCCCTCAATAAGTAACACCCCAGTGTTATCTTTATTGCTGCAAGTGTTTATAGCAGATTGATCGCCAGTAATACTTGTTACCGCATTACCGCCCAAGCCTCCAATTCCTCCTGGATTTCCGGCATTATTTCCATCAATAGTTCCATCAATTATAATTTTTTGCGCATAAATTTCTAATTTACCACAACCACCAGATGCAAAACCTTTTACATAAACGGTAACATTATTTGCTACTCTAAATGTGCCGGTTACACTATATGTTCCCGAAAGAATGATGTCGGATGATACTGTCCAATCTCCAGAGACAGGAGTAGTTGCACATTGTGCCTGAGCAAATTGTGAAGTAAAAATAGAGGCAAGACCAATAATAAATTTACTCAGCGTAAAGTTTGTATGTTTTTTCATAGGTATCAGTTGTAATGTTAATAAAGTACATGCCAGTTGAAATTTTTACAGGAATATTTAATTTGTTTTTGCCTTCTTCTAAATCTATTTTTTCTGAAAACAGGTCTTTTCCATTTAAATCATAAAGTTTAATTTTTGAAGCCACACGGAAGCCACTTTCGATAACAATATAATTTGTTGACGCGCTCATATATGTAGGATACAGCTTGAAGGGGTTGGTGTTGATATCCTCAATACCCGCGGGATTACAGTTTGGATTAGAAATAACTGAAATATTAAATGTATCTTTTATACAACCAGCTAAATCAGTAGCATAATAAACCGTACTAACAGGTGTGCTTATCGTAATTGAATCTGCCTGTTGAGAAGATGGAAACCAACTTACTTGATCAGGAAATGTAGATTTTAGAACAAAAGGCTCGTTTGGACAAACAGTATACGTTTTACTTCCACCAGCATTTTTAATGATAGTGAAAGAATCAAATACAGAACCTGTTGACGTGACAAATTTTCCTTGCAATTTATTATCTTTAATGTCTATAGCCATTGAACCATAAAGTGTATTAGTGTAAGAATACATTGCTGGGTGTGGCCAGCCAGATGCGGGTGAAGAATCATTTTTGCCAGAACATCCACACACAACATAAACAGTTCCTTTATGAGAGCTGGTAGTTTGAGTTTGTTTATGATAAGCGCAACTTGCAGGGTAACTGCCAGAAGTATTATCTAATTTCATAGCAGGAGTTAAAGAGCTAGAGTAACCATAATGTCCGTCTAATAAATATGACCTTTCGTAAACATGACTATGCCCGTTTAAAATCAAATCAACTCCTTTAGCTTCTAAGATAGGAATAATATTTTGCCTCATGTCAACAAGCTCCCCATCTAAAAAATTGGAATTATCAGAATTATGGCTTCCTTTAGTGTATGGAGGATGGTGCCAGTATGCAATCACCCAAGGTTGTGTATTTGCATTTAAATCTGATTGCAGCCAAGTAGCCATCGTTCCGCTAGAAGACCTATTTTCATCAAAAGATTCTAAAACAATAAAGTGAATGTTGCCGTAATTATAAGAGTAAAACTTTTCTGATCCTGAGGGTAAGCCACCACACTCACCATTTGAAGGCAAAGAGAATATATTAAAATAGGCTGGTGAAGGTGAAAAAGGAAGGTTTTGATTATAATCGTGATTACCAGCCGCTGGCCAAACAACGGTGTTTTTTAAAACACTTTCAAAGGTGTTGTTTGAAAACACGTTGGATTGATACTCACTATTAAAGCCACTTTCATATGCATTATCGCCCAACCAAAGCCAGCCATCAATGTTTCTGTTATTATTATAATTGATAAAGGACGTTCTTACATCTCGTTGACTATTTCCGCCTGTTCCTGCATCACCAATGACCCAAAAGCGATAGTCGCCTTTTTGTCCGTAATTAGGCATGGTTCTAAAAAATAAGTCAGAAGCAGAAGTAACCAAAGTTGAGGTAGTAGTGCCAATTGTATAATAGTATTTGGTATAAGGCTGTAGGCCTGTAATTTTTATTTCATGATTTGTTGAAGATACGGCATCTATTGTTGATTGGCTTAATGCAGCAAGTGAGGTTCCGTAATTTACTTTTGTGTTTGTGGCGCTGCTGGTTTGCCATTTAATAATAATACTACTAGGAGTAGCTTGTTGTAGATAAGGACCACGAGATACGGTTTGCGCAATAATAGCCGTGGAAAGAAGTAATAAAGCGAGAATTTTTTTCATTACGCTAAATTATTTTATTGAATTAAGGTTATTATTAAATCAGTGATAAGAAAATAACATTAATCGTAAAGGTAAATTGAGATTAATTTAACGTCACCCTTAAAATGGTAACAATAATTATACATGCTTATGTAAATAAATTAAAATTCGCTGATATAGGATAACAACTCTTTATTCTCGCTAATCCAAATTACTAAACTATTATTACGAGGAGGTAATTCTAATTTTTGGCAAATACGAGAGCGATAATTCTCCACTGTTTTTTCCGATAAAAATAATAGTTCCGAAATTTCTTTAGAAGTTTTATTTTGACTTACTAGTTTTAGTGTTTTTAATTCAGCTTGGCTTAATGCTTTTAAACCTTCTACTAATTGTTGTTTTTTCTTGTCTTCAATCGAAAGTTCACTATTGTAAGGCAACATTGCGGAACCAATATAGTTCTCACCGTTTGCTACTGTATTTACACAGTCCATAATTTCATCTACAGCGTTATCTTTTAAAATATAGCCCATAGCTCCTGATAAGATGGCGTTTTTAATCATTTCCTTTTCCTGATACATGGTAAGGATGATGATTTTTGTAGTAGATTGTTCTTTAATAACATGCTTACAAACATCTAATCCATTTGCTTCGGGCATATTGATGTCTAAAATAGCAATGTCTGGTTTTTGTTTTAAAATACCATCAATGGCTTCTGCACCGTTATGACATTCAATAATTTTAACTTTCGGAAATGAGTGTTGCAATAAATCCATCAAACCTTTTCTAAAAATAGGATGATCATCTGCAATTAGTAGAGTTTTAATCGAGCTCATTTAGGCGTTGAATTTTAGTGTTAATTTAAAACTTTTATTTGTTTTATCCTCAAAAGTAACGCTTCCGTTAATTATTTTTGCCCTTTCTTTTATAGACAATATGCCTAAGCCATTTTTTTGCTTCGAAGACATGCCAATTCCGTTGTCTTGGTAAACAACGACGTACTCATTATTTTTTTCAACGATAGAAGTTTTTAAAGCACTAGCTTTAGCGTGTTTGATAGTATTATTGGTGCATTCTTGTAAAATACGATAGATATGAGTTTTTGTTTGGAGAGATAATTCTTCAACCTTTTCTGTTACATCAAAACTACATTCGATTTTTGTAGAAGACTGAATGTTTTCCATTAACCTAGCAACAGATCTTACGAGGCCAATTTTTTCTAAGTACGAAGGATATAGGTTTTTGGAAATTTTTCTGGTTTGTTCAATAACTCTAGCGAGTTCAGTTTCTAATACTTTATCTTCAGAATCTTGTTTTAAAACAGTTATTTTTGATTTAATCATTGACAACGATTGGCCAATATCATCGTGTAAGTCCATGGATATTCTTAAACGATCTTCTTCAATGTTTTCTATGAGTTGTCGGCTAAAAGAAGCTTGTTTTTCTCTAATTTTTATAGAATATAAATAGTAAACAGAACCGATAACTAAAATCAAAACGATGACCGCAATACCTATAGATAGCCACTTGAAAAAACGCTCATCTTGATGTTGTTGTTCTAATAATAAGTTTTTAGATTTTTCTTTTTCCAATTCCACTTCTTTTTTCTGGACATTATATTTTAATTGCAGTTCTTGTAAAAGCTTACCATTTAATGTTTTTTCAAGACTATCTTTAATGTTTTCGTAGGATAATTAATAATTTAAAGCAGACTGATGTTTTCCTTCAGAGTTCTCAATAGTATATAGCAAATAATTATAGCTTGCTTGGTTATTCAAGTTATTCGTTTTTATAAATAATGCTTTTGCTAAATCAAGATTCTTTTTTGCTTCGTTGTTTTTCTTTAAGCTTATTAACACTTCTGCTTTTCCAAGATAGCCTTCCGTTAATTCCGAATGTAATGCTGTTTTTTCTAAAATATTAATGGATGAATCAAGGTAAGCTAAAGCTAGTTCTGGTTTATTGGATCTATTAAACTCTGCACCAATATTAATAAATGCGGCCGATAATTCTCTAGGATGATTATTTAATCGGGTATAATTAATAACATCATTAAAAATCTCTAAGGCTTCTTTTACACGATTTTTCTTAACGTAAATCAAACAAATATTAATTTGAATATGGCTAGCTAAATTTTTATCGTTTTCTTTTTTAGCAGATTCTAAACCCTTCTCAAAATCAATTAACGCATCATCAGTTTGATTGGAATATAATTTAATTAAGCCAAGATTGTTTCTAAAAACAGATGGATAATGTGGTAAGCCGTGTGATTCAGAAAATGCCAACCCTTCTATATATAACTCTGCTGCGGCTTGTAATTCATTTTTCGATTCTTTTATGATTCCTAATAGGTTTAACAATTCTGCATGATTTTCGAAATCTTTAGTTTGTTTGGTTTCAAGCAGTAAATTAAGATAATCTTGCTCGGCACCTTCGTTTATTCCTAATTCGTAATCAATAAAAATTAATCGAATGTTAGCTAAAGTTTCGATGTGTTTATTTGAAAATGATTGGGCGTTTAATTTTGCTTTATTAAAATAAAACTTCGCGCGATCAATGTTACGAGTATAATAAAAATAATTTCCGTAATAAATATAAACTTCTGCTTCTGCTCCTTTATATTTTGTTTGTGAGGTTTTAAGGATGGCTTGCTTTCCAGTTTTAAAAAGGTTCACTGAGTCACCAAAAGAAGCTTCTTTTACCTCTTTTAATAGTTTATTTATTTCATAGGGGTATTGAGCAAAAACAAAATTAGAATAACAAAAAACGAAACCTATTAACAGAAGTTTTTTTATGTTTAGGTATTTTTTAATTGTCATAAAAAGCGGATAGCAATTTTTCTACCAAAGATATAATTTTTAGCATTAATTCCAATTAATTGTATCGTCAAAGGAAACACGTCTAGTAAACCTTAGAAGAGTTCTTGATTACAAAGTTTTAATTATTTGAGTTGAATAAAAAAGCCTTCCTGATATTTCAGTGAGGCTTTTGTTTTATAGTTCTTCAATTATTGAATTCCCTTTTGATCTGTCACCAGATGTCCATTCCCAAGTTTTATGAAGTCTAATTTTCCCGTTGTTTAAAATCTCAGGTTTTGATTTACAAATACCAGTCATTAACTGATGATATTTCACATAAATATTTCCGTCTTTATCTTCTAAACCAATTAAATGTCCTGTTAAGATTTTCCCACCCGAATATTCGGAACTAAGAATATTACCAACTTGTTTGTAATGAAATTTAGTTTCGTTCGCCATTTCCAGTATTGCTTATTGGTCGAAATATTTTATTGTCGTAGTTTATAATAATTTTAAAAGCAATAAACCCTATCTCCTCTTCTTATATCTTTTAGGATTTCTAATTTCTACTTCTTTGGTAGAAGGAACACCCGATACAAATTCAAAGTCTAATTGTTTTTTTACTAAGTCGGCACGTCTTACCTTAATGGTTACTTTATCGCCTAATGTATAAATACGCCCTGTTTTACGGCCAACCACGCGGTAATTATCTTCATCAAACGAATATTGATCGTCTTTCATGTCGCGCATGCTTACACGGCCTTCACATTTGTTTTCGATAATCTCTACAAAAATTCCCCATTCGGTTACGCCACTAATTACGCCTTCAAACTCTTGTCCTATTTTATCTTCTAGGTATTCTACTTGCTTGTATTTAATCGAAGCGCGTTCAGCATCCGACGCTAGCTTCTCCATTTCAGAAGAATGTTTACATAATAATTCTAATTCATCGGCTTTTAAATAATGTGTATGATTTAATTTAGCTTCTAGTAAACGGTGCACCATTACATCAGGATAACGACGGATAGGAGAAGTAAAGTGCGTATAGTAATCAAAACCTAAACCATAATGCCCTACATTTTTAGTGGTGTAAACTGCCTTAGGCATGGAGCGAACCGCTAGTAGTTCAATCATGCTTTGTTCTTTTTTATTTTTTACATCTTGCAATAATTTATTTATAGACTGTGCGGTTTTCATTTTATTTCCAACAGCAACCGAATAGCCAAAACGCTCTACAAAATTATTTAACTCCATTAATTTCTCATCCTTTGGCACATCATGTATACGATACACCACAGCATCAGAACCTTTATCGTTTTTATCTTTCTTAGCTCTATTTTTCTGGTTTTGTTGGTTGTCGTCTTTAGTTTTCTTTCCTAAAAACTCCGCTACTTTACGATTAGCCAATAACATAAAATCTTCAATTAATTTATGCGCGTCTTTTTGTGTTTTAAAGTAAACACCTGTTGGTGCACCAGCATCATCTAATTGAAACTTTACTTCTGCTTTATCGAAAAAGATGGAGCCTTTAGATGTGCGTTCGGCACGTAATATTTTCGCTAAACGGTCTAAAGTAAAAATCTCGTTTTTGTAAGGGCCTTCCCCTGTTTCTATAATCGTTTGTACTTCTTCGTATGAAAAACGGTGATCACTATAAATAACAGTTTTACCAAACCATTGATTTTGAATTTGCGCGTTATCATCTAATTCGAACACGGCACTAAAACAATATTTTTCTTCGTGCGGACGCAACGAACAAGCAAAGTTACTTAACACTTCAGGCAACATCGGTACACAACGGTCAACCAAATATACTGATGTGGCACGGCTTACCGCTTCATCATCTAAAATAGTATGTGGTTTTAAATAATGCGTCACATCGGCAATATGCACACCAACTTCCCAATTGCCATTTTCTAACTTTTGTAAAGAAAGCGCATCATCAAAATCTTTCGCATCGTGTGGGTCAATTGTAAAAGTGGTAATACCTCTAAAGTCCCTACGTTTCGAAATTTCTTCAGGAGTAATTTCCGTTGCTAATTTTTTAGCCGCCGCTTCAACCTCAGGAGCAAAAACCATTGGTAAACCATATTCCGCCATAATCGCGTGAATTTCGGTTTCGTGTTCGCCAGAGTTTCCCAATACATCAATAACTTTTCCGTTAGGATTATCAGAACCGCGTTTCCACTCGGTCATTTCTACCAATACTTTTTGTCCGTTTTTAGCACCATTTATATGCTCTAAAGGCACGAAAAAATCGACGTGTATTTTTGTGTAATCAGGAACAACGAAGGCAAATTTGGGATTGATTTGAATGCTACCAACAAATTTTGTTTTACGATGTTGAATCACTTCTACGACTTCGCCCTCTGCTTTGCCTCGCCCCTGTTGTGGATGCACAAATACTTTAACTAAATCGCCATGCAAGGCATCTTTGGTTCTTTTAAAAGGAATAAATACATCTGGTACATCTGGCGAGATAATTACAAAGGCAGTCCCTTGTGTTGTAAAATCAATGGTTCCAGTTTGGTATGTTTTTGATTCTTTAGCGGCGTATTTCCCAATGTCGGTTTCAATCACAAAGCCTTGGTGTTTGAGTTCTTCTAAGGTTTCTAATAAGGAAAAGCGATCACTTTCATTATCAATTTCCATAGCAGCGCCAAGCTGTTTGTAGTTAAATGATTTGCCATCGTTATGTTTTAAAAACGCTAATACTTCTTCGAACAAATAGCGTTTTGGTTGTTTCTTTTTTGATTTTGCCATGATATAATCAAGTACATTAAATTGCACCCTATGTAAAGATAATTCAATAAAAGGAATTTTATTAAAAATTAAAAATAAATTATGTACCAAGGAGTTTATTATGTAATCGACTTGATTTCTTTTACAGTAAATATTAGGATAAATCATTGTTATTGGTAAACTTTGGTTGCTAGTAATAATTTTTAATTGAAAAAATCGCTATTCTCCCAAATTTTTATTTTTCTCCTTTTCTTTTGGGGGTTGATACTTGTTAATACAAGTAATGCGCAAACTCATTCGTATTCCATAAAGAAAAGATTGTACACATATGCTGATGGTTTACCTGCAAGAGCAGTAAACTGCGGCGTTCAGGACAAATATGGTTTTTTATGGTTTGGAACAAGAAATGGCTTATGCAGATTTGATGGAAAAATTTTCCAAACATTTAATCAAAATGTACATGGTTTACGTGGCAGAGAAATTACGGAACTTTACTTTGATAATAATGATGGGGTACTAATTATTTATAATCAAAAAAGTGCTAATAATAAGGATACCTTAATGCACATTGACGTTATGAATATTAATACGCTAAAAGTAAAGCCTTTTGCAAGTTATTATCCAAATGCACCTTTTAAGGAAGGACAAATCCATTCGGTTAAAAAGTCATTTAATAGCGAAGCAATTTACTTTTATCCAAAACCGTTTTATACTGTTTTTTTTGAATCTAAAGTGTCTATAAAATCATGGCTACTAAATAAAAGTTTAAATTTTATAAAAAAAGAAAATGCCGTTATTAAAACCGGAAAATTTAATAGCGACAAAACTGGTAACGCAATAGTTATTTCGCCGCATACATCATCTGTTGACATCACTAAAGAATCATTGCTCATATTTAACGATAGTACGATTGTTTTATATCCCGACCATTGGGCTTATTTTGTTTACAGAAACAAAAACGGCTACACCGTTTGTCAAAATAATTCAATAGGAAAAAAGCAATACTTTCAAGTAAGTTTTAATGGCGAGTTTAAAAAATTAGATTCCTTGACTAATAACTATTATCCTTTTTTATACCCTGAAAATTATATTTATAATCAGCATTTATTTTCAGAGACAGCTTTTAATATTAGCGAAAATGATATTTTAAAAATTGCATCTTCAAAAGAAAATCTTGAAGGCGGTGAAGAAAAAATAATGAGGTCTACTGTTATCTCAGCATTTAATGATCAGTTAGAAAATTATTGGTTTTGCACTACAGAAGGAATAGTAAAAGTAGATTACAAAAAAGTAAACTTTAAAAAGGATTTTGTGCAAACGCAGTTTAAAGCATTAGCAGATTTGTCAACCAGAGGTATTGTATGTAGTCAAACCAATCTGTACTTTTAAGCATAAACAACTTAGGACATTTTCTTTTTAAAATTAGTTAATTTTTTTGGTTTTGGTTTGCAGGCGTAAAATTATTTCCGACTTCGGACTTTT
>Ga0247843_1003711_pt1 | contig 24281 bp, 7 predicted proteins | sample LaCruzMarch2017__FD_192420 | JGI IMG/M metagenome (GOLD analysis project Ga0247843, IMG submission 192420) | Freshwater microbial communities from meromictic Lake La Cruz, Castile-La Mancha, Spain - LaCruzMarch2017_8m | ecosystem: Environmental > Aquatic > Freshwater > Lake | place: Spain...
TTTTAAGTGCTTTTCCTGCTTGACTGGCAATTTCTCTACCCGCTTCCTCACTGCCTGTTAACGTCACACCGCGCACGTAAGCGTGAGCAATCACTGGTGCAGTCTGTTGCGCTGTAATTAATAAATGATTAAATACGTTTTCTGGAAAACCAGCCTTGGTCAGTAACTCTTGTATTTTTTGACCACAACCACTAACAATACTCGCATGTTTTAATAAAATGACATTACCGAGCAATAAGTTAGGGACAAGCGCCCGAAATGCTTGCCAGAAAGGAAAGTTCCAGGGCATTACCGCCAATATGACACCAAGCGGATTGTAGGTAACCAAACTATTTTTAAATTCTGTTGGAATATGGTGATCGGCAATAATTTCTTGCGCATGTTGACAATAATATTCGCAAGAAATGATACATTTTTCAATTTCTGCTATTGAAAATTTAATGGGCTTGCCCATTTCAGCGGTGATCAACGCCGCACATTCTTGCTTTTCTTGTTGCAACTGCTGCATAAGGCTTTGAATCAATAAAATTCTTTCTGAAAGTTTTCGCTTACGCCACGTTAAAAAAGCTTGGTGGGATGCCTCAATTTGAAGCTGTACTTGAGCATCAGTAACAGTCGCGTATTTTTGTAGTGTAAGGCCATTGGCGGGATTTTGAGTATCAATAAACATGTGTTGTCTCAACTTGGTAGTAGACTTTATGAAATATTCTTTTAAAATAATAACACAATTATTCGCAATCACTGAGTTATTATTATGTTAGGTTATAAACAATTTATTCAATTTACTCTCTTAGCCTCTGCAAGTATTGCAGCGATGGCGTTTCCAAAAGGCTGTGAAGTTTCCGGTTTTGCTTTTCAAGATAATTACCTCGTTCTTAATGATAATGGCAATCAAACATTGTTTATGATTGAAAATACTGGCTCAGGCAATCTATCACTAGAGCATATTGAAACGCGAGCCGATGTCTTTATGAGCCCCAAACTCGAGAGCAAATTAAATACCCATCAATACTCAACTTTTTCATCAGACATCAGTAATTTCCATATAAAATGTTCAATTGTTGATGAGACAGGAACCGCCACCCCTGTCAACTGTGCCAACTATTTATCAGTATGTCAGTATCCTCGCGCGCAATTCCCTCTAAGTAATAAAGGAAATTACTGGATATCAACCAATAAAGAATTGACACAAGTTATACAAGAAACCGTAAAAAAAGGCATCTATTTGAAATGGTAGTTTTTTTGGTTACTAAGGAGATCCATCATGGTTAAAACGCTATCGAATATGCTTCCATTAGGAACTACAGCACCTGATTTTTCACTCCGAGACACTGTTTCAGATGAAATGATTAAATTTTCCACCCATGTGGAACACAGTATGGGCGCATTGGTCATGTTTATTTGTAATCATTGCCCTTTTGTAAAACATATCAACCAAGAGCTTGTTAAACTCGCATTAGATTATCAAATGAAACCCATTCGCATCATTGCCATTAGCTCCAATGATGTTGCAAACTATCCCGATGATTCGCCTGTGCATATGAAAGCAACCGCTTTAGAATTGGGTTATCCCTTTCCTTACCTATATGATGAAACTCAGGAAGTGGCGGCTTTGTTTAAAGCGGCGTGTACACCTGATTTTTTTCTATTTGATGAGCATCAAAAACTTGTATATCGCGGCCAATTGGATGATTCCAGGCCAGGGAATAATGTTTCAGTAACCGGAAACAATATCCGTCATGCTATTGATTGTGTGTTGACACGCATGCCCAATATTCAGCTGCAAAAACCGAGTATAGGGTGCAATATTAAATGGAAGGCAGGTTTTAATGGTACTTGAAATCTCGGCCACCTTAGCGAGTGGCCATTACCGTCTTTGCAGGTACATAACCAGCTCAGAGGTAGTTTGGCCAATTCATTATATCTTTGCTACTAATTGAAGGGCTATGGTACCTGATAATCGACAGGTAGCGACTTCGTAAATAGTAGCAACCCCTAAAATGCCCGAACCGATGGCGGCAGAACCCGGAAGAAGAGCTCCGCATAGTGAGGCCGTTAAAGCTAACCAAAACATTTTTTGCGCTGGATGGTTGGCGTTACTGATTTTTTGACTTGCCCAAGTTAAAGCAAGCGTAAAAGGCAGGACCAAAATGCATTGCCCAATAAAACATGCTCCGAAAACGTTAAGTGCACCACCAGCTGCTGCTGAAGCCCAATGAGCAAATAGCTTGGGTTTGTTAAGTACACACCGTTGAAGATAGCATGATGCACGTGTTTTATGGCTTTTGAATCGTTTATATTTTCTCATCACCCACTTCACCAGTGTTAGGTTGAAGTGATGCCACACACTATTTAACTCACTCCTGCAGAATCTGCCATAGTAATTTATCCATCCAAATATATGATTGGGTTACATTGCTTGGCTATATCTGACATTTCTATCTCTGTTCGCCACCGCCATCTAAATTTTGCTGTAAATTCTGATTTATCAGCCCTATCGAGCTAGCCGTTTAATTTGTTATTTTGTTTATTTCACTTACGTTTGTTTTGGCTTGTTCGTTTTCTATTAACCACTCATTAAACATATTCAAATGTCGTCTTGTTACCCATTGCTCATTTCACTCTACCAATAAAGCGCCAATATGCCGTAAAGCAGAGTCATCATTTAGGTTATAATTTTTTTTTGATTTCTAAATTTGAGGGGATCTCTGCAATATCTCGCAGTCTATTTCTCAAATTTTTCGTTTTCAGTGATCTATCATCCTCAATGACAACCGTCGTTTTAGGTTCAGCCTCTGTTGCTACTTGGGTGTACAACTCTTTTTTCAGGACGGCTTGTTTTTCACGAGCGATTTCCAATTCTTTTTCATGTTCCATTTCTTGTTGAACTTCAAGTTGCTCTCTTAAGCCGTCTGTCTCGCAAGTCCTGGGTTGAACTTTTTGGGCGGCTAATTTCACCTGACCGACACTCTCAGTAAAGGCAGAACCACAGAAGTCTTCACTGAGACCGACACCTTCCTCTATCCTGTTACATAACCCATGCAATCCTACTTCTTGAGCTGACATATCTTTTTGAACATCATAATATTTAGGAGGAGTAAAGATCATGCTAACATCAGCAGTGACATTATCGCTGACAATTTGAGCGACCTTGAAGTGCTCATCGATAAATTCCATGGCTTGGGTATCTTCAAATAATTTCTTTGCTTTTTCATCTTTAATATGATCGCTAGATTTGGCCTGTTCCACTTTCACATGATTGTCAGAGAAGATGCCTAAGAGGTTTTTAAGTCCTTCTATTAACTTATTCAGAGCGGACATTTCCTTTCTAGATTCTTGAACTCTTTCATCATTTTTTTCAGCTCTGACACGAATCTCAATGTGTGTAACTTCTGATTTCTTCATTGCGGCTTTTAAATTTCCTCTTTCCTCTGCTAATTTTTTTTGTAAAGGTAAGACTTCATCATCAAGTTCAGCCATAACATCATAAACGTCATTAAATACCCAGCCATCAACTTGTTCTCCCTTAGCATCAAACGTATAGACAGCCCCTGAGCGATCCTCCACTGCTTTAAAATTATCTATAATGGCTTCATATCCTTTACGGCCATTTACACATTCAACCATACTCTTGGCCAATGCATCGATTTCAATTTTCGGCATTTGTACATGCTGGGCTGCCAATAGTTTAACTAAAGCGGCTCTCATGTCAGCAAGGGCAACGGGGGCTTTTTCAAAGTCAGTGAGTTCAGGGGGTAATACGAAGTCACTTTTTGAAACCTTCCCTACAATAATCTTATTTAATTCGTCATAAAATCCTTTATCATCCTCCCCGGGATTCAAGGTGGCACCAACAAGACCTTCATAGAATACCTTCCTCATGTCCTCTTTGATGACTGCCAGATTCTTTTCTTTAGATTCAGTATTGAGCGACATATAAATCCTGGGCATCATAGATGTTACAAACAAGTCAACATCTAATTTTCTATCGGGATTTTGCTGTCTTATATTGGCGTCTTCCGCGAATTTTTGAATTCTTGCGATTAATCTTTGAAGGAAAACTTCCTCGGTTAAATTGGGATCTTTCCTACCTGCCACAATTTCTTCTTCCATGGCCTTTATGAAAGGGGGCCAAAGAACTCTTCTTGTTGTCTCATCATCAAATTCGCAATCATCCATAACCTTATGATCCATAAGCTCATAATATAAATACTTCTCTAAGGTTTTTTTACCTATCTTAACATTAGTATTAGGAACCTGGGTTTCAGTAACCGTTGTTTTAAAATTACTCTTTTTTTTAATGTTCGTTGTATTGGTTATAATAATATGTTCGGGTTCTTGCGCAGCTTTTAATAAAGCAGTGAGTACGCTTCCTTCACCACAATCAATGCGTTCTTGATACCTAGGATTGACAGCTGTAAAAATATCTTCCACATATTCATCAACCTTTTTAGCAATTTCCTCAGGTTTCATTTTGTTTAGTTTATTTTGCGCGGTGATATCTCTGATACAATGCTCATACACATCATTTAGTTGAGTGTGATATTTCCCAAAAGCTTTAGTACCCCAGGGTGTACTGAGACCACCAATTCGCAAGTTCCATATTTCAGAAACCTTTGCTCCTAAGTTATCTTTGGCCTTCTCGCGGTAATTGAGAAAAATCCCCAGCGATGTGAGATGCTCCTTTCCAAGTTCCACTTTCTTAGCAGCCACCAATTGAGTAATTTGCTCTTCAAGTTCTGGGATTTTACCTTTCACCGGAACTTTCTCTCCATTGGGGCCCTCTTCAAAGCCACCTAAATATTCAGTGAGGGTCTTGGCTTTAGCAAGCTTAACATCGGCAATTTCTTTTCTAATTTGTACTCTTTCCGCCATGGCGTCGGTGTGTTGTGCTCGAACTTGTCTTGCAACCTCCGTCAACTTAGGATTGCCTTGTGCTGTAATTCGGTCTTTCAAAATGGAGGAAATAAAGACGTTGGCATGCTCGGGCTTCTTCTTAGCTTGATATTCACTTTCCTGAACTGATTCTTGTTGACTTACTACTGGTTGAGGGGGCAATTGTACTGAAATTGTTGCGCCGGTTTTATCATGGGGCTTTCCATCTTGACCATCAATTTCCTCTTTAGTTTGTTTGATTTTTACTTGAATTTCTTGAGAATCAATGCCGTCAAATCCCCACTTGGTAAAATCAAAAACAGGGTTTTCTTTTGAGAAATTTTTGATATTGGAAAATTGAATTTCAAGAGTGGGTTCTAATTGTTGCTTGGTGAACACCCCTTCTAAAGAAGTTGCTATGGACTCTACCGATTGACTTTTCACTTCGAAACGATGAGCGGCGAAGTTCAATTTTTTCAATAAGGGGTCTTTTAAGGATGCAACTTTTGGACCAGCTACCGGTGCGAGTCCTTCTTCACTGCGAGAACGGATATCATATAAAGTCCATTTAGAATCAGGAGCACATGTTGCTTTGAAAGCATTCGCTTCATCTTGATTCAATAGAATAACTCGTGGTGTACCATCTTCTCTAGCCACAAAATACCGTAGGGGTGGTATTAAATATTTCCCCTCGCCCTTAAATGCAGGACTGGTTGCAATGGGATCTTCCTTGGTGAATATATTGCTCATGTTCTTCGTTTGACTAGCTAACGATAAGAGGGCTATATCTTCAGCCGTTTTCAAGAAGTTAACATTCGCTGGCTCAAACTCAATAAGGGGTCTCTTAATCCTAGCATCAACAACTACCTCTTCATTATTGACTTGAGAAAACGAATGTGTTTGCGTTTGACTTTGACTTTCTGATTGACTATGCGATTGATTTTCCGTTTCTGAATGAGCTTCGGATAAGGCATTTCCTTGGGGATTAGGGATAGTAAAGTTTTGAGGAAGTTGAGCGCCTCTTCTTTCGATAATCCTTTTTTCCATAGCAAAGTAGGGTTTTTTATCTTCTCGGTCAACCGTCGCCAATCCCAAGCCAGCTCTTGCGGTATTCACAGCCGTAAACACTGAGTTCATACGTTGCGCAAAGCGTTCTTTAACCTCTTTTACAAAAGCCTCTTTACTTGTTTTTCCATAAACCACACCATAATTGTCTTTCAAGTCACCTGAGCCACCGGTAATGAATGGTGCAATTTTATTTAAATCGTCTAAACAAGTTTTGAAGATTGCAATCTCGGCAAGGGTCCAGTCCTTACCATCCATTAAATTGGTAATCTCTGCTTGTTGTTGCATAATGGCATTTTTAACAATACCATTTAACTCAGTGTTCAATATGGCAATACTGCCACTTAAATTAGCTTTCAGTTCATTTTTCCTTAACCAGAAGGCAACATCATTCCCGGTCACCTTATGCGTTTTAGGCAGCTCCAAATCAACAAGAATTTTTACTCGAACATTATCCGGAATAGCTATATAAAACGATTGCTTGAGATTTCTATCAATAATTTTTCTAAGCCGCATCACAGCTTGTTTATAATCATTGTTGTCCAAGGTTAAACTTACGGTCAGAGCAGCTTCTGCTTCATCCATTTGTTTAATATCTGCACCACGTGAATGGCTTTGATCATAAAAAGTGAAGAAACTACCTTGACGGTCTGATTTAGTGACGAGGTCAGGCGTTAAATCTTTAATAGTTTCTTTGCCACTCTCATCAACAACCATGAATTTCTTCATATTGGACACGTCATCATAGAAAATGACACCTTCCAATTTGCTGAGTTTGGGATGCGTACTCTTTTTTAATTGCATAGCAAGTAGTTTAGCCACTTCACGATTTGAAACCTTGCATAAACCTCCCACATCAATTAACGCTCTGGTGTTGTCACCAAAAGTTTTTGCTAGTTGCGCAATGGTTGCAGCCGCATCATTTTCATCTGTCGTATCTAGCGTATGCGTGGTTTGATTTTCTTTTCGGGCCATAATTCCCAGCGTCATATTTCCATCAGCCGCAGGGTCTAGCATATTTTCCTTAAAGTGAGACGACGTGTCACCCGCTGTGCCAGAAAATCCAATAACAGCATCTTTTGAATTGCCTTGTTCATAGCGATTACTATTGGCTTTACCAGCATCAAATTTGATCTGATCTTGAATGATGGTTCTGGCAAGCATTTTTCTGAACGCTGGCATTCTTTCAAGCTCCGCAAAATTGGCATCCCTTTGCTCATTGCGAGAAACCGTTTCTGGGATTTTTGCTATCTTTTCAATAATGGCTAAAGCATCATTAAACTCAGGGTCCACTCCTTCCCCAGTTGCATTCAGGAATGGTTTTATTCCTATGCCACTTCGGAGTGACTCAACTAAGTATTCTAAATGGGGTGCCGCATCGAGTTTAGTATTCTTATTCATGTAGAATAATAAGGTTGTAATGGCTGTAACTTCGGGATTATCAAATCTAGAACCTTGCGGTTTAGGTTGATTCGCAGCGGAATAAGGTACTGTTATGAGTAAGGGATTTTTGGCTTGTAATTCGCCCGCGGTCCTAAGCGCATCACGGTCGTATTTCTTCGAACCATCAACAGGGTCAATTTTGAACCACACACCAAAGTCTTTACCGGGTTCTTTGTCAGTGAAAAGTTTAAGCATCCCCTCTGGATCCGTCAAAATAGCACGCATTAGATAGATTTGCGTGCTATTAGCCGGTGTTACGGAGCTTGGTTCGCTCGTTTCTAAATCTAGAATGTATGCTTTGATAGCTGCTCTGTCGTCAACCGCAATCCCAAATTTTTCCAATAATAGATCAGCCAAATGAGCAGGTTTTTTATCCTCTGCAGCAAGAATTTTTTGAGTAATCACTTCTAAGGGAATAATTTCTTTGGGATTAATCGGTATCTTATTACCGGAGGTGTAATTCACATCGGTGGTTGAAGCATTCTGGGTTGCGTCTAGTTCGTCAAAAATTGACAACGACTCCATGGTTCGCGTTTTATTTAATAAGGTAATACACCTCATCATTTCGGAGTTCTGTAGAACCTCTGTTTCAGTCGGCTTTTCTGAAGTATGGATTAAGGCATCAGAGAAAATTTGCGATTGGCACTCCATCGCATTACGAACATTAGGAGCCTGGACCAAAACCTCTCTATTTTCTTTAATCTGCTTATAAAGAGCTAGTCGTTTTTGCAAATCTGCTCTAGCATCTTGTAACCCAATCAAGCGAGGGCTCGAGCCTAACATATCGGGATTTGGATCAGAAGCTAGTTTATAACGTTGGAAGTCATCTTTGACAGCTCGCTTACCCACTACATTTGACAATGTAGTTGACATATCTGCGGTGTTTGTTTCCAGCGCTGATTTTGGAACAATAAAGCGTACCAGTTTGTCGCCACCTGTTTTGTAAAGAGCAACCAAAGGTAATAAGGTTGTTTTACCAAAGCCCATTCTCGCTTGAGCCGAATCAATTTTCTCAGGATTCATTTCGTCATCAAGTAATAAACCGCGGAAAACATTGACTTGACGGGTGTTGCAGCGGTGTCCAAATTCAGACTCAAACAATAGAAAAGCTCGTTGCATTTTTTGATCTTGTTCTTCCTTAGAGACATCCTCAGGTTTTGAACCTCTATTTAATCTGGACTCTGATTCGAGTAATTTATCTAAAGAATAGTTACGTTTGATGTGCAACATAGCAATGGCTTTGCTTTCTTGTTTCAATCCGAAGGTTGTCTGTATATCATTAAAGTGATCGAGTTCCGTCTTGTTAAACAGCATACGGGTCATCCCATTTTTCAAAGCAATTTGAACATTTTCTCGACTATCGGACGGAAATCCAGCCAGAATTTCTCGATAGTCATTCAATAAATAAGCTGCATTCAAATCAGCAAATGTGATGTCATTTGTTGATTCCTCCATTAATCCTTCAAGACCATACTTGGCATCCAAGTACTCCATATTATATTTTTCTATAGCCTGGGCAATTTTTTCAGTTAAGGCGCCTTCTTTTTGTCCTTCAGCCAAAGCATAGGTACCACCGCTAAATGCCGTTTGATACAAGAATGTTTCTAACCGTTCTGAAACAGTTTTAATAGCGGCCCTATCAAAACCTTGCTCACTAAGGAAGGCGCCAACCTCTGCAGAAGAGAAGAACTCACTAGGATGTTTTGAAACTTGGAATTTGCCATCCATCCCTTGCGCTTCTTGAATCCACCTCTTCCGTTTCATTAAATCCATCAGATCGGCAATGTTGGTTTTACTCAAACCTTCAGCACCAACATGATCATCGGTGATGCTAAATATTTTTTCTAAGGTTTTGTCATTTAATAAACCGTAGTTTTCGTACAGAAACCCATCTTCTTGTGCTTGGACAGATTCTTTAAATCCTTCCAATGTCCTTAAGCGGGCTGCAAGATCGGACTGCTCCGTATCAATAAGTGACTTAGTCTGGTCATAAACCTTAAATTGAACATGAGTACGCCCATCAATGGCTTCAATAGGCATATCTGTGGTTTTGGTGTTTAGGCTTAATGGTTGTTTCGTTTGTTGTGGTAAATGCTGTTCGACTGGTTTCGTGAATAGTTCACTGTACTTTTGGTCCGTAACAAATTCAGATTGAATTGCACCCCATAATTGGGAAAATTCAGCAACGGGAATGGACTCTTTAGCCGTTTCCACAGCCCCTACTGCGGCTTTAAAGGAATTGACTGCTATGCTGTAAGCTTCTCTATCCCAATCATCCAATTTACCGGTCGCAGCACCTGCTCTTTCTAATAAATGATGTTGAATCTCAACAGCGAGTAATGTGACTCGTGCTAAGCGAAGAGCTGTCGTTTGAGGGGCTTTAAATTTCTCTTGAAGATTATGCAGTTCTTCTAATTCGCTCTTTCTTAATGCTACTGTCGGGACATTTACACCCAACATCTTTGTTAAAATGGGTGATTTACCTTCAATTTCCCCAAGATGTAAAATACTTTGGAAATCTTTCGCTGTTAATACACCGTTTTTATTTTGATACACTCGCAGGTAATCCGCACTTGCGTAAGCTTCTTTTAATTCATGCTTAACTTGAAAATAGGCAGTTTTGGCTTCATCATACTTTAACGAAAAGGTTGTGACCTCGTTCCCGCCTTTACGGAATGTACTAAAGGAGTCCAACATCTCTTGTCGTAAACGATCGTGTTCTGCCTCTAACTTTTTAATTTGTGGCGAGTTTCCAACGAATAGCAAGCTTTCTGGATTCTGAATGTCTCTGATAGCTGCCATATTATCTTGAATTGATCTTTCAATTTTCTCCCTTTCTTGCTTAGCTTTAAGACCCGAACCACTAATTGTCTCTAACTTCTCATTTAATACTTTATTTTTTTGTGTTAATTCACTCACTTTAGTCGTTTCAACAGGCAGCAAGACTTTAGTCGTTAACGCACTACCTTCTTTAGTTATTTCTAAATGTTTACGCAATGAAACATCCGTTGTACTGTCTGCAATAAAATAGTTTTCAGATGCGCCGTCTTTCATTATGAATTTAGAAATCGCCGGAAAAAAAACGGTATTTTCATCAACGACTATCATTTCCTCAGGAGGGAAGACAATAGACAAGGCTTTTACAATATCTAAATCATTATTCAGTACTACTGACGTTTTTTCACCGTTTTTAACAAGTACGCCACTCCAAACTTCATTTTCTTGTTTGACTTTGAGTACGGGTGTAAAATCCGCAGTAAAGGCATGAATAGCACCATCTCGGTCAATAAAGAAGTGTTCTGCCCCTAATCTTCTACGTATAGAAAGTGGCAGTTTTTCATCTATTTGTTCGGGAGAAATATACTGTAGATTGACAGCCTGGCCATCAATAGTTTTTAATTCTCTATGAATAAGAAGGCTACCGTCTTCTTGAGGGGTGATGGAAGCTTTTATCTTCTTGTTTTCTGTATAGATGTACCCTTTTTTCTCAGATTTGAATGGAAGACGATTAATCTGCAACATTTCTAATGCAATATGCGATTGTATATGGGCAGGCATGAATCCCAGTTTATTATCACCAATATAAATCCCCCCATGAAGAGTATCTAGAGAGTTCCCCCCCCCTAAAGAAATAAAACCGGGGATGATGTGTGGAGTGGGTGTGCCCGTTATCTTCACCATCACATCATTAAACTTCTTAGCTTCGGCATAGGCTTCAAATTGTTTTTTAAATACCGCCGCTTTTTCAGGTTCATTTAATTTACTAGGGAAATCAACGATACTGCTTTGGTGCTTATTAATATTAGCTTGAACTGACGCCATTTCCCGCGACATTTCAAAATTTTTGCTGATACCAATGAGGATTTCTTCGGGAGTTTGGTCATAAATCAATCGGAAAGCTAAATTTGAACAGATTAATTTGGCATATAACTCATCAATTTCTTTATCTAATTTTGAAATAGATGCAGCTATTTTCTCTCTTTCTTTTGGCTCGCTAATTCTTTCTGCGCTCTTAAGTAGAGTCGCCTTATTGGCACTTAAACTTTCAATTTGTAAAGAAAAAATATTGACCTCTCTTGCAAATCTAAATAACCGTTTAGTGCCATCTCTTTGTTCAGGAGCGGTTTCCTCAGCTATCTTCGTTTCAGTGATTGTTGGAACATATTTATCATTTTTATCTAACAATGTTTCATTAAATACGTTTGGTGCGATAATAGAAGCACGAAGCATTATTTCTTCTAGAAACTCATCAAATTTAACCGTAAGAGTACATGCATCAGCTCCTAATTGTTCAAAGCGAATATCATTTATAAACTGTATCAACTCACCTTTTTCTTGATCCGTTTTTGCATTTGTTAATGCATCTGTGAAAGCGCGCGTAAATAATTCGCGACCTACAGTACTATTTAATCCCTGTTCATCTATAAGGATTGCTTGATCACGATAGAATTCTCTGAATTGATGCGCTAAAAGCACGCCTCCATTACGCATACCTATGCGATCAGCTAGTTTGCGTAACTCCGCATCAACTGCATGACCGTCTGCGGAACCAAATTCCGTCAGCGCAATTTGCATCCCTTTTTGTCCTTCATGCAAACCTTCAATACCAATTGGTGAGTACTGAACTGCCGAATCAACCTTTTCAAGTCTAGAAAAATCTGCGGGGATATTTCCACCGGGTTCTAATTTATTAATCCTCTCCGACATTAAAGCATCGGTAGGTACAATTAATCGCTCCCATTGTTTGATAGTCGAGTAAAATTTTGAGTCAACCTTCGTTTTGCCACTCCCAGCGATAGGGATTTGGGTGAGATTTAGTTTGATTAGATTTTTTAGTATCTGGGCTCTTTGAGCATTTTCCAACTTCATGAATGCTTCATCTAAACTTCCTTCTTTATCCTTATAACGTGCTAACATGCAATCAGTGATATCGTTAACTATTTTTGCGCTGGGAGGGAATGGTAAAGCAAAGAGACTAGCAGCGGTCGTATTGCAAAATGCAACAATGCGCTCATCTTTATTTTCCAGACCATTGTGACCTTTTAGTTCGTCTAAATGATCATTTAACTGATTGCAATAGGCTGCACATTTTTCCCGAGATAATACGGAAGGAGGAACAGGCGTTGGTTTTTTTTTCAAAAACTCTAACGTACTGACATCAATGACAGTATCTGCGTATAGTACTTGGTACTCTACCCCTTCAGGAACATTAAATTCAGGTACATCAGCCTCTGGGTCATGTTTTGCTATCAAGTCTTTGACCAGCAATTCAACCTGTGGTGCAATCTGTTTTGGTTCTACCGAGTCCTTCGGTTTGAATCCAGCTTTCCAGCGGGCTTTGAGGAAGTTAGATGCTTTAATTTGGGCTTCTTCAAGTTGTTTAAGCTCCTCGCTAGTAATAGGTTTCCAACCCAGATCTTCTTTTGATATACCAAGCGGAAAACCTGCTTCCGTTAGAACACCATATTTGATATTGGCTTTTTGTTCCAGGAAATGATGGAAAGCATCTTTGATAGCAGTATCTGGATTAGGTTGGCTTTGTAGCTTAGATAATTTATCTTTAGATTCAGTCGCAAGCCAAATCGCAAACATTCCTTTCATCCACTCGGCTTTTGCCGACAGGGCAACCGGATCTTTGCAAAACAATTTGGCTTTTTCATCGATAACTTCATAAACACTATTGCCGCTAGCCATCTCGTCGACTGAGCTAGGTGCATAGGTTTCTGTGCTTAGCAGGACTCTAGTTTCCACCGCACCGATAATTTGAGATTTTAATCGTTGATTTAACTTTTGAATTTTATCCCATACAGAATCATGATTAAAGGTGGTTTTACCTTGTCTAAAGACCTCGGAACGTTTTTCAGGTGTTTGGGAATACATATCTCGATTACGAGTTAATTCAGTTCCCATGCGCCCCGCAGCCAAGTCATCGAATATACGATATTGTGGATTCGTTTCAAAAAAGTTACTGATGACATTTTCTCGATAGACTCCCATCTGATACAAACGAAGATTCGATTGCTTTTCGACTTCATCAATTTCAAAATCCTTGATCTTGGTTGCCAGAGCAGTTTGAACCTGATCTAGTTCATTTTTTGCATTTCTAAACGCATATGAAACCGCATTAATGGTCCATAAATCTTCCGGGTTTTCCTTCAATCGCTTTAGAATATCTTCAGCTTTGGCCTTTTTAGATGCAGGCGATCCATCTTCAAAGTTATTTCCTCGCAAATTGGATAACTGATTGTTAGCCATTGCCTTCAACTCATTTAATTCTTTAAATTCGTGTTCCAGCAATTGTTTGCGTGATTCTAAGTTTTTTAGTTTTATGGATTGCTTCCCTTCTCCAATCAACGCCTGTTCAGCACGTATCTCTTTTTTAACATCGTCAATAATGTTTTGACAAGCTGATTCCTCTTCGGTTACTTTTTGCTCACCTTTTTCTAATCGCTGGGTCGTAGCTAGAATTGCTTGATTAGCGTTTTCAAGGTCCTCTTCAAGTTTTTTGATAAATGCATCGCGCTGTTTAGGATAAACTTTTTCAGCAAACTTTTGTTCAACATCCGGATGAGTATTACGTAAAGCATCGAGAACACTAATGACATGTGGACTCGTCAATGCATCTGTATTGGCAACCACTAGATTGAAAAATTGTGTCTTACTGATCTCCCGGTAAGTTCCACCTACATTAATTTCAACTTTCGTACCTTCTTTTCTTTCAAATCCCTCAACAAATGAAACAATCCTAGCTCCCTCCAAATCTTTCAAAGATGGCGTTCCTAAACGCCAGGCTGCGATGGGTTCCAAACGGTCCTCGGGTGAGTTGATATGTCGTTCTCTCACACTTAGCTTTTTAATTTGATGGTTTATTAACTGTAAACTTGCTTTCCATGCTAAGGCGGTGGCATGCTCACATAATTTCTCAAATGCTATAGGCTTTATTTTTCCTTGATCATTTTGTAAAGGAAGAGTTTTACCATCCCATTTGAAGCCATCCTGCTTCGCCTCTTCGGTAAATATATTATCAATAACCGTTTGTTTGGGGTTGGGAGCGCCTTTTTTAACATCTTTGGTTAAGAACCGATAAAGCTCTTCGGAGCGAGTCACAATTTTCTTGTCAATACGAGCAATAGCGAGTTTGTTTGCCTCATTTTCCGGTGCTTTTTGTAATTTTTCTTTGACGGCTAATAACCCTTCAAAATATTCTTTGTAGTATTCTATTGAAGGTGGTCTGTTGATTTCCGTTAACCGCATTGAGACATCATGTAATTCTTTTGGTGATAGAAACTCTGGTTCAAGATTTTTGAGCATCTGTTTATATTCATTCGCTACAAACGATTTTTCACCTTTCAAAGATCCATCTTTATTCTTTCCACCGCCCGTAATTTCTTCAAAAAGTGAGTCATGTTGTTCAATTAAAGTGGCTAGCCTAACTTTTTTGTAGAGGGGTTTTCCTAATTCATATAATTCATTGGATTGTATCTTTTTGGCATAACAGTTCATCGTGTTCTGCGGGCGTTGTAATAACTCTTCAAAGTGAGGCGGCGCATCGGGTGAAGCCAATTTTCTAAAATTATCAATATAATTTTGGTAAACAAAGGCTTTGTCATTGAGGGCAAATAACTTCTTGATATACGCCCAGATGCCCGTACCCATATGGTTAAGTTCCTCGATGCTGGTATGTTTAACATTGGCTTTAATCTGGGTTTCAGACCAGCCACAGGGACTGCCTGACCGGATTAAATAAGTTAAGTAATCCAAGCCCTCTTTAGAATCTACTTTTTCTGCCTTAACCTTAAAGGTTAAGGCATTTTTACGCATGGCAGAGAATCCCATACGCGAAAGTCTGAATAAACCTAAAAGCGAGTTTTTATTGGTCGTGTTTTCTAAAGCACCGGAGGAGTCGTAGGTTGAAAATTTTAATTCGCCCTTCTCACGTTTTACAACCAATTGCATGGCATGCTTTTCTAAGCCAGTTTCAAGGTAGAGCGCCTCCCCATCTTTCAAATTCAAACAAGTCTCCTGAAATGCTTTACCCGCTGCAGCTAATTTTTTGTCGAATTGGTCTTGATTTTTTTTACGAAGGTTCTCATCTGGTATTGGTTCATATTCATCCATATCACCTGATACAGGTTGATATCCACCCCACTCTCCTTTTACATCTCTAATAATATTGATTAACTCTGCAGATTTATCTTGATTTTTTTTATAGGCCTGGAGCTGTTCGCGTTCTTCTTTGGTAAATTTCACCCCCATTTCTTCAAAAACTTCGGGGTTTTCGGCAATTTTTTTAATCAGCTTAGATTCATAGGCAACGACAAGTTCAGGGTATCCCCCAATACCAAATGCATGATCGCCATTTTTCCTTTTCAGGGGGTTTTTATCCGTTGAATCAGGACTCTCGGGAAGTACGTTGGTAACAGCCTCATAAATACTTTCCGAAACCTCTTCCGTATCATCAGGGTCCGATAATGACCCAATGACCGACCCGATATTATTATGTTTACCAGGTGCTCCCTTGGTTCCTGCAACCATTTGGGAGGCAACAACCATGCCAAATCGGGTCATCATCGACGTTTCGATTTGCGAATCTTTTCTTGAACCTGCATCACCTACTTTTGTAATCGCCGTTTCAGCTGAAATGCTGTTGGCACCATCGTGGCGCATTTTTTCTATAAGTGTTCTCTCTTCCTCATTGATTTCTAACTTATAAGGCTCTGGCGGTTTGGGCGTTTTCACTTTATCGTAAAGATCTACGATTGGTTTAACTAAATAATTGTAAATCAGGGGACCCACAAACGTTGCCGCACCGAGAACAACACTCCCAAAGAAAGTCAAAGCATTGACTGCAATCCAAGAGGCTAGGCCTTGATTCTTACCCCTTTTAGGGGTGATTTTATCCCAGAAAAAACCGACTGTTTGAGCAAAGGATTTAAATGGCGTTATAATCACCCATGCCGCGATTACAGCTAGACCAACTAGGGCTCCAACCACCAAACTTTTAAATCCATCCCAGATTCTGGAAAAAAAACCTGGTGCAGCATTTTTACTTGATTCGGCAGGTTTTGGAACCGGTCTACTGCGAATTTCTTGATTAGCATCGTTGGTATGTTTAACTAATTTTTCCCAATTTCCACCTTCCCATTGAAAATGATTAGGCTTTTTTTCCCACCTTTTTTTGTAAGAATCCATATCATCCTGTGGCTCATGTGAGCGTTTTTTTTGTTCTTCTTCGATTGCTAATTGAAGCTCTGCAAACTGGAGCTCATTTAGACTCTTTATTTTTTCTTGTAAAAGCTCTAACTCATCTTTGCTAGCCTTAGTTATGACTAATTTTCTGGTTTCTTCGTTATTTAAGGCCGACAGTGCTTCTTTAGTCAGGGATTCAAAAGCCCCTTGTAAGCATTCAGTAATCGTCACTGTCTGTCTAAGCGCCTCCTCCAGCACCTGCTCTTTTCCAAGCACAAAAAGTTGCTTTTCACGTTCGGTTAATAGCTGCTTGATTTGCTTGCGTCTTTCCAAATCCCTGATTTGAGGCAGAACTTCTGCATGCAAAACTTTGACATCCCTAATGCCAAGCGTTTTTATGAAGGAACTCAGCTGCTGAACTTCAAGGAGGGAAAGTAGATTAACTACTTCACCAGCATATTTAGTCATTCGATACCTCACTTTAAATAGATCTTTGTTTATTGTGTATAATTATAGACTATTAAGTTTTTTTGAAACCCAAATAGTTTAAATATCAACTTATTCTTTAAAGGGGGGGCACGGCTTTGTTTCATAACACTATAACCTGGGGTCTCCTTCAAAATTTAGGCAGACCTGGAGCTTAAGGGTATGCCCAATCAAGTCATTTTACTGAACACTCCACAGCCAAGGTTCTGTCGCAAAAAATTTTCTGATCGTATAATATCCTTGATTTTTTAAGGGACAATTACCGATGCACAGTTTTAAGTGGTGCCATTTTAAGGAGGATATGATTTTGATCTTGGTCAGATGGTAACTAGCCTACTCATTGAGTTATCGTGATAGCCTCTTGTTGGTGTTTCATGGCGCATGGATGAGACTTATATCAAAGTAAAAGGTAAATGGGTCTATTTGTATCGAGCTGTTGATAAAGAAGGTAATACGGTTGATTTCATGCTGTCAGAACACCGTGACGAACCTGCAGCCAGAGCATTTTTTGAGAAAGGAACTGGCTCAAGCGGGATTCCTGACAAGCTCAACATGGATAAAAGTGGTGCCAATAAAGCCGGTATTGATACCATTAACTTGCAGCTGGCACTGCTTTTTATGATGGAAGGGCTGTTTCTGCAGATTAACGTCAGGCAGGTCAAATACCTCAATAACATTGTAGAACAGGACCATCGCTTTATTAAAAAAATTACTAAGCAGATGAAGGGGTTCAAAGCATTTCACTCTGCAGATGCGACATTGTCTGGTATTAAATTGCATCATATGCTTAAAAAAGGCCAGCATACCCAATCAGATAACCAAACTATTTTCGAACAGTTCTATGGACTTGCAGCATAAGCTCGCCAAAAAAAACTCTGTTCTTCGATTAAAAGATTTTTTGCGACAGAACCATATTGATATCTTGAGAAAATGGGCTTTAAATGTATTACCAAAATGCAAGAAAAAACCAGATCAGTCAATTAAAAGCTTGAGGAGAAAAAACGCAATGTCCTTTCGCATCTTAATGGAGTGTGTCAAGAAAATTAATCATGCGTAGGCCCTGATAAATTATATCGTTTGACTTGCCTAATTTTTTGATAAAAGGTAGAGTTATTTTTTTGTTTTCGAATTGTATTTGCTATGAAATCTGAAATTGCCGTTGTCATTATTCCTACCTACAATGAATCCGCAGTGATTCAAGAAACGATTCATGCAATATCAGCACTTCGTTCACAAGTACACAATAAAATATTAAAAGTTTTGATTTTCGATAGCGCATCAAAAGATGATACGGTAGCATTGGTACAACAATTGCAGGTTCAATACGATTGGTTATATTTACAGCAAGAGCCTTATAAGACAGGTTTAGGGTCTGCGTATTATCAGGCGATGCATTTTGCGCAGTCTCAATTGGATGCGGATATTGTCGTCGAATTTGATGCAGATTTGTCCCATCAACCCAAGTATTTGGTGCCCATGTTGGCATATATCGATAAGAATGATGTGGTGATGGGAAGTCGCTATGTTGTTGGTGGAAAATTACCAAGTGACTGGGCGCTTTATCGAAAAGTCATCTCACAATTGGGAAATTGGGTTGCGCGTCTAGTATTAACAAGAAAGTATAAGGATTTCACCAGTGGTTTTCGTGCAACAAGAACAACACATCTAAAATCAGTCATTCAAAAGCCTTTTTTATCTCCAAACTATGGTTATAAGTTAGATTTATTATGGCGCCTTCATCAAATGCAGGCCACTATCCATGAGTTTCCCATTGAGTTTGTGGATAGAGATAAGGGACAAAGTAAATTGCCCCGAAATAGTATTATTGAGTCATTAAAAGTCATTTTAAATTTACGTCGTCAGTCTTGGATGGCATAAAGTCGACCTTTTTCACGATAAATGCTCGCTCTATCTTTCCAGTGATGTATATTGCCAATATTGTAATATTTAGGACAGCTATCCAATAATAAGGCTTCTTGGCGAATGGGCGCAAAACAAGGCATCCATGCGACGCATGGCCTTCCTTTTTCACATTGAAATGTATGCGTGTTGTTAAAACTTCTAATGTCGACATGAGGGTTTAAATAATAACGATAGGGCATGCCTGATTGAACGTTGTTTGGTGCAAATATAGGGTCGTGTTCCGTCCATAAATTTAAAGTATACGCCTGTGTACCAAAGCGCTGCCATAATAACTCATAAGTTTCGGTTTGGTGATTGAGAAGGATGGTGAGTAAAATCACCACAATACCATTTATAAACCAGCCCATTTTATTGAGTCGCAACATCCAAGGTTGTTCAGCAATAGTGGTTGAATATTTTTTTTCAATCATTTGTAAACTATAAAGCCACGTAAAAGGCATAAAGCTTAAAAGAGGGATTAGGAAACGTAATTCCTTATGAGGAATTAGAATATGAATAATTATAAAGGGAGCAATGGTCCAGGTGATGATATGTTTCTTTTGATTAAATATAAAGTAAAGTGTCCCCAATAGATAAAAGGGGCCATAAGGTAATAAATAGGCAAGTGATAAATAAGCCCAGTGGTTAATCCCAAAAGCAGAGGCTTTATTTTGAATGATATTGGACAATAAATATTGCCAAGCGGTTGAGACCCAGGTCTCATAAAAAATACTGTCGAGTATGCCGCCAAGAACCATGCAAAGGACAATGCCGACCATGACGGGAAAGAGTTTAAGGATATGAATTTTTTTTTGAAAAATGAACCAAGCAAACAAACCAAAAATTAAAAAACCTGTTTGATAACGCAAGATAAATGATAATCCCAAGATAAGACCACTTTGAAATGTTGGGTGTAGTTGCCGATAAAGCATACAAAAACCAATTAAAAACAAATGACCGCTTAGGTTTTCAGAAGAGTAACGGACGGATTGATAAAGTGCCATATAAGAAAAAATGCTTAAAAGTAAGAACCAAGAGCGCAATAATGCACCACGCAATTCAACTTGAAAGGTTTGAATAAACTGATAAATCGCATACGCGGAAATGGTGCCGGAAATGAGACGCGTATAGAAAGCAATGGTAAAAGGAGTCGCATGAGAGAAAAGATTTTGTAAGCCGATAACACCCCATATTTGTAAACTTGTTCGCAGTTTTTCGTACAACTCCCAAGGATATTGAAAAGGATAGTGGTGAATTTTGTAAGCCGCAAATTCAAGCACTTGAAAGTGTTCATCTGCATGCGAGTAACCTTGATAAAACCAAGCCATGATCCAATGAATGCAGAGAATAAGAAAAAACCACTCGATTGAAATTTGCTGGGTCTGAAGTTGGAGGCGCTGCTGCAATGAAGCAGCTATTTGTTTATACATATAATCAGGCTTTGAAAGAAAAAAATAGTATAACAAAAAAAAAAGTTAAAACATGTTTTTTACCACCTGGGAGACTCTTTGATACCCTTGGTATTTTGTTCTAGGAATTAATTATGCAATTAGGGACTTTCATTTAAAATGTGTAAATGGCCTTAATCGAGTATCCTAGGTAACATAGAACTTAGGATATGATTTTGATGAGGATTTTTATGGCTTTTTCAATCAGTGCCGAAATGTTGAATGGGTCAATCGTGAAATTAAAAGACGTACTCAAGTGGTTTCTATTTTCCCCTCGGAGGCATCCTGTGAGCGTCTCATTACTGCAATATTGGTAGAGACAGCTAGCTATTTTTCTAATTTAGAACCAGTGTTGCACTTCGAGGTTGAAAGGGCGAAGGATTAATTTAAACTCAAACACGAATTAACCAATCATGGTTAATTTTGTAATCACAATCGCCTAATACTTATGAAGTAAAACAGTTTTTACAGAAGAAACGAGGCTCTATCAATACCCCCATAAGCCTTATGGTAATGCGGCAACCACAAAGGTAAAGCCATTTTAGCCGTTTACCACATAATTGATCTGTCGCCAGCCAAATTCGTTTTAATGGCTCCAAATATAACTGCTCTTGATAGATTTTAGGGCGACCACGAGACTCCATTTTAATTGTCCTTCTTCGGCTATCTTGATTTAGTAAACGTATTGCATGCTTTTTGTGAAAACCACTAATGGTACATACTTCTGCAATAATTTCACTTTTTTCTTTAGATTATCTAAATACAGATCCATCGATAACTTCCCCATAAATATGTCCCTTTTTTTCCTTTGGTAACATTGTTTATGATGCAAGGAATCAACTTTTTCCTGTTTTGGGTAACATTTTTTTTGATGCAACTCGAAGGCGAGTATTTATATAGAAAAAATGGCAACATGTGCTATATTTATACTTATAATAAGCTATTTATACGAGATTCAATGATGCCAAAATATAACATAAAAGTTAATACTTGGGGTACTAAAGACAAAACATCGAATGGCTTGGATAATTTCATTGAACAAGTATTTTTCGGTGGTAATGTCGGACATGCTTTAATTGAAATGACTTTACCCAATACAGAAAAAACAGAGGAGATGATTAAGAAGTATTGTATGGAAGAAACCTTTGAGGAATACAAGCAGACCTTACCAAAAGATCAACGAGCCAGATTAACTTCTGAACTGTACATGCAACAAGCGGGAAAAAGGATTCCTTTTCAGCTTGTAAAAACGTCCAACAACTTTGCGCGTTATGACGATGCTGGCGTGTTGCAAAATACCTCTAAGGCCGCTTCTGAAACATCATACTATAAAATCGATTTTAGTTTCTGGCCTGGTAAAGATGCTCCCTTCTATCTTTCTAATATTAAAAGAGACATGGTAGATGAAAGAGAAGGTCGTCATTTTGAATATTCCGATAGAGCAAAAGAGTATTTACAACCCGAAGAAAGAATACATAAAGGTATACTCGGCTCCCAAGCCATGACATATGCTCCTATGACGATAGTCCACCAACGAGATATGAATGATAAACAATTTGAAAAAACTAGGCTTGCTACAGAGTTACAGAAACTTACTGAATTATTGAGAAAAGATAAACTAGAGGAACTAGAGAAACTCTTGACTTCAAAAGTGGGCGAATTACAATCCCAAAAAATTGAAGGTACCCTTGGTTTAATCTGTAAAAATATGGGCTTGCAAACCACACCGTTAGTAGAAGCGTATATGAAGGAAAATCCTACAGAAACCGGCGAAACCCTTAATATGGATAAATTTAAAAAATTCCTCATAGAAAAAGCAAAAGAGCATATAGAGGGTTTAAAGGAAATGCGAGTAACTCTATATAATCAAATCCAGGATATAAATAAAGACTTAAATTTTGCAAAAATTGAGCTGGCTACAGAGTTACAGACACTTACTGAATTATTGGAAAAAGAGAAACTCTTGATTTCACAAGTGAACGGATTACAATCCCAAAAAATCTCAAGCTCCCTTAGTTCAATCTGTAGAAGTATGGGCTTGCAAACCGCACCGTTAGTAGCAGCGTATATGAATGAAAATCCTACAAAACCCGACGAAAAGGTTGATATGGATAAATTTAAAAAATTCCTCATAGAAAAAGCAAAAGAGCATATAGAGGGTTTAAAGGAAAAGCGAGTAGCTATATCTAAACAAATCGAGAATATAAATAAAGACTTAAATGAAGAAGAGTATATCACACGAGGTCTTCCTCCCGACCATACGGAGGAATTACCTTACCTGACAGAATCCGGTAGAGGCTTCGATCCGGAAGAAATGTTAAAACAAATGAGAGTACTTACAGACCCTGGTGCAGATGCATTTAATCTACATACCAAAAATTGTTCGAAAACTTGCACTTCCATTCTGAAAGCCGGTGCCAAACACGATCCCTTATTAGAGCATAAAATAGGTGAAGAGGCTTTAGGTTTTTTCGGTACGCCTCAACAGGTCATTGGGAATGTCCAAAGAGCCCAAGAAGTTATCAATAAAAACCAACAAAACACCTTGTTCACACGCATGGGAAACAGCGATATGCTTAATCGAGCGATGGGTGGATTTATTACTGACTACAGAAAAGAGAATCTTACAACGGGACAAAAAGCGAAGGCTATTGCGGGGATAGTAGGGATTGCGATTTTAAAAGCTCCAGAGGCTCTATTTCGTGTACTTATAAATCCATCTCAGTCAATAGCGGATATAGCTAGTGGGGTAGGAACTGTTTTTAAACATGCTAATTCACTTCCTTTGAAAATAGTAACTGGAATATTAAGTATAATTCCCATGGCTATTCTAGCGCCTTTCGCGATCATTGAGAAAGGTATTGGAGCAATTGTTGCCCCATTCCAAGCCTTATCAAATTGGATAAACAAAAAACCTCCCAGTCCTGAGCTTGATGGCCAAATTACATCACCGCTTGCTACCCGGAGTAAAGAGGACGGGACCAAAGATTCCTCATATCTAAGTGCAATGGCAATATTAGTTAATGCCGAAGTAGCAATAAATATACGTAAAAATACGGTTGAAACTTCAACAGAAAAAAAGACTGCTATGGATATCCTTACTCAATTTGAAAGCGATTTGGAAATAAATAAAGATAATGTTGTTACTTTAAGTAGGAAAGATTTTGACAAGATTAATAAGTATATACTCGAAACAGACGATCCATCTTTATCCGCCCGATTCCAAAAGTGTTGTAATGAGTCTCTACAAAGAGCAAGGTTATTATCAACACTTACACCAAATGCGAAAGTAGCAATAAATATACGTAAAAATACGGTTGAAACTTCAACAGAAAAAAAGACTGCTATGGATATCCTTACTCAATTTGAAAGCGATTTGGAAATAAATAAAGATAAGGTTGTTACTTTAAGCAGGAAAGCTTTTGACAAGATTAATAAGTATATACTCGAAAAAGACGATCCATCTTTATCCGCCCGATTCCAAACGTGTTGTAATGAGTCTCTAAAAAGAGCAAGGCTATTATCACCACTCACACCAAAAGAGGTAGATACAATCGTTAAAAAAGCACCCCCCTAAGTTGCAAGGGCCCCCAAAATGAGACAATTATAAAATATAGACCATAGTACTTGGAGTTAAAAAAATGGCTAAACGACATTCAGTGCAGAGTTTGCATCATTTTACGGACATAAGCCTTATGATCGCAATATGAATCGCGTTGATTATGCTATTGGTTTTAAATCAAAAACTTTACGTGGGTATGCAGTTGACTCCACTACCCACTACATATAGTGTTTAGCGACTTTGCTGGGACCGGATCAATTGCAAGCGCCTGCTCTATTAATCGAAGAAAAAGCTTCCCTCGTGAACTGGAT
>Ga0247843_1003714_pt1 | contig 24275 bp, 23 predicted proteins | sample LaCruzMarch2017__FD_192420 | JGI IMG/M metagenome (GOLD analysis project Ga0247843, IMG submission 192420) | Freshwater microbial communities from meromictic Lake La Cruz, Castile-La Mancha, Spain - LaCruzMarch2017_8m | ecosystem: Environmental > Aquatic > Freshwater > Lake | place: Spain...
CGAGCGCGGAAGAAGCTCGGGAAGGTCTATCGGCAGTTGGAGGCGGGCCGGGAGGAGAGCAGCCGGCAGGAGGTCGCCCGAAAGGTAGCCGCCTGAACCCGTCAGAACTCTTGCGACGCGGTACTAGTACCGCGTCGCAGGGGATGTGACGGGCTGAGCCGGGCACCCGCCCACGCCGCGTCAGGGCACGCGCGGCAGGTCGACCCAGAAGCGCGACCCGCGGCCGAGGGTGCTCTCCACCCCCACCGCGCCGCCCATCGCCTCGGCGAGGTGCTTCACGATCGCGAGCCCGAGCCCCGTCCCGCCCACCTGCCGCGAGCGCCCCGCGTCGACGCGGTAGAAGCGCTCGAAGAGCCGCGGGAGGTGCCGCGCCTCGATGCCGGGCCCGTCGTCCTCCACCGCCGCCCGCACCGTCGCCCCGCGGCGCTCGGCGCTCACCGTCACCGTCGACCCCTCGGGGGAGTACTTGATGGCGTTCTCCAGGAGGTTGGTGAGCACGTGCTCCAGCGCGCCGCGGTCGGCGAGCACCTCCGAGACCGCGTCGGGCACGGCCACGGTGACGGTGGTGCGACGGGCCTGCGCGGCGATGGCCAGCAGGTCGCGCGCGCGCTCGGCCTCGGCGCGCAGGTCGACCGGCTCCAGGTCGATGCGCAGCTCGCGGGCCTCGATGCGCGACAGCTCCAGGAGGTCCTCGACGAGGCGGTGCAGGCGCTCGGCGTGGCGGTCGATCATCGTGGCGAACTCGAAGGCCGTCTCCGCCCGCTGCGCGCCGCCGAGGAGCAGCGTCTCCGCCGCCCCGCGGATGGCCGCCACGGGGGTGCGCAGCTCGTGCGACACGTTGGCCACGAAGTCCCGGCGCACGGTCTCCAGCCGCCGCAGCTCGGTCACGTCCGAGAGCACCGCGACGGCCCCGGCCCCGGGCTGCTCGACCGGCGCCACGCGCGCCATCACCCGCCGCGGCCGCACGCCCTCGATGGAGAGCTCCCGCGTGGCGGGCTCGGCGGAGCGCGCCGCCGACGCGAAGAGCTCGTGCAGGTCGGCGTTGCGCACCACCTCGATGGGCTCCCTGCCCTCCACGTCCCCCCCCAGCAGGAACATCTCCCGCAGCGCCCGGTTGGCCAGCACCACCTGCCCCCGCGCGTCGGTGACCAGCACCCCCTCGGCCATCGACTCCAGGATGGCGCCCAGCAGGTCGCGCTGCCGCTCCAGCTTTCCCAGGGTGCTCGCGAGGTTGTCCGCGAGCTCGTCGAGCGCGCCCGCGAGCGGGCCCACGTCCTCGTCGGGGTCGATGCGCGTGCGCACCGAGAGGTCGTGCACCATCGCGCGCGCCGTGTCGGTGAGGCCCCGCAGCGGGCGTGCCGCGAGGGCCACCGCGAGCCACGACATGCCCGCGGCCACCAGCAGGCCAAGCGCGCCGCCCGCCGCGAGCAGGCGCCACACCTCCGCGCGGGTGCCGTCTTCCCGCGCCGTCGAGACCGCCACCCGCAGCACCCACGGCCCGCCGGGGCCCTCGACGATGGTCGCCGCGTAGGTGAGGTCGCGACGCACCGTCACGCTCTGCCGCTGAGCCACGCCGCGCCCGGTGCGCCAGGCGGCCAGCACCTCCGGACGCCCCCCGTGGTTGTGGAGCCGGTGGAGCGCCGCGGCGGGCACGGCGGAGTCGGCCACCACCCGCCCGTCCGGGGCCACGAGGGTCACGCGGTCGCCTACGCGCGCGGCGAGCACGCGCACCAGCGGGTCCGCGGCGGGCGTCTCCCAGGCGCCGACGGCGCGCACGGCGGCGGCGATGAGCGACGACTCGGTGAGCCGCTGCTCGTGGGCCCGCGCGCGCATGTTGCGGTCGAGGGCCGTGGAGATGAACCACCACGCCAGCAGCAGGCCCGCCGCGATGAGGGAGATCGAGACGAGCAGCAGCCGGACCCGGAGCCCGGAGGGGAAGCGCCGTCGGGTTCGAGCGCCGCGCGCCACGGGGTGGGGCGCTCAGCCGCCGGGGTCGCCGGGGTCGGAGGCGAAGCGGTAGCCCACGCCCCGCACGGTGTGGATGTACTCGCCCGCGGCGCCGAGCTTCTCGCGCAGCCGCTTGATGTGCGTGTCGACGGTGCGCGTCTCGACGTGCATCTGCAGCCCCCAGACGTCGGAGAGCAGGGCGTCGCGGCTCTGGACGCGGTTGCGGCGCTCGATGAGCGTCGACAGCAGCCGGAACTCCAGCGCCGTGAGCACCACCTCCGCGCCGTCGACGTAGACCCGGTGCGCCGTGCGGTCGACCTTGAGCCGGCCGAAGGTGGTGACGTCCTCCGCGGCCCCGTCGGGCTCGCCGCGGCGCAGCACGGCGCGGATGCGCAGGATGAGCTCGCGCACGCTGAAGGGCTTGGTGACGTAGTCGTCGGCGCCCAGCTCGAAGCCCACCACGCGGTCGATCTCCTCGCCGCGCGCGGTCACCATGATCACCGGGATGTGCCGGGTGGCAGGGCCCGTCTTGAGGGCGCGGCACACCTCGGTGCCCGAGCCGTCGGGGAGCATGAGGTCGAGCAGCACCACGTCGGGGTCGAAGGCGAGGGCGACCTTCACGGCCTCCGTCGCGCGACCCACCGACCGCGCCTCGAAGCCCGCCTGCTGGAGGTTGAACTCCAGCAGCCGAACGAGGTCAGGCTCGTCTTCCACGATCAGCACGCGCGGGGTCTGGCTCACGGTGGGTAGGACTATCCCACGCCCGTTACAGTCTCGAAACAGCCGCGCGAAGCCTTCGGAGGCGACAGTTCACGAGGACGTCACCGACCGACCGTTGCGCTGCCCGCGCAAGCTGTCACCGTCGAGGCTCCGTGGCGCTCCCCTCGTCCGAACCCCGCGTGCTGCCCTTCCCGGCGACCGACGCCGCCGCGCCCGCGAAGCTCGCGGCGCGGGGGCTCAGCTGCTTCTACGACGGCCGCCAGGTGCTCTTCGACGTCGACCTCGCGCTGCCGCCGCGCACCGTCACGGCCTTCATCGGCCCGTCGGGCTGCGGCAAGAGCACCCTACTGCGCGCCCTCAACCGCCTCGACGAGCGGCGCCCGGGCACCCGCACCACCGGCACCATCACCCTCGACGGCGAGGACATCCACCGCCCCGACACCGACCTCCAGCGCCTGCGCCGCCGGGTCGGGATGGTGTTCTCCCAAGCACGGCTCTTCCCGGGCTCGGTCTTCGACAACGTGGCCTACGGGCTGCGCACCGCCGGGGTCGACGACCGCGCCACCCTCGGCGACCGTGTCGAGACCGCCCTCCGCCGCGCCGCCCTCTGGGACGACGTGCGCGACCGCCTCGACGACGACGCCCGCGCGCTCGCCCCGGGCGCCGCGCAGCAGCTCTGCGTCGCCCGCGCCCTCGCGGTCGGCCCCGAGGTGCTCCTGCTCGACGACCCCACCGGGGCGCTCGACCCCATCGCCACCGCGCGCATCGAGGGCCTGCTCGCCGACCTGCGCGAGAGCCTCACCCTGGCCGTGGTCACCCACACGCCGCAGCAGGCCGCCCGCGTCTCGCAGCGCACCGCCCTCTTCCACGAGGGCCGGCTGATCGAGGTGGGAGACACCCGGGTGGTGTTCACCCGGCCCCGCGAGCGCCTGACCCAGGACTACCTCACCGGCCGCTACGGCTGAACGCCCCCCCGATGACCAACCCCGGCGGACACCTCTCCCGCGACTTCGAGGCCGAGCTCCGGGAGCTCCGCGGGCACCTCCTCGCCATGGGCGCCCGCTGCGAGCGGGCCGTCCACCTCGCGGTGACCGCCTTCCTCGAGCGCGACCTCGGGCGCGTCCCAGAGGTCGAGGCCCTCGACGCCCGCATCGACCGGGACGAGATGGAGATCGACGAGCTCGCCCTCCACATGCTGGCGCTCCGCCAGCCCGTGGCCGACGACCTCCGCTTCATCACCACCACCCTGAAGTTCGTGACCGACCTCGAGCGCATCGGCGACGAGGCCGTCAACCTCTGCGAGCGCGTCGCCGAGGTCGCCCTCGCCCCGGCGGTGCCGCCGCACCCCGAGCTCGCGGAGATGAGCGTTGCCGCCCAGTCGATGCTGCGCGAGGCCCTCGACGCCTTCGTCGAGCGCGACGCCGACCGCGCCGAGGCCGTGCTCCGCCGCGACCCCGAGGTCGACGCCCTCTACGGCCGGCTGCTCCGCGGGGTGTTCGGGTGGATGCGCCTGCACCCCGACGAGATCCCCGCGGGCCAGGCCGTCGCCTCCGCCGCCAAGTACGTCGAGCGCGTCGCCGACCACGCCACCAACCTCGCCGAGCACGTGGTGTTCATGGTGCGCGGCGTCGACGTCCGGCACCGGCACTCCGGGCGCCCGTGAACGCCCTCGACGCGGGGGACCGCTGGCTCGCCCGCGGGCTGCGCGCCACCGCCGCCCTGCTCCTCACGGGCGCCGCCCTCCTCGCCGCCGCCGTCCTCGCCCGCGGGGCGCTCGGGCTCGTCGAGACCGACCCCCGGGCCCTGCTGCCCGCCGTCCGCGCCACCCTCGCCTGCGCCGCCGTGGCCACCCTCCTCGGCGCCCTCCCCGGCGTCGCGGTCGCCGTGTACGCCGCCGAGCTCGGCCCCGCCGCCGGGCGCGCCCGCGCCGCCGGCGTCCTGGAGGTCTGCGCGGCCCTCCCCGGCGTGGTCATCGGGTACGCCGCGCTCCGCGGCCTCGGCGCGCTCGGCGTCGCCCGCGCGGGCACCCTCGTCACCGGCGCCGTGCTCGGGGTGATGATCCTCCCGACGGTGGCGCTGCTCTCCATCGCCGCGCTGCGCGGCGCGCCGGAGTCCCTCCGGGAGGCCAGCGAGGCCCTCGGCGCCTCGGCGTGGCAGACCACCTGGCGCATCGTGGTGCCCTCCCGCTGGCGGGGCCTCGTCGCCGCCGCGAGCAGCGGCTTCGCCCGCGCCGCCGGGGAGACCGTCGCCGTGCAGCTCCTCGCCGCCCGCGCCGGCGGGCCGCGCACCCTCACCGCCCGCATCCTCGACGAGCTCCCCCACGCCCCGCCCTCCTCCCCATGGAACCACTCCCTCTTCGCGATGTCCCTCGTGCTGCTGGTGCTCTCGACGGGGGTGGGGCTGCTCGCGCGCCCGCCCGGTCGCTCGAGGCCCTCGGCCGGGGGCTCCTCGCGGCCCTGACGGCGCTCGTCCTCGCCGCCCTCGTCGCCCTCGTCGCGGCGCTCCTCCTCGGCGGCGCGGCCGCCCTGCGCGCCCACCCCGCCGCCCTCCGCCCCGCCCTCGCCGCCCTCGCCCGCTCCCTCCGCCTCGCCGCGCTCGCCACCGCCCTCGCGCTCCCGCCCGGCCTCGCCCTCGGCCTCTGGCTCGCCCGCTTCGCCGGCACCTCGCGCCTCGCCCGCGCCGTCCGTGGGGCCCTCGACGCCGCGGCGGCTTTACCCGGCGTGGTATTCGGCCTCGCGGGCTGGGCCCTCCTCGCCGCCGCCGCCGCCGCCGGCCTCCGCGGCACCACCGCCGCGATGGCGATCGTCCTCGCGCTGCTCAACCTCCCGTGGCTCTCGTCCCGCGTCGAGCGCGCGCTGCGGGCCGTCCCCGTCGAGCTCGAGGAGGCCTCGCTCGCCCTCGGCGCCTCCCACGCCCAGACCATCCTGCGGGTGAGCCTGCCGCACGCCGCGCGCGGCGTCCTCGGCGCCCTCGTCCTCTGCCTCGGCCGCAGCCTCGCGGAGTGCGCGCCGCTGCTGTGCGTCGCCCCCGCCACCGCCGAGGCGCCGCTCACCATGGCCCTCTGGCGGGCGCCCACGGACTCCCCCGGGGCCGCGGTGAGCGCTGCGTTTCTCGCACTGCTGGCGGTCGCGACCACCGCCGTGGGCCGACGCCTCCGCTGAACTCTGACCGGGCATCGTGGTAAGGCGTGGGCGCGCGGAAGATTTCTGTGCCCCCCTTGTAGTGACGAACCGTCGACCGTTCAATAGGCTCAAGGTCGCGGGTGCGGAGGCTCACCATCGAGCCTCGCCCGACGCGCCGCCGGAGTGTCCCGTCCCATGAAGACCCATCAGCTCTCGATCCGCGCGGGCGCCATCACCCCCGAGGCCCTGGCGTCGCTCGCGGCCATCGCGCCGCAGCTCTTGTTGGTGTTCGCCGCGCCCGGTCGTCTCGATGCCGCCCTCGGCGAGGCGCTGAAGCGCGCGGTCCCCGGGGCGCTGTCGCTGGGCTGCTCGACCTGCGGCGAGATCTCCGACGCCGGGGTCGACCGCGACACCACGGTGCTCACGGCGGTGCACTTCGACGACCCGGCCCTGGTGGGCGCCAGCACCGAGATCGCCGGCATGGACGACTCCCGCGACGCGGGCCGGCGGCTCGCGGCGCAGCTGAAGGGCGACGGGCTGCGCGGCGTGCTGGTGTTCGGGCAGGGGGTCGCCATCAACGGCAGCGCGATGCTTGAGGGCATGACCGAGACCTTCGGGCCCGACGTGGTGATCTCCGGCGGGCTCGCGGGCGACGACGGCGCCTTCGTGAAGACCCAGGTGCTCTACGACGGGCGCGTGTCCGACCGCCTCATCGCCGCGGTGGGCTTCCGCTCGCCCCGCACCCTGCTCGCGCACGGCTCCTTCGGCGGCTGGCAGCCCTTCGGCCCGGCCCGCCGGGTCACCCGCTGCGAGGGCAACATCCTGTACGAGCTCGACGGCGCGCCCGCCCTGGAGACCTACAAGCGCTACCTCGGCGCCCACGCCGACGCCCTGCCCGCCTCCGGGCTGCTCTTCCCCTTCGCAATGCTCGACGCCCAGCACGACCAGACCGGGCTCATCCGCACCATCCTCGGCGTCAACGAGGCCGACGGCAGCCTCGTGCTCGCCGGTGACGTGCACGCCGACGGCTACCTCCGGCTCATGCACGCGAGCACCGACTCCCTCGTCGAGGGCGCCCAGGCGGCGGCTGAGGCGGCGCGGGCGGCGCTCGGCTCCTCGGGCGACGGGCTGACGGTGCTGGTGAGCTGCGTGGGCCGCAAGCTGGTGATGGGCGCGCGGGTCGACGAGGAGGTCGAGGCCGTCGGCGAGGTCTTCGGCCACGGCACCACCCTCACGGGCTTCTACTCCCACGGCGAGATCAGCCCGATGCTCCCGTCGAGCGAGTGCCGCCTGCACAACCAGACCATGACCGTCACCTTCGTGGGCGAGGCGTAGGCGCGCCGTGCACAAGCTGCTCGCGCGCCAGTTCAAGCGCTCGCTCGGCGTCACCGGGGCCGGGGCGCTCGAGGAGGCGCTCCGCTCGCTCTGCCCGGACGAGCAGAAGCGCGAGGCCCTGCGCGCGCTGGCGGCCTCCGTCGAGGAGGCCTACATCCAGCACGACCGGGACCTCGACCTGTCGCGCCGCAGCCTGGTGCTGAGCTCCGACGAGGCCACCGTCGCGAACGACAAACTCCGCCGCGACGCCGAGCGCACCGCCCGGGTGCTCGCCTCGCTGCGCCGCACCCTCGACGAGCTCGTCGCCGATCCCGGGGAGAGCGGCCCCGGGGCGGTGGAGCGCGGGGCGGGCGACGACGTGGTGGCGCTCACCGACGCGGTCGGCCGGATGGTGCGCGAGCGGGAGGTCGTCCGCGAGCGGCTGCGGGTGCGCGAGGAGCGCCTCCAGCTGGCGCTCGCCAGCACCAACGAGGGGCTCTGGGACTGGGCCCTGGCGACCGGCGAGGTGTTCGCCAGCCCGCGCTGCGCGGAGATGCTCGCGTGGCCCCCGGAGCGCCTCACCGCGGAGCTCGGGTCGTGGCTGGTGCTCATTCACCCCGAAGACCGCCCCGCGGGCCAGCAGGCGCTCTTCGAGCACCTCCGCGGGCGCAGCGACCGCTTCGAGCAGGAGGTGCGGATGCTCACCGGCGACGGTGCGTGGCGCTGGGTGCTGGTGCGGGGCAAGGTCTTCGCGCGCGACGAGCGCGGCCGCGCGCTGCGCATGGTGGGCACCTTCCACGACGTCACCGAGCGGCGGCGCGTGGCCGAGGAGATCGTGCGCGCCAAGGAGGCGGCGGAGGCCACCAGCCGGGCGAAGAGCGAGTTCCTGGCCAACATGAGCCACGAGATCCGCACGCCCATGAACGGCATCCTCGGGATGACCGAGCTCGCCCTCGACACCGACCTCACCAAGGAGCAGCGCGAGTACCTCACGATGGTGCGCTCGTCCGGCGACGCGCTCCTCGCGATCATCAACGACATCCTGGATTTCTCGAAGATCGAGGCCGAGAAGCTGGTGCTCGACTGCATCGAGTTCTCGCTGCGCGACTGCGTCACCGACGCGTGCCGCACGGTCGCGCTCCGGGCCCACCAGAAGGGCCTCGAGCTCACCTGCAACATCGCCCCCTTCGTGCCCGACCGCCTGGAGGGCGACCCCGGCCGGCTGCGCCAGGTGCTGCTCAACCTCCTTGGCAACGCGATCAAGTTCACCGGCCGCGGCGAGGTGACCGTCGAGGTCACCCTCGCCGCGCGCGAGGGCGACGCCGCGCAGCTCTCCCTCGCGGTGCGCGACACCGGGCCGGGCATCCCCGCCGACAAGCTCACGAGCATCTTCGAGGCCTTCGCGCAGGCCGACACGTCCATCACCCGGCAGTTCGGCGGCACCGGCCTGGGGCTCACCATCGCCTCGCGGCTCGCCGGGCTGATGGGCGGCGGCATCACCGTCGAGAGCACCCCCGGCGTCGGCAGCGTGTTCAGCATGGCCGCGCGCTTCGGCGTGGTGGCCGGGGCGCGCAGCACCGAGCAGCCGCGGCCGCTCCAGGGCATCCGGGCGCTCGCGGTGGACGACAACGCCACCAACCGGCAGATCTACGGGCAGCTGCTGGAGGCCTGGGGCGCCTCGGTGTCGCTCGCGGCGTCCGGGCCCGAGGCCCTGGCGCACGTCGACCGCGCAGAGGCCGAGGGGCGGCCCTACACCCTGCTCCTGCTCGACGACCGGATGCCCGGGATGGACGGGCCCGCGGTGGCCGAGGCGCTCCGGTCGCGGCCGACGAGGCCCGCGATCATCCTGGCGACCTCCTCGGCGAAGGCGCTCGACGCGGCGCGGATGCACGCGCTCAACATCCGCCACTGGGTGACCAAGCCGGTGTCGACGCCGGTGCTGCTGGAGGCCCTGATGGGATGCCTCGGGAGCGCCGCGTCGGCGTCGGCGATGCCGACGAGCCCGGAGCCCCACCACGGCGGCGGCCTGGAGCGCCTCCGGGGGTCGCGCTCGCTGCAGGTGCTGCTCACCGAGGACAACCCCGTGAACCAGGCCGTGGCGTCGCGGCTGCTGGAGAAGCTCGGGCACCGGGTGACCGTGGCCAACAACGGCAAGGAGTGCTTCGAGGCCTGGGCGCGTTGGGACTTCGACGTGATCCTGATGGACGTGCAGATGCCCGTGATGGACGGCATCGACGCGACGAAGGCCATCCGGCGCGCGGAGGAGCTCCGCGGGACGCGCGTGCCCATCATCGCGCTCACGGCGCACGCGATGACCAGCGACCGCGACCGGTGCCTCGCCGCGGGGATGGACCGCTACCTGTCCAAGCCCATCCGCTTCGACGCGCTGGCCGAGGCGCTGCGGGCGTCGACGACGGCCGCGCCGCCGCGGAGCGAGGCGCCGCGGGAGCTCGACGAGGCTGGCTTCATCGCGTCGCTGGGCGGCGACGTCGACCTGGCGGTGCAGCTCTCGGAGCTGTTCTTCGACGAGAGCGAGGAGCTGCTGCAGGGCGTGCGCAAGCCGTGGGAACGCAGCGACTGCGAGGCGACGCACCTCGCGCTCCACAGCCTGAAGGGCGCCCTGTCGAACTTCGACCTGGGCCCGGCCTTCGAGGCGGCGAAGCGCCTGGAGGCGACGGCGCGGGACGGGGAGATGGGACAGCTCACGGGGCGGGAGATCGACAACCTGGAGGCGGAGACCCGGCGGGTGGTGGACGCGCTCCGCGGCTTCGTGAAGCGGCGGAGCGGCGGCGGTGCGACGGAGGTGGGCGCGTGAAGGTCATCGTCGTGGAGGACCAGCGGGTGGTGCGGGCGAAGCTCGCGTCGATGATCGAACGGATGGGCCACGAGGTGCTCCAGGCGGAGGACGGCGAGCAGGGCGTCGCGCTCTGGCGCAAGGAGAAGCCCGGCCTGGTGCTGATGGACGCGATCATGCCCGTGCTCGACGGGTACGCCGCGGCGCGGTGCATCCGGGCGCTGGAGCCCGGCGGCTGGACGCCGATCATCTTCCTCTCCGCCGCGGAGGCCGACCAGGACCTGGAGAAGGGCATCGACGCGGGCGGCGACGACTACCTCGTGAAGCCAGTGAGCTTCGTGGTGCTGCACGCGAAGATCCGCGCGATGCAGCGCATCGACGACATGCGCCGGCGGATCACCGAGATGACCGAGCGGCTGGCCGAGGCCAACCAGGAGCTCGCCCGGCTCAGCAACCAGGACGGGCTCACGGCGCTCGCCAACCGCCGGTGCTTCGACGACGCGCTCCGGCGCGAGGCCCGCGACGCGCGCTTCACCGACGCGCCGCTGTCGCTGCTGTTGGTCGACGTCGACCACTTCAAGTCCTTCAACGACACCCGCGGGCACCAGGCCGGGGACGAGTGCCTGCGCGAGGTCGCGCGGCTGCTTGCGGGGCTGCGCGCCGGGCCGGGAGAAGTGGCGGCGCGCTACGGCGGCGAGGAGTTCGCGCTCATCCTGCCGGCGCACGACGCGGCGCAGGCGCAGGCGCGGGGCGAGCAGCTGCGCGAGGCCATCGAGTCGCTGCGGCTGCCGCACGGGGCCAGCGCGACGGCCCCGTGGGTGACCGTGAGCGTCGGGTCGGCCACCCTGCAGCCGGCCGAGGACGACGGCGAGAGCCTCGTCGCGGCGGCGGACTGGGCGCTCTACCAGGCGAAGCGATCGGGTCGCAACCAGGTGGTCGCGTCGCGCCCGGAGTGACCTTTTGGAAGTCGTTCTGGGGGTCCGGGCGTTGCGTCGGCGGGCGATCGCAGCGAGCCTCCCCAGTCGATCGGAGCCGGTGCCATCATGGACCTCGATTTCCTGCTCCCTTGGTCCGCTCCCCTGGAGCCGGGACATCTCGTGCGTCGGTACCACCGCTTCCTCGCGGACGTGGTGCTCGACGACGGACGGGCGGTGACCGCCCACTGCGTCAACAGCGGAACGATGGAGGGCCTCGTGCGCCCCGGCGCCCGGGTGTGGGTGTGCGCCGCGCCGGGCCCTGGTCGCAAGCTCGCGTACACGTGGTGTGCGATGGAGCTCGACGGCGTGCGCGTGGGCGTCGACACCATCCTCCCCAACCGGCTCGTGCGGGCGATGCTGGAGGCGCGCGCGATCCCGCGGATGGGCCCCTACGAGACCGTGCGCCCGGAGTACCCCCACGTCGCGGGGAGCCGGGTGGACTTCCGGCTCACGGCGCCCGGGACGGTGCACGACGTCGAGGTGAAGAACTGCCACCTCGTGTACCCCGACCGCCGCGGGTACTTCCCCGACTCGGTGAGCGTGCGCGCGACGAAGCACCTGCTCGCGCTCATCAAGGAGCGGCGCCGCGGCATCGAGGCGACGGTGCTCTTCGTGGTGCAGCGCGCGGACGTCCAGTCGGTGCGCCCGAGCGACCTGCACGACCCGGACTTCGGGGCGGCGGCGCGCAAGGCGGCGGCGGCGGGGGTGCGGTTCCGGGCGCTGCGGGCGACGCCGACGACGGAGGGCGTGCGGGTGCTCGGCACCATCCCGGTCGACCTCGCGGCGTACAACCTCGGGCGGCCCGCGGCGTGGCGGGAGTCCCTGCGACCGCACTCCGGCTGGGAGCGCCCGGCCAAGGCCGTCTGAGCCGCCGGTCACAGCCCGGAACGACACAATATACTGGCGCCGGGGCCCCGAGGTTCACTACACCGCTCGCCCCCACATGGCACGCACCCCCGCTGAGACCCGACACACCCCTGAACTCTGCGCCGCCGCCTACGAGGCGCTGCTCCCGCGCTTCGAGGCCGTCGACGCGGCGGCCCTGCTGCCCGCGCCGCCCGACCTGCGCGCCGTGGTGCGCGTCGCCCTCGACGCCGCCGACCTCGCCGACGACGACGAGCTCCGGACGCGCTTCGCCCGGCTGCCCGCGGAGGAGTTCGCGCCGGCGGTGCCGGAGACCGTGCGCGAGGTCGGCCGCGCGATGCGCCACATGCTCCTGCGCCGCGACGCCGCCGAGGACCAGGGCTCCGGCGTGCTGCTCGACGAGGCCTTCGCGACGCTGGCGCACGACACCCGCGCCCGCATGTTGAAGGTCGCGCTGCACTACTTCGAGGACGACCCCGCGCACGCCGGCGAGCTGAAGCGCATCGGCCGCAAGAAGGGCCACGGCCAGCTGCGCGACGACCTCGAACGCCTGGCCGGCTTCTACGAGGCGCAGCGCGACGTGATCGAGCGCGACCCGAAGTACTACCGCGAGGCCGACGTCGCCGAGGCGCGGCGCATCGCCGCGGAGCTCACCACGCTCCTCAAGGCGGCGCAGTCCGACGAGCTCAGCCAGTGGGACGTACGCCTCGCCCAGGCGCACACCGTGCTCGCCCCGGCGCACGAGGATCTCCGGGCGGCGGGGCAGTTCCTGCTGCGCAGCGGCGGGGCCGAGCGCTTCCCGGCGCTGCCCGGCGTCCGCCGTCGCGTCCGCAAGGAGTGACCCCGCGGTCCGCCACCGCGCACGGTGGCAGATCGCCACCCCGCCCTCCGCCTCGCGCCCTCCTCCCCTCGCCACGCCCCTCCGGTCCCCCACGCGGAGGCCCCTCGGTGGCACGGGCGCTGCTACCCCCCTTCGCCTGGCGCGCGCGGCAATGGCGCGATGCCCCACGGACCGCAACGGAGGTGTCGAGATGGCGAACACGGCCAACGAATCGCTCTGGCTCCCGACCGCGCCGAGGGCCCACCAGAGCCCCCTCGCCCACCCCGTCGAGGTCGACGTGGTGGTGGTGGGCGGCGGCCTCGCGGGCATGACCGCGGCGCTGCTCCTGAAGCGGCGCGGCGTCACGGTGGCCGCCGTCGAGATGCAGCGCGTGGGCCTCGGCGAGACGGGCCACACCACGGCGCACCTCACCGAGCTGGTCGACACCCGCTACGAGGACATCGAGCGGGACTTCGGGCGCGACGCGGCCCGGCTGGTGGCGGCGTCGAGCCGCGCGGCCATCGACCACATCGAGGCCTGGTCGGCGGAGTTTCCGTGCGACTTCGAGCGGGTGCCCGGGTACCTCTACGCGGAGGGAGAGGGCGACGTCCGCGCGCTGCAGCGCGAGGTGGAGGCCGCGCGCCTCGCGGGCGTGGCGGCGGAGTTCACCCGCGAGGTGCCGCTGCCCTTCGCGGTGGCGGGGGCGCTGCGGGTGGGGCGCCAGGCGCAGTTCCACCCGATGCGGTACTTGCGCGGGCTGGCGCGGGAGCTGCCCGGCCACGGCTGCCACCTCTTCGAGGAGAGCCGGGTGGTGGAGGTGAGCGACGGCGAGCCCTGCCGGGTGACCCTGGCCTCCGGGGTCGAGCTGCGCGCCCGCTCGGTGCTGGTGACGGCGCACGTCCCGGTGTTCAACCTCCTGGCGCTGCACACCAAGATCGCTGCGTACCGCACCTACGCCGTCGCGACGCGCAGCGCGCGGCTGCCGCCCCTCGGGCTCTACTGGGACACCGCGGACCCGTACCACTACACCCGGCGCTACGAGGACGAGCGCGGCCCGCTGCTCATCGTCGGCGGCGAGGACCACAAGACGGGCCAGTGCGACGACACCGAGGAGGCCTTCGCGCGGCTGAAGGCGTACGCGCGCGACCGCTTCGGCGCGGAGGACTTCCGGTGCCGGTGGTCGGGCCAGGTCATCGAGCCCGCCGACGGGCTGCCTTACATCGGGCGCAACTCCGCGTCGGACAACGTGTTCGTCGCGACGGGCTTCTCGGGCAACGGGATGACCTTCGGCACGGTCGCGGGCCTGATGCTCGCCGACGCGGCGCAGGGCATCGTCCACCCGTGGGCCGAGCTCTACGAGGCCACCCGCATGAAGCTGCTGGGCGCCGTGAAGGACATGCTGGTCGAGAACGTGGACTACCCCGTGCACCTCATCGGCGACCGACTCGCGGTGCCCGCCCGCACGGCGGAAGACCTCTCCCCGGGCGAGGGCGACGTGGTGGTGGTGGGCGGGCGCCGGCTGGCGGTCTACTGCGACGAGCGCGGCACGCTCCACGGGCTGAGCCCGACGTGCACGCACATGGGCTGCCACGTGAGCTGGAACACCGCCGAGCGGAGCTGGGACTGCCCCTGCCACGGCGGGCGCTTCGACGCGCTGGGGGCGGTGCTCAACGGCCCGCCGTTGCAGCCCCTCGCCTCGGTGCCGCTCGACGAGCCCGAGCCCGCGCTGGCCGACTCCGACGAGACCGTCGAGCCTGCCGGCGCGCTCACCTCACCCGCCCAGTACCGCGTCGAAAGAGTTCTGACGGGTTGAGCGGAGCGCCCGCTCACGACCCCGATCCCCGGCCTCGCCCTCCGAGGGGAGCACCCGACAAAACTCCTGCGGCGAGGTGCACGCACCCGTCTGCTGCGGATGCGACGGGCCCCGTTGGGGGCCGGGCCCGCGGGCCCGTCACTGCTCGGCGGCGCGCCACGCCCGCACGCGCTCGGCGAGCCACGGGCCGTCGTCGAGGGGCAGGTCGTGGCCCGCCCGGGGGTGCTGCACCAGCGGCGCGCCGAAGTGCTTCGCGAGGCGCTCGCCGCACACCGGGTGCGCCAGCGGGTCGCGCGCCGCGGTCACCACCAGGGCGGGCACCGCGAGGCGCGCCGGCGCACGGAAGCGCGTCGCGGCGGCGAGCTGGCGCACCAGCGTGGCCACGGGCGTGGGGCGCTCCTGCCCGTAGCGCGACCACTCGCGCGCCACGAGGTCGAGGTCGGGCGCGAGGCGCGTGGTGAAACCCAGCACGATGCGCTCGCGCTCGATCGGGTCGCGGGTGCGCGCGGCCGCCACGATCTGCGGGATGATCGCGAGGTCCATGCGGTCCCACGGGCGGGAGAGGTCGCCCGCGGAGGTGTTGACCAGCACCACGCGGCGGAAGTCCCCGGGGTGGTCGGCGGCCCACTGCATCGTGACCATGCCCCCGAGCGAGACGCCGAGGAGGCTCCACTCGCCGGGGTGCTCGTCGCGCAGCCGCAGCCAGCGGGCGCGGGTGTCCTCCATGATCCCGCGGACGCTCGCGGGCGACGGGCGCGCGAACTCGGTGCCCGCGCCCGGAAAGTCGATGCCGTGGGCGGTGGCGCCGAGCGCGCCCGCGAAGACCTCGGCGAAGCGGCCGTTGTGACGTTGCTCGCGCGCGAGTCCGCGGAGGAGGAGCCAGCGTTCCATGGAGGGGATTGTCAGGGGTGTTCGGGGGTGAGCGGTGTCTACGGGACTTGAGTCAAGCTAGCGGCGGGTGGGCGGCGGCGCGGGGACCGGAGGCGGCGCGGGGTTCACCATCGGCATGCCGCCCGGCGGCGGAACGGGCGCGGCGCGCATCGGGCCGCCCGCGCTGTGCGGCGACGACTGCTGCGGCACCGGCGGGGTCGGCTGCACCGGCGCGACGGCGCCGCTGGGCTGCATGTCGGGCTGCGGGTGGACCACCGGCGGGGCGCCGCCGGTCGAGACGCCGCCGAGGGAGGGAGGACCGACGAGGCCGAGGCCGATGCCGATCTCCTGGAGGGCGTCGCCGAGGCGGCTGCCCTGGAGGTCGCGGGCGGCGTTTTCGCCGTGGCTGGAGAGCCGCTCCTGGCGGGCGGTGGCGTCGGACGAGTCGCAGCCGTCGATGACGACCCCGCTCGCGAGCAGGGCCGCGAGGCTGGGAAGCGCGGAGGAGCGGACGGCGGTGCGAGGACGACGAGCGTTCATGGAGTGACCCCTTCGACGCGGGACGACGGGCGATCTTGGCGCGACAGCGGGGTCGATGGCAATTGCAGGGGTCGCCGGGCGCTCAGCCGAAGCGCGCGCCGAGCGACTCCGCGCGGGCGAGGATGCCGGCCTCGTCGGAGGGATTCCAGCCGAGGCCGATGACCCGGTCGCTGGCCCAGGCGTCCCAGATTTCCTCGGGGACCTCGACGGTGCCGCGGGGGCCGCCGACGTGGAGGGCGCGCGACCCGGCGAAGGCGATGACGTCGCCGAGGAGGTCGGCGTCCTCGTCGAGGGCCTCGCGGGTGATCGACACGTAGGGGGTCACCGCGCCGGTGGCGGGGTCGATGGAGCGCACGCGAGGGAACTCGAAGGCCTGCGCCGCGGTGAGGTCGCGTACGCGGGGCTCGGGGGAGCCGTCGCGCCAGCGCCATCCGTCGGCCTGGCGGACGAGCAGTCCGCCTATCGCGCTTAGAGGAGGTGCCATGGGACGGTGGTGTACCTCAAGTGCGAGGGGCCGCGGAACCCCTGTCAGAACCCCTCGGGGTCACCCGGGCCGGGGCGCACCGCCGGCGCGCCGCCGCGCACCGGCACCCGGTGGGGCTCCGGCCGGGGCGGGGAGTGCACCCGCGGCGGCGGCGGCGTGGGGCGCACCTCGCGCACAGCCCCGTCGACGTCGACCGGCGAGGGCGGCATCGGCGGCGGCGTCGGGTCGACCGGGGCCTGCATCCCCGCCGACACGACGGGCGTCTCGGTCTGCACCACGGGCGCCTCGCCCGGGGCCTGGATGCGCGTCTCCCCGGGCGCGGCGAGCAGCCCGAGCCCGATGCCCACCTGCGTGGCGGCGCGGGCGTGCTGCGAGCGGTCGAGTTCGCGGCCGGCCCGCTCGCCGTGCTCGGTGAGCCGTTGCATCCGACCCGCCGTCTCGGCGGGGGTGTCACAGCCGTCGAGGGCGACCCCGCTCGCGAGCAGGGCGGCGAGGCTGGGGAGCGCGGTGCTCTGCGGGGCAGTGCGTGGTCGGCGGACGCTCATCGGTTTCCAGACCCTTCTCGACACGGCAGCGGGGCCTTGATCTTGGCGCCAATCGGGGCGCCCTGGCAATGAGCGCCTACGTTCGAATCGCGCGACGGCGTCCGCCAAGATCGGCGATCCGGGCCAGCGAGGGTGTCACTGCCTCAACCCGCCATCGGGTCGCGGTAGATCTCGTCGACGGCGATCTCCGCCTCGACGCCGGGGCGCCGCAGCGCGTCGCCCTCCGGGGCATCGCGATCGTGGAGCTACCCTGCAGCGGCTACGACGGCGTCGACACCTCGGTGAACTTCCGCCACGCGAGCGCCGAGGTGCGGGACAGCTTCCCGCTGGGGTCGCGGACGTGCACCGGCGGGTCGACCGCGAGCGTCGCGACGGTCACCGACGAGTCGTGGCAGCCGGTGCAGGCGATCCTCTTTCGCATCCGCGCCGCGCGCTGAGCGAGGCGGCGCATCGCGCGCACGCGCTTCCCCGCGGGCGCCACGGGGCGCGGCGAGCGACGATGGGCGCCCTCGGCGAGCGCGGAGCCGCGGTAGAGTCCCGCGCGATGTCGGATCATCGCCCCACGACCGCCCCGGCCGGCGCGATGCGGCCCGTGGGCGGGCCCGCCGAGCTCGTCGAAGACGGCACCGTCGCGGCGTCGGGGCACCTCGTGGTCGATGGCGAAGCGATCACGTTCCAGCCACGGGGCGGCGCGCAGAACCCTGGCCGGCGCGCGGTCGTGGTGCCGCTCGCGGGCGTGACCGGGGTGTCACGACGCGACGGCATCCAGCGGGTGGTGATCGAGTCGGGGAGCGGTGCGCTCGCCTTCCGCGGCGTCGGCGCACAGCGCGCCTGGCTCGCACTGAAGGCGATGCGCGACGGGGCGGATGGCGCGACGAGCCCGCGGCCCCTGGTCTTCGACGAGGAGGACGTCCAGGGGGACGCCACGAGCCCGCGGGCGAAGGGGCTCTACGCCATCGGGGGCAGCGGGTTCGGCTACGTCGCCTGGCCGACGGGAGGGCGCCAGTCCGGCTACTGGGATCGGCTCGACAGCCTCCGCGGCGTCGACTTCCGGGCGAGCGGTGTCGTGGTGCGGGCGGCGGGCGATCGCGCCGTCACCGGCGCCTGCGCGCGGGCGTTCGTCGAGGCGCTCGTGGACCGCTGGCTCGACGCGATGCCGACGTTCGCCGACGAGCCCGGGTGGCGCGTCCGGGCGGCGCGGGTCACCGGGGAGGCGATCGAGCCGGGCACCCTGTCCCTCGAGCCTACGGGGCTGACGTTCGAGCCGGTGGAGGGCGCGGCGGAGGTGGTGGTCCCGCGCGGGGCGCTGGCCCTGGCCCAGCCAGACGGCGCCGACCCGCGGGCGTTCGAGCTCCACGCCGACGACGGCGCGCGGCGGTTTCGCGTCATCGGCGCGCGGTCGACCGCGGAGACGCTGGCCGAGGTCTTCGCCTCGGACGCCTGGCACACCGGGACCCATGGGCCGCCGCGGGTCACCCTCTCCGACCCCCAGGTCGCCTGGCTCTACGGACCCTGCACGAGCGCGGCCCTGTACGCCCGACGCGACGTGATCGCCCGCGCGGGGCGCCTGCTGCTGCGACCCACCGCGTCGCAGGTCGAGCTCTTGATGTCGGCGCGGCGCACTGCGCCTCCGTCGGTGCCGTTCCCATGCGAGCTGCGGGTCAGCGGCTCGCGCGGGCGCTTCGCGGTGGACGGCGTGGTGTCGCGCTTCCAGGCCCTCCAGGAGGACGAGCAGGGCAACGCGTGGTTCAACGTCGTGGTGCGCTTCCGGGGCGAGGTCCGGGCGATCAACGAGCGGGAGCACTTCCGCCTCGCGCTCGACGCGCCCCTGCGCCGGGTCGAGCTGACCGGCGGCAACCGCCGCCTCGTCCTGGTGGACTACGTTCGCTTCGTCGACCTGGCGAAGCGCGGATGTCGCATCGCGGTGCCCGCGTGCCCGGACGTCGGATCGGTGTGCGTCATCGACACGGACCTCAAGAAGAAGCCCACCTCGCTGTCCGCGAGGGTCGTTCACGTCACGGCGACGAAGGAGGGGCTCTGGCTCGTCGGGGTCCGGTACGAGGCCGAGTCGGCGGAGCGCGGCGGGAGCCTGTTCATGGAGCGCCGCTCCGAGCAGCTGCGGGGTCGCCACGGGTGATCGGGAGAGCGAGCGGCGCGTTGACAGCGAGCGGCTGGCGATGCGAGCGTTCGGCGGGTACCCGGGCCCAGGCGTGGACGAAGACGACACAGGGGACGAGCAGGAGACGCTCCCCCCAGATTTCAAGTTCGCCAGCTACCGCATCGGGCGCACCCTCGGCGTGGGCGCGTTCGGCGCCGTCTACGAGGCCTTCCGCGAGCCGCTCAACAAGCGCGTCGCGCTGAAGGTGCTCCACCCCCAGCTGGCGTCGAACCAGGACGCCGTAGCCAGGTTCATCCGCGAGGCTGAGCTCGTCGCCCAGATCGAGCACCCCAACATCGTCGCGGTGCTCGACGTCGGCATCGAGCGCGGCGTCCCGTTCCTGGCGATGGAGTTCCTCGACGGCGAGACCCTGACGGCCCGGCTCACCCGCGGCGGCATGAGCGTCCCGGCGGCGCTGGACATCGTGCTCCCGGTGGTCGCCGCCGTGGCGGTGGTGCACGAGCGCGGCGTGGTGCACCGGGACCTCAAGCCCGACAACATCTACCTCTCGCGGAAGGTCACCGGCGCGGTCGTCCCGGTGCTCCTCGATTTCGGCATCGCCAAGGTGCAGGAGACGCGCTTCTCGATGACGCGCACCAACTCGCTCATGGGGACGCCCTTCTACATGTCGCCCGAGCAGGCGCGGCAGGCGCGCAACGTGGACGCCCGCAGCGACCAGTGGACGCTCGCGGTGATCCTCTACGAGTGCGTCGCCGGCAGGCGCGCCTTCGCCGGCGGCGGCCTCCTCGAGATCCTCATGGCGATCGCGACGCAGCCGATCGAGCCGCTGAGCTCCGTCGTGGAGGGGCTCCCGCCGGGCTTCGAGGCCGCGCTGGGGCGCGCCCTGGAGCGGGACCCGGCCGGTCGGTATCCCACCACCCGCGAGCTCGGCGTGGCCCTGCTGCCGTTCGCGACCCCGGTGACCAGGGCCCTGTGGGCCGAGGCGCTCGGGCGGGTGAGCGCGATCCCGGCGGCCCCGCTGATGCTCTCCAAGCCCTCGCAGACGCCCTCCGTGAACCGCGCGATGGCGGCGCTGCTCAGCATGCAGGGCGCCGCGGTCGCGACGGCTCCGCCGCCACCCCCGCAGGCGCCCGACGAGCCCCCGCCCGAGGCCCGGACCGAGCACGCTGCGCCGAAGGCCCGACCCGAGCGCCCACGCTTCGTGTCCATCGCCGTCGCGGTTCCGGTGCTGGTCGTCGCGATGGTCGCGGGCGGCCTGGTGGTGCGAAGCGTGATGGGAGACAACGCGCCCGCGCCGCCGGAGACGTATGCCCTCGTGGTCCGCGTCGATCCGCCGGTCGCGCAGATCGAGCTCGACGGGACCCCCGTCGGAACCGGCGTGCTGCTGCGAGCGCTGCCGGACGACCACGCCCTCCACACCCTGCGCGTGAGCGCGCCGGGCTACGAGCCGCGGACGTCGACCTTCCGCGACGCGGTGCCTGAGCAGAACATCGTCCTGCTGGCCGTCCGGAGCGTCGCGCGGCCGGTCGACGCCGCCGTCGAGGCCGGCGACGCCGCGACGCCGCCCGACCCGACGGCGCCGCCCGACTCGTCGGCGGGACACGGCGAGCGCCGCCGCGGGCGCCGTCATCACGGAGAGCGCGGCGACTGATCCGTTCCGGTCAGCGGAACAGCAGCCCGAGGCGGAGCCGGCACGGCGCGCAGAGCCTCCCCCCCCCCCCGATAGGCGTTAGAGCGGTTCCCGGCCGGGTTTGGGCCTTCGGTCCATTGCGGGCGGGGCAAGCCCCGCCCCTACGGGGAAGCCGGAAATGTGAGCGTTCTCTTCCTTCTGCGTAGGGGCGGGGCCTGCCCCGTGCGCATCGGCATCGAGTGGCTGGCGCTGATGCCCCTACGCCCCACCCCTTTCAAGGTGCCAATGAGCCCGGCGACGGGCGCGGGGACGCCTACTCCGAGCTCCAGCAGCCCGACGCCTCGCTTGACAAGGCCGCGCACCGCAGGAACCTTCGGCCCGTCGTCGCGAGCGTCGCGACACACCTTCGGCGAGGTATCCCACGATGTTCGACCAGCTCCTCAACCTCTTCGGTCAGTCTCCGCAGGGCCAGCAGGCGTACTCCGCGCTCCAGGCCCAGGGGTACTCGCCCACGCAGTCGGCTGGCATCCTGACGACGGCCTTCCCCGCGGCCGTGACGGCGATGCAGAACGCCATGCAGTCGAACAACGGTCAGCTCGGGCTCCTCGACATCAAGAACAGCAACTACGCCATGAACTTCCTCACCGGCGCCGTCAGCGGCCTGGTGCGGGGTCAGGGCATCAAGGGCGCTGCGGTCGACGGACTCCAGAGCGTGGTCGGCGGCCACGTCGCGCAGGTCATCGCCACCCGCTGCGGCCTGCCCGAGCGCGTCGCCGGGGTGCTGGGCGCCATCGTCACGCCCCTCATGATCGACTTCCTCTGGGACAAGCTCCAGGCGATGAACCTCGGGCAGAGCGCCGGCGCCGGCGGCATCGCGGGCGCCCTCGGGAGCGCCGCCTCCGCCCTCGGCCTCGGCGGCGCCCAAGCCCAGGCCCCCGCGATCGCGCCCGCCCCCGCCGGCTTCGGCGCGCAGTTCACGCCCTTCGGCAGCCGCTGACACCCGTCCCCTTCGTCCCATAGGCGTTAACCGATTGATGCCGATGCGGGCGGGGCAAGCCCCGCCCCTACGCAGCGAGAACTCTCCGCGTAGGGGGCGGGGCTTGCCCCGCCCGCCCTTCAATCGACGCTTAACGCCTATGCCCCTTCGTCACCGCCCTCATCGGCCCGGCCGCGCAGTGGCCGCACGTGAAGGCCTCGCTCCTCCAGATCGCCCACACGTACACGGCCGACCCCGCGTGGCAGCAGCAGGTGGGCGCCATGCAGCAGGCGCAGCACCAGGCCGCGGTGGACAGCATCGCCGCCGGCACCCGGGTGCTCCAGATGCAGGCGCAGAGCGGGATGGAGGCGATCCGCGCCCACGCCCAGCACGCGCAGATGAGCGCGATGGCCTCGGCGGAGAGCGACGCGATGCGAGCCGACGGTTGCCGCGAGCAGCAGGCCTCGGACGACGAGCGGCAACGCCGCGCGGTCAACGCCGTGCGCGAGACGGTCGACCTCTACGACCCGGCGTCGGGGCAGGTCTACCGCGGCGCCCCCGCGGGCTACGCCACCCTCTGGACCGACGGCGCCGACCGCGTGGTGGCCAGCGAGGGGCACGAGAACCCCGACCCGACGCGCTTCACGCCGCGGGAGAGCCTCGACGAGCTCCGCGAGCGCCCGCCGCGTCGCTGAGCCCGGTCCCTGGGGCGCGGATGAGCGCGTCGGCGTCCCCCGCGGCGAGGAGCTTCTCCACCACCGCCGTGAAGGCCGGGGCGCTGAGGGTCGCACGCATCATCCGCAGCACGTAGGGAGCGCCTGGCCCTCCACCCGTCAAGACCAGGAGCCACGCGAGCCACATGAGCCACGGGGGTTTCATTACGCCCACGCGAGAGCGCAGCGAGGCCCTCGTCGGCCTCGGCGGGTGTAAGTGTGCGGCGGCCACGGAAGGGACGGGACGCGACCATGAAGTACAAGAAGCTGGGCAGCGCGGGCGTGCAGGTCTCCGAGCTGTGCCTCGGGGCGATGACCTTCGGCGAGGCCGATGAGAAGTCGTTCATGCACAAGGACCGCCTCGCGGGCTTCGACAAGGAGCGCAACTGGCGCATCCTCGACGCCGTGCGCGCCGTCGCCGCGGAGCTCGCGTCGACCCCCGCCGCGGTCTCCCTCGCCTGGCTCCTCGCGCAGCCGCAGGTGACCTCCGCGATCTTCGGCGCCCGCTCGGTCGCGCAGCTCGAAGAGAACGTGACCGCCGCCGCGCTCACCCTCTCCGCCGAGCAGCTCAAGCGCCTCGACGAGGCCTCCGCCTTCGAGCTCGGCTCCCCCTACGCCTTCATGAAGACCGTCCAGGGCAGCTGGTAGCCGCCCGTCGTCCCCCTCACCCGCCCTCGCCCGCCCTCCACGCCACCAGCGCCGCCGCGATCGACACCGCGATCTCCGCGGGCGAGCGCGCCCCGATCATCACCCCGAGCGGGATGCGCACCCGCGCGCGGTCGGCCTCGCTGAAGCCCCGCGCCTCCAGCCGCGCCGCGGTGCGCGCCGCCTTCGCCCGGCTGCCCACGGCCCCGACGTACGCGTAGCCCGCGCGCAGCGCCCACTCCACGGCGTCCTGGTCGCGCTGGTGGTCGTGCGTCATCGCCAGCACCGCGCCCCGCGTCGGGACCACCGCCGCCAGCTCCCCGGGCTCGCCCCACAGCACCCGCGCCCGCGCGAAGCGATCGCCCGCCGCGTAGGCCTCGCGCGCGTCGACCACCGTCACCGCGAACCCGAGGCCCACCAGCACCGGCACCAGCGCGACCGCCACGTGCCCGCCGCCGACCACCCCCACCGGCCACTGCGCCGCCATCGCCTCGATCAGCACGTCCACGCTCCCGCCGCAGCACATCCCCAGCCCCGCCCCGAGCCGGAAGGTCTCGACCACCGCCACCGCCTCGCCCCGCCCGGCCCGCGCCCACGCGTCCTCCAGGGCCCGCAGCACCGCGGCCTCCACCGCCCCGCCCCCGACGGTCCCGACGCACCCGTCGGGCGTGCGCGCCAGCCGCTGCCCCGGCGTCGACGGCGTGCTCCCGCGCCGCCCGATCACCGTCGCCAGCGCCGCCGCGTGGCCCGCATCGAGGGCCGACGCCACCCGCCGCAGCACCCCCGCCACGTCCATGCCCGTCGGCACCGCGAGCGCCTCGTCGAGCTCCGCCACCGACGCTCAGCCTCCCGTAGCGATCATCGACACCGCACGCGCCGTCACCTCGGTGCAGCCCCGCCAGCTCGCGTCGGGCTTCTGCGCCCACGCCTCGCGCAGCGTCGCCGCCACCGCCCCGGGCTCACCCGCCCTGGCCGCCTCGGTCAGCTCGACGCCGTCCGTCGTCGCGAGGCACGGGCGCACGGTGCCCTCGCTGGTCACCCGCAGCCGGTCGCAGCCCGCGCAGTACGTGTCCGTCGAGCCCGTGATGAAGCCCACCCGACGTCCGCTGCCGTCCGCCGCGAAGAGGTACCGCGCCGGACCGCGGTCGTCGTCGCGCGCCCCCTCGCCCGCCACCACCAGGCCCCCCAGCCGGGCGACCATCTCGGCACGCGACACCAGGGACTCCCGCCAGATCTTTCCCCCCTCGCCCACGCCCATCAGCTCGATGAGCCGCGGCGTGACGCCCCGCGCCCACGCCCAGCGCACCAGCGCGGGGAGCTCGTGCTCGTTGACCCCGCGCAGCACCACGGTGTTGGTCTTCACCTCGTCGAAGCCCGCGGAG
>Ga0247843_1003716_pt1 | contig 24267 bp, 22 predicted proteins | sample LaCruzMarch2017__FD_192420 | JGI IMG/M metagenome (GOLD analysis project Ga0247843, IMG submission 192420) | Freshwater microbial communities from meromictic Lake La Cruz, Castile-La Mancha, Spain - LaCruzMarch2017_8m | ecosystem: Environmental > Aquatic > Freshwater > Lake | place: Spain...
TTTCGAACTTGTTCGGGCGAAAGTTTTTCTTCATGCATTTGTCAATACTCGGACTTTTGAGTGCGGCGTCAACTCCTGGAGGACCGCATCTGGCAAGAAATATCATTTTGAAACGAAAAATCCCGGTGGAACTTGACCGTCAATCTTTTTAGCGACTGTCAATCAAGCTCAGCTTGCGCAAGCATAGGTGCTCTGCCGCAGCTGGTCCCACTTTGCAGTACTAAAATAAAGCGAAACCTAGGTTCAAGTAGGTCAGTCGCAAGGGACCTCGGGGTGGATTTGAAAAAGTTTTTTATTTTCAGCGCATTTTGCTTTTTCACAGCCGCCGCAAATCAAGTGGCTGCCAAGGCGATTTGCGAATCGAATTCATTCTACTTCGCTTCCAATAGTGATTTGATCGCCGAGCGACTTCAGCAAGCAGATTGTGCAAAAAATCCAACCCTTTTTGGATTTGATCCTTACCATGCGCCGAAAAGCTCCGAAAGTCCGGAAGAAGGACTTCGTTTGGTGAAAAGACGAATCGCCCTAGCAAAACAGAAGGGCTGTAAAACTCATATTTATCTCGAGGGGCCCAAGGGGCCAACCGGAAGCACTTGGAACGAAAAAGAAAAGCAGCGCTATGAGGCTGCAAGGGCTAATCATTCCAACTGGTACACGACGGGATGGTGGGAGCACACGAAAACAGAAATTTTGAAATTTCAGGATCATTACTCCGTTGAAATAGATAATCTTCAAAGAGTCGAAGACATTCGATATGATAAAGAAGGATACCGAAAATTTTTGACCAAGTTTTGCGAGTTTAAGTCTGAGAATGAGAAATTAACGGGAATGCCGATGCCAAAGCTTACCGCTAAAAATGTGAGCCGAGATCAAATGAAAGTGGTCGCGGAGTTTGCAGCAAATCCAACAACGCAAAATTGCATTTCAGAGTTCGCAATCAGTGAGGCGGGCTCCAATCAAGTTGGTTCGGAAGCTAGAAAAGCTGGAATTGCCGTTTATCGAGCGCCAAAATTCATTGACACCTATAACTATCGAGCCATGATCCCTCGCCATGCGAGCTGTCACCGGCCTCCTGTGAGAGGCCTAGCAACGGCTGCACCTGCAATTCTTTCAGATTCTGCACAGCAAGAGCTCTCGACCCCATAAGATTCTTCGATTAGACCGATTGAATGACAAATAAAGCAGATCAATGGGCAGTTCATAATGGTGAGTATTTTGGGCTTTCCTCGGAGCTTTCTAAAGAAAATTCGAAGAGCGAGAAAACGAACCAATCGCAGGCCTCAAAAATCAAAGTGATCGGCATTCCTTGGGATGTGACCACCAGTTATCGCGCAGGCACCGTAAAAGGACCTGAAGTCGTCTTACAAGCCTCCTACCAGATCGATCTTTTCTCTCCGCTGGTCGCAGATGCCTGGAAAATTCCACTTGAGACTCACAAGCTGACCAGAGATTGGAAGGGGTTGAGCGAAAAGCTTCGACTCCAGACTGAAGGGTATATCAACTTTTTGTCGGAGGGTGGTGACGTCGCTGAGGCTCCACAATATCAAAAGCTCCTCAAAGAAGTGAATGCTCAATCCGAAGAGTTGAATGATTGGCTTTACCAGGAAACTAAAAAGCTTCTGAAGGATGGACACTCGGTTCTGATTTTAGGCGGGGATCACAGTGTACCATTCGGAGCCATTAAAGCTCATGTTGAAAAATTTCCAGAATTATCAGTTCTTCATTTTGATGCCCATGCAGATTTGCGAGTGGCCTATGAAGGCTTTGAAGATTCTCACGCATCCATCATGTACAATGTGATCCAAAAAACGGGTTTAAAAAAATTGGTGCAAGTGGGGATTCGGGATTGTTCGCAAAGCGAAGTGGAGCTCACAAAGACAAATCCTCGCATCAAAACTTTCTTCGATTGGGATCTTAAAGACCGCCAAGCGAGGGGCGAGGCTTGGGCCCTGACCTGTGAAGAAATCGTCAGTCACCTGTCACAGCAAGTTTATATTTCCTTCGACGTTGACGGATTGGACCCAAAGCTTTGTCCAAATACAGGCACGCCAGTACCCGGAGGCCTTGAATATTGGCAGGCTCAAACTTTAATGAATCAAATTCTTATCTCTGGTCGAAAATTGATCGGTTGTGATTTGGTGGAAGTGGCTCCTGATCCGCAACAACCAGAGCTAGAATGGGACGCCAATGTGGGCGCGCGATTGCTTTATCACATGGCTTGCTTGGTTTGGAAATCACAGATCGAATCTGCAGCGACAAATATCGCGATCAATCCTTCCGACAAGGCGCGGTCATGAAATCACCCCTAGCGCTTTTGCGAAGCTTGAATCGTGCAGATGTATTTTTGAAACCGATCGGTGTTGTGAATGGAAAACTACGGGATTGTCCCGCAACACCCAACTGTGTTTGCACCGAAGCCAGTCGTAAGGATCAAAAATTAGCGCGTGTACAGCTCAATAGCGATAAAGACTTTCTGCGCATCGAAGGAATCCTCATAGACCAAATGGGCGGCCGCCTGGAAAAAAAGACTGCTGACTATTTGCATGTGGAATTCACATCCAAACTTTTGGGCTTTGTCGATGATTTCGAAGTGCTTTGGGATCGTGAAAACAAGCAGCTACAAATCAGATCTGCATCGCGGGTCGGCCGATCTGATTTAGGAGCCAATCGAAAAAGAACTAAGCGTTTTCTTGAATTTTTAGGCTTCGATCAATAATTTTGGCTCCATAAAGATCACCCATAACATTGATCATGGTGATGATTGGATCCCAAAAACGATCCACCAGTAGGTATATTCCAATCATCTCCAAAGGTATTCCCACCATTTGGAACATAGCTCCCACCATGACAAGCCCTCCGCCGGGAATTCCCGCAGTGCCTGCTGAAGAGATCATCACAAAGAAAAATATTTGCAGCTCTTGCATAGAAGTAAAGTTGAGGCCCGATACTTGACCGAGATAGATGACTAATATTGATTGGTAGAGGGCCGAGCCATCCATATTCAGGGTGGCTCCGAGGGGAAGTACGAAGCCCGCGGTGCCGCTGCTGACTTTTTCATTTTCTTCCATCACACGAGTTGATACGGGAAGAGTTGCCGAACTGGAGGCCGTTCCCAATGCGACCAAAAGGGCTTCCTTGACATTAAAAAGAAATTTGTAAGGATTGAATTTGCCAATAAAGAAGCCAAAGGCTGGCAAGGTGATTAAAGTATGCACTAAGGCAGCAATAGCAACTGCAAGGAAAAAGCTTCCTAAGCCTGAAAAGGCCTCAAGCTTGGTGCTGGCAATCACGTTTGCAACCAGAGCAAAAAGCCCCACGGGTGCCAAATAAAGTATTCCTTGGATTGCAGCCATGACCAAATCATTGATGGCATCGGATCCACTGACCAAAATTTTTCTTTTATCGGCACTCACCCAAACGGAAGCTATTCCCATGAGGAGGGCAAACATCACAATCTGAATAATGTCGCCCTGAACCAGCGCTTTAAATGGATTCGCCGGAAAGAAGCCAAGCAGAATTTTATCAAAAGTAGCTGCCCCCAAGGAGCTAGCATCATATTTGGGAGCATCTGCTATTCCCTGAATCTGGTCAGGTAAAAGTCGCGAGGCCATAAGCCCAGTAAAGCAGGCAAGCGCACTCGTGGCGGTAAAATAGATCAGGGTTTTAAGGCCGAGTCTTGACAGCTGACCATGGCCAGCCTGAGCAACTACGGCCAAGAAAACAGAAACCAGAATCAGAGGTATGATAGTCATTTTTAAGAGGGTCAAAAATAGATCCCCGATGATGGCAATGGAAGGAACCAAATCCGGAATCAGCAGTCCTGCCACCAGCCCCAAAAGAGCCCCCACTAAAGTGAGGTTCTCCAATCGAAGAAACTTGCTCTTTGGTTTGCTTTTTTCCTGCACCTGTCTTTGAGTCATCCCCACCCCCTGAACTTAAATACTAAACAGCAATCCAGGGGGAGTCCATGAGACAATTCACCAACCCATGATTCAAAATTTTTCAAAAGGGCCCCAGAGCTGTAAATTGTTGGACACCTTCCTTGGTGCCTGCTCTTCGCGGGACAGTGCCCGTCGTAAAAAAAATTCCAATGAAGCGCGGATGAACTATTGGCGATGGGATTGCTCTTGTTTCTGTGAGCTCCGGAATCGAGAGGAATTTATGAAAAAAAGATCTGTCAAAAATATGCCGAATCAAGCGATCACACAGGGGATGTGGATCTACTTGCTAGCTTTAGTCCTCATCTTGATCGGTGGCCTGATGCCTCCTTCTGCCTGGGCGCAAGGATCCAGCTGGGATCAATGGGATGGCCGGGATCCTCGAAAACACTCCAGCTTGCCTGGCGAGGTGCTGCTCACTCCCGAAGAGAAAAAAATAAAAATTAAAGCTTTTCCATTTTTTAAAGAAGCCATTCGCTTTCGATTGAACCAGTCTTTTTTCGATATCGGGACCGAAGCTTTCGAAGAAATTCTGAAGTCCATCGGCGTGCTAGACCCTAAGTCAAAAACCCTAAAGTTTGTTGTTGCTAATGTGGATCCCAGAAATCAAAAACCAATCAAGGACACGAGTTGGATTCAGTACAAATATTTGAAATCGAAAGTATCGCTTCGCAAATCGGGCCTTTCGATCTCTTTAGACACTCAGGTCGTTGATGCCATCATTCAAAAACCCAAATGGAATACGACAAGTTGGGGCGGTGGAATCTCGTCCAAGTGTCTGATCCGAATGCGTGGAAAATTGCAGCTCGTGGTCGATGCACATATTGATGAAAACAAGGAAGTCGTAGTCACCATTCCAAAGATGAACAATCAAAGTTTCCAAATGGCCGCGAAAGGTTGTGACTCTGGAGTCGGCGAAACATTGACTTCGTGGGCCGTGAACCAATTTGGTCCCGGCCAGCTGCAGTCGGGGCTTCAAGAGGTATTTAATCAGCTCTTGAACTCACAAGAAGGCACGGCCTCTTTCGGAGTGGCGGATCTGGGTAAAGAAATCAATGAAAAGGGAATTTTTGTAAATGCCCCTTCAATTTTCAAAGCCTCTCAGCAAGCAAAAAATAACTTTCGCGTGGAACTTGGCGTGGCCGGAACCTTGTCCAATGCCAATGGCTCCATGAACTTGCGAATTCAGAATCCTAGAAACGAATACCTCAATGAAATGGGTTTTGAATGGGTGCTTAGTTCAGGTTTTAAACCACTCACTAAAAATATTTTAGGAATCGCTCCTGATGTCGCGAAAAAATCTTACCAGTCTGGCTTTATGGGCTGGGGTGTGGCCCCTTTTCAGAAGTCTGGCGAAAAAGTACATTTCGATGCAGCTGTTTCGGTCAGTGAAGCCTATGTGGGCTCACTTTTTAGCGCCCTCTTCAATTCTGGTTTTTTCAACTGGCAGGTTGCCAATGAAGCTGCGGCTAGAGAATACAAAATCAGTCCTCTGGAACTTAAGTCATTGTTTGAGGAAACGCTCTCCAATGGTCAGGCTTTGACCGAGGAGAATCATGAAAAGTCGCGCTTAGAAATGCAGATGCTCGCGCCGCCCTCCCTGGGACTTCAAACGGATCAGACCATTGTTGCTACTGTGCCTCGTTTTCGATTGGCTTACTTGGCCCGTATTAAGGGGGTTTCTCAGGACGAAGTTCTGCTTGATTTCGAATCCAAGTTTAGACTTAAGGCAAAATTGGTTTTTACGGAGGATGCAAAGTTTAAAATCGACTTTTCAGAAAATCCCGTCGTTGATTTTCAGTTGTTGAACCGCCAAAAAGTGGCTGCGGCCGTCACTGACGCACAGCTTTTTGATGCTCTAAATAAAGAAGTGATGCGCGTTCTGTCGAGCGTGGAGGTAGATATACCGCTTTTGAAGGGCCGCAAACTGGAGATCAAGTATCTAGGGATTGATGGCTCTGAAAAATCTGGAAAGTCCCTCTCTGTCTACCTGAAGGTTTCTTCGATCAAGGAACCCGGGGGAAATGGCGCAGCCACAAAACCACTAGATTAGTCCAATCTGTAATCTTTTTGGGGTGACACAGGTAAGCTTTTACAATGCCTGAGACTTTAATGGGCACCCCCTTGTTTTTACCCCTTGGCTCGCATATAAGGATCAAGTTAAATTTTCATGCTTGATCAATCTTTAGACAGCAAGCTTCTTGCGGGGGATTACGTGGTAACAGCAATGAACGGAAGCGGTGGGGTTCGAGGCGAATTCGAATCTATTGAAAGCCCAGAAATGAATGACCATGACGATATGGACATTGATGATAAGGAAGAAAAGGAAGCGGCCCTTCGGGAGCAGGCAGCCGAACTAGCACAGTTGGAAAAACTGGTTGCCAGCGGCCTTCTGGAGGAAACAGAAGATGACGTCAATTTGGACGAAATCGAAAACATTCTGGAGCTCACAGAAGATCAATTTCCCAAATTCACCTTAGCAAAAAACAAAGCGCGTTTTTTACGAATGGTGAGCTGGTATCGGCAAAAAGAAGAGTGGATTGATGTGGCTCCCTTGAGCGGAGTGACAAAGCTTTTCAAACAGCAGACAAAAGAGCTCGAAGGCATTCGTTCTGCTAAGCTCGATTATGAAATGGAACTCGAAACAGGGACTTTGACCCCCAGTCAGAGGTCTTATCGAAAAGATGAACTGAAGATGTGCCGGGTCCAAGAAAAGATGGCTGTGCACCTGATTGCGAAGCTTCAAATAAAAATAAAGTCGGGCCGTCGGTAAGTCCGGATTCAAAATTCTTAATTTAATACGGGGGCTTAAGGCCCCTGTTTTATTTTGAGACAAAAATATTTTTTTCTTGCTCTAAATTCTCGTTCTGATCCGCCGATAGGTACACCATGAGTCAATTCCACCAACTAACCATTGGCTCATGCCTAAGGGGGATTCATGGCAAGAAATGTAGTTTACGTAGTGAGTGACGAGGCGGAATTCATTGAAAGAGCAAAATCCTATTTTGCTCCACAGGGTGTATCAGTTCAAGTTTATAGCCCTGGTCAATGGAGTGAGATGGAAGCATCGCACTCAAGACCGGCTCCATCGCTGTTGGGAGGCCAAAACCCATTGGAAAGAAGCAACGTTCTGCCTTTCCCCACTCCTTCTCAGCAAGCTCACGCTGATTCAAAAGTTTCGACCATCGATGAACTTGAAAGCAAAGCCATCGAAAACGCGATTCTTCAATACCGCGGTAATTTGACCGAGGCTGCGAAGGCCCTGGGTATTGGTCGTGCGACTCTTTACCGTAAGGTGAAGCAATACCAAATCGACCCCGCAATGGCCCGAAAGAAGCGCGCAGCTTAAGACTTCGGTTCGGGAATCCTTCCTTATGGCGAACTCAAAGGTTTGGCCAAAGTCTGCCTCGACGGTGACTTTGGTCGCCTTTTTTCCCTTGTTGAAGAGGTGAACTTTCGCCAGCTTTTCCAACTATGAGACACTGAGTTTGTGCAAAAAACATTTTCAGATGTCGAGATCATGAACACATTTAAATCCTCACCTCGCGTAGCACTTCACCGAGAGTGGCATGTCCCTCGCAATTCAAAGCATCAGGGGGATCGAGGCTTATGAGCACAGTTATTCAGTTTCCTACGAATCGTTCTTCTCGCATTCTCAAAGTGAGACAGCAAGAAACTCGGCGTATCGCTTTTTTTGCCACCGTGAGTTCCATCGTCGGATTAATGATGTTTGCACAAATGAAAGTAGAAGTGAATCACAACCAGGTCAGTTATGCTTTGAATTCGATTCCGCAAGATTCATCGAGCTCTCCTCAACGAGCCATTGCCAGCATTGAGTCCATGAATTCAAAATCACAGGTTTTGTCCGCAGAAAAATTTGTAGAATCAATCAACGAATCGATCAACGAAAGTAATGTTCGAAACCCTGCTTCTTTTGCTCCTGCGCTCGGGTCACCTTGCATCGGAGCGATTTGTTCTTTGGGTCCCAACTATAGAATGGTTTATCAGAACGGCTTCAAAGGCGCCGCACTAGAAGGTCTTCTGGACGAAGGTGCGCGAGGCCGTCCGATCTCGGATTCTAGAAAAATTCTGACTCAGTTCATTGGTAAAGCCGTCGTAGATTACGATGTCTTCGAAGCAACTAAGGATCCCTCCCGCAGTCTTTCCGATCAAAATAAAATCAAAGTTTGGGAGCTCAAGAAAAAGGGCGCTGACGTCAGTGCTGGCATTGCTGTGATTTCGGAATTCGACGATCAGATTCGCTCTATAGTCTTTTGTCCTTCTGGTTCTGGACCAGCGGACTCTTCGTCCTGTTTGAAGCAAATTGAATAACTAGACTTTTCCTAACCTAGAATTTCCTCAGGAAGTACCTAAATTCTGCCGATAGATGGGAATGGTTCAGCCATCTTTTGATGAAGAGTTTTCTTCGTCACATTCTTGTCCAAGCACCCAGGATCGATTCTTGGCATTTGGTTTTGATCTTGTCTTACTTGGACCTGTGATTTCTTTTGTGAATGCTCTGTTGTTGTGGCCGTTTCGGACAATCGAAGCTAGTAGCTACTTGATGGCGTCCTCTATTTTGGGCGTCATAGTTTGGTTCTGGATCAGTTCTTTTTTCCTAGTTCTTTGGGGTGCCACCCCCGGGAAAATAATTATGAAAATGAAAGTCATTCCCTTCAATCCGGAGCATGAAAATTTCTCACCAAAATATACCGACCAATTGGATTGGAGCGCGGCTCTGATCAGAAGTCTTGTATGGCTGGGAGGCTGTTTCCTTCTAGGAATTCCATTTCTTTCAGTTTTTAAAGATCAAAAGCGAAGAGTCGCCCACGATCATTGGTCACGCACGATGCTTGTCTCTCAAAAGACAGGAGACGATCAGGGTCCTCTCGAGGCCGAGCGGCAACTCGCACGAATGCTGCAGCGAGGGAGCATAGCCGTATTTGCCATCTATGCAGTGATTGTTGGAAGTCTGGTGTTGGATTCTACAGCTTTTTCAAGTTTGCCATTTCAAGTCACCGCGGTTTCTTCAGAAGAAAACTCGATCTGTGGTGGCATTCAATCCACTTTCAATTCCGCCTATCACGAGCTTGATCAGCTGATGGTTTACTTTAAGGCAGATCTCATCTCAAAAGATTGTCTCTTAGAAACTTCGGCTCGGTATTTTGAAAAGGAAGCAGCCTTGGACCGCTCTTGGGCCGCCTTAGCCAAAGGTATGGCAGTGGAAAGTGATTGGAAGCTATTCAGTAGATATTTGGCTGAGTCCTGCCGCCAGGCCGGTGAAGAAAGCGATAGCTGCCAAGCCGGAAAGGGACTCAAGGCTGAATCGTCCTCAGTGCAAGGGGGAAGTTTGCTGTCTCAATGGTTACGCGGGGAAGTTCAGAACTCTCATCCGATTTTGTCACAGCTGCAAGATTTGAAAAACGACATGATTGAAGGAAACTCAAATGTGGAAAACAGTTTCAAGCTTTTGACAATGAGCCTGCCCAAAGGGAACTACCATCGCCTTCAGGCAAAGATTTGTTTGTCTCAGTTAACATACAAATGTGAAGACACGAAGCTCCCTGTTTGTGAAGGAGTTGCCGAAAACCTGGAAACCGCGAATGAAAGCCTAACAGCTAGGGAATCCGAGCGATGGTCAGATCATGAAACACTCGCTTGGGTCGAATATCAAAGATGCCGAAGAGCTCCAAGAGGCTCACTCAGTGATTGGAAATCACTGATGGAAAACCGTGCTGACATTTATCAATTTGCGAAAGTTCTTTTGGGTAAGGCCGATGGCAGCGTAGATGAATCAAAGGTTCAAGGAATCATAGAGGACCCAAGTCAATTGGGAATAATCCGAGCAAGAGCCCTCGTTCACCTCGTTCATCACGAGCAAAAAGAAAAATTTTTTAAAGATTTTGATTTCGCTGGCAGCTTAAAAAAACTTCCGCTGGATCCGTTTCAAGTGAGTTTACTATCGACTTCGCTTCAGCGGCAATACGAACTGAGAGGCTTTGTTTTTACTGATACCACTGACAGTGGCTCAACACGAATGCCCGCAAGTGCTCCGGAGGAAAAATGATTTGGCCTTGGTCCTTTGAATGGAAAGGTTGGTCGGCGTTTTCCATCACCTGGGCATTGATGGGACTGAACGTTTTTATGTTTGTGCTTGTTCAAGATCTCAGTCCCCATGACGTTAAACAGGAAAGTCTTTCTGTCGATCACATTTATTTAACGGCTCAGCTTTACAATCAGTATAAAAATGGAATTTCTGAGCTCAAAAAATCGGAGATTCCAGACTCTATTTCCAAAGCAATGCAGGATCCCGACTTCATTCGGCTTGCGCCCCTTTTGGAATTTCGTGGCGATCCAGTGGCAATTGAAGATTGGAAAAAAGCATGGGGACAATATCATCAACACCTTCAGCAAAGATCGATGAAAACCTTTGGATTCAGTGAGGATCGTCACAGTTTCTTTAATGCGATCACTTATCAGTTCGTGCATGCCAGTTTTTTACATCTTCTGAGTAACATAACACTTTTGTTTTTATTTGGGAGTGTGATCGAGCTTGCTCTCGGGGGCTTTGCTTTGCTGATGATTTATCTGAGTGGCGGAATCCTAGGCGCCATCTTTTATCTTGTTGTTGCTGAGCCAACGGTTGCCCCAATGGTTGGAGCGAGTGTCTCTGTGTCCGCACTCATCGGATTTTATTTCTTCGCTGAAGCGAAAACCCACATTCGTTTTATGTATTTCTTTTCTCCGATTCCTGGCTACTTCGGGGAAATTTGGTTGAGGAAGTGGTGCCTGCTGCCAGTATTTATGCTTTCTGATATGACGATGCTCCTACGAGGCAACAATGGACTTTCTTCGGTGGCACACTGGGGACATCTCGGGGGGCTGATCTTTGGGCTCCTCCTTGGAGGAACCCTTGTCATAACCTCTAGAATATTTCAAAAGTTTCGCGAGCAATCTTTCATTCTCAAACTTCATCAATAGGAGCAAAACCTCGGCGCATGGTGTTCTCGGTCACACAGCGAGGCTCCATAAAATTGAGCAGATAATCGGGGCCACCAGTCTTACTGCCAAGACCGGACATCTTAAAGCCGCCGAAGGGATGACGTTCCACCATCGCACCTGTGATGGTTCGATTGATGTACAAGTTTCCGCATTCGTATTCCTGGCGAATTTTCTCGATGTTCGCAGGGCTTCTAGAAAATAGTCCGCCGGTCAAGGCGTACTCTGTTCCATTGGCGATTTCCAAAGCCTGATCAATATCGGCGGCAACAAGAATCGCAAGAACAGGTCCAAAAATTTCTTGCTGAGCTAACTTTGATTTGGGGCTGACCCCTGTAAAAACTGTTGGCGGCACAAAGTATCCGCCTGCTTTTTGAGGACCCTGATAAAGCAGCTTGTGTTCTTTTTTAGCTTCTTCGATGGTCGCGTGGATACGATCAAAAGCTTCTTTATCAACAACTGGTCCGTAGTAAGGACTTGGATCTTCAGAGGGACCAATCTCAATGCTGCGAACGGCCTCAAGCAAACGGGTTTCAAACTTTTTCGCGATTCCTTCAAGCACAATCACTCGCGAGCAAGCCGAACACTTCTGTCCCGCAAAGCCAAAGGCAGAATAAAGAACCCCTTTCACGGCTTCATCAAGATCTGCATCATTGTCGACGATGATTGCGTTCTTACCGCCCATTTCGATGATGCATTTCTTCGCGTGAACTTGACCGGGTTTGATTTCTGAAGCGGTCTTGAAAATCGAAAGACCGACGGCTTTTGAACCCGTGAAAGCAATTGTCGAAATGTCAGGGTGTTTGACTAAATAATCACCCACCTCTTCGCCAAATCCAAAAAGAGTGTTGATGACACCTGCTGGAAAACCAGCTTCATGGATCATTTCTGCAAGGCCTGCGGCAACCAGAGAGCTTTGCTCCGCAGGTTTGATGATCACAGTATTGCCAGTCACAGCGGCTGCTGCAGCCATTCCTGCAAGGATGGCTAGCGGAAAGTTCCAAGGCGCGATCACAAGACTTATTCCTCGAGCTTGGTATTGATAGAGTGATAGTTCACCTAAAGTGCGGCCTGCCCGCTGAGGGACAGCCAAGCGACGCATATCCTGAGCATAGTAGCGGCAAAAATCAATGGCTTCCGCCACATCCCCATCGGCTTCGCGCCAAGGTTTGCCGACTTCCAAAACCTGAGTGGCGGTGAGCTCCGCTTTTTTCGCGACCATGATGTCTGCCAGGCGATCAAGAATTTGAGCGCGCTCTTCAGCAGATTTTCTTCGCCAGGCGGGCAAAGCTTTTTTGGCAGCTTCCATAGCGCGATCCGCTTCCGGAATACCGGCTACTGAAACTTTCCCAAGAATCTCTTGGGAAGCAGAAGGATTCTCGCGTTCGATCGTTCGCTGAGTGGTAACAGGTTTTCCATCAATCCAAAGTGGATGAAGCTTCTGCATTTTTTTGCGGGCTTTAGCCAGTTCCGCGATCAGTTGATTTCGTGATTGAGGAAGACCAAAATCCACGAAGGGCTCGTTAATAAAAGCAGTCTGCGCGGTTGCTACACTCAGCGGAGGATTCGTCATAGAACTTGCAGTCGGCGCAGCGGTAGAGGTAGGCGCAGCGGCCGGCGTCGATCCCAAAGCGGGATCACGCAGTAAAAGTTCGTGCGACATGCCTTCGGCGAATTTTCCTCGAAGCCAAGATTCATTGGACGTGTTCTCTAGCAGTCTTCGAACAAGATAGGCCATACCCGGAATCAAATCACCAATAGGTGCGTATTCACGAAGTCGAAAGCCCATTTCGACCAAGGCTTTTTTTATGGGTTCGGCCATTCCGTAAAGCATTTGAATTTCAATTGCCTGAGGGGGCACAGACATTTTTTCAGCGGTCACGAGTGCATGGGCAATGGAGCGCACATTGTGCGAACCAAAAGCCACCCGGATCGCAGGGAAACTTTTGAGTAACAGTTCAGAACACTTTTCAAAATTCGCATCGGTCTCAGTTTTTCTTTCAAAAACAGGAACATCCCAGCCCTTTTGATTGGCCTCGATCACTTCGTAATCCCAATAAGCGCCTTTCACTAATCGTACAGTGAAAGGAACTTCGCGCCGACGAGCGACTTCGACCAGACGGCCAATATCGGCCAAGCTGCTTTTTAAGTAGGCCTGAATTACGCAGCCCCAGTGCGGATAGGAGCGAAACTCAGGTTCCATAATCATCTCCTCAAAAACTTCGAGGGTCAGATCTTTAACTGAGAACTGTTCCATATCTAAATTCAAGAAAACTTTTTTCTCCATAGCCTTGCGGAAAAGTGGGCGCAAACGGTCTTTGAGATTTGTTTTAGTCACTTCCCAAGCAGCTGTATTGATCTGCGAATAGAGGGCGGTGAGTTTAACGCTGACATTCACTTTAGGGATAGATCCCGCGTGATCGCGGTCCAGAAGAGGGATTTCATCCCAACGTTCCGCTTGCTCAGAAATTTCATTGATCAAAGCCATGTATTTTTCGCAGTATTCGAAAGCCTCCTTTTCGCTGAGGGTGGCCTCACCCAAAAGGTCCACTGTGAAAGCTAGTTTTTCCTGACGGCTTTTCTTAAGCACACTCAGAGCTTCTTTGGGGCTTTCACCAGTGATGAACATTTTCGCCATGCCGGTCACATTCTTACGAATGGCACCTGCCATCAGTGATGGAGCCAAGGAACCAAGTCCTAGTCCCACGTTAAACACGCTTGGAAGTTCTTCTGATTTTCCAGAGAAATATTCTTTGAGATGTTTAGCGACATCGGAACTGCTGTCGAGGGAAGGAAGCACATCGACAAAGCGAAACATTTGCGTTTTGAACTGATCATTTTTCATGGACCAATCCATAATGGATCCATACCAAAAATCCCGCGAGAAAAGAGAAGGTTTACCCGCAGATTCCATTTTGCGAAGAATTTCTTCGCCCTTTTTTTGAATGAGAGGCTGGACAGGTGACTGCTGTGACATGAGAGCTCCTTGAAGAGCGCCGATATCACACGATTTTCAGAGGCTTTTCAAGCTTTTCAGGCTTTTTTGAGAGCGAAGCTCAAGCCTAGGTATTTGCTTCATTGGGGGGCGCTGCATCTTTGGAAACTTTCCATAGGTGTGTAATATGGCCTTCAATTTGAGCCTTCAAATGATCTCCAGCTTGCAAGGGACCTACGCCTGCAGGAGTGCCCGTCAGTATCAGATCCCCTGGACAGACAGGATAAAAATCCACAACATGGCGGACCAACTCTGGAAGTTTAAAAATCATCTCATCAAGAATGGCAGATTGCCGAAGTTCATCATTCACCCAAAGCGAAATGCGCGCATCTTTGACCGTCTCCCAGTTTTTCAAGGTAAAAAAGGAAGAGACTATACAGGCGTTCGGAAACGATTTTGCGGGAGTCCACGGCAGTCCCTCTTTTTTTGCTTTGTTTTGCAAAGCTCTTTCCGTGAGATCCAATGCCACTGCGCCTTCAATAATCTGATAATTATTTCCGATTTTCACGGCAAGCTCGACTTCGTGATGAACTTCGCCCAGCCACCAAGGAAGCCTTATTTCTGGTGAGTTCACAGAGGCGCAGCTCCCTGCTTTCAAAAATACAATGGGTGCTTCGGGAACTGGATTGGACAATTCCTGGGCGTGTTTGGAATAGTTACGACCGATACCCCAAATATTTCGAATGATCATGCCTGAATCCCTCCCGCTTTTCTAAGTTCCCAGATCCCATCAACCAGATCAAAAATCATAAAACTTCCAGGCTCCCAAATGTGATACTGCGAGTTCAAAAGTTCCGTCGATGAGGGAATTGAAATCATGGCTTCTTCAATCCAGTCGTGATGTGAGCAAAGATAATTCACCCCAGGAAGACTTTCCAGATCATAAAGCAACTTGCGAACACGGATCGTAAACTGAGGAGCTGTTTCTTCTGAAGTGCGTTCATCTAAGCTTGGCAAAATTTGAAGACTACAGCTGCTTTGCAAGGAGAGCGGTGCAAGAGTGTGCTGACTCCTGATTTTGGGGGAGCAAAGGATTCGGTCGGGTTTATCCCATTCTCCCGATTCCACTTTGGCCGCTATTGCTTGCGCTTGCCTCAAGCCTCGAGCACTCAATCCCGGGTCTGATGGACCGGCAAGACTTCTCGAATTCTGCCTTTCACCATGTCGCAGAAGATAAACTCTCATCATTCACTCTCATATTTTATAGGCTTATAGGCTATCCTACATTAGAATGGTGACAATGAATTCAGTATTTAGATTTGTATCCAATGACTTTACTCTGCGTGCTGCATCAGTAGACAGCACCGAAGCTGTTCGTGAAATGCAAAGACTCCAGGGAACGGGTCCTTTGGCAACTTTAGGCGTGGGACGGGCCATGACTGGTGCCCTTCTCTTAGCCAGTCACCTGAAAGAAGGCCAGGAAGTGGGCCTGCTTTTTAAAGGCAATGGTCCTTTAGGCAGCATCTATGCGGAAGCTTCATTTACGGGACATGTGCGTGGATATTGTCCTCATCCGGAATATATTTCTCCGACTCCAGAAGACCAATTGAAACTGGGCAAAGCCATGGGCTTTGGCACTTTGAATGTGGCCAGACACCAACCTTTCCAGCGTCAAGCTTATCAGGGAATGGTCGATATGGTGTCGGGTGAAGTTGGGGATGATATTGCTCATTATCTTCATCAATCCCATCAAATTCGTTCTTTGATTTCGGTTGGAGTTTATTTGGATGAGTACGGCCAAGTGAAAGCAGCTGGCGGAATTTTAATTGAAGTGATGCCTGGAGTGGAAGATCAAGTGGTGGAATTGATCGAGAAAAATTCTCAGGAAATTAAAACGCCCGTTTCTCAGTTATTGTTTGAAGGAAAATCGCCAATTCAAATTCTTGAACCCTACATGAAGGGCGTCGTTTACACCCAGATTCCCCATGATTTTCCGGTTTCCTATTTCTGTCCCTGTGATGCGGCACGAGTGATGCGGGCTTTGACTACATTTGGTGAAGCTGGCCTTCAAGAAATCATTGATGACAATCAACCGACTGAAGTTATTTGCCAAGTTTGCGGAAGAAAATATGAAGTGTCCGTGGATGAAGTGAAAAGTTTGAAGGATGAAGTTCATCGCAAGTCTTTGCATTAATTCCTGCTCTCATTCCTCCATAAGAAATTTTTGGAGCATCGATAAGTGGCTAAAAAAGGCCGGACTGGAGGGAGGGGGTGTTTCGCCGATCCCTCTTCCAGATAGATGTGATGTTTGGTAGGTATGAGTTGGCTCTTAGGACCCCACGATTGTGGATGAGCCAGGTAACTTGAATACTTACTAGAGCAAGGTCAGTGCCAAGACATTTGACACCAGTAACGGCCAGCGCCCGCACTTTGTTAAGAGGCTGTCAGTTTTGACTTAATTTAATTAATTTCAGGTATTTATCGGTCATCCTTGAGTGTTTCAGTTTGAAACGTCCAATAATTCGACAGCTCTACTTTGCGGCCTCAGATAAATTCTTAATCTTTTCCAAGGTCTAGCTTTGATTAAGCTCGGCCGAATCTTTGCCTTAGTACCCTGAATGAAGGCGGTGACTCCTTGGTACTTAGGCGGTTCTTGATATTGATGCTCTCTCTGCTGGCTCTAGCCTGCGACCGAGATGGTGTCATTTCATCTCCATTTCAATCAAAAGCAAAGGACGTGGCTCCTGATCTCGAAGCCTGCGGCTTTTCCCTCAACGTTCGCAGACAGCGTGTGTCCTTAAAGGAAAAAGCTCTGTTTTATATCGATAAAAGTTGCCCCAGTGAGTTCAAAACTTACGTGGAGGAGAGCATCCATTTTTGGAACGAGTCCCTCGCCAAGCGCGGCGATAGTGCTATTTTGGAACTAGCTGGTGAGATCGAATCGCATCAGCTGCCGAATAATCATGATGGCAAAAACGTAGTGTCCTGCGGATCGATCAGTAAAAGTCAAAGAACGCAGGATGATCAAGCAAGGCAAGCGATCACGAGTCTAAAAACCGTCGGGCGCAGCATCGTTAATGCAGATATTCTGATTGATACCGACCGGTTTTGTTTCGCAGACGTGGAGACAGGAAAAAAACTTTCTTCCTGCACTAAAGACCAGGGTGGGTCTGTTGATTTGCTGAGTGTGCTGCAGCACGAATTTGGTCATGCCTTGGGATTGGGTCATAGCGATGATGAGGAAAGTTTAATGTATCCGACACTGCGTTACGGACAGAACAGAAGGGACGTGAGTACCAACGATTATAAGAACTTGAAGTGTGAGTATTAGTAATTGATTAGGATTGTCATAATTACATGTCAGGGAATTTAAGTTGTATCGGAGGACGGCGCCTCCCTAGACTTGATTCTTGGGCGACGCTTTAACCACGGGAGCAATTGCCATGAAAGAAAATATGAACAAAAACTTGAAAGAAGCAGCGTCTGGAAGTCTTGAAGATAACATGGCTGAAGCCTTGGGCCTTCAATTGGTTGGAAGTTCTATGAACTCCGAAAATTCATTTCCTACTCAGATGGCTTATCATGAGCTCGCTGAAATCCCTTTGAAGGAAATGGATGTTTTGGAACAATTGGAACAGAACATCGCAACGCTGGAATTACTGCGTTCCAAATTCAACTTCGTGATGCGCGAAGTGCGCTATCAACTGAAAGTCTAATCAAGCAAATCCAAGTTTCGGAATGGTGATGGTCACATAGTCACCTTCTCGTTCCTGGCGGATGGCTTTTGGAGCCACTGGTTGTGCTAAAGTAAATTCCTCAGAAAAAGTTTGAAATGAATTGGTTTTCACGGTCTTGCCATCTTCATTTATGGCGTCTTTAAAGGTTCGAGCCCCTGTAATTCGAGCCGAGTTATCCTGAATTTTAATTTTTACATTGTCTTTTTCGTGAGAAGGCACAAAGGCTGTGATTCGGTAATATTCTTTGTGGTCTTCAAAGCGGCTCTTATTATCTTTCAAGCGATAAAAAGGATCATTGGATTGGTCGTGGTAGCGGTCTGTATTGATCGCCATTTCTTTTTTGAGTTCCAAAAGCTCGCGATTTTGAATGTTGGCTTGGTTGGTCAAAGCTTCTCGTTGAAATTTGGTAGTTTTTAGAAAATCTTCGCCAAATTTTTCTCGTTGTCTTTGCAAAGTGGCCTGATGAATTTCCTGATTTCTTCGGAAAGTATCAGTAAAGGTTTTATCCAGTTCCTTCTTTTCAGAATCGAACTGAGCTTTCTGTTTCTTTAACTCTTCATCTTGGAATTTTTTGATCGCGCCGATTTTATTTTCTGTTTTACGCTTTTCTTCATCGATACGCTGAGTTCCAGTTTTTTCTATCGTGATCGCCTGCTTGTTGATGAGGTTTCTTTCTTCAGAAAGTCTTTCCTCGCCACGAGTTTTTTCATTCAGCAGACGATTTTTTGTCTGTGTCTGAATGTCCGTGATCACTTCCTCGGATTTTTGTTCTTGGCGCTGGATTTTTTTCTTGATCTCCGCTTGATTAGTCTTGAATGAATCTTCTCCTTTTTGCCGAACTTCCAAAAGTTTTTGCGTTTGGCGATTTCTCAGCTGTTCTAGCTCCTGCTGATTCTGCGTTCGACTTTTCATGAGGAGTTCTTCACGGTTCTCCCGAGTTTTTTGAGCGAGGGAGGCGTAAGTGCGATTGAGGTCTCGAATTTCGCGTTCGCCTTGCTCCATCGATTTTGATCGAACTTCACGGTTTTTTTGCTGAATTTGTTCCATTTCAGATTGGCTTAGGTCCCGCACCTTTTTGATCTGCTGGTGCTGCTGCTCTTGATATTTTTTTGCAGTTTCAGTTAGCTTCAGGCGAGACTGCTCCTCCTGGTCGGCAAGATATTTAAGTCGATCTTCATTTTGATTTTTTACGTACTGGACCTGTTGGTCATAAGTTTGCTTTTGAGTTTGAGCATAGCGCTTGAGAGTTTCGACTTCGCGCTGATTTTTAAATTCGGTCTCTTGAAGTTTTGAAAGTTGGCGATTGTTGAGATCTGTGACTTCGGTGTCCGTCGCTTTTTTTATATGATTGACGGCAGCTTCTCGGTCGCTTTTCAATTCACTCACTTTTTTGTCATAGCGATCACGAATGACCGCCAGCTCTTCTTCAGAGTTTTCTACGAGGTCTCTACGCTTTCGCTTATAGTCTTTCTGGAGCTGACTATAATCATCGGCATTGGCCCTCATCCTTGAATTGACTTCCGAAGACACGCGCCCCCCTTTAGACATCCTGTCTAGGTTACTGGGTCACTGTCTTAGACTATCATGGATTTTCTAATGATGAGTATCGGTGCTGGCTCTAACTGTGCCTTCGACAAGGTGAAAGTAAGTTCGAATCAGCAATTCGTAGGATTCCCGGTCTAGGTCGTTCAAAAAAGCCAGCTTTTCGATCAGAGTTTTCTGATCAATGAGCTGAGTCATCACTTCCTGCATCCGTTTCATCTTTTGAAAGTCCAGAAAGTCAGCTGTGTCGCCAGTGTCTGGAGTCCGACTCAAGGCCTGTGCTATGGAGGCGTTGTCAAAAAGGACATTGATGCCCTTTGCTGACTGACGCACCAGTGCTTCCATGCGCTGGAGAGAGTCCTCTTTCAAATTCTGGACAACCGCAGTTTGCTGTGAATTTTTGGCTCCAGCACGAGCACCTGTGTTCGAGTCTGCTTGACTCATTTATCGCCTCCTTGCGATTTCCCTCCTCATCGTGAGATGTTTAATCTAAGGATTCAAGGGGAATTCTTGACGAGTATCATCAATCTTCGACTGAAAAGAGAACTTGATTGGCAAAATCCAGCGTCCACACAAAGAAACCAAAGCGAATTCAGAAGAAGGGGCTCCGTTTGCGCAGGAGCACTCCGAAAATTGTGATTGATCTCGAGGCAGGGCTTGTCTTTCGTTCTGAGGCCGAGCTTTTGAAGCACTTCCAACCTCAGATTGATAAGCTGGAAGCTGAGTTTGAAAGACTCAAAAAACCAAAAGACCGCCTCGAGGAAAAAGTTGCAGAGATTGAAGATCATTTGGAGCTCACTCTCGATGAGCCCACTGAAATTTGGCATGACCGTCACACTTTTCCTGAAGTGCCGCTTTTTATTTTTCTTCGCCAGATCGAAGGCCATGCGGGTTTTCACGTGGCGGTTTGTTATGTGAACCAACAAGATGAGCCCACTTTTGTCTTTTTGCATTTTGTGACAGAGGATTTGCAGTTGGTCGAAAACTACCGAAGGGGCGAACTGGTCTATGATCGAGCTTTTGAGGAAGTTGAATTTGGCGCCATCGAAGGTGATGCCCTCAGTGAGGGCGATCCTCTGGCGATCGGGATGTTTGTTTCAATGCTGAAGGTTCGGGGCGATAAAGATATTGTTCAGGATGAGTTTAAAAAGCTGGGAACCGATTGCCGCGAAGACACCATTGAAAATGGTGATGAAATATGGCGCTCCACTGATTTGAATGGGAATCAGATTGTGACTTTCATAAAGGCTTTTCCAGATCACGAAGTGACAGAGCTGCAGTACATCGCGGTGACTCAAGAAGATCCCACAAGTCAGGTGCACTCTTTGTTGTTTTCTTTTCCTACGAACGATCCTTCTTTGGTGGACCGCTATCGAAGAGGTGAGAACTTGCAGGCGGAGGAAGTCGTGCAGGAGTCGAGTCACTAGGGTTTTGAAGCCGATGCATCGGAGAGTAGTGCACTCTGAATGCTGGAGTTTGTGAAAAGATCGCATTCTGCAGGACGGGTTTGCAGACTGGGTGTTGATGTGGGTTCTTTGAAGATGGTGAGCTCTGAGTCTGTGCTTGAGTCTGAGTTTGGGCCTGCGCTTGTGTCTGAGTCTAAGTTTGCGCTTGAGCCCGAGTTCAACTTTTCCACTTGAGATCAACTTCTCTAACCGAGTTCAACTTTTCCAGGACGACTTCACAAAAAAGGTAGCGGTATGCTTTAGGCTGATCTCAATAGCTTGAGACTTTGAGACGGCTACAGCTGATGCAGTAGCAGCTGCGACGGCTAAAGCCGCGAGAGCTAAGACAATGTGCCAAATTTGAACTCCAGTTGAACGTAAGGGTGCGACGGCTTCAGAGGCCAAGAGTGAATCGCAAGTGTGCTAGACTCCAAAGCGACGGCCTTCCGGCGCGTGCGGGGAAGTTCACATGCGGCGAGGCAGGTGCGGCGAGCCTGAACGATTCGAGCTGGAGCTCTACTAGCTAAAGCGATCCAGGCTAGGTCGGTCCAAGCTAGAGCGAAAGAAACTCGAGCGAAAAGGTGAGCACTACGAAAAGTCAGCAATGCGAAAAGAGAAACAAAAAAGAATCGCATTCTGAACATCTGAACATCTGAACATCTGAACATCTGAACATCTGAAATTATTCTGAAGAATTCTCCCCACCAACAAAGCAATTAAACAGCCAAGATCGTCTCCGGTGACGTCTCAAGCAGCTGGCAAAAATCCCGTCTTTTTTCAGTCCACAAGTTCAACTTCTCCGGCCAAGTTCAACTTCTCCAGCGCGCACTCCTAAAAAAAGGTAGCGACATAAATATAATTCATTTTATGTCTGCTGCGTAGCTGCCAGTGATTTGAAAAACTGAATTGAAGTTTGCTTCAATTGATACTTTCTGATAGGAGACGCTTATGAAAAGCAGCAAGCAACTTTCTCTTTTTAATGATCCGCGAAAAGGCACAAAGCTTTGGTGGATTCGAAAGAAACAAGTTTATGGTGGAAGCATTAACTATCGAAAAGTTTCGCGACCCTTTGATTCCAAACAGTTGATCCATGCGGTCTTGAAGGGACGTCCAGGAAGTGCGCTTCGTTTTACAAAAAGTGTGAAATCCATTCAGGGTCTTTTGTTTAAAATCGCCTCAAGAAACGGAGTTCGCCTAGTCGATTTTGCCATCAATCATGATCATATTCATTTGATGCTCTCAGCGAGAAGTGCCGAGAAATTCAGGCATTTCCTGAGGCATTTTTCTTCAGAAATGGGAAAGCAGTATAAGAGACTTCGAAAAAAATTCGGGATAGAAAGTGGAGCAGGCCTGTGGATTCATCGACCCTTCACTCGGCTTTTGAGTTGGGGAAAGAAATCCAGATTAGTTGTTCGAAATTATTTTAATAAAAATCGATTGGAAGCTTTCGGGTTTATTGAATACACCGCTCGAAAATCGGCTCTCTGCGGCTTCCTGGAAAAGTGGGATCGGCAGTTGAAACTCTCCACAGCTTAATGCCATTTTTTTCGTTCACGCCGGTTCGAATTGAGATCGGAAAAACAGCAGAGCAGGGAACAATAAGGCCCCAGCGACTTCATATATATACTCTCTCTTCCTGATTCGTCAAATACCTGGGCTGCCGCATGGACCGAACTCTGTAGGCTGCACGAAATTAGCCGGTAAAGGCGTCCGCGAACCCTGGCAACTCAAGGCTCGGCAATCAAGCCGGGTGAGTTCGCAGCGCCACCTCAGTCATCCCAAAATCCAAGCGAGCGAAACCCACAACAAATCCTTGCTCCAACATCTCCCATCAGGCGACAATCAGCTCATGAGCCTATCCATAAATCTTGGCGTGATGGAAATATTTTTTGGCCCTCCTTGGGGGACCGCAGAGCGCTTGGCGCTGGCGCAGTTTCTGAGTCAGAATGGTTTTAGCTATTTTCTTTATGGACCCAAAGCAGACAAGCGACTTCGCAGAGAGTGGCGAGACACCTGGCCCACCGAATATGTTGAAACGCTGACTCAGATGGCGCAGGAATTTAAAGCAAAAGGATTGCAGTTTGGCGTCGTCCTAAGTCCCTATGGTTTAGGCACGGCCTTGACCCCTTTAGACAAAGAACTTCTAAAAGAAAGAATAAAAGTTTTGAATTCAGTCGGCGTTGATCTGATCGGTCTGTTTTTCGACGATATGCCAGTGCAGGATCAGTTGGCTGCTACGCAACTGGAAGCCGTTGCAGTCGTAACCAGCAGCACAGAGGCAAAAATATTTTTCTGTCCCACATTCTATACCTACGATCCAATATTGGAAAAAATTTTTGGAGCCAAACCCGTTAACTACCTCGAAGATTTGGCTGAGAAACTTCCGGAAAACATCGAAGTATTTTGGACAGGTCCCAAAGTAATCTCAGAAGAAATTTCTGAACAGCATTTGTTAGAGGTTCGGCAGCTGCTGAAAAGAAGGCCTGCACTCTGTGACAATTATTTCGCCAATGACGGTCCTAGAAATTGTAAATTTATAAAGCTGAAATTTCCTGAAGGGCGTCCGCCCGGTGCGATCAAGCAGGCGAGCTACTGGTTCCAAAATCCAATGAATCAAATTGAACTTTCAAAAATTGCCCTACTAGCATTTAAAAAAGCAGCTGCTGATGGCGAGGCGCCTGCCGAGGCCTTGGACAATGCCATTCGAGCTCTTTGTACAAGCAAGACTACGGCGGAATTTTTGATTCGAAAACGAAGTCTGTTTTTGAATCAAGGTTTGGACGGGATTTCAGATTCAGAAAAACAAGAACTTGTGGCTGGCTTGCAAGATGAAACCGACCCCGTGGCCGGCGAAATTAAAGACTGGCTGTTGGGCAAATATTCTGTCGGAAACGAATGCCTGACTGACTAGTGACCACATCTGAATTTTAATTGAAGTGCTTCCGCAATTTTTATACGACTGCGTAAGCTCTATGTCTTTTGGTCATCCGCGCTTTTTAGCCGTAGCTTTTTTCCCGGCGGCGAAGCTCTTGAATTTCAAAGCCACCACTTTTTGATTCTTTCACATTCACTTCGATTTCCATAAAACCTGAACTTTGTCCGTCGCCAGCCTCTGCTGAGATTTTGCACCAATGGCTATCATCCACTTGAAGTTCACACCGGACGAAGATCCCTCCTCCGTTCCAGCCGCTAAGAAATCGAGCCAGTTCAGTCTGGTACTTTTCCTTCAAGGCGGTCTCGAACGCACTTGCTTGACCGCTGCTGTTCGCAATGCGCTGATGAACGGATTCCAATTGCTTGCAAAGACTTGCGACCTCTTGGTCTTGTTGTGCGGAAGGCGAGCAAGCTGCCAAAAGAATTTTCCTTTCCAGCTTTTCGACCATCGGAGCCAAGGGCTGACTCAAGGGAGTCGAAGACTCACGGGGTTTCGACAAAGCGGTTGGCGCATAAAAAAGTCCTGAAGAAAAAGCAAAAGGTAGCATCAGAGCGATCAGATTTTTCATATAAAATTCCTTTGCGGATTGCGGATTGGCAGTATTCTAATGCAGCTTTCATTTATGAGAAAGAGCATTAAACAAAGACTTAAATACAAATAAAAAAACACTATATAATGGCAGCAAAGCAGTAATTTTTTCATGTAAGACACTCTTTATGGGCCAAATATGAGACGG
>Ga0247843_1003717_pt1 | contig 24250 bp, 13 predicted proteins | sample LaCruzMarch2017__FD_192420 | JGI IMG/M metagenome (GOLD analysis project Ga0247843, IMG submission 192420) | Freshwater microbial communities from meromictic Lake La Cruz, Castile-La Mancha, Spain - LaCruzMarch2017_8m | ecosystem: Environmental > Aquatic > Freshwater > Lake | place: Spain...
AGGGGGAATGGCCCATGACGTCACCACAGAGGGGGGGTCCGGGGGGGCATCCCCCCCGGCATTCACACGTACACCGGCACCTCCAAAAGCCCGAGCGAAGCTGTTTTCATTGAGGATTACTGGTGGCGTGTCTGTAGGAGGATGATGGGTGAGACAAATTATATGCACTGTAACAAATCTGTCATACTATATAACCATTACAACATATAAGGTTGGAATCAAATACACAGCACTTGTGAAATTCATATTTCTCCATGTTCCAGCCACAAAAGTGACCTGGCCCTATCTTCGGCATTCTTCACGGCCGCGTCTAATGCGCCCGATGCACCTCGTTTCACATGTGTTTGTACGCCCAACTTATTTTGCAATCGGTATTCCTCCAGATTCTTGTTACTACTTCCATCGTTGCTACCAGGCTTCTTGCGAAATAAATCCGACGTGTACACAGGAATCGTATCATGGGGATGTAATCCCGAGGAGGACAATGACTGTATGAACGATGAAAAAGAAAATGTGCACCGTTAAATTGGAAGTGCTCTTTGTTAAAATAACAAGGAAGGGAAAGACGCCGTCGTTTGAACACACTTACATTGCCAGTTCCATCGCTTCTACTCCGGCTACGACTGACTTCCCGAAGACGAAGCGCCCGTTCCTCGATACTCATTGGCTTTAGACCACGTGATTTCCGCTCTACATCTTTGACATGTTCCTCATCACCCCAGTATATCGCTTCATTCCGTTGAAGCATTGCTTGAAACTCACCAGAGTCATCATCGGTGGCAGTTGTGTTCATTGTAGATTTAGTTTGATTGGACCCAACGCGTTGGTTCATTTCCGTCTTCTTTAGTATTAGGTCGGCGATTATCTTGTCGGCAACGGACTTGGGTGAGATGACTTCTCTCTGCTGTTGATCTTTATTCATTGTATTCTGTGCCATCATCACCACATCGTCCTCTTGGTAGAATGGCTCACCAAAAATCACCTCTGCACCCTCATCTACCTGTGCTAGCGGTCCATCATCACTCTGCCGACACCACCCACCACTAGGTGCTGATGTACTACCATGAGGTGCTGCACCATGGAAAGAGTCAGTCAACCCGGCTTTGATACTATTCCCGCTCTTATTACTGCTACCTTTTGCCATCTCCTTGGCGACCCGTCGTCGTTCCATCGCCTCTAGGGTGTGTGAACTAATTGCACTAATCCCATCATCAAAGTCAACCTCCTCAGGATAGAGCGCGGTCTCATTTCGTGATGCTGTATCCGCGGGTAGTGCTGGGGTACAAGTCATGGGCTGACCAGTCGACGACGCAAGTATGTATTTGGCACCCAATTGACGTAGTCGAGCTTGAGATTCTACTATGCGTTTCTCACTTTCTGATGATAATTGATTGGACTGAGAATTGTCCATAGGCGTCGTCTCCTGACGCTGAAACAAGCTACGTTGTTGCGAGGACGTCGATGACGGAGCCTTACCCGCAGATGATTTGCTTCCCCGACCACTAACAATGTCCGTCCCAACTAACGACGCCCCATTTGACGCCGATACCTCAAAGGGGATGGAAGAAAAGACTTGGGGTGTGGCACCACCACTGGGGGTGGTGCTTATTCCGCGTCGTACCGGAGCAGACGTTGACCTTCCCCCAAACTCAGCAGCTGGTATGTCATCGTTGTCATTATGTGACACACCCTCTGGCACATTCCCCCCAGCCGCACCATTGATGCAGGGTGAGAACATAACCTTAACAATAGCATCAAATCCATCACGCAAACCGACGAGGTTGACACGGTCCGATAATGGTGATAGGTGTTCACGCTTCACATCGTTAAATCGTTCACGGGCCACGGATACAACGTCATTAGCCGAGGTGGGAAGAGAGGAAGTGCTGCTGCTGCGGTGATATGTAGATGCCACCATTGTTGCTGTATTACTCCTGGCAGTGTAGTTGAAATGAATGACCTAAGGACTAAGGACCCTAACGAATCGTCCGCGGCTCTAACAAACGCTGCGGTTGGAAGTGAGGCTGAGTCCCTCCTTCTCTTCCCTAGCACTATGGATCAAAATTAGGCCACTTGCCGACGATAAATCAAAGAAAAGTTAGCAAGCTCAATGAAATTTTGGCCATCGTTTTTCTTTAAACATGATGTTGCTTGTACAAGCTGCCGCCAATCCAAAAGAGAGGGGCCGTTTTTCGTTTTTGCACAACCACCCTTCATTTTGAATGCGAGAAAGACCGTTTTATTTGAAAGATTTCTCGGACGAGAGTCGTATCGAGGAATAGATAGTTAAGTACTTCTGTCCTTAGGTATGGTCACATCCACTTCAACGCACACCTTCTGCCGCGCCTCCTGGCCAAGACGTGTCTGGTGTCTGGCTACTGGTGGTGGGCCTAGGAGTGCATGTCTAGCGACTTTCACTCCCTCCTGTCTGTGTTTCACGACGCCTTAGGAGGATCATCATCAGCTACGTCTAAGTCAGCGCCAGCTGTATCCTTGTCAACGACGGTAGAGAGCGGTGGCGCTGTCTTTGGCAATGATTTGGTCGTAGAGGTAGACCCCGAGAGCACAATAGATCCATCCTATTCTGCCTCTCGTCTCAAGGAACTCATCGAGCGATTATTACGAGTGCGTGAGATTCGTGATATAACAACGAATAATGCGCCATCGTCATCTTCTGGCTATACAACAACCAACAATAGAACTGCCGCACATATTGCAATTTGTGCCACCATTGTTGATACCTTCCCTCATGAGAAACTGTGGAGAAAGTGGATGGATGAGACGGGGGGTGAAGTCTCGGTTCCGGCAACAACAAATAAACAACACGAGGGGAATATTGCTGCTGCTGCTGCTGCTGCTGCTACAGCTACTGGCAATACAGTCATTACAGCTTCTGCTGAAATGTACATACACGCCAAGTTTCCAGAACACATTCAATCGAATAGCTGGTTACAATCTAAAACTATACCAATATCACATAAACCAAATTGGAATGATGTACGTATTGTACGTGCATTACTTTCACTTATACAAACAGCATTACAAAGTAATGAGCATACGACACATTTATTATTCTGTACAGAATCATGTATCCCGATAGCAACATTGAAAGAAACTGTCCGGAGTGTATTACTTGATGAGATATGTCCTTGGGTAGTGGGGGACGAGGAGGAGACAACGACATTGACTAATCAACCTAAAAAAGAAGATATTCGACGGCAAAGTAAAATCGATTGGGATAGAAGCTATGTTGATTATTACAATAGGGACAGTCCACAATGTACAAGATTTGATGAACATAATTGTTGGGAGGTATTACGCGATTGTATGCCACTTGAAATAGTACATAAGGCATTGCCTGGTTGGTGCTTGTTAAGTCGGAAACATGCTCAGGCAATACTTGATACACCTGCACAATTGTTAGGTGGGATGAATCTATGGCCAGCATTTGACCGTGTATGGGCACCAGAGGAAGTATTCATACCAACGGCATTGGCCTTGACTGGTAATTTAGATGGCGTTATACGTAGAGCATTGACACATTCTAAGTGGGATACCAAGGCCAAGGATCACAAGGATCGTGCACATCCTCTATCGTACGATGGGAACTTTGATGATGAGCTTGTATCAAGAGCAAGAGCCGAAGGATGTCTTTTTCTACGGAAGATGAAGAGATCGTTAGATATATCCGTGTGGGAACGCATTGTTATTCAACGTAAGAGGGGTCGTGATTCTGGAATAGCAGGAGGTAAAACGACGCAGGAGATGGAAAGAAGTAGTCGTGATGTCGAAACCTCGTATTCTAGTAGGATGATACACGATCATCAGAGAAGGATTCACGATTCTAGTGGACGCGATAGGCGGAAGAGAGACTGGGATAATGATTCGAATATTGATCATCGTCGAAAAAGACGAAATTGGTAAGGGGGCGCTGGGATATTCGAACACACGATAACGACTCTCGTTCTATCTACGCCTCAAATGCCTCTCCCTTCAAAGCTTTCGTACCAGCCTTAACTACCGCACCTGGTCCGACTTGACAATCCTTCAAATTGCAATTTGGACCAATATTTGCATTCACCCCCACTATGCATTGCTGTAGTACAGTATTAGACCCGATAGTTGCACCATCCATAACAACGACATTATTCAGCTTTGCCTTATCTCCAAGAATAACATTTTGTCCGATGGTGCATGACTTGGTTTGTACCTTCTCCCCCAATGTACAACCTGGCTGAATAATGGAATTAAACTTTGTTGATAATCTTGCCCCCTTGGCCACAAGGGAGGAGGAGAATGTTGTTGAGTCGGGCTCTACTTTTAGTATACGAGAGGTGACCTCACCACACCCATACAACAATGATGGGATTGTACATGTACGCAGGGTAAGAGATGATGCCTCCCTTGATAGGACCTGCGCAGACACTGCATATTGTTGTCGGGCAGAAGTGGTTGTGGAGGTTGTTTGTAAGGCAGACGAATTGTTCGATGAAATATCGGCGACTGCCTTAGGAGTAGCAGCAGTAACAGCCGAGGAAGGGTCCATTAGGTCACCACCTGATCCACCTGCTGGATTCATACCATCGACGTTGTCGTTGTCGTCATCGTCAGGGACGAAGCCCGTCAGTCCACCACTTACTTTCCCTGACGCATACATTCCAAGCAAGGTTGATATTTTGTTCATAACCCCACCATTGTTGCAATCCCTATCAATATCCCTCAACACCTGACGTAATCTATCTCTATTCATCTCCTCCTTCAACGCGGTTGGTCCAAATACTGCCTCAATGCCCTTAAATTGACGTGATATTAGTAATGGCAATACCTCTGCCTGGAAGGAGTGCATCTTCGGTCGTGCATGTATAAGATCAAATACCCAATTGGATATCACATACATGTGTACATCGTGTAAGTCAGTATGGAGTGATATCGATGGTGACATATCAATTGCTGTTGTATCAGACGTAGCAGTCATTAATCGTCGTCGTCTTCCCTCCTTCTTTGTCCTATCATCACGTCGGTCTACATGGAGTAAACGTCGTGCAACTAGTAGCTTCGGTGTGGATCCTGTACCCTCATCCTCTTCCACCTCTAGCTTGGAACGTTTGAGTACTACTCTCCGTGATGGTGGTGATGGATCACTACCACAACCATCAACCCCCATATTCCTCGAATATGATAAATTCGCAAGTGACAATGATGGTGGTGAAGGTATCTCACTCGATAGTCCAATATATTCCACATCTTCTTCATTACGTGCAAATAGATTCATTTTCGCTTTTGAGCTTTCTTTTATTGGCACACCGTCCTTGTCCTCAATACCGACATTGGTGAGTAGCATCGTACAAGCCGCGACGCCACCACGCTCATTATTGTTGCCGTTGGAAGAGGAAGTGTTCCATCGTCGATGTGCCTCCACGAGTGTTGATAGGACATTACTCCCATCGTATGATGTTGATGATGAAATATCAGTCGACATAGTCCCATGTCGAAGAAGGTCACCCTCTAGCATTAAATCTCCTGGCACGACCAGGGCATGTGACGTTGGTGGGAGGATGCTGCTGCTGCTGCTATTACGACCACCTCCATGTAACTCCGCAACCTCTTTTCTGGAAGATTTGTTATTACCCCCCTCTCCTCCCGAATTCATCGTACTATCTTCAGCCACATTACAGCCTCGATAAGACGAAGAATAAGTGAGGTATCGTAATGCGTCGGCACTACCTTTACAATCCTCTGGAAGCTTAATAACTCGCATACGCATTGCTATGGAAGGTTTGCCCTTTCTGATGCTTTGTGTTGATGATGGAATATATTCTAAATCTGTAAAACTTGGATTCTTCTTCATCATCATCTCCTCGGTCTCGTTGCTGCCTGCCAGTGTCATAATCTTTGCAAACTTCCCACACAACCCACCATCCTCAGTCGTCTCTCCCAGTAGGTATGGGATCGTCAACTCATCCTTGGCACGTATAACTATAATGACCAATTCGAATATTCCACAATCATATATCTTACCAAGTAATCTATCGATTGGCGTCGACATCCCCCGCCCCTCCGCTCCGCCACCGCCACATAGGAGGGGAGAAATGGGTAATAAGTGCTTCGGCGTGCCACGAGGCGGGGACGTGAGTGGAAAAAGACGCGTACCGAGCGTCGCGGCTAGTATTATAGCGACATACTCTGGATCATCATCATCATCATCACAGCGTTGATGTGAACGTCTCGATGATGATGAGGAGGGCGTCGACGCCGATGACGACACCATGAATATTCTCGATAGGCCTCGGTGTTCCCGCCCGGTTCCCGCTCTCGATGCCCTGAATGAAGAGTACCCGGCCCATTTCCGCCAAAACACGGTGACTAGTCGCAAATATCATCGTAACGAACATGGACACGCCTGCGAGGGACACTTACTCATCATTGTGTCGGTCGTTACATGAATTACTAAGCAGTGGTGCCGGCGGTCCTAGTGCCGGTGACGAGGACCGCAATACTAATAGCGAGTCGCACCCACAACATCATCACCAACAACAACCGGATGATGTTTATCGCCAATATCTCAATTCTCCTCCCCCGAATAATACTAATACCATCAACAACGTGGTCGACAGAAATGGTACGCGGCAGCAGCAGCAGAAGTCGTGGTGGAAGATGAAATTGGAGCGTTGGTTACATCGTGATGCCATGCCGATGGTCGGGGTTGGATCCAATGCGAATATTATACATTTTTGGAGAAGTAATCGCGCGTGCGATGATAATGATGACAGTGGCATGTCATCGCTACTCGTCGATTGTCGATATATGGTTTGGTTCGTTCAGAATGTATTACTACGGCATTTGATGATGGTAAATAATAGCGATGACAACATCAACGACGACGACGGTAGTAGTGATGATGATCCAATTGATCATGGCGAGTATATGATACAAATAGTCGAAATATATCATAAATTCGGATTACAATTGTTGAGTAAAAATAGTTTTGCGGCTTTTGCTACCACCGACGACGTCAACAACGTCAACAACGTCAATCGACAAGATGAGGAAAATGGCATTACCAATACCGCAGGAGTCATGTGGCAAATGTTATTACAAAATGTTAATCTGACGCCCGAAGAATTGAGCGAATATTATCGTTCATATCATGACCAAAGGTTTGGAAGTACCGGTATTCCTCCAAACGATTTGGTCGTATTGCCCTATGCATGGCCGTCATTCTTTCGGTACGCCGCTGCTGCTGCCGCCGCAAAGAAGCAACCACATTCTACTTCTCAAACGAATAAACGACGGCGGATAAGTAACAACGAAACGGGAAAGGATTGGTGGTCATTATTTGGATATTTTATCGGACATGTCACATTATCATCATCATCATCAGCGTCGACAAATACCATTAATGACAAAGTTCAATATTTGAAAGAGTATATATGCACTAAATTACCAATAATGATGATGAATCTTGGTAGTACCAACAATTATTATAATTCAAATATGAAGAATTCATTACTCTGTGGCATTGTAGCAAGTGTTATTGATGAAATAGGGGAATGGACTATTTTAGATGGTTCGATATTGGATGATATTGATAATAATAACAATATGTATGATGTTAACGATATCAGTTCTCGATCACGTCCAAGTGTTGGCGACATTGTTGAATTGTTACTGATGGATGCAGGGTAAGTGAAATCCTATGTAGCATGAATTCACTTTATATTTGTCCGTCTCCTTCCATTTATATATTATATATACCTGCTTTCGCCATCAATCAAAGTATCCTATCTAAATTGGCAACTCTTACTCGGACACGGTTGGCCAACTTAGTTGCTGAAATAGCAGATGCTATCTTGAATTATTCTATCGGCTCCCATCGTCTACGCCTGCATTTTAATACTAATGAAGATCAAGATGACAATGATGATGATGATGATGATATAGTTGACAATTCTGCCGCTGTTTTGTATCAGCAGCATGTGTCACGTGATGCAGACTGTGTAATACACTTCATTGACAAGGCAAATCCACAACTGAGAGAACAACTGTTAGGTCGTAACTTCATTCCTGGGCAGTACAATTCGAACCCTCCACATCCCATGGTGATATACACTCGTGCTCTGATATCGTCGAATAAGAATTCGTCTGTTGTTGCAAGACTATTACGCAAACTCGAGGATAGTACAGGCATCGAATATGCAACCAAGTATCATTGCTATGCATTGTTCCTTGAAAGTATGCAAGATCGGGGTGTATTATTTGAGGATGGTTGGAACGATAATAATGCACAAGGAGGAGAGGCAACGTTGGCCAATGTCACATTGGGTCCAATTGGCAGAACCTGTGCCTTGGAGTACATGAGGAATGTTATTTTAGTCGCCAAGGAGAACTTGTTACCATTGTTATCATCCCATTCATCCTCCCGTCAAGTCAGGCAGCAGTGTAAACGTGAATTGTCATGTGTCAAGGATACTGTACGCCGGACTGTACTCAAATTTTGTCTAAATAGACCGAACTCTCATAAAGAAGCATTGGATCTTGCCAACATGTTGTCGGATGCAGAACGATTTCCTAGATTGGAGAATGTAATCAGTGATAGCGTCTACGGTCCTACCGCAGAGGCTGTCGTCATTCGTATCCTTAGGGCAGATAGTTTATATTCTGTTTATGATGGAGATATCAATATTGAGGAGGAATATGATAGTATTTATGAAGAGGAGGATGAAGTCATTGTCAATGAGGCATCATTTAAACAGGTACAAGAATCTGCAAAATTGTTAGTGAATGAACCAATCGTGACAGATAATCGAACGAGTGAGCATGAAGCCTGTGAGCAAATCGATACGGAAAGAGACAATTCATCTCATTTTGACGATAATAAGAATGAAGTCATTGACCTTGAGGATTCACACTCTTCAGCAGAAAATTTCAGCGAGTCTGACGATTACGACAATGAGGAGGAGGAGGAGGAGGAAAGAGAGGTTAGAAATGCGTCTAATGAACATCAGGACGATGCAATTGAGATATTATCTAGCGGCGATGAAGAGGAGGAAGACAATGATGATGACGAGGACGAAGAGGATGCTTCGTCCGAAGAGGAAAGAAATGAGGCACTGGATACTTTTGGGATCAGCCATGCGGGAAGTATTGAGAGTGTGATGCAATTCAAGCAGTATGATCAGTCAGTGTACAAAGACGACGAGAGTAGTGGTGAATACTCATCGTATGATAATACAACCGACACGGAGGGTAAAGTCATGGCGGATGATGAGCAGGCTGATGATGAGCAGTCCATCGACACAGAGGAGGACAAGCGCATCTTCGTCAAAACATCCATTGATACTGAGGATGAAAAGCGCGACGGCTGTCAGGAATCACTTGGAGAGAGAGTTGATGGAGCCAAATATGATGTAGCCCCATTACTTGAGGACCAGCCTATAAAGGAATTTGACGAGATGAAAAAGGGGTCTCCCTCCGTCTTAGTCGCGGCGGCAATATCATCCCAACGCCTGGGAAACAATCCACTGTATCTTGGAGACGTGCATTCCGATTCAGATGAGGTTGATGACGAAAACGACAACAGCACAAAGGTGGCTGAAGACGACAGGCACACTGATGATGGCTATGCCCCGGATGCCGATGCTACAGAAGAAGAGGACACTGTTCGGATAAAGAAAGACAGCATTCGCATTCTAGATGGCTATGATCCGGACGCCGAACTCACTGAAGAGGAACGACAAGAGAAGTCACCGCCGAAAGAGGAGGTGGAACAAAATTTGCTCAAATCAAATGATTTGACGCACAAATCAAATGATTTGATGCACATTGACGAGGGTTACCTACCTGACGGCACATTGACAGAAGAAGAGCGAGTTGAAACCTTCCTGGACAGGAACAAAGCATCGTTCAAGGACGCTTCATCGCGCACTGCGGATAATGACCTATTGGTGTTGGAAGACTTCTTTCTACCACACGATGACATTGCGGATGATGATGATAATGTTGCATCACTGAGTATGCCGCAGGAGGATCGGGATGATCCCGAAGAGGCGGTCGCGGCTTCGTTAGGAATGCAAGATATGATGGAAGGCGAGGACCTGGCATCACTGAGTATGCTGCAGCATGAGCGGAATGATCCCGGGATTCAAATGAGAGGACCCGGAAGGCCGAAGGAAGAAGAGGACATCACTGCCTTGGACATTCAAGTGCCGATAAAGAAGAAGCCCGGACGACCAAAGAAGTCAGAGGTGGTTGCAGCTTCCTCGCAAGATATAATGGAAGACGAGGACCCAGCTGACAACCATGATGAGAGTAGCGAAATTGAAATCGAATCCAAACCTGTATCTTCACGGCGTAAGAAGCAAGATGCTTCTTCCACTAGCATGAGCACAACGCTAAAGTCAGCAACCACTTCATCGTCAGTACGGAAGTCGGGCAGGAGGAAGAGCCAGTCTAGAAAGATACTCGATGCTGCATCACAAGATGCTGCGTCTGATAGCATCAGTGCCCAGCAAAAGTCAGCGACTTCCGTATCCATTACAAGGAGATCGGGAGGCAGAAAGACTCAAGAGTTACAACCTGACACTCCTATCAGTAAGCTTAGTTCTGTTCAGTCAGCATCAGACGAAGATACGGTGCAAAGTACGGAAACACCTGGCATTACTCAAGGCAAGAGTAGCGGTCATTCAGTTCCTGCCACCATTGTGACAAGGGGCAACAGGGGGAAGAAGCCTTCATTAGCTGTTGTCCCCGAGGGACAAACTGTCGAGGACTCAACAATTAGTGCTACAGTATTAGCATCTGAGACTCATCATACCGACGAAAGCGATGTGAAGAAAATGAAGGTGGCCGAGCTAAAGGAGGCATTGCAGAAACGTGGGTTATCGACTGACGGAAACAAACTTTACCTCCAAAGTCGGTTGCTTGAGGCCGTGATTTCTGATGATAGAGACATCCCTGTTGAAGAGGAAATTTCCTCCACCACCACAAGTAAGCGCAAGTCCGTTAGCAATCCACCCAAGTCGAAGAAGAAGGCCAAGTTGTTAGGTGATGACGACGAGTCAGTCAGTGAAAAATTGTCTCTCTCGTCTCGAACTCGGAGGACTCAACCAATCGACGATCACTCCCATTCTTCGGATGCAAAAAGTGGGAGGTACAGTATAAGATCATCGTCCACAAAACGTACAAAGGCTCGCAATGTCAAAGAGGAGGATGTGCTGCCAAAAAAGAGAGGACCCGGAAGGCCGAAGAAAGAGGAGGGGTCAGATGTCACCAACACATCTCTCGATTTAGAGGATGTGGTGGTGGTGGTGAAGAAGAAGAGTCCTGGTCGACCTAAGAAGGCGGACAAGGAAAAGATCGCACTCGCTGATGAGACAAAGAGGGAAGTAGATGAAAGTGTTACGTCAACAGCAATGTCCACAAGAACTGGTCGTAATCCTGGACCTCAAAAGAGCCAGAATAAGAAAGAGTCGATGGATGAACATGACTCTGCAGGTCCGATGCCACCTTCAAAGAAACGAGGTCGACCACCGAAGAAGCCATCGTCAACTGAAACAGTCACCAGGGGTAGGTCAGGTCCGGTTTATGCCAGCGGAAGGGGGAAAGCGGTCGATGAAGGCGAAAGCGTGGCTTCCTCTCGGCGAAGTACTAGAAGTGTAGCATCCAAAGCGACCGATTCAACTTCCATGGCGACACGCGGTAGTAACAAAAGAGCAAAATAGGTAGTGATTTTTTTCAGAGGGGGTTTATTCATTCTCAGCCTTCGTTTATATAGAGAGGCTACGTAGTGATATACAATTCACTACTAAACTATCTAGTCTCAATTATATTGCACTACCAATTGAAAATAAGTGTTTTTATCTTAATCTCGGTATAGCAGATAATCAATTCTTGAAGGAATGGTTCACTGCCGCGGAGACACTATTATTTTAGTCCACCTTCTTTCTATAACTACATCCCTCCGTAAGTCTAGCCCGTCCACCGGTGGGTTGGCAAAGCATGACATTGCAGCTACCGCACAGTACGACACTTTGGGCATGACTGAAAACGGTCGTAATTTGGAAGCATCCGGGACATTTAATATCCATAAAGAAACTATTGGGACTTTGGACGAGGCGTTTGAGCTTGTGAGTCCGAGCCTCTAATTCGGCTGAGGGGTGGAGTAGGTCGACAGGCATAGTTTTATATATGTTTAGTGAAATAGGGTCTTTAATTGATTTGAAAGAGCGGAGGAAAGGATGAAGGTGTATTAGAAAGATGAAATAAATAAGGATATAATGGCCAACAATCGAACTTGGTAGAACAAATCACGTCCCCCCCACTTCCCACTACTTCGCTCCCCTCCGTCCCCCCCCCCCTCCTTGCGTTGGTACTCGGAGACGGGGACAGCTGAGGGGGTCTCCCCGTCGCGTCTGATGGTGCACCCAAATAACTTTTTCCGGACCTGTATCCTCCTGAGCGCTGTATCTCCTCCCTCTACGCGCTACGATGTAGCAATCTCCATCATTCCCCCTTGAGTTACCGAGCAGTCATGCTCCAACACACACCTTTAAATAATGGCGTCGACGTCTCGTAATGATTCCAAAAAGAAAGTCGAATGAATAATTTTAGTAATGGGGTAAGCTCTCTCCCGCCGAGTCGTCGCGAGTCCCGGGTGGGAGAAGACGGGACTTCTTGAGGAGAGAAACCGTTTCACATGCCGTCGCCATAAATCATTGGCGTTCCGAATGCAGTCGGTGCAATAGAACTCCTCCTGGACTTGGAGATCAAGTACAATGCGCAATGATAAAACCTACAGACGCTCTCTCAGTCGACTATCATTGGTGGCATCCACTTCCTCACCCGCTCTCCTCTCTCCCTCTTTTGCCGCCACTCGCAATCCGAGTCCAGTCCAACGAGGAGAGGATGATGAGGAGACACGGTATCCTGGACCAGGGACACCGACTGGGAAATCCCGTCGAGCATCATCCTCATCCGTTATACAAACATTAGACAAGGTTCAGATAAAATGGCGTCGTATACCCTTCGTCGTATGGATCGTTTTTACATCGTTGGTGTATTGTTGCGTCATTTATATGCGTATGGATCGGGACCTGATGAAGAATGGATTTGTCACCGAAATCTTAAAAGATTCAACAACGGCAATAGTTCACGATGAAGAAACAATTGCGTCAGCTGTCACGGAAGATGAAACCTCAAAGTCAATCGCTACAATGAAGCAATACGATCATACGAAAAATCTTCGACGACGGAACGTGTATCCCGAGAAGGATTCTGCGACTCAATCGTCGGAGTTGGTACATGTCGTCGAAACACGATTTATGCAACAACAGTCCAACCTACTCGAATTGGGCCTGGCTCGTCTAACACTGTTTGAGACATTTTGCCTCCCGAGTATCCTAGCACAAACGAATCCAAACTTTTTATGGATCATACGTGCGGATCCTAATTTACACCCATCACTTGTGGATAGAATGACAGAATTGTTGCAAGGACGTCCAAATTTTATCTTCATTGGGAGTAATAATAATCCAGAGGGATTTGGCAGACCCACACCAAAGTTGCCATTCGGCTCGTTCTTGCGGACAGACAATGTCACGACATCGGTATGGAATGGAAACATTGACTTGGTCGAGGAGGCATACGAACGCTCAGCTGCGGGTGCAGTCCTTCTAGAAACGAGATTAGATTCGGATGATGGTGTAAACAAGAACTTTATTGAAATGGTTCAATCGGAGGCACGTAAGAATTTCATCGTTGACAACAAAGACAAAGAAAGCGAGTATCATGGTGGTGGCAACCTTTGGCGGTTGTGGTGCATAGAGTCAAGACTCGAATGGCACCCATTAAATCCATATCCCGACACACCCGAAATCGCAGCAGCAGCCAATAATGCATCATTTCCCGAAGGCTATCTTGTATATTACTCAGAGAAGGGTTGCTCCACGCCTGGATTGACATTTGGGTATGGTTATGGAGCGAGTAGGGAGTCATTAGATCGGTCATTGAATATTAGTCACTTACGTCACGATGAGATATCCAAGAAGATACGTAAATGTGACAATAAGAGTGATAATGTTGAGGTGGAATGTGTATCACGTCTTTCAGAGCTTAAGCCAGGTGCAGTCCGAGCAAGAACTACTACCTCTGCAGGCATGGCCAATGTAATCACAGGTCACAGTGATATTGATCAACGGAATGGATTTAAACGTCTTGCGAAGAATAAGCGCTTTGTAAAGCAATTCAATCAACAACAAATGTTTTGGACAGGTCTGTCAGCTTGGTTAGGCGTGTCTCTTGACGAAGCCAAATTTGCACGATCAATTGTCGTCGGAAGGATGGCGGAAATTGCTCAGGATAATTTAAAAGGTCAATGTACGGGTGGACATAGCTGTAAGAATGGGACAAAGGCTGTATTGGGACGACTGGCCGAGGAGATGGGGGAATAGTTTTTGTGCCAAATTTCTTTCAGACAAAGATTTGTTTTCCTGAAAGCGTTGGGGTTGATTCTGCGTCTCTATGTCGTTGTAAATAGCAAGAAGATTATACGTGAAGCTAGGCATTAACATAACTCTACAGATGATTAATTCGTTTATTGATTTGCATTGAGTCCGAGATGCTCTACTATTTACCATTCACGTAAGTCACATCGTCCCATGCCTTGGCGACCAATGTCGGCCCGACTATCTCAACCGCCCATAATTCGAGGAGGTGCAATGCTACCAGTAAAGCAATTCCAACTCCATCGCTACCATCGTCAATATGACTGCTATCAAGGAGTTGTTTAAAATCTGGCAAAATCCGTTTGATGCACGACTCCACAAACAGATGCTGCTCATTTGTCAAGTCATACTTATGTACTTCTCGCCAGCTTAACGGCTCATTTGTCGTTCTGTTGCTGTTTTTGTTTTCGTCATCAATTACCAGCGGTGTGTATCGTGCCTCTAACAAGTACTTTCTTATGAATTTCAGTTCCTCGCCATAATCGATGACGTTGAGTTCACGTATGAGTTGCGTACCAAGTGCACCGAGCACTGCCAATATTCGCCGATGTCGCCTTTCTATTGTACCATCCACTTCGTGAAAGGCTATCGTGTCGATTGGACGACTTGCTGATGAGAATATCTTACGTGCTATCATCATTGGCTTTGAGAGTGCGAAGCTGTTTAACGATACGGACGGGCCGTCGATGGCATCATCGGTATTGACGCCACTGAGCACACCAGGAAAAAATCCATTCTCAACGTGATGGAACCAAAATGCTGGTAGGTACAATGCATCACCTGGACGTAAGAGAACATCCAATATTGGTTGTATAGGTGTATTTGTACAGTAGTAATGTGGATACCTCAATCGATGACTGGAATTGTCGTCGTCATTGTTGATGTCCAAGTCGACCTGTGACTTCCTCGCACGTGGATGAGCGTCAGGATACGTGTGCAATCGATACACTCCATCACTCGGTCTCCAAACTCTAACACGTTTCGAACCATGCAGTTGTAATATTACATTATTGGCAACATCATAATGACATTGTGTGCCAGATCCTGATGTGCCTAGCCAGAGTGATGGACCACGTGGATCTAATAATGATTTATCGGTCGATTTGTGAAGAAGATGAACGTGCTCATTGAATATACTTGATAAATGAGGCGCCACATCCGCCACGGGACTTGTCCAATAATAATGACGCGTGGATACGTCAACACGTCGATGGAGCAGATTTGCAAATTCGTTTGGCGAAACAGATATAGTCGGTGAATCATCATCATCATAATCGTCTCGCGAGCTCATGTCGGTGCTAGCTGCGCCACGATGCTCCTCGTACATAAAGAAACGACCACGGCATCGTCTTTGTCGACTTGTAGTCAATCTCGACGATTGCTTGACAGTCAACTTTATTGCAGGGTCGAATTTAGCGAGCAGCTCGCGAGGGTGAAAGTCGATGAGGTTGGATTTGTTGGTGAGGACGTTACGAATCGCTCGTGGGATCGACCATGGCATCCTAAAGAACCAAAGAACCACTGACCTCCTCGCTCGCTCGCTCCACCCTAAAAACTAAAAACCTTGATTCACCGTGAACAACTTGGTCGGCGGGAAGTGGAAAGGGGATTCTTTACACCACGCCGAAGAACAAATGAGTTATCGGCGACTGTGGTGGAGTCGATTGTATAATCGTCCAGGTGTCACTATTTCGTCCATGGGGGCCAAAGGTGCTAGAGAGGGCTTAGAGAGGGCTCGGTGTAGCATCGGCGGTTCGTGGGTGACACAGTAGCCAGCACGATACACATGAATGAGCTCACAACTGATTGTATGTCTGTTATGTTATAGATGATAACGATAACGATGATAGTAATAACGTCGCCAATTGCACTGCAACAGTCAATCGGTTGGTACGTCGCTGATCTAGCGCGATCAAGTCCTCGTGGACATCTCTTCTACCATAAATAGTGTATCTAGTTTAGTAGTACAATGTCCGAGGCAACACCAGGAATACTATAGATTCAGCCCAGTCCGTGCACGCTCGGATGAGCATGCCACGTATGACGGGTGAATCAACTGATATAAAGGCAGGATCATTCGTCAACGCTTCCCTCAGTTCATTCATTGTAAGTTGGGATGAACGAGATCGACGTCTGCTGTGCTGAGTGCGGCGTTGCGGGGGGCGTTAGTCTCAAGGCGTGTAAGTCTTGTATGCTCGTCAAGTATTGCAACGTTCTTTGCCAGAGGAATCATTGGCCGGAACATAAAAAACTATGTAAGGAACGGGCTGCCGAGCTATGCGATGAGGCGTTGTTCAAGGACCCGCCGGCCAAGGAGGACTGTCCCATCTGCTTCCTACCGATGCCATTAAGATTGATATCTTGTATGACCCTTCCACCCGCGACTATATTGTCCGTACCAATCTACGACTTCGCGGCTGCGGACCAGGAGTTGGCACAGATGGAAATGAAAACAATATTTTCCATGTTGCGGGAAGAGTATTATTTGTACAGGGTGCATTTATTCCTTCAGGAAATCTGGAAATGATGATAAGTGTCCGTTTTGCAATTCAGACCGAGCTGACAAAACAGATAAAGAGGTAGTTGAGGAGATTATGAAGCGGGCTGAGGCAAAACCCTGTTTCTATGGGTATGCTGGGTAATCACTATGAGCATGGATTACGAGGTTTGCGGCAGGATCATGCAAAGGCAAAGGAACTATACACTAGGGCAGCAGAACTTGGTTGGGGTAAGGCGCATTCTTTACTGGCTGACAATTATTATGAGGGGGGAGATTTGAAGAAGGCCAAGTTCCAACTCGAGGCCGGGGCTATGGCAGGGCATGAAGTGGCATGATTTAATCTTGGAAACTTTGAGGAAAGACATGGAAACATGGAACAAGCCGTAAAGCATTGGACAGTTGGGGCATCAGCTGGATGTTATCGTTCCATGCATAAATGAGATATTCATTTGAGAGAGGTGCTGTTAGTAGAGAATCAATGGACTCAACATTGGCAGCTTACAATGTTTCCTGTGCCAAGATGAGAAGCAAAGCACGAGATGCTTTTATCAATGCAATATCAGAAATAAAATGAAGACAAATAAATCCAAATGAAATATTCCAATTTTTGAGCGAACAGATGATTTGCTCAAAGTTGAATGCAAAAGAACAGAAGGTCGACTCTGCTTCACATGTCATCTCATGGCCTCATACTTGAAGGCGCATGCTGGCTAAATATTCGTACTGACCCCTGATTGATAGAGAAGCAAAGGATGTATAAATCACTTGCTAACTACAAACTATTAAAAACAGAAATCAAACTGTGTTAATTTCATCCTACCATACTTATGATTAGCGGAGTACGTAGGAGACAATCCCCACTCTCCCTTGATTATATCTATGTATGGTACAGGTTCTACCAGTATGCATCACCATCCATATATGCATCAACAAAAAGATCATTGAGTGCACCATCGTCTTTAGCTTGTTGAAACTTTCTCTCAAATGTCTCTTCATCATCATCCTCGGATATGTTATACCTATCTAATATCTGCTGTCGTATCCTTTCACGTGACTCTTCTATTTCCTCAATTTGGACCACACCTGGTCCATCTTGCATTGGTGAAGTCGATTGTGACATCCGTCCAAGATCAATATCAACATCATTATAACTTGACAATGCTTTATCAAGCTCGGCACGTACATCTCGTCTTTCGTTTGCTGAGTAGCCTTGCATTTCTATTGTGGATGCAGACCATCGTTCACCATCGTCATATCGGACAGGAGTGCCAACGGTTGGTAAGAATACACGTGTGTAGGTCTCGACCCATGCAGTAGAAAGTAGACATGCAACTTCTGCATCCCCACCAATACTATTGTATGACTCTGTACTACCAAAATTGTCATTATCGAAGAGATCTACACCATCTTGGACAACATCATCACTCTCTGGTAAATGTGCAAATCCATGTATCTGGTCAGGAAACACTTTCACCATAAAGTCTTTAATTCGTGGATCATCTTCCAAACAATCCTTCAATAGCATAGCATCCTCGGGGGTTGCACCTAATAAGGTATCATCTTCAGCAAATACTGCCAATACTGCTACACTACGCTCTTGTCCATTGGTAAATGTACGAAACCCCTCATTGTCCTTTCCAAATAACTTTGTTACATTATATCGTGTAGGATACCAAACAACGGCAGCAACAGGATCGACATGTGGTGGTGGTGGACGATCACTATAGACATCGGTATAGTAACTATTTGGGCCATCCACATAATACCCAGCCGCTGCCTCGAGTGCACGTCCACCACCATAACATGTACCCCAAATTGCCAATGATGAAACAGCATATCGTTCACGTAATACAGATGCAGCAGCACGTATATCCACATCGACTCTCCGATCGGGGTGCATACTACGCCATTCCTCATAGGACAACCCATCCTCATTCCTACTGCTGGTGTCATTAATCATTGTCCATGGCTTTCCACGGAATAAGTCAGGTACTAGTACAACTACTGGTTGACATTCAAAAGCAATCTTATCTGCCAATGTTTGTGTATACTGTGTAAATGGTCCCGCCACATCTGATAATAGTAATACACCCTGTACTTCACTAGCCGATAATTGTGCACCGGTAGGTGTATAAACACCCCAATCACCATAATCACGTTCAATAGTACTATATGTACCAGTGTCTGGATCGGATGTATCATCGACACCATCTGCCTCATCTGGTCGTATTAGTCCACGTTTCGATTCCATTTCACGTTTACGTTGTATGGCGTACACTTCTTCTTCCGTGGATGAATATACAACAGACGACGTGGTTGATGATGATGATGGTGCATCAGTAGAATCTCCAACCCTTGATGATGATGATGAACTTGATGAGGATGACGACTGCTGACCACCACGTAAAAAGTTACGTAATGATATACGTGAACCAACAACATATGCCTGTACCATTGTATTATTAGCACCTTTATATTCAATTACAGTACGTGATAAACCATCGACGATAATTGATCGACCTTCATAATCATCGACTATACGTGCATCTTCTCCCCATACCTCTGTTGAATATGTTGAATCATGGTCTTCTTCTTTGTTAGTTATGGAATCTTCTTCGGTTTCGACAACATTATTATCAGATTCTTTGTCATTTGTTCTAAATGATTTACCCAGCTCCTCGACATCAATAAAGTCGGTAACATCAACAATATCAGCACCTTTATCCTTAGCATTCTTTACTTTCTCAGAATCTACGACAGTTGTTGATTTGCTTTTCTTTATTGAATTTGCAGTTTGTTGTTGTTGATTGTTATTGCTGTCATCATCATTATCATCATCATAATTTACATCATCATTCCTACTATTTTTCCTTCTTCTTGTCATGATTGATTTGTCATACTTTGTATACCCCGATTGTAATCTTATTGTCGTATCAACATTGTTTCTCAAATCTGCAGCATCATTAGCATCATCTTCTATTCGGATTGTATTCCTTTGTCTTTCTAACAGCCGCTCTATTAATTGTGATTTATTCCCAGTAACATTCTTCCCCCGTAAACGACATTGTTGTTTTAATTGTGTCACTGTCATATCAAGGAGGGAATCACGAGTGAGCAGATTCAGATCAACTTCATCATTGTCTAAAAAATAATCCAAGCCTTCCACAATCGCTGGCTCTTCTTCGTCAATATCATCATCATCATCATCATCATCATCGTCATCTCGGTCATTGTTGTCACTTTGCGGTGATGATCTCGCTGCTGCTCGTAAAGTACTACGCCTCGATAAAGGTCGTTGAGACACCTTGTCGGAATCAAGAATATTATTATAATCATCGCGACGTATTCTTCTTCGATGATGATTCACCAGTGATGAAAATGACGATAATGATGTGTGGAATGCATGTAGGGTGGGTATCGTCGTCGTCGTCGTCGTCGCCGCGAGTAAGATATATCGCGAGGAAAGGATCGCCATCGTTGTTTGATGAATTGAAGTCGAAAGGGCGGGAACACTCGCGACACTCAAACCTCTCCACACCTCCTACGACCTGCACAATGGTGGACGACGACGAAGTTGGTCGAATAATCAATGCCATGCGGACAACCCTTAAAGGGCAGGAGGGGGGCAGTATGAAATTAAAGCACTTGATCAAACAAGTAATGCTCCTCAGCGACGATTATAAAAAGGCGGCCTTGAAACAAAGTATCAAAAGAAGGTGTGATTTGTTCCAAGTGATTCACCATGAAGATGGTAGTAAGATAATTTCGTTAGCAGCAACAAAACCAAGAGATTCAGATGGTAATGATGATCTATTGCTTAGCTCAACAGATCATGAGAATGACACTAACAAGATCTGTGGTGATGATGAAGTTGCAATTATAAATGATACATCTCGATCCTTACAAAACGATGATGACGCAGTTAGCAATAGCAACAAAGGCGATGATAGGAACAGCAAACGAAAACGTAAACGTTCCATTACCTCAGATGAATGCACCAACTCCTCAACTACAACAACCACGCTCAATAATAGTGCTAGCTGCTTATTCCATGGACTCACCATGGCCATATCCACATTAGAATCCAAGCAGAATGAAGTTAATAATGAAACAACCTTTTCCTCCAATGATGAATATCATAATTACAAAACTCTCAAACATATATTACAATCACACGGAGTCGCAATATCCTCCCAAGTACACAAACGTGTACATTATCTAATTGTTACGGACACGGCAGTGCAATATCTAACACAACGTGTACGACAGGCATATAAACGTAATGTTACTATTGTATATATATCTTGGATACAAGAATGTATAAGGTTGGGTAAACTGGTCAATGTTGATACTCATGTATGTAATGATGTAGTTGAGAGTTTAATAAATGAGAAGAAAGCGATTAATGGTAGCACTGATAAAGCAGTAGTAGTAGTAGCAGCAGCTGCAGCAGCAGCATCCAAAATGACGGAGAATACTAATACCACTCGATGGTCTTCGCCCATACTCCTTGATTGCTGTTGTGCCTGTCATGATGAGAATAATGGAGATGATGGTCATAATAATTGTCCATGGTGTGTCAAAAAGTTTGGTGCACATGTCGATTGTAATATTATAACGTTGGAAAAACAAAAAAAAGAAGGAATGAACAAAAAAAAAGTGTTGTGATGAAAACAGTGAATGAAAACGGCGAGGAAAGGACTTATATAACAAGAAATTTGATAGAATACACAAGTACTTGTGTTTGTAAAATCAGAAACTAAATATATATAAATCAAAATATGCATGACAAAAAAACGAAACTAATTTCAATATGCATGAGAAATGTCAACATTCAATGCTGTCCATAACTGATCCGATGAATATTTGGATAGTATACCATCCATTTTCGTAGGGAATATGTCACGTGGTGTATTCATTGCTAGATGAAATAAAGCAAACAAACTATTATTTGCCTTCGACATACATCGTATTGCCATATGTACTGTCATTGTAGGGATAAGTGTGATTAGGAATCGTACACTCTCCTGTATTACACAATCGTTTGAAATATCATTCAAACAATCACTACTATCCGTAGAAGATGCACAAGATGATATCAATCGTACCGCAATTGACGCAGAGAGTGTTCGTGGACCAACATACTCAAAAGTAACATGTTCGGCCGGACATCCACTTTGCATTATCATTGCGTTCTGCAATGTGACAATCTCGTTCGTCAATAACGATGACATTTCAACATCGATGCATAGTATTACATGTATGGTGCTATATCTACCAGATGCCGCAAGCAATACCAACCGTCGGATGAACGCTCGTGCACCCTGCTGCTGCTGCTGCTGCGCACTAGCAGTTGTTACAGCACGTCCATTTGGTGGTTTATTGTTGCTAGTACCTCTCGCTGCCCAGGTTGATAGGTATTGTACAATAATTGCACTATCATCTGAAAGTTCAATATCAACTCCAGTAATGTCAAGCAAAGGACAGTCAAGAACTACAATCTCTGCTCCTCCCCGTGCTGTCGCAATAGACACGAGGATACCACTATTCTTCTTCTCGGACTCAGTAAAAGTATTCATCCATCGACCACTGGCTAACTCGGCTACTACCTCACTAAACGTTTCAAGAAAATTTTCGGAGGTTAGTAGGTGCATTTGTGATAACAGAGCGTGAGATGGAGCATCGGTTAGACTATCGATTGAGGAATTTGACGAATCATTACATTCGTTGCAGAGTTGTTCTTCTCCGAGATGATGATCCATATCGATATCCATCAACTGCTCGAATTCCGTGCAGTTATTGGTGGGCATGTTACTATCACGAGGCTTGTCGACATTGTGATTGTGGAGTGTATTCATGACGTTATTACGATCAGTCCCCGTATCAGCAAGATTGGGATGGTGAAGTTGGGTTAGATCATTATAATAATCGGCAACCGAATCAGGAGATGTTTCGACTGATGATGCAGGACGGTATACCATGCCCTCCTTTACTGACTGACCCAAGTGTTCGCTTTGTGATTCAGGCAATTTCTTGAGAGACTCGAGTTTCTTCGTACGAACAATTGGGGTCATTCCAATAGGAACGGAAGGAACAGCAACACGAGTGACATTCTTACTTGAAGTCATCGTGGACAATTGTTGAGACTGCTGCTGCTGCTCCTCCTCTCGAGGCGTAATACGTATGGTTGCTTTGCGCGATATCGACTCCTCCTCTAGTGCAGAATCATCTTGACGTTTCCTCTTCCGCTCCTCCTTCTTGCGTTTCTTCTTCTCCTTCTTCTTCTTGTCCTTCTTCCGCTTCTTCTTGCTTTTCTTATTCTCATCTTGCTCGTCTAATAATGATGGATCAGATCCAGACTTGCGTTTTTTGACTCGATTATGATCGTCTGGAACCGTTAAGTCAACAGCAATCGTCTGAACTGTGTCGAAACCAGCATCGGCGTCACCAAAGGACCTATTTACTACGGTGTCTGCGAGATAAGTCTTCTTCTCGTCATCCAATTCTCGAGCTTTCGTAAGAAGATGAAGTAGCTCTCCTCGAATTTTCAGGCTACTCTTTCCTAGTGCCTCCACAGCATGGCAAACTTCGTCGGAATCGGCAGTATCTTCCTCCAATGTATGCCTCAAGCTTAACTCATCAATACGGTCAATGTTAGCGGTGAACCCAATCATGTCGCTGCTCAACTTCTTTTCATTCGCCCTGCTTACAACGAGTTGAAGCTGTCCATGCCGTTGCGTCTTCAACTTAACGGAAAACGGAGCGCTTCGTCCATTCGATTTGGAAATCTTATAACGAGCAAAAGCATCTACGAATACACGTAATACCATCGTAGTAAAGAAAGCCTCATTCGTCGAATTTCGCTTGAGCTTATTCATGTGCACTATTGTACTGTATCGACGCTGAAAGACTTGATGATCAACAATTTGATTCGTCAAGAATCCACGATAAGAGTAAATTCCTCGAGCATTCCTCTTCGATGAGCATCCAGTGAGCAGCAAACAGAGATAGCCTTCGTCGGTGGACTTTGCTCTAGCTTCTTCACAGAACATTTGTCGCATAATGAGTAAGTCGTCATCAGAAGCTATTGTCGAATCCGACCTCTCATTCAAAAACCACGATGCAACTGGATAATTGGAACACTGCTCCTGTAGAAGCTGGATATCACGTGCATCATTATCTTGATCATCATTCCGCACTAAGGAGCGTATAGCTGACAAAAGAACTGTTGATGTTGGTTTGGGCTCCG
>Ga0247843_1003719_pt1 | contig 24248 bp, 14 predicted proteins | sample LaCruzMarch2017__FD_192420 | JGI IMG/M metagenome (GOLD analysis project Ga0247843, IMG submission 192420) | Freshwater microbial communities from meromictic Lake La Cruz, Castile-La Mancha, Spain - LaCruzMarch2017_8m | ecosystem: Environmental > Aquatic > Freshwater > Lake | place: Spain...
GAAAGCACAGTCATCGGGATGATCGGCGGGTTCCTCGGGCTCGGCGCCGGGGTGGTTCTGCTCGATTTGCTCGGGCGCGTCGCCCCGCTGGAAAGCCCGCCAGTCATCGAACCCTCCGCCATTCTGATCAGCGTCGGCTTTGCCACCGCCGTCGGGGTGCTCAGCGGGTTGTATCCCGCTTGGCGCGCCTCGCGTCTCGATCCGATTGCCGCGCTCCGGTACGAATAGAATCCCCATGTCGTTCCGCCTGCTCATTTTGCTGCTCCTCGGCAGCATCCCCGCGGCCGCCAGTCCGGAGGACGAATACTTTGCCGCGGTGACTTACCCCGAGTCGGTGCAACTCGCGCTGCAGAAAAATTTCGCCATCGCCGGTGCGTCCTATGATCCGCTGGTCAGTCGCGCCAAGCTGCGCAGTTCCGAAGGTAAATTCGATCCGGTGCTCACCCTGGCCTACACCCGCAACGAAAACGAAGAAGACCTTACCGGGCTCGACATCACGTCAGGGCCCCAGCCCGCGGACGGTCTCATCCAACCCGGACTCTTCACCCGCAACATTCGTGACTTTGCCGACGCCAATATCGGCGGCCTCACCCCTTGGGGCCTGACTTATGAACTCGGCGTCACGGTGGAAAACAGCCAAACGTCCCGCAACGACTACGAGGACCGCTACGCATCCTTCGGCGGCCTCACCGTCACGCAACCGCTACTCCGCGGCTTCGGCACCGATGTCAACCTCGCCTCGGTGCGCCTGGCGCGTGCCGATCTGGGCATCTCGCGGTGGGCTTACGCCCGCCAAGTGATCGAAACCGTGACCCGGGTAGCCGAGGTCTACAACGAGCTCTGGTTCTCGGGGGGCAACGCAGAGGTCGAACGCCGATCCCGCTCCTTGGCCGCCCAGCTCGCCGCCGACAACCAGCGCCGCGCGGAGATCGGCGTCATGTCACCGCTCGATGTCCTGCAAGCCGAAACCGACGTCGCCGCCCGCGAGGAACGCGTTCTGGTCGCCGAGCGGCAACAGGCCGACGACGAAAATTTCCTCAAACAGCTCGTGACCAATCGCGTCGAGGACGTGCTCGCCATCCGTCTGGACATCGCCCCGCCGCCCAAAGCGCCGGGCATCGCGCAGGACCGCAAAGCGGATCTGGCTGCCGCCATTCAAAAACGCCCCGACTTCCAAGCCGCCCTGCTCGAATTGCAGAAGCGTGAGATCAATGTTGTCTTCACCCGCAACGCCGCGCTGCCCCAACTTGACGTGGTGGCCAGCCTCGGCCGCAACGGCATCGACAACGACCTTTCCGAAAGCATCAATCAGAATATTGAAAATGGCGCCCTGGCCTGGTCGGTCGGCGGCATCTTCAGCGTGCCTATTCCGAACAACACCGGGCAGGGAGACCTTGAAGCGGCCAAACTCGAAGCGGCGCGGCAAATTGTCGAACTCAAACGCCTCGAACAAAGCATCCTGGTCGAAGCCGACAATGCCGCGGGCCAAGTCGAGACCGCGTCGAAGCGGATCGACGCCGCCCGGCAGGCCCGCCTCCTCGCGGCCGAAACCCTCTCCGCGGGCGAGACGCGCCTCCGTGCCGGTGCGGCCACAACTTTCGAAGTCCTCCAATTCCAACGTGACCTGGCGACCGCGGCGATTTCCGAAATTCGCGCCATGGCCGACTACAATATCGCTGTGGCCCGCTACCACCAAGCCACCGGCACCACCCTCGAACGCCACGGCATCACGCTGGCCAACTGACCGGTCACCATCGGACACGAGGCACTACTTCGTGGCGAAACAAGCCACAGCGAACTCAGGCTCGGAAGGCGGGCAGAAGCATCTTGACGCCGAGTGGAGCGGGAAGATTGACTGCAATGTCCAACGTGAAAAACAAAATCTACATGGGCACCGACAGCGGCGCGACCACGACAAAAATTGCCGCCGTGCGCGGTGACGGGGAACCACTGGGCCAGGATGTCGTGCAGCGCCCGACGGAATCGGCAGCGGGACGCGATGGTGTCATCATCGGCTGGATCCGGGCGATGGACGACTATTTGGCCGGCCATGATCTGGGTTGGGACGATGTTGGCGGAGTCGGGCTTTCCATTCCTGGCCCCTATCTCGGCTATGGGATCATGGATCGCTCGGCCAATTTTCCGGTGGAGTTCGCCGGCTGGAATGTGCACGAGGAATTCGCGCGGGCGCTGGCCACGCGGGCCGGCCATGCTTTGTCTTTAGTCGTGGGAAACGACGGGAACTTCGGCGGAGTGGCGGAAGCGAAGCTCGCGCGGGCCGGACGCAAAGCCTCGGTGCTCATGCTCATGCCCGGTTCAGGATTGGGCTGCGCCTACGTCGATGCGGACGGCCGGCCGTTGGACGGTGACACTTTGGCCGGGTTGGAGTCGGGCCATCTGCCCGCGCCGCTCCATTTGTTGGGCTGGACAGGGAAACCGCTGCCCTGCGGGTGCGGCCGTGACTGGGGATGCGTGGAAGCTTACACCACAATCTCCGGACTGCGGCACTTGCTCGAAGACCACCTCCCCTCGTTCCCCGACCACGAGCTGGCCAAGTCGGATGCACCGATCAAGGAGAAGGTTCTCTCGCTCCGCGACCGCGCGCAACTTGGTGACGCATTGGCCGTCTCCATCTTCGACTTCCAAGCGCGCGTCATGGGCCTGCACGTGGCTTCACTGACCATGACGCTTGACGCCGGGATTGTCGTTATCGGCGGCGGCCTGATGGATCCGCAGGCTACCACAACGGACTTTCGCGAACGCTACCTGCGCGTCGTACGCGAAGCCGCTGACCCCTACCTTTGGCCGGCGCAAAGGGAGCGGTTGGAAATCGTGCCGGCACGGCTCGGAGATCTCTCGCAAGCCATCGGTGCGGCGCTGGTGGCGCGGACGGCGGCGGAATGACGGCAGGGATTAGCGGGCGGTCCGATCTCCGGCTCGAGACCTCAATCAGCGCACGCAGGAAAATTGGCCGATTATCCGCGTCCCAAAAGCACAGACTGCTCGCCTCCTCGCCCGCTTTTCGCTAGCTTGCCTCTCGTGCGGACCTTCCGGAAAAGCCTCGCCCTGACCTGCGCAATCCTGCCCCTGACCCTTGCTGCGCAAAATTCCTCCCCGGCTCCGTCAGGGCCGAAGGATGCGATCCGCAACGGGAGTTTCGAACGAACCCTGCAGACCCCGAACCTGTGGTCCGGAGTCGACAAGGACGGTTTCCTCGCCGGTTTCCGCGGTTTTCTTCCCGTGCTCAGCGAGAGCGGCAGCGTGAGCGAGACCCCTATGCCTCCGGGCGTGGCCGTCGGCGATCTCAACGGCGACGGATTGGCCGACCTCCTCTCCTCCGATCCTCTGGGGTACGTGCGCGTCTATTTCAACCGCGGGAGCAAGGAGCAGCCGAAATTCACCTCGGGAGAAATTGCCACCCCATGGCTCGCCTCGGGCGAAGGCGATCCGCCGTGGCGTCCTCCCGGGCTCAGCGGTGGCAACGAAATCAGCGGTTGGAACCAGAAGTGGGCCAAAAGGCGCCTTGGCGTGAGGGTGTCCCTCGCCGACCTCACCGGGACGGGCAAACTGGACCTCGTGGCCGGTAATTATTTCGGCGACCTTTTCATCGTCCGCAACAGCGGTACAGCCCAGACGGCGCAGTTCCCGCAGCCACAACCGCTGGCCAAAGCGATGGTTCCGACGAGGAAAGACTCCACCCGCCGCTGGGGCAACGTCTTCGCTCCGCTCCTGCACGACTGGGATGGTGACGGGCAACCCGACCTCCTGGTCGGCGAGGGCTCCTACTCGGCCAACAACATCCACCTGCTTCTCAACCAAGGCTCCGCGGCGGCACCCCTTTTCAGCGAGGAAAAGCAGATGCCCCTTGCCCTTGGGGAAGGACGGGAACAACTCACGCCCGCCTTGGCTGATCTCAACGGGGACACACAGCCCGACCTCCTGGTCACCGATCGTCGCGGACGCCTCACTGCCTACCTGCGCCCCGGCGGTTGGAAATGGGGCGATGCCATCCAACCTTCCGGCTTCCTCTCCAAAAACGGCGGACTAACTCCCGAGGAAAACCAGGCCCTTGTTCTCGGCTCCGGCATCCACACGATCGGCACGGGCGACCTCAACGGGGACGGCCTCTTTGACCTTGTGGTCGGCAAGAGCAACGGACGCCTCGCTTGGGCGCCGAACAAGGGCAGCAAAGAAGCTCCGAAGTTCGATCCTCCATCCGACCTCTCAGGCGACAAACCCGTCCCGCCTGTCTGGCAGGTTCCCTCCCAATGGGATCTCGACATCGGCATCTCGCGCGGCAATTTCCTGGCCTATGCCACCGGCGTTTCGGCAGCCGAAGACGCCGCCGCGCAGCCGGTCAACGGCACCCGCGCCCTCAAATTCGGCTACGCCACCCCGCCAAACACCGTGCTGCCGCGCCCCGCTTTGCTCGTCCCCGCCGCGCGCAGCTTTGACCGACGCGACGAGCGCGAAGGCAGCGATGCCCTCTTCCGCGATTCGGCCGAGCAGCGTGGCATCGGGGCCCCCTCCAACCTCTTCACGCTGCGCCAACCCGTGCAAATGGAAATCGGCAAAACTTACACCCTCAGCTTTCAGGCCAAGGGCCACCAAGTGGCCAACGCCACCTACACCCTCGGCTGGCGCGGGTTCAAGCAACTCGGCGAGGACCGACTTGTCCGGGGTGAGCGTGGTGCGGTGCAGCGCGAACGCAACACCATTTCCGACGGTGAAGTGCAATCCACGGATTTCCGTCCCTCGGGCAACTGGTCGGCCGTCTCCAAAGATTTCAAAATCCAATTCGGCAAGGAGCGCGACCTCAACAAGGAAAAATTGACTTCTGAGGGTATCTTGGAAATCACCTTCGAACTCGCTGCCCCCGACGGGTTCCTTTATCTGGACGACCTCAAACTGGTTCCCTCGAGCTGAGAGGCGAACTGGAAAGGCTTCGCGCCTCGGGCCCGGCCCGCTGCTTACTCCCCCGCGCGCACTGTCACCTTGATGCGAACAAAACCGGACGTCCCTGCCTGCGGCAAGACTGCACGGTAAATGACGTAATCAGCGTGCGCGTCGTCGCTGATTTCCGAAGCAAGCGCTGTCCAGACGGCATCCGTCCCGAGAACCGGCGACGACTCAGCCGAGACAGTCAAATCGTTCTGGTCTCGCGCCACCCGGTAGGTGACCACAAAGGTCTCGACTTCGGATCCGATCGTCACGGGCCAACCACGCGACTCAGCCACCAAGGGATTCATAAACAGGGCACGCTCGAACAAGTTGTCCAACCCGTCGCCGTCCGGGTCGGCATCAGCGGCTCCATTCCCGCTGCCATCGGTGGGAAGTCCGTATTGCGCGAGCCATGCGGTGGCCGGGTTGACGGTGGCCGACAGTACGGCGTAGAGCGTGCCATTGCTGAAGCTTAGGCTGCCGGCCGGAAAATTGGTCGAGGCCAAGGCCAGCGAAAGACTATCCAAGCCAGCAACCGTACCATCGACGGCCAACAGAGGATACGCTCCCGTCACTGCCCCCTCGCCCGGCGTAACCGCAATCGTCACGGTGCCGATTGCCGCGAAACTCCCCGCTTGCAAGGGCGCCACATCACCCGGCGACAATCCGGGGAAGAAGGCCAAAGCGGAACCGTGGCGTGCTACCAGGCTTCCGCCCCAGCGCCCCGTGCCGGTCAGCACAGTCTCGTTGGTCAAAACCAGAGCACGCACGGTGTTGGTCAGCATGGCCGCATCGAACCGCAGCACGCCGCGGTTGACGGCAAGACCACCGGTGAAAGCTGACGCGTGGCCGGAAAGCACCAAGGTGCCGCCACCGGACTTGGCCAGGACATTTGTGCTATTCTCGGCGGTGAGCGGACCGTCGAGTCGGATGGCATTGCCCGAAGGCACATGCACATCGGCCGAGTCGTTCAGGTGAATCCGGTTGGTCAGCACGGCCACTGTGCCGGTTCCGCCGGTCTCAAGTCGCAAGGCACCGAGCACCCCGAGGTTCTCGTTTTCCGGAACGCCGGAGCGACCGCTGCCGGCGAGTTGGAGAGGCCCTTTGAAAAGGTAATTGCGCGGATTGCCGGCCGAGCTGAGCCGAAACTGCCCGCCAGACTGCACCGAGTAGTTGGTCACGTTGTTGGCTGTGATGGCCGGCTCGGAGAAGGTCAATACGCCCTGCTCGATGGTGATGTTCCCCGAGAATGTCTTGCCTGCCCCGGTGATCCCCGCCATGCCGGGACCGCGTTTGACCATCGAGGCAGGGCCGGACACCAATCCCTGCAAACGGAGCGCGCCGTATTCGGCATTGGTCGACCCGGTGTTCTGCACGTCGAGGACGACTTGATTGGAGAAGACCACGCCGCCGGGCACCTCAAGGTTGGCGTGGCCGGCGCCTGTGCCGTTGACCGTCACGGTGGAGATGCCGCTGGTCGAGGCGAGGGTGAACGGTTGCCCGCGCGTGCCGTTGATCCGGCTGCGGAACGCGGAGCTGCCCAACTCAAAAGTCACAGATGCCACCGTGGTCGGCGCGTTGTTAGTCACATCGCGATTGGCTGCGGTGTTGGGCGGAATAATCACCGAAGCCGCGGGGCTGTCGGGTACCGCGCCGGTATCCCAGTTGGCCGCGTTGTGCCATACGCCGCTGCCCGGAGGTACGAAGGTTGCCGAGCTACGCACCGTCAACCCGACCGGCGCCAAGGTGGCCAATGCGCCCGCGCTGGCCGAGAGCGTGTAGCTGCCGGCGGGCAAGTCCACCGAGGCGAAAGTGGCCACTCCCGCGACCGCCGCTGCGTTGTAAGTGCCGAGCACTCCGCCGCGCCGCGAAAGCGTGAGGGTTACCGTGCCGGTGAACGTCGCATCGGTATCGCCCAGCGAGTTGACCGCGCGCACCGTAACCGGCGCATTGCTCACCCCGGTCGTCCAGACCGGCGGAGTGATGGCCAGCAACGTAGCCGGCTCTGGTTCGAACACCGCCTTGAACGTGGTGTCCGCGTCCAGCGTCGGTGTGATGGTGATGCTGGTGCTGTAGATCTCGTGGCCGGCCTCCGCATCGGAAGCGGTTACCGTGGTCGCGGTTTGCGCAACCTGCTTGAGCCAGTGCACGAATCGGTAGCCCGGCGCTGGGCTGGCCGAGACCGTCATGGGGACTCCGCGGAAATAGGTCCCAGTCCACGGGTAGGGCTGCTCGGGTACGCCCGGCGTCGAGCCTTCGAGGCCGATGGTGTTGATCTTCACCGTTCCACGTCCGCGCTGCGCCACATCGACCGTGACATCCGCCGTTCCATTCAGGCGGAAAAGGCCCGACAAATGTCCCCGCACAGCGGCCGGACGCGACGCGAGGTAGTTCCCGATGCGAGCCAGTTCATTGTTCCAGTTGTAAGGTTGGTTCCAGCGCGCGACATGTTCGGCCATGCCGGGCGCGTAGAGGGTGCGGAATTCTTCCAGTTTGGCCGCAGCCTGTTCGGCCGACAGCGTGGTGTTTAGCAGGTCGGCGAAACGGTTGATGAATTCGTTCCGGAAACGGGGATTCTCCAAGGCCTTGCGCAGGAGCAGAGTGCCGTTGCTACTGTTGCCGATGAAGTTTGCTCCGCCCGATTGCGATGCGTAAGCGAGCGTGTTGTGCTCCGGACCCTGCTGGTACCCGGGCACGTAAAAGAAATCCAGCCCGAGGGCGAAGTCGGCGTCGAACAGGATCCAGCGCCAGCGACCGTCATGCCGGGGGGACGCGCCGGACGACCGGTCGGGCGTCACCGTGCGCCAGAGCCGGACGTTGTTCCCCGGCCAGTCCGTATTGCCGGACCAGATCTGGTGTGCCTGGTAATCGATGAAATTGGCAATGTCGATCCGGTCGGCCAGCGTGTCATAACCGGCTGCACCGCCAAACTCGTTGCCGGCCGCATCGCGCAGGATGTCCTCGAAATCCTGCAACAGGCCCGCCGCATCGTTCCCGCGGTCGTACACCGGCCAACTACTGTTGCCCGCCGGAATCTCCAGCTGCGTGAACTCCGTCTCGCCGAGATCGTAGCGGTGGAAATAGTACCCCTCGTCGATCCGGTCCCGCAGATTGTGCAGGCCCCAATACTCCCCGTCGATAAAGACCACCGCCGGACGCGCCGACATGTGGTCGAGACCGGATGGCGCAGCGATCTCGCTGACCAAGGCATCGCGGAAAATCGCCTGTCCCCAGTCGTTACCGCCCGCCCGGAGCAGGAAAGTGTCGAAAAACGCCGTGTCCTTCTGGGGAAAAATGCGGTGGTTGAAGGTGGAGGGACCTTCCGCATTGCGTGCGTAAATGCGCAGAGATTTGCGCGGACGGTTGACCGTGGTGTTGCCATGCACACGGATGCCGATGTCGCCAGCAAAGGCCAGCGTGCCGTTCCTTTCGAAAAACTCGATATGCCCCGGACGCTCCCACGCGCTTCCCTCATACCAGAAATTGGGCGACACGTAGATACCCTTGGCTGAGTTGAAAAGATTGGCCGGATCTGTGGCGATGGACACGACAGGATACGGGTAGCGCCCGGCGCCGTCCGGATGCACGACGTATGACTGCGTGACAATTCGTCCGGGCGCGACGCCCACTTTGAAGATCCTCGCCCGAAGGACATTGAGGCGCGCAACCGTGCCCTGAGGTTGCTGCCATCCCTCGTAGTACGGTGGACCAACCGACTGGGAATTGGTCCGAATCCACGAATAGCGCGTGTTCTGGTTTGCCGCGGCGGTCAGCGTGATCGGTCCGTCATACGCCGGCGAAGACTCTGTCGGATCCGATCCGTCGAGCGTATAACGCACCGTGGCGCCCGTCAGTCCGGCTGGGATGGACAACTGTACCGTGACGTCAGAACGGAAGACGCCGCCACCTCGGGAGACCAAGGGCACAGGCAAGGTCTCGGTCGCCAACCCCGCCGTGGTGTTGGCCGCGCCCGGAGTGGGCGCCGCGTAAAAATAGAGAGCACCGGAAAAATCGGCGGTTCCCCGGCCCAACGAACGGCCAATGCCGCCCGACGTCCCGATGGGCAAGGCAGGAAACTCATCGACCACCATCGCGCCGTCGGGTGCCGTCAACACGATCGACTCACCCCCGGAACTAATCGCAAAGCTGGCCGATCGCAACTGGCCGGCCGGATACGGCCCCGGTACCGGAAACTCGGCGGACTGACCGCACCAGACCAGCAGATATCTGCCGGGACCGATGCTCACCGCGGGAAAAACAAACTTCGAGCGGTCGTTGAGGCTGTCTGAGAGACGGTAGCCACTCAGGTCGATGGAGACATTGGTGGGATTGTAGATCTCCACCCAATCTATGAGCTGACCGTATTGATCCGGCAACGAGGTATTGGTCGACTGGACCTCGTTGATGACTGGCGCGGCCGACAATAAGGATGTCAGCAAGATGGCGGCGGCGGGGAAATACAGTCGCATGGGGGCGGAGGAGGATCATCCGCCGGGACACAATTGCGAACCAGCGAGATGCGATAATATGAGCGGGTTCCCGGGACTGTCAAACCGCGTAGCGCGCGGAAGATCCTCGCCTGGCCGAACCACGCCGGAACATCCTGCCTGTATGCCCTCTCCGTTCCATTTCCTGCTGTCGCTGACCGCCCTTCTGGCCGCCAGCCAGGCAACGCCCGCTGCAGCCGCCGATGTTTACCTCACTTGGCAGCACGATCCCACCACCACCATGATCATCTGCTGGCAGGATCAAGCCACCGGACCGGCCGCCATCGATTGGCAGAAGCAGGACCAAAATAGGTGGCGAACATCCGCGGCCCGGCAGAGTTTGCTCCTCTCCACCGAACGTCTTGTTTCGCAAGTCGAACTCACCGGCCTTGAACCGGACGCCGCCTACGAATTTCGCCTCGCAGGGGAGAAAAAGATCCGCCGCTTCCGCACCCTCCCGGCCAAGCTCGAGCGTCCTCTCACCTTCATCGAGGGCGGTGACCCGCAAGACGGTGCACCCATGGAGCAAATGATGCAATTGGCCGCTTCACTCGACCCCGCCTTTGCCGTCCTTGGTGGCGACCTTACCTTCGATGACGGACTCCCCGAACATGCCGGCCGCGTGGAGCGTTTTTTCCGTGCGCTCGGCCGCCATTTAGTCACCCCGGACGGCCGCCACATCCCACTGGTGGTCTGCCTCGGCAACCACGACGTAAACCGCGCCGAACAATGGATCATCAATGACCAAAGCCTCCCTAATAATAGCGAGGAGCGCCTCGCCATGGCGCCTCACTTCCTGGCCTCGTGGCCTTTTCCCCGGGATCCGGGCTACGACGTCCTCGACGTCGGGGACTACCTCAGCTTCATCATCCTCGACACCAACCACCTCAACGCGGTCGATGGCGCGCAGCAGGACTGGCTGCGCCAAACGCTCGCGACCCGCCAAGCGGTGCCGCACCTCTTTCCCGTCTACCACGTTCCCGCCTTCCCCGGTGTGCGCGACATGCAGGACGAGCTGAGCAGACTCATCCGCGAAACCTGGACCCCGCTCTTCGAGCAAGCCCAAGTCCGCTTGGCCTTCGAACACCACGAGCACGCCTTCAAGGTCACGCATCCCATGCGCGGCGGGAAAACATCCGAAGACGGTGTGGTCTACCTCGGCGGCGGCGCGATGGGCGCAGCATTGCGCGATCCACGCGACTCGGCCCGTCAACCGCACTTGGCCAAGACAACCAAAGCTCACCACCTGCACGTGGTGGTTCTTGAGCCGCAGAGTCGTACCGTACGCACCCTCGGTCTTGATGGCGCCGAGATTCACCGCTTGAAGCAGGCGGTTCATGCCAAATCGGCCGATTGACGACATCCGTCCGCCCGGCCAACGGACGGCATAAAAGACAAGAACCAGACCACGTCCAGTCCTGCCTCCGCGATGTCGCCTCGACTTATCCCGGCCCGGATTATGCCCAGCCAATGACGGAGTGCATTAGCAGGCAGTGCTGGGAGGAGCTGATTTCCAAAAAACTACTCAAGATGGAAAACCTCGCGCAGTGGCGCGCTGGCCGGACTCTGGTCCGGATTCGCCGGCATGAGGTCGGCCATGCGCTTCCACCACTTTTGACAGACTTCCGTCGAGGCGATGGACGCCCATTGCTCTTCGCTTTCGATCTCCGCGTAGCAGAAGAGTTGGCGCGTTTCCGGGTACAGGAAAATCGAATAGCTCGAGACGCCGTGGTCTTTGAGCACTTTCTCCAACTCCGGCCAGATCGGGTTGTGGCGTTTTTCGTATTCCTCCTCGGCGCCGGAGTTGACCGACATGACGAAGGCTTTGCGGATTTTCATGGGTGACAGCTTCACTGACCTGAGTTTTCGGGAGGAAGCGTCACCCACCTGGGATCGGCTAGCATCTTGTTCCAGTCGGTGAATTCCTTCTTGAGCGAGTTGGCGATGTCGGGGTGTTCGACGATGATGTTCTCCTTCTCGGAAGGATCTTCCACGATGTTGAACAGGGCAATCCCGCCTTTCCGGTGGGGGGCGGAAATCCACTTCCATGGTCCGCGGCGCACAGCCGCCTCCCGGCACCAGTGCGTGTAGAATCGCCAATAAAGCGCGCGGTCGGGGCCGGTCTGCGAAATGACCGGCTCGAGGTAGGGCCACAAGTCCACGCCGTCCGCACCCTTCATCGGCGGCGCCCCGGCCGCGGCGAGGAAGGTGGGCGTGAGATCGAGGGTGCTCACCGGCCACGTCACCACCGTGTCCGCCGGCAGCCGGCCCGGCCAGCTCATGAGAAAAGGAACACGGATGCCGCCCTCGAGGAGCGTCCCCTTGCAGCCGTTGAGAGGGCCATTGCTCGAGGCGTTCTGTCCGACTTTGATCGGGGTCACGTTCTGCGAGTCGTATTCCGGCGCCCCGTTGTCGCTGAGGAAAACCACGATGGTGTTGTCCGCCCAGCCGGACTCCGCAAGCCGGGCCATGACTTCACCGACCGCTTTATCGACGCTAGAGATCATGGCGCAAGCGGTGCGGCGGTGGACATCTTCGATGTCTTGGTATGGCTCGAGATAGCGCTCCGGCACTTCGAGCGGCCAATGCGGCGGATAGTACGAGAGATAAAGGAAGAAAGGGCGCTCGTCCTTCTGCCCGAGAAACTCGAAGGCCTTCCGGGTGAAGACGTCCACGAGATATTCATCCGGGTCGACAGGGATAATTTCATCGCGCTCGTTGCGGAACATTTTTGCCTGTCCGTCCCTCGCATACTGGAAGCCCATGCCCTCCCGGAAGTAGGCGCACCACTCGAAGCCCTTGTTGAAGGGCTGGGTCTCCGCCGGCTCGCCGAGGTGCCATTTGCCGACGATACCCGTGCGATAACCCGCCCGGCGCAATTCCTCCGGTAAAGTCGGGACATCTGACGGCAGCTGATAGGTCTTGTAGTATTTCTCGTCGACCTGACATTCGAGTCCGTATCGCTGCTGGTGCCGCCCGAGGATGATTCCGGCGCGCGAAGGGACGCATTGCGGCGCGGTGACGTAGCCGTTGTCGAAGCGGATACCCGACGCCGCCAGCCGATCGATGTTGGGCGTCTTCACCTCGGGGTTGCCGTTGTAGCCAGTGTCGCCCCATCCTTGGTCGTCGGTCATGATGACGATGATGTTCGGCCGGGCAGAATGCTCTTCGTCGGCGCAGAGAGCAGTCACGGGAAGCAAGAGAATCGCCGCCATCCAAGCGGCGCGGACGACACTTGCCCGGAACGGGGTGCTGATCAGCCGAGAGGAACGCATGAATCGAATTATGCAGCCCCGGCGTGCTGACGCGGCAACAATCCTGCCAAAATCGGGGACTATCGTGCCAACACCGATGAGCAGGCCCCGATGAGGCATGCTCGTCGCCGCATTCTCCGGCGTCATGAACAAGTGCTTCGCCTGAGCCGGAACGATGCAGTTGAAGGCAAAAAGTAGAAGCGGCGCCCCTCTCCCGCAACCGGTCCGCCCATCATGTGGTATTTGGAGTTTTTTTCTACGGCATGGGCGAGAAAAAGATGGGGGATATGCCTTCTCACGCGGGACGCTGCACATGGCCTCGCTCATTATTTGAGCACATTGTGGGGGTTTGCCCTGACCGAATGGCGCGGTTCAAGCCGCTGGACGATGACACTCGTTTTACTAGGCCTCCTCGTCGTCTCGACCATCATTGTCGGCTAGGGCAGCCACCTTGACGGCAAACCGGCGCCCACTGGCGCGCGAGGCCAACCATTCCCCGGCGCGCTAGCTTCCTCGAACAAACAACGCGCAATTCTGGCGTAAAGAAGTGCCTGCGCATAGCGATCGCATTCCTCGGCCATTGACCCATCCGAACCGGGGAAGAGCCGCGCGTAGTAGTAGGTTCCGCCGAGCAATTCCGGCGCGAAGACAAGCACATCGCCGGGACCCGCATGGTCGAGAAATCCGCGCATCGCCCGGACCCAGATCGTCCGGAAGTCGGCAAAGTAGTCCACAAACCCGACGGCCGCAGCAGGGCGTGAAGCGGCGTCGTCAATGGGAACCTGCATGTGCCCGGGGCTCGCTATGCGCCCGTGCATGAAGCCGATCCGGTCGAAGATGGGCACCATGAACTCGATTTTCCGATCGAGGCCTCCGTAGACCATTTCCTGCCCGCAGTAGTAGTGGCTGAAATCCCCGTTGAAGAGAACCTCGGGAAACCGCTTCGTGATCTGGACGGTGCGCCACATATCCTGCGTGATGGTGGCGCGGTGGGTTTCGATAAAGATCGGAAGTCCGGTTCTTTCCGAGGCAGAGAGGATGGCCTCGACGAGGCGAAAGACATCGTCATCGTCCTCGACTCCCCAGCCGACGTGGACAGTCAAGCACAGGTCGCCCCGTGCGGCGTGCTTCTCGGCGAGAGGCAACGCCTCCCCGGGTTGATTGATCCGTCCCAGCCCGCAGTAGGCCAGCTGACCCGGCGGCGGAGGGCCGTCATCAGTGAGTTGAACACCCTCGAAACCGGCGGCGGCCAGTCGCGCGAGCAACTCTTCCTTTGCCACGCCGGTCCAGATCGAATCACTGCGCAGATCGACCAGACTATCCAAGTTGAGGAAGACCCGCAACTTGGGGGCATCACCCGATCCGTCGTTGAGGTAACGGGGACGTTTCAAAATTCGTCGCAAGCAATCTGTGAAGCGCTCACGCCGAGTTCGGTGAGCATCTTCCGGCACGCCTTGACCATCATCGGGGGCCCGCAAAGGTAAAATTCCACAGCACGCACGTCCGGATGGTGACGAAGATGCCGGTCGAGAACGATCTCATGGATGAATCCCGCGGGACCATCCCAGTTGTCCTCCGGCAGCGGCGAGGAAAGCGCCGGATGAAAGCTGAAATTGCCGTGGCTCGCCGCGAGTTCTTCGAAGTATTCCCCGTAATAGAGCTCCTGTTTCGAACGGGCTCCATACCAATAACTGATCCGACGCGAGGAGTTCGCGGACTCAAGCAAGTGGCTGAGGTGTGCGCGCAGCGGCGCCATGCCCGCACCGCCCCCGATATAGACCATTTCCTTCTGCGTCGGCTTGACATGGAAGTCACCGAAAGGCCCGACTGCGGTCACTTCGTCCCCCGGCTTCAAGCTAAAGACGTAAGAAGATCCGACACCCGGGGGACAATCTTGTCCGGGCGGCGGGGTGGCGATGCGCACATTGAATCGGAGCGTCCGCTCGCGGGATGCATTTGACGCCAGTGAGTAGTTGTTGCGCTTGCCGGACGAGGGATTGGCGACCTCGAGATCGAAGACGCACTGTTGGCGCCAGACGGTTGCAAACGGCTCGGGAATGTCGAAGTCCCGGAAACGAACGAGATCGTAAGGTGGGATTTCGATTTGCAAGTAATCGCCCGGAGTAAAATCAAGCTTTGCCGAAGAATCCAACGGTTCCAGGACGAGTTCTTTGATGAAGGTTGCGACACTCCGATTGCTGACAACCCGAAACTGCAGCGTCGCTTGCTGACGGGCCCCCGCTCCGCCAGCGCGGAGCACGTTGAGCCACAACCGGCCACCACGCTCCTCGATCGGGTAAGTGGCAAGCCCGCGGCATATGGGGGCCCGGGCAGGCGAACCGTCGGCGAGATGAAACCGGCCGTTGTGCTTGGGGCATTCGATAATGCCGTCCTTGACGAGGCCGTCTGCGAGATGGGTGTTGCCATGGGTGCAGATGCCATCGGTGGCATGGAGCGCACCCCGCTCGTCGCGGATCAGGGCATAGGTTTTTCGCCCGTGGTCGAAGCGCAGCACATCGGAAGCATCGAGATCGGCAGCCGCGCACACTTCGATCCAGCCCGCCGCATCGGGCTTGGCGTCGTTACCCTGCGGTTGCTCGGCGACACTGTTCCGCTGTGCCGGGAGCTTGCGCTTAACATGGTAAGATGGATCTGACACCTGCCGCAGCACGGCCGGCAATATTTCCCGCCAAGCGGCCGCCAACGAAGGATATGGGGGAGGACAGTCGTCTTTGATCAACTCGTGCAGCTTCGGAAGATTGTGATAAGGGACCAGAGGAAACATGTGATGCTCTAAGTGGTAGTTCATGTTCCAGTAAACAAAGCGACTGAACGGATTCATGAAAACCGTGCGGCAATTCAACCGGTGGTCGAGCACATTCTCCGCCAACCCGGCGTGCTGAGTCGTGTTGTGGACGATCATGAGCCACGTGCCGAAGAAATGCGGGAGGATGACCAGGAAGATCGGAATCCAAGATTTCAGCGCGATGGCGAGGACAATGGTTGCGACGTAGATACCGAGGACAATACGTGCGTTGCGGAAGATTTTTGGAAATTCGCTCTCCGGAATAAACGTCCTCTCATCCGGCGTCACACGACCGAACGCATGACCGATGAGTCCGGGGAAATACCCGCGGTAAGCGCCAATCGCGAAAAGGCTCATGAGGTGTGTCGGTATGTCCGGAGGACGGGAAACTTGGATTTCCGGATCCCGACCGACGATGATGGTGTCCGAATGGTGCCGTGTGTGGCTCCAGCGCCAGACCACGGACTCGCGCATGACCATGAATGACGCCAGTTCGTAGAGGGCGTTGTTCAGCCAGTCCGTTTTGAATGCGGTTCCGTGCCCCGCCTCGTGCCAACGCGAGTCCGAGGCCGTGGCGTAGAGCACGGCATACAGAGCGTAAGGAATTACGACCCACCAGGTGCCCCACAGGGCAACAGTGCCCCACCCCGTTAGCCCCAAAAGCGCAAACCACAGCAGAGTGTCGCCCAGCGCAGGCCCATCGCGCCGCTCCAGCAAGCCGCGCAGAGCCTTGCGCGGAACCGGGGTTTGGTACCAATCCGCCTCGGCGAGACCCATTTCGATCGCCTTGGCTGCGTTGTTTCCGGTGAGGGAGTAATCGAGACGCTCCGGTGGCTTGGTAGCCGGTGCGACCGACGCGGGGGAATTGTAGCTCATGATGCGGACATTAGTAGGTGAAATAGACAGCCGAAGGAATGGACACTACCGCACAATTGCATGTATTTTCCGGACATGGCGAAAGTCCCCGACCGCTATCGACTGTATTCCTTTCCCGAACACCAAACACCGCTCGGGCGCGTGCATTTTGGGGGTGAACTGCCGCAAAGTCAGGGAACGGGATGGGATGGCTATCGCAAATACGGCATGTATGCTGCGGTCTTGATCACGCGCGGCAGCGGCGTCTATCGGGATGCGGCCGGCCGGGAAATCGCATTGGGTGAGGGATGCGTAATTCTGGTCTTTCCGGAAGTTCCCCACCACTACGGACCGGGACCGGGCAAACTTTGGGATGAGGTCTTCGTGGCTTTCAGCGGGGCCGCCTTCGACGCCTGGAGAGGCCATGGACTGGATCCTGCTCACCCCGTCTGGCGCCTGCAGAACCAGCGGCGCGAGGCGGATCTACTCCGCTCGCTATTGCGAAAAAAGGTCGAGGACCTGCGGGGATCAATCAAACAGGCTGCGGACGTCCACGAAATGTTGGCGCGTTGGTTGGCACAGAGACCGAATGAACAGAGCATGCCGGTGTGGTTGGAAAAAGCCCGCCGGACTTTGGCTGCTTTACCGGAACAGCGGACGCCAGCCTCCGTCGCAAAAGAGTGCGGCCTCCACGCAGATGCGTTCCGCCGCGCCTTTCGGAAGTGGACCGGGGAGACGCCGGCCCAGTTCCGGCGCCGGCACCGCCTGGCCATGGCCGTCGATCTGCTCCGGCGACAAGAACTCAGTCTGGCGCAGATCGCCGAGTCACTCGGCTTTCACGATGCGTTTCATTTCTCCAAGCGCTTCAAGGAAGCTTATGGAACTCCTCCCTCCGTCTTCCGCAACATGCCTCCCGAACCAACAGGGAAGATTCTCCGTCCGTGTCGCAAGTCGACGCGGTGATAGCAGGAAAGCAGGACGGATCAATGTGCCGCCTCGCGCAACCGGCGTTGCGTCTCCTCGGCACGTTGGCGGGTGATGGGATAGAGCCACATGATGGCGATGGCGAGCAGGAGGCCGGCGCATTGGAAACCAACCAGCGCGACTTTCATTTTCCAGGCCGTTGTTTCGTCGAGACCGGTGCGATCGACGATTTGCGGATCGTAGCCCGCCGCGGTGGCCATGTAGCCACCCACCCCGAAGGTGAGTCCCTGCGCGGCCTTCAGCGCAAACCCTTTCACCGCGCTGAACATCCCTTCGCGCCGGCGACCGCTGCGCAGTTCGTCGTCGTCGCAGACGTCGGCCGTCATCGAATCGACCATCAGCCAGCACCCCTGCAGTCCGAGGAAGGAAATGAACGCCGTGACGAAAAGCAGCCACGGCCAGCGCGGGTCCAAAGCAAAAAAGCCCAACCCGGTGCCGACGAAAGCCAGGGCCAAGCCCGCCACCATGGCGGTGCGCTTGCTCGTGCGCATGGAAATCCAGCCGATGAGGAGGATGCTGGCGTAAGACAGCACCATGCCCATGGTCATTAGGGCACCTTGGAAGTTCCCCAGCCGGATGGCGTCGCCGCCGAACACGTAGTGCTGCATGAGCAGCGGCGCGATGCTCTGCGCGGAAAACAGGGCGACGATGATCGTCACGTAGGCGATGAAAAGAATGACAAACGGACGGTTGGTCAGCGTGTAGCGCACCGCCTCGAAAAACTTGATCGGCTCTTGTTCCTCGATGACCAGTTCCTCCTTGCACCCGAAGACTGGGATCATTCCCGAGACCAGCACGATGGCCGCCACCCCGACCGTGACCCAGAACGCCCCGACCCCGAGGCTCGGCCAGTATTCGTCGGCTGCGAGACGGAAAAGCCAGCCGGCCGCGAGCGAGCCGAACAACCCGATATACATGCGCCAGCGCACGACCCGCGTGCGTTCGTCATAGTCGGACGTCAGTTCGAAGCCCAACGCGGTGTAAGGCACGACGAAGAACGTGTAGGCCAGCGCGAGCAGGCTTCCCATCACGACGATGTAGAGGAACGGGACATTGCTATACCAAGGGTTCGAAGCTGTCTCCGTCATGGGTAGCGTCCAAAGCAAAGGCAGAAGAACCACGCAGCCGAGCACACCGAAGAACATGAACGGACGGCGGCGGCCGAAGCGGGATTTGGAGTTGTCCGACAGGTTGCCGATGATCGGATCGGTGATCGCATCGAAAATACGCGGCAAGCCGAGGGCCAACCCGGCCAGCACGGGCGAAAGTTTGAAATGGTTCACATAGACCAGCGTTCCGAGAGCGGCCAAGGTGTTGAACATGAAGTTGTCGGCCAAGCCGCCGAAACCCCACATCACTTTGGTGCGCAGCGGCACATGCTCGCGGCCCGGCACGGGCGGGAGATGGGAGGGATCAGACATGTCGCAGGATCAGGATGCCCAATGCGGTTTTCCCGGCCAGAAAGCAACCACCGAGGTTTCGCGGCCGCGAGGCGCCTTTTTCGGCCCCGCTCCTCATTCGCTCTCGACCTGGATTCTGATGAAGCCTTGACCGCCATCGAGCGGCAGGCGCGCGCGCCACGCTTCGATGCCATCCTGCGAGCCGAGCATTTGCCGGTCGAAGACTTCCGTCCAGCCCGACGCTTCCGACAACTGCGCTTTCCAGGCCGGGACAACCCGGATGTCTGTCTTGGCGGGATCCCGGTAGTAGATCAGTTGCAGGTAGTCACCCGACACTCCCTCCAGGTAGGGCAAGCCGCGGAATTCGCCGGGATACTGCCCGGTGCCCTCGTGGCGCAGCGGGTCGAGATTGAAGGCATATTTGAGGAGGTTGGCGATGCCATCGCCGGCCGGCGCGGCCGCCGGGTCGGCCGCCGCGCCGCTCAAGCCGTGCTGTTGCGACCACCCGGCAAAGCTTTGCGCAGCGGGAGCCACCACGAGATCGACAGTCTCGGCGCCGATCTCGAGCCACGCGCGCCGGACGCCGCCGAGATCCAGAGCCGAGGTTTCGCCGACGGGCGAAAATTGTTCCGCGTCATCCACCACCCCTTCGATCAGGCGATAACGTCCGTCCGGCGTGGCAGGATCCAAACCTTGCATCTGCGAGAGTTGAAATCCCCCGATGACCAATCCCGACACGGTGAGGCGGGACTGCGGCGCGAAGACCCAGGCCGCACCCGCTTCGAAAGCCAGATTGCCGCCGAGCGTGCCGTCACCGCCCAGCGCGGCGCCGGGGCGGACCACCAAATCGCCGGCCGCCGAGGCGTGGTCGCCGTTGATGATCAGGCGACCGGACTCGACGAGGGTCGGACCGCCGTAGCTGTTGCGGCCGGAGAGGACGAGCGCGCCCCCGCCCGACTTGACCAGTCCGCCGATGCCGGCCAGCGCATTGGCCACGTCCACCGTTTGCTGCGCCGCGACCGACCAACGGGTGTTGGCCATGGTGACGGTACCTCCGGAAAAACTGAAGCTGGGGCCGGAAAAGTCCAGGTCGGAGACCGTCACTCCCGTTGGCGCCACGGTCACATTGTTCCCCGCCGCACCATTGAATCGAGCGATGACCGGTTTGCTGTTGCTCCAGACCGCGGCGGCTTCATCCGATTGGTCCACCCACCCTCCGCCGCCGGAGGTCCAGACGCCGCCCACTCCGCCGTTCCAGCGGAAAACGCTCGAGGCATAATCCAGCCGCACCCCGGTGAGACCCATGGCCGGGGTCTTTGCTACGCCCCAAAAAGCGATCTCCAACGGGGTGCCCGGCGCGACCCTCTTGACGGTGTGGGTAAAAGTCCCCGCGTTGGTGAAACTTGCATTGCCCAAATTCGCACGACCTGGACCGTAGATCGCGACTCCCACCATGGAGGATCTGGACTGCAGATTGGCCAAAGTGAAAGTCAGACGGACATCGGTGGTCGCTTCGACCGTGCCGACATTCTGCGCGATCGGGTTGAAAGGTGCCGCAGAGCTCAACTCCCCGAGATTGGCGTAAGCCGTGCCATTGAGCGACAAGACCGCATAGGCAGCGTTGAGTCCGCCCGACCAACCGGGCGGAAAGCCTCCGAACCATCCCGATGATGTGCTCGTCATGCCCGTCCGGTCGCTGAAGTCGCCATTGACCACGGACCCCTGCAAGGCCGGCGGCTGGTATTCCTCCTCGGGCACGGTGGTCGGGTTCTCCACCACGAGCAAGCTCGAGGACGGCGCGATGGTGACGGTGCCGGGCAACTGAAGGGCCGTGATGGATCCGTCGAGCGGATTGTAAACGGAGACCTGGCGTGTGCCGTTGTCGGCCAGCGCCAGCGACGAGGTGAGCGCGGTCATGGCATTGTTGACCAGATAGGTGATGCGCCGTCCGTCCCTTGTGAACCGCGCGTTGAAGAATTCCTGCTCCGCCCCCTCCACCAGTGCCGGCGGCACAACCATCAGTTCGAAATCCGGGGGCATGACCGCGCCCAGCGTGCCGGTCAGTTGGGCCGCCGTGACGGTTGGCCGATTGGAGAAGATCGCCGCGACGGACGCATGCTCGGCGGCGTTGTCGCCCAACTCCGGCCGACGCTCGACCAACTCGACCCGGCCGCCGGCCTGCCGGAATTGCTCCAACTTTTCCGCCACCGGCAGGGGGAGAACTTCGACGCACGGCAGCACGATCGTGGAATAGCGGTGCGGCCCCACCACCAGCACACCGCCGTCGAGCACGGCATCGCGCAGCCAGTCGCCGTGGACCCAATTGAAGTCGATGCCCGCGTTCGACAAATTCCGCGCCGTGCTGTCAAGGTCGTCCTGAATGGCGCTCAGGGCCTGCCATTCGGCGGTGAGCAGATCGACCCGGCCCCAGAAATTCGGCGAGGGCACAAAGTTGGCCTGGAAAGTCTCGATGGGATAGTAGAGGCCGACCGTCGAGGCGTGGCGCGCCCCGCGCAGGGCCAGCGAGAGACGACCCGCATACTCGCTCATCCCGCGGTAGATGACCGGATCATAAAGGTTCCAGAACAGGTAGGTCTGGAATTGATTGACCCCGGAAAACGCCCCCATATTGACGATGCGGCGGAAATCCTCGGCCAACGGGGTGAGCTCCATCTGGGGACGGTAGATGATGGGATCGAGCAGACCGACCACCGCCGGACGGTTTTTGAATTGCGCGACAGAGCTGAGGAATTTCGGCATCCAGAAGTTCCATGCGGCGCCGCGGTCGGGCATGGGCAGGTCGACCGCCGGTATCTGCATGGGCTCCACGAAGCGGAACATGTCACCGTGGTTGAGCACATGGTAGATGACGTCCTCTTCCTGCAGCGGATGGCCGGAGAAACGGACGCCGTTTTGATCACCCCAGTCGGCAAGGCGCTGCGAAAAATTCTCGGCCAGCAAGGCGCCTACAGTCTCGTGGAAGTGCCGCCGCACGAGTTTGGACGCCGTGTCGGCGCCCCCGTAGAGCGCGGGCAACATGGGCCGCAGATCGTAGCCGTGGCGTTGCTGAAAAACCGCCGGCAGTGCCGCGTCCCATGGCAGGAAGCTCCGCCCGCCGGGCCGCGTGGGCGGATCGTTCGTAAACCAGGATGTCATGAGATTCGGCTCGTTGGAGTAGAAAGTTTCGATTTTCCCGCCCAGCGGACCGAAGCGGCGGACGTATTCCTCGTGGGTCAGTGAGACGAAAGCCTCCATCGCCGCTGGATTGAGCAGATTGGGATAGCGTCCGGTGGTTTGGAACGGCGCGGCCGTGCTGGTGGCTTGGTTGCCCTCATTGTTGACCTGCAGCGCGAAGGCCCGCAGCGTCCAATCGCCGGAACGGCCATTGCCCGTGACCAAGTTGTCCTGCACCGTGAGCGCCCGCGGGCGGGTGAGGTCAGCTTGCCCGTTGACGCGGGGATAAAGGTAGGCGTAGACAAATTTCTCCGCGCCGGCCGGCAAGGCCAGAGAGACCGGATCCGTCCCGCGTCCCTCAAGCTGCACCTCGATCAAGCAGCGGGCCTCGTGGGCCGGATCGGCCTCGACCACGCGCCCTCCCGCCATGCCGCTGGGATAGCCGTTGTCGTCCGCCATCCAGAGTCGCAAGCCCGCGTCTTTGACCGCCGTGATGTTGTTGCTCACGTTGGCCCAAGCCTGCTCGGACTGCAGGTAGCCGTCGCTCTGCATGAACAACTGGACCCCGCCGATGCCGGCCGCAGCCATTTGCTCCACCGGCACTGGTACGCCGAGGTGGGCGCTGTAGTGCGAAAGACGGTATTCGGCCGGAGGATTGGCGAACCCGGCGTCGATCGCGGACCATTCGCCGGCGGCCGCCTGGCCCGAGACTGCCGCGAGCGTCGCCGCCTGAACCAAAGAACACCGCAACACCCGCCGATGCCGTCCGTGCCAGCTTTTCCCAACGCCGTTGGGAATGTCAGTTGTCATCCAGGGAAAAGTATTTCCGCCGCTCGGTCGCGTCCATTTGGGCGATATCCAGCGCTTCGGTGTGCCCGTCGACAAAAAGGCAGAGCGCCTTGCTCCCATGGCGGGGATCCGCTTGGGCCGAGCCCGTGGTGACTGTCCTTCCGTCGAAATACCAACTGCTATCGAACCGGTTTTTCACCGAGCGGTCCACGGCGGAGGCAACGACAACTTTTCGGCTCGGTGCGGGGATGGCAGACATCGGGGTTCCGTTCGGCTTGCGCATGACGGCGCTGTTCCCCCCGAAGCAACCGAAGAGGTGCTGGCGTCCTTTTTTGACTGCCGGATCGTAGAAAATTTCCGGCAGCCACGGGTCGGTATCCGGGTTGCCCCTCACGGGCATCCCGGCATTCATGCGCAGCAGATTCTGCCAGAACTTCGAATTCGTCGCCGTGGACCAGCCAGCCGGTTCGGCCGCCGGCAGGCGGTTGTTGTTGTCCCCCACGTAAGAGGACAGGAGGCCACCGATCTGGCGCAGATTCGACGTTGCCTTGGCCGTCTGACCGGAGGCGATCATGCGCTGACCTGCGGGGAAGGCGAGGGCAGCCAGGATGGCGATGATCGCAATCACCACGAGCAATTCGACGAGGGTGAACGCCCCGTGCCCGCCGGCCAGCCCGGGGGAACGGTGGGAAGCGGACGACGCAATCATGGCGGGGTGAAAGGAACGGTAGCGCATCTTAACGCAATATGCACCGCCCCTGCCCCGCCTGCGTAGATCATGCTGCCAAAAACGAGCAGAATCGTGCCAAGGGAACCATCGCGGAAGTGCCTCCGTCCGCGTGAGGGACGGTCCTACTCGTTCGGCCGCACCGTGATCGTCACGTTGTCCAAGCTGGGGAAGCCCTGCACGGTCCAAAAGCCGATTTTGATTTGCGTGCCCGCCGGGACGTTACTGGCCACCACGGTGTGCGTGCCGGAATTAGTGAAGGCACCGGTGGCCAGCGCATAGGTCGTGGCGAGCGAGTCATAAATTGCCGCGCCCAGATAGAACGGATACCCGTGCCATGGTTCCTTGAGTTCGAAAGTCAGGGTCACCTCGCCCGGCGCGTCCAGACGCCCCACCTCCTGCTCGAAGGCCACGAACGAAGGTTTCGTTTGGCTCAGGGCGGAGACATTGGCGACGAGGTCTCCGGTCTCCCGTCGGACCGAGTAATTGGTTGAACCTTCCACCGCAACCGTGGTGGACCACCCGGCGGGGACGCCAGCATACCACCCGTCGGCCCGCTCCTGCAGTCCGGTCAGGTCACTGAAGTCCCCGTTGGTGACCCGGAGACTGTCCTCGTCGGACTGCGCCGCAGCGAACGGGAGGCCGGCCAGCGAAAGAGCGAGCGCGCAATAAATCCTGCCTGCTTTCACGCCGCGATGCAGGCTGCTCACCGCAGGCGTCGACGGCGCGCGACGTGGGCCGCCAGGCCGGCTGCACTCAACACCAGCAAAGCATAGGTGGACGGTTCGGGCACGGCTTCCACCTCCCAATCCTGGACAGTCCAAGAACTGA
>Ga0247843_1003723_pt1 | contig 24236 bp, 25 predicted proteins | sample LaCruzMarch2017__FD_192420 | JGI IMG/M metagenome (GOLD analysis project Ga0247843, IMG submission 192420) | Freshwater microbial communities from meromictic Lake La Cruz, Castile-La Mancha, Spain - LaCruzMarch2017_8m | ecosystem: Environmental > Aquatic > Freshwater > Lake | place: Spain...
CGTTGATTGGTTCCTTGGCTTGGCCCACGTCGACATTCAACGCGAACTAAATGTCCTGTACAAGTGACGATTTCGTCACCTGGATATCACGCCTGCGAAGCAGCTATCGTGCCGAACACTACTGACCTACACCTTATCTGGTGACAGCAAGCGCCAGATTCTCCGCAAGGGTGTTGATTTGGGTGTCAACGGTCCGGGTCTTGTCGGACAGCCGACGTTGGCGGGCGTCAAGATCGCCAGGTTTCTTGCTTTCTGGCAGACCAACGGCCAGCAGATCGTATTGGTTCAATTGACCGGCGCGGGTGTCACCACGGCAAACGATCAGGCATTGATCGTCTTCCAGTCGAGCGCCGCGCTGAATCAGCCTTTGGTGCTGCTGCGCGAGGGCGATATCGCTCCCGGTTGCCCGGGGGCCACGATTGGCGTGATCAACCGGGTGGATGTTTCGTCCTACTGGGGCCAATACGCGGTCTTAGCCACGCTCAACGGAGCGGCGAAGGGAACGGAGTTGGCGCTCTTCCGCGGTGCGTCCAGCAAAGTGGTCACTGCTTCCACTCAGGTCCTGCGGCGACCGGTGTTGGTCCTACGCAAAGGCTTTCTCTTCGACAACCAACCCAGCAAGGTGAAGTCGATCACTCTTCCGGCAAATCTCCTCCCAGCCTCGGGTGCCGGGACCACCGGGCTCGGCTCCGCCATCCAGGAAACGAGCGGAATCACCCAGGCCGGCAAGATCGCTCTGGTCATCGACTTTGAGAACGGCGTGCGCCAAATCATGAACGGCATTCCGTGACGCGTGTTGGCCTGGTCCTCAGTCTGGTGGTCGCCCTCGGGTTTCAAGCGATCGCCGGCCTCCCGCCGCTCTCTGTGAACGTCCGGGACTTCGGTGCCAAGGGCGATGGCGTGGCGGATGATACCGAAGCGATTCAGAGGGCTTTTGATCAGGCCGATTCCCTGAGCAAGATTTTCCCCCGGCCGATCACCGCCTCGCACCCGGAGGTGGTGATCCCGGAAGGCGTCTACAAAATATCCAAGACCCTGATTCTGGCCGCCGGTCAGAACGGTGCCGGGATGGTCAATGGCAGTCCGGTGAATTCGCCCCGCTCTCGTGGGCTCGGGCACGCGTATGTCCGGGGCGAAGGCAAGGCCGTGCTCAAGCTGGATAGCGCGATCATCGATCTTCTCTATATCGGCATGGGATACCGGGTCGTCGTCGAAGGACTGACCTTCATTGGCGGTCGCGACTCCATCCGGATCTGGACGAACAATCAGGATGTCTGTCAACCCGTGATTCGGGGCTGTCGTTTCCTGGACGCCGTGGGCTACGCCATTCACATGCCCTATATCTTGCAAGCGCCGGACAAGCGATTCTTCGGCTATCTCCAAAGGTCCGAAGACGGCTCCATGAGCGAACCGAGAGATCCAACGGCCGCTTACTTTCTCTACAATTCCACCTACCTGCATATCGCGGACTGCGAGTTCGAGAACTGCCTGAAGATTCTCTACACCTCTGCGGACATGGGGCTCATGGAGAACTGCCGGATGGTTCTTTCTCCCGCCATGAAAGGCGCGGCTTGTGTGGTCGCGGGGCTCATGAAGTTTCGCGACGTCAACGGCCTTGCGACCGTGACCGAGGGCAACGAGCAACGCTGGATCGATTTGATCTCCGGCACGCAATCCCGGGTTTATGGCGAACGGGTTTCGTTCGATACGACCGGGGACAAAGGGCTCTGCGTGGTGCGTTGCTTCGGTATGTTTAAAGTCTCCACGTCCACCTATGCGGATGTCATCGCCTTGCGCGATTCTTCCTTCAAAGTGGCCGGTTGCCCGGAAAATGCCGTCATCTATTTGCAGGATGCGCCCAATCTCATCACGATCTCAGGTTGCGTGCAAACCGGAGGCAAGCCGGTCAAGGCGATCGCCTTTGCCGAAGAGAAGCCGGACGACTACTTTCGCAAGGTCTTGAATCCCGGCAAGCGCGCCTTGGTGCCCACGGCACTGGGGTTCCAGGTCGATGATGGCAATACGAATATCGACGTTGAACTTCCCGTGCTCATGCGTCCCTTTGCCCGGACGCCGTTGTCTTCGAAGCAGAACGCGCCATTCGAAGCGATCCTTCAACCGAAGGTTCCGGCGATCAAGCCTGGCGATTTCAAGCCGGTGCGTACGCTCTCCGTTGAAGCCTCGGGAGTCGTCGGGGATGGCATCGCGGATGACACCGAGGCCTTGCGAAAGCTCCTTGCGTCGGTTGGGAACGAGCTGGTCGAAGTCGATTTTCCTGGGACAATCTACCGGATCTCCGGAATCATCGAACTGCCGAAAAGGGTGATCCTCCGGGGCAGGGGACGAGCGATCTTCTTTTCCGCAGATGGTGCGACCGCCGGATTTGCCGCGCCGGACGCCAGGGAGTTGGCCTTCCTCAACCTTTCCTTCGAGAGCGGCATCCGGCAGATCGACCTCGAGATCGCCCCGGGCTCGCGGGCCAAGATTCTCTTCGACAATTGCACGTTCTCCAACGCCTGGGAAAGCGCCGTCAGCTGCCGGACGGAAACCCGGGATGACGATTCCCGGCTCCGGTTGACGGATTGCATCTTCTACAACAACAAGCGGCACCTGGATGCGAACGTGGACACCACCTTGGAATCCTCCTGGCTGGAGACCTACGTCCAACGCTTTCAGGCATCACGGACCCATTACCGCGCTCCGCGGACCTGGGAAGGGCGGGACTGGAGCCCCCAGGGCAAAGGCGTCCTGCTGGCCAGCGATCCAATCCGCGACCACGCCTTCATCCGCAATGACGGTCGCATGCGGATCACGGGACTGCTCGGCGTTCCCCTGAGCAAAGGGCTGCATCGCGACCTCCGCTGGATCGATAGTACCGGCGACCTTGCGCTCGACTACAACCGGTTCGGTTCCGAGTCCGGCGGCTATCCCGTGGTCAACGTGAAGGGTGGGGCGGGCTTCACGGGAGTCCGTGATTCCTGGACCTTCCACTTCGGCGGCTCCGCGTATTATCCGGAAGACGATCCAGCCTTGATTCCGCCATCCAAACTGGTGCAATGCGAAGCCCTCCCAGCAGCGCTTGTCTTGGAAGGGAACGTGGGCCAGGAAGCCTCTTATCCGCCCCGCGTGATGCTGGGGGAAACCGTGCAGGCGGGTCCCAAAGTCCAGCTAGATGCGTTGAAAGCCGCGACCGCTTTCAGCAACAACTCGCTCCCCGAAGACATTGGTAAAGCGGACCGATGAGTCCATCACTCCCTCCAATCTCCCCCGTCACCCCTTCCGCCAAAGCCAGCGCAACGAATCGGGCAAAATCGCGCCGCCGTGATTCCCGCTGTGGGTGCCTTCGCCGTAGACGAATTGGTGGTCGTAACCCATAAACTTGAGGGCAGCCGCCATTTCCTGGTTCGCCAGGGGCCAGTTGCCGTGTTCATTGTCGAGGTCATTTGAGCCATCTTGGAGGAAGACCCGGAGCGGTTTCTGTTCCGTCTTGCGGATGATGAACGGATAGGCGTTTCCACCGCGGATGTTCGTGAAGCTGCCGATCTGGCTGAGGACCTTGCGGAATAAGTCGGGGCGTTCCCAGGCCACGGTGAAGGCGCAGATTCCGCCGGAACTCAGGCCGCAAATCGCGCGTTGCTCGGGGTCCGTGGTGAGGCGTAATATCTTGCCCACTTCGGCAAGGATCTCGGTCTCCAGGAACTTGGCGTAGTCGCCACCCAGGGAATCGTATTCCAGGCTGCGGTTGCTCCCGATCCCTTCCGGCGCTTTCCAGCCTTGCGGGGCGTCGAGCTTCTCGGCGAACCAGCCCGGGTTGACGAAGATCCCGATGGTCACCGGCATCTCCTTGGCGGCGATGAGGTTGTCGAAAACGATCGGCACGCGGAACTGCCCTTTCTCATCCACATAGGCGTGTCCATCCTGGAAGACCATCACGGCGGCGGTCTCCTTTCCGGCCGGATCATACTGGGCGGGCACGTAAACGTAGTATTCCCGGATCGTTTTGGGATAGATCGTGCTTTTCCAGATGGACTTGGTGACAACGCCTTGGGGCACTCCGTCGCGACGGTTTGAGTCGGGGCCGAACGGATACTCCTTGGGCTTCGCCTCTTCGGCCAGAGCCGAGCAGAGAAATGGCGCGAGGAGGACGGCGATGAGGTGAGCGGGCTTCGGAGTCATCGTCGAGAACTTAACAGCTCGATCCTAGGTTTCGCAATCCTCGTCGTTCCAGGGAATGAGTTGCGCTACGGTTGCTGATAGCTCAAGAGAATGCCGAGCTGGATCGAAATGAAGAGAGAGAGGACCAAGGCGCAGGCGCCCAAAGCGATCCAGGCGATCCTTGGGGCCATTTTCTCCGCGACGATGCCTTCCTGCACGCCAGTGGCGATGAGGACGCCACCGCCGAAGAGCACGAGGGGGATGATCCCGAGGAGCCAAAGAGGGTTTGGTTGACCGGCCAGCATAAGCAGAGAGATCCCGAGCAAGAGGGCGATAAAGACCAGGGCCCGGGCCAAGATTTGGCTGGTATGCTGGGCGAACTCGCGGATCGCGAGGAGCGTCTTGGCCCGTTTGCTTCGCAGTTGGCAGAGCCCGACTTCTCCGGGGAAGCGGGCTTCAAAGGCGCGGACGGCCTCAATACAAAACGGATCGAGCGGTTTGCGTTCGAAGACGAGTTCGGTGTTCCGGTAACACTGCACCACGGTTTCGCTGATCGGGAGCCGGCCGATCACGGTGAGGTCGTTCGCGCGCCGTTCCTTGCGGTGATCCCTTTCGCTGCCGAGCACTCGGTTGTAGATGATGCTCACTCCGCCCACACTGCGACCGATCTGATGCGCCAAGCTTCGCAGGGATTGGACGAAGCTATGGTCCTGCTTGCCCGCCACATCGCCGGGTTCCGTGACGATCACGATGGAATCCGCGATCACCGCCGCGACGGATGCGCGGGTGTCCGCGCCGCCCCGGGAATCGATGATGATGTAGTCGTAATCCTGGCGGAACCGGCCCATGAGGGACTCATAGTAGGGGAGGAGGTTGCGGTCGATGAAACCTTCCGCATGCGGTTCCAGGATGATCTCGGGCTGCTCGTCCTCGCTGATTGAATCAGGTAGAGGTGCCTTCCACCAGGCTAGGCTGTTCAGGAGCACATCGACCTGGAACTCTCCGACGGTCTTGTCTTCAAAGAGCAGGCGCAGCGGCGTGACCAGGTTGGGGGGGATGTGGTTGGAGTAACAATCGTAGAAGCAGCTGGTCGGCCGGATCATCTGGCTCTCGACTCCCGATCTCAACCGTTCTCCCCCGGCCAGGAGGTAGGAGGCTCCGCCGGTCGCGTAGTCGTTGTCGATCACGAGAACCCGGTTCTTCGATTCCAAGATCTCTCCTCGACGGGCCCGGGAGGCGCTGGCCAACTCGACCGCGAAGTTGGCGGTCAGGGTTGTTTTGCCTGTCCCGCCCTTGCCGCTGACGAAAGCGACTACAAAACACTCGTTGGTCATGCTAGGATGGTCTCTGGGCGATTGGCGAGGGTCGTCGCGATCACCGTAGGGGCGGATTCCCTGTGGAAGCAAGCTGATTTTGGAGCCCAGTGGGCCTCAAAATTGGTGGTCCTCAAAGTAGAGGAGACCAAAGGAAACCGCAGCTTGCACCACCACATAACCCACTCCCAGGAGCGAGCCGTCCCGCCAACTCATCAGCAATGCGCGGTGCGCCAGGATAGCGATGACCGCGATCACCGCAAACAAGCTGATGATCGCCACCACGGTTTTCAGCACCGGAGAGTCGATCACTCCGATCAACAATTCCGTGAGCACTCCGGTGAGGGCTCCCGCGAAGGGAACAAGGGCGGCTTTCCACCAAGTGTAACCCTCCTCACGCCGGGCAATCACCACCAAACAGATGGCGAACACGACCGTCGTCGCGAGAGAGGGGATGAGTTCTTGCAGTTCGCCCATGGGAAGGTTGCCCGATGAGAACGCAGAGACGGAGATTTGTAAAGGTGCGATCTGCTCCGTTTTTCGTGGGGAAATTGCGACTCGGCAATCTTTGAGCGGCACGAAATCTGCTTTCCTCGGCGAGCAACCTCGCTTTTTATCCTCGATGTCCGCCATCCTCGATGCCCTTCACGATCATCCCGTTCAGGAATTCGCCTCCGGAGATTTCGTCCTGGAACAGGGCGAAAGCACCGGACTGCTTTACATCCTGATCGAGGGCTCCGTTGAGGTCATCAAGGAGGATGTCACCGTGGCGAAAACCTCGGATTCTGGCGCGGTCTTCGGCGATCTTTCTGCCCTGTTGGGTGTTCCTCACACCGCCGCGGTTCGCGCCATCGCTCCGTCACGCTTTCATGTGGTGGACAATCCCAAGGTCTATCTCCAAGAGAATCCGGCCGTTTGCCTCCATCTTTGTGAACTCATCGCCCGGCGTCTCGATGCCGTGAACAAGTACTTGGTGGATGTGAAACATCAGTTCGCCGGTCACGATCACTTGGCCATGGTCGATCAGGTCCTTGATACGCTCATGAACCGGCAACCCCGCCAGCGCGTCGCGCCCAGGCGGTCAACCCTCGACCCCGAGATGGCGGAATGAGCGGTCTTCGATGGAAATCCATTCCGCGGTCATTGCTTCCAGGTCGATGGTGATCGTGGTGGGCTCTGGCCCCAGTTGACGCCCGGGGTTGAAGACCCAGGTCCTTCCGATTCGGTCGATCCACGATCCCGCATCGTAAAATGGGGAATTGTGGATGTGTCCGCTCAGCACCATGTCCGGCTGGAACCGGTCAATCCAGGCGCGGAGATACTGATCACCGATGAACTTCCGGCCGGTCCAACTGGTTTTCGAACCTTCCGGCGGAGCGTGATGGATCCAGATCCAGCGACCTCCCTCCTTCACCTTCGTCGACTCTCGCGCCAGCATATCCGCCAACTCCCCGCGGGAAAGCTCGCCGTCCCACCAAGGGCAAACCGTGATCCGGACATCGCCCACATCGAAGCTATCGCCATCGACGTGTAGACCTTCACCGCCCGCCGCGCGGAGCCATTCCGCGACGGATTCGTCCGCCTCGTTGCGGCTATCCCCGTCGTGGTTGCCCGAACTCACCACCAATTGCGCCCCGCGCTGCCGCAACAAGCCGAAGTATTTCTCGACAATGGCGATCTGCACATCTGGGTCCAGGGCCGAGGCCAAATCCAGGAGATCGCCCCCGATGACGGCGACGTCGTAGTTCCCCACGTTGGCGAGGAGCCAGTCAAACTGCTTCAGCGTGTAATGGAGGTCGGCAACGAAGAGCAGGCGCATCGGATAGGGATAAACAGCTAAGGTGGCAGATCAAGAGGCCTCGCGCGACTCATGAGATTCCTAGGTGTTCGCAATTACGGTCATGGATTGACACGCCGTCAAGCGGCCCGTAGGTTTTGGCTTTTCCTGGTATGGCAAACGCGAAGAAAGCCGAAGCGGTCAGTCGCAGGACCGAAGACAAAGAGAAGCGGCGCGCCGAGATCCTGGAGGCTGGGGTGCGCCTCATTGCGGAGCGTGGTTTGGACAAAATGTCGTTTGGCGATTTGGCCGTGGCTACCCGGTTGAGCCGCCCCCTGATTTACTTTTACTTTTGTGACAAAGAGGCTCTCTATCGGGAAGCCGTTTGCGAGTCCCAACGGCGTCTCCACGGTCTTTTCGTCGAGGCCACCCGCGCGCATCAGACCGGCTTGGAACAGATTATGGCCATCGGGCGGAGTTACATCGACTACTACCAGCGCGAGCCGCACTGGTTTTTTCTCTGCGCTGATTACGAGTCCCAGCCAGACACCCTCACGAACATGGATGCTCTCGGTGAGCAAATCGTTCAGCACAAGCGGGGAGTCATGCTCTTGATCGACGGTGCCTTGGAGAAGGGGATCCGGGACGGGTCCGTTCGGCCGGACATTGGTGACGTTAAAATCGTCGGGCTCAACCTGTGGGCTTTTTCTCTTGGCCTCATCCAGACTGCCGGGGCGAAGCGGAGGGAGATCGAGGTGATCAGCGGAGTCAGCAGCGAAGCCATGATGGACCAGGGCTTCGCTTTGATGCGTCACATGTTGGCCGCCCATCCGTAAACGGTCATAGGAAAACTGCGGTTGACAAATTGTCAGGCGCTGACAGCTTGTCAATAATGAAGGCGCTGATTCTCCTTTCGCTTGCCGTTTCGCTTTCTTCGTGTCGCCCGGATCATTCCGCCGTCGCGCCCCCGCAGTCTTCGCCGATCGCCGTTCAAGCCGCGTCTGTGCAGTGGATCGATACGGCCACGCCCGTCACCGCTCCGGGGCTCCTGGCGCGCACCTTGGAGGCGGACCTGTCTTTCAAAACCGGCGGGCTGATCGACGACGTCACGGCCCGGGCTGGCGACGAAGTTTTGGCCGGGCAGATCCTGGGCTCCCTCCGTCTCGAAGAGCTCGACGCCGCTCTGGCGCAGGCTGAATCAGCCTTGAACAAGGCGAAGCGGGATTTGGATCGAGCCAGCTCGCTCTTTGCCGGGAATGTCGAACCGCTGGAGACGCGGCAAAATGCGCAATCCGGGGTGGAGCAAGCCGAGGCCGCGGTCCGCGCCGCCCGCTTCAATCGGCAAACCGCCGTTCTCACCGCTCCCGCCGCCGGAAGGATTCTGGCGCGCTATGCGGAGCCCGGGGAGATTGCCGCGCCGGGCCGCAAAATTCTTCGCTTCGCATCCGACGCCGAGGGCTGGCTCGTCCGGGTGGGGCTGGCGCAACGTGATGTCGTCCGCATCCAGGTTGGGAATGAGGCGGACGTCTCCTTCGCGGGGATGGCTGAGCCCGTGGTGGCGCGGGTCGCTCGCATCGCAGGTGAGACGGATCCGGCATCCCGGACGACTCTGGTGGAACTTCGTTTGGATGGAACGCCGCCGCCTGAACTGCGGTCCGGCATGGTAGGGCATGCCACGATTCGTCCGGAGAAAGGTCTTCCGCGGGCTCTGCTGCCGCTCTCCGCACTGGTCGAGGGGGATGGGAAGATGGCGCACGTCTTCCGGGTGGAGTCTGCGGCGAACGAAGGGGATCTGGCGCGGGTCCGGCGGATCCCCGTGGAGATCGCTGAGATCACCCAGGAGGGAGTGGTTTTGCGATCTGGGATCCGTGATCGCGATATCGCCATCGTCATCACCGGCGCGGAGTTGCTCTTCGATGGCGGGGAGGTTCTCGTGAATCCAGCCTGGCCCTTCGCCAGTCGATAACCAAATCGCGAGACCGTGGCTCTCACTGATTTCTTTTTGCGGAACCGGCCGTTTGCGCTGGTGGTCTTCCTCTTCCTCCTGGCTTTGGGGATCCAGTCCTTCCGGAGTATCCCGCGCTCTGAAGATCCTCTGCTCGATGTCCCGAGTTACCGGGTCCTGGCCGTCGCGCCGGGGACCGATCCGGTGGAGATGGAGAAACTCATCGTGCGGCCGTTGGAAGATGCCATGAAGGAGTTGGAAGACGTCACAGATATCACGGCGACGATTCGTGATAGCGTGGCGGTGGTGGTGGTCGAATTTGAATACGGGACCGACACCGACAAGAAGTATGACGACGTCCTCCGTCAGGTCAATGTGGAGCGGCCCAATCTGCCATTGAGTATCAACCGGTTGGAGGTGCTCCGCGTCCAGACGACCAACGTGGCGATTATCCAGACTGCTCTGGTATCGACCAGCGCATCCTATGCACGCTTGCAGGATTTGGCGGAGAACCTGCGCAAGCGATTGGAAACCGTTCCGGGTGTCCGGCGCTCGGAAAGGCATGCGTTTCCCGAGCGACAGGTGCGCGTATCCCTTGATGTGGGCGCTTTGGCAAAGAGGAGGATCACCATCGCACAGATTCTCGGTGCGATTGAGGCTGCCAATGCTGTGATCCCCGGCGGCGGGGTGGAGATCGGCGATCGCCGCGTCAATCTAAAGACCAGCGGAGCCTTCACCAGTCTGGAGCAATTGAGGGATATTCCGCTAACCATTCCAGATGCGGATTCCCCGGGGATTGCCTATCTCCGTGATGTGGCGGAAATCAGTTGGGATTACGAGGAAGAAGTGATCTTCGGCCGCTTCAATCAGGAACGCGCGGTCTTTGTCACGGCGATGATGCAGGAGGGGCGCAATATCTTTGAATTGCGGGATGGGCTCAAGGAGCGGCTCGAATTGTTCCAAAAGGAACTGCCGGGTGATGTCAGACTGGAGCTTGGCTTCGATCAATCGAAGAATGTGGAACATCGCCTGAGCCGTCTGGAGCACGATTTCGCGGTCGCGCTCGGCCTTGTCTTGCTCACGCTGGCACCGCTAGGATTTCGTTCGGCGTTGATTGTGATGATCTCGATCCCCCTTTGCTTGGCCTTGGGGCTGGCCGCTTTGCAATGGTCTGGTTTCAGTCTGAATCAACTCTCCATCGTCGGCTGTGTCATCGCGCTCGGCTTGGTGGTGGACGACGCCATTGTGGTGGTGGAGAACATCGCCAGATTCCGGCGAGAGGGGCATTCGCCAATGGAAGCGGCGAGGCTCGCGACCAAGCAGATCTTCGTGGCGGTGATCGGGACCACGGCGACTTTGCTCTTCGCCTTTATTCCTCTGTTGATGCTGCCGGAAGGGGCTGGGCAGTTTATCCGTAGTTTGCCTGCGGCCGTGGTCTATGCGGTGCTGGCCTCGCTCTTAGTTGCGCTAACGATCGTTCCTTGGCTGGCGAGCTTGCTTCTTACCGGGAAAGAAGATCCCGAGGGCAACGCGGTATTGCGTCTCTTCCACGGCGGCATCGCGGCCTTTTACCGGCCGATTCTCCATCTGTGCATGCAGCATCGCGTGATCACGTTGGTCGTCTCCGGAGTGATCTCGATCGCCAGTTTCGCCCTCGTGCCCTCGATCGGTTTCAGTCTGTTTCCCAAGGCGGACACGCCCCAGTTTCTGGTGCAGGTGACGGCGGAAGAAGGAGCCAGTGTGGCCGCGACCAACCGGATTGTAATGAAGTTGGAGGAGATGCTCCGTCAGCGCCCTGAGGTGAAAGCAATATTCGCCAGCATTGGGCAGGGCAATCCGCAGATCTATTACAATGTGTTTCAGGGCGATGAGAAAGCCAATCTCGCGGAAATCTTTGTCTGTCTGAAGTCATTCGATCCGAATTCCACTCCGGCGATGATTGAATCTCTCCGGCGTCAGGCCGATCTGATTCCCGGGGCAAAGATCGTCTTCAAGGAGTTCGAGAACGGGCCCCCCATCGCCGCCCCCATTGAGGTTCGCGTGATTGGTGAGGACTTGGGGGAACTGTCGCGTTTGGCTGGCGAAGTGGAGACGTTGCTCCGTTCCACGCCGGGCACGCGAAACGTGGACAACCCGGCCCGGGTCCGGCGTACCGATCTGGAAGCGAGATTCGACCCGGATCAACTCGCCGTCCTCGGTTTGACGGAGGCGACTGCGGAGCAAGCCTTGCGGGTCGCGTTTGCCGGGCTTGAGGCCGGCAAGTTCCGCGAGAGCAATGGCGATGAACGAACCATTCGCGTGGTGCTGCCGCAAAGCGGACGGGCCACCCTCGGGAGTTGGAACGAAGCCCAGGTGCCGACCGGTCAGGGCGGTTATACTCCCCTCACGCAGATTGCCGAGCTTGAGCTATCCGGTTCGCCTGCGCTGGTGGAACGGCGCAATCGGGAACGGCTCGTCACGGTGAGTGCTTACCCGCAGGCCGGATTCAACACGGATAGTGTCACCCGGGAGGTGATGGCCAAGTTGGACGCGATGAAGCTTCCTGCCGGTTATCGATGGGAGTTCGGCGGGGAAGTCGAAAGCCGCCAGGAGAGTTTCTCCGGGTTTGGGAGCGCCATCCTGCTGGCCGTTTTTGGGATCCTGGCCATCCTCGTTTTGGAGTTCAAAAGCTTCCGTGGGACGCTGATCGTGGCCTCCGTGATTCCGCTGGGAATCATTGGCGGACTGATCGGGCTGTGGTGGACCGGTTATACGTTGTCTTTCATGTCGATGATTGGGTTCGTGGCGCTCATTGGGATCGAGATCAAGAACAGTATTCTCCTGGTGGATTTCACCAATCAACTGCGCGCAGACGGCGTGCCGCTGGACGAAGCGATTGAGCGGGCGGGAGAAACGCGTTTCCTTCCGGTCGTTCTGACCACTCTCACCGCGTTAGGCGCCCTGATTCCTCTGGCCATGCAGGGTTCCGCGCTGTACTCACCTTTAGCGATTGTCATCATTGGAGGCTCGATCAGTTCATTGTTGCTTTCTCGTTTGGTTACTCCTGTGCTCTACCGTGTATTTCCTCCAACCTCTTAACAGCAAACCCTAATGTCTGACTCAAGCTCAATTCGTGGTTGTCGTCTATGGTTTCCGACCTGCGTAGCCATTCTGGGCGGAGTCGGGCTTCTTATCATTCGGATCCAGGCGGATCTGGAGCGAAATTTCCAGGAGTGGTTCAGTGCTGGTGTCTTGGTTTTGGCGTTCTTTCTGGTGCTGATCTGGTTTCTCCTTTTCAGCCGGGTCGCTTGGCGGATCCGAGGGATTGCGTTTGCGCTTCTCTTGCTGATGGCTTTCGCCCTCACCAAGATGCTTCGCGTCGATGGAACGGTGGACGGTAGAGGGCTCCCGAAATTGGTTTGGCGCTGGATACCAAGGTCGGATGCTGCGATCGAGCACCCGACGGTTGAGTCTTCGAGTGATCCCGCGCCTTTGATGGAAGGGCTCCGGGACGTCCCTCAGTTTTTCGGTCCCGACCGGGATGGCGTGGTGCGGGATGCACAGCTGGCACCCGACTGGTTCGCATCTCCCCCCAAAGAACTCTGGCGTCGATCGCTGGGTGCGGGGTGGTCGGCTTTTGCAGTTGTCGGCGGGCGCGCTTACACCCAGGAGCAGAGGGGTGAAGAGGAGATGATCACCTGCTACGAAGTAGCGACGGGGCGGCTCTTATGGGCGCATGCCAATCCGGTTCATTTCCAGCAGTGGCAGGGCGGCGACGGTCCACGGGCGACTCCCACCGTTCACGAGGGAAACGTTTTTGCGATCGGCGCGACTGGCATTCTCGATTGCCTCGACGCCGGGACTGGCCGCCTCATCTGGTCGCGCGATGTGCTGTTGGAGAACAAGGCAGAGAATCTCATCTGGGGGGTGAGTGCTTCCCCCTTGGTGTTTGGCGACACCGTCGTGGTCACTGGTGGCCTGACGGGTCCGACCGTGCTTGCCTATGGCCGCAGCGATGGCTGTCCACTCTGGACTTCGGGAACCGACAAAGCGAGCTATGCCTCTCCCATTCTGGCTGACCTCGCGGGGCACCGGGTGATTCTTTCTGTCAATGCCGCGTCCCTCACTGCGCACGATCCGGCCACGGGGGAGATTCTGCTCAACTATCCGTGGTCCGATGCGAGCATGCCAAAAGCTTCTCAACCCGTTGTTATAGGCTCCGATCAGGTCTTCCTCTCTTCGGGCTATGGGGTGGGATGTGTCTTGCTCCAAGTGACGAGTGGTAATGATGGAAAACTCGTCGCCACTCAGGTTTGGAAAAGCCTGAAGATGAAGACTCAGTTCAACAGTGTGGCAGTCCGTGATGGCTGTATCTATGGCTTGGATGACGGGCTGCTCGCCTGTGTCGATCTGGCCAACGGCAAGCGACTTTGGAAAGAGGGGCGATTCGGTTCTGGGCAAACGCTCTTGGTCGATGATCTGATCATTGTCCAAGGTGAACCAGGAGAGGTGGTCCTTGCCTACGCCAGGTCTGACGGGTTCAAGGAACTTGGCCGCATTCCCGCCCTCAGCGCCAAGACTTGGAATCACCCTACGCTCGCTGGGCGCTACTTGCTGTTGCGCAATAGTGAGGAGATGGTCTGCTATGAGCTCCCGATTCTCAAGGTTGGGACGACCGAACTGAGGTAAGGTGCATGAAGTGGATTTTGCCCATCTGGCCTCTGCTCGCGGTCTTGGCGGGACTTTACGGCTGTCATAGCGCCTGGGGGGCCATCATTGGGTATCACGCCGGGGCCGTGTGCGGACTCTTGGTGCGGCCCTCGGCGCTGCAAAAACTTCGCGTGGGATTTCATCCCATTTTCGCGGGTATCGCCATCCCGCTTGGCCTCGCCACGTCTTGGATCGTTCGCCGGTTGGTTCCGCCGGTGATCTGGATCGAGGCAGACGAACTTTGGCGGGGGATGCCTGATCGGCTCTCGGCGATGGGCCTCAGCGGCGTTTCACTGGGGGTGTTCGCTGTTTACTTTGTCACGATTCATCCTGTCCTCGAGGACTTGGCATGGCGCGGTGTGCTTGCGGACGAGCGGACGCCGATGGGGCTTTGCCCTCAAGACTTTTGGTTCGCGATCTACCACGTGCCTGTTTTGCTCTACGTGTTCCCCGGGGCGTGGCTCCTCGCTGGGATCAGCTTCGGGGTGTTGGTCGCGTCATCGATCATATGGCGAGAAATCACCAAGCGGACCGGAGGACTTCAATCCGTCATCCTGCAGCACGCGGCTGCGGATGCGGGAATCTTGGCCGCGGTGCTGTGGGGCGGGATTTCCGTCTGAGGTGCCACTTCAGCCACCGATGTGGCGTGCGCTATAGGACGCGATTTCCTCTGGATGCCAGTGCAAAGGCCGCCCTTCCAGGAGATTGGCCACGTTGTTCTCTACCGCGAACAAGAGGCTGAAGCCGAGCGTGCCCCAAAGCAGAAGGACGATGGCCGCTTCCGCCAGCCAGAAGGGCGGGGAAGAGAGGCCTGTGGCGAAAAGCGTCCATGTCATCCGAAGGAGCAGCACCATTTGCAGGCAGACCAGCGGGTAGAACATTTCACAGACAAAGCTGCGGAGACGGGCTGGAGAGTCGCCACTGAGCCAGAACGAGCGATCCTCGCGAAGGTGCACAAGCTCCCCAATGGTCCCGGCGAGAACGATCCCAAGCACCACCAAAGCGGCACGGCCCCAGTTGCTGACGGCCTGTGACAGGCACTCCGGGTTCCATCGGCCGGAAGACAGATCGGAAGAGGGGGCGCTGGCTGCGTGGGAGCTCATGGCTGTATTGGGTTTTGCGGATTATACTCCAGAGATTGCGAAAGTTCTCTTCTTTATTATAAAAATATTACAATCTGCTCTCATTGACACTCGGGGCACCGCGACTGGTCGCGAGGTTCGCAGCCGATCACCTGACCGCGCCGGTCAAACTCGAATTGGCAACAGGCTTCGAGTTGATGTCGGAGTTCCTCGCGGCCTCGGGCTATCCGCGACTTGGTGGCGGATAGGCTGATCCCCAAGCGCTCGGCGACCTCCTGCTGAGGAATCCCCTCAAGATCAGCCAGGATGATGGCGTCCCGGTAGATTGGAGGGAGGCTGTCAATCATCCTCCGGACTGAAACGGCTAATGCATCCCACCCCGCGTCTGGCTCGGAAGCAATCGCCTCGGAATCTGCCGGAAGGTCCTCGCGGGATTGCCGCCGCCGGTAGTGATCAATGATCGCGTTCCGGGAGGTCCGATAGAGCCACGCTTGCAGATCGCGGATCGTGGTGCCGGTCGCCAGACTGCGATGAAGTCTCAGGAAGACCTCCTGTCGGATATCCTCTGCCGCTGATGAATCGTTCACCCGGGAGCGGATGAATCCGAGGAGTTGCTTTGCGAATTCGTTCCAGAGCGGTTCGAGGGTTGCATCGGTGGAGCTCATACCATCTTGATGGCTTCGATCGTTGCGGACGCGACGTAACTGGCCACCCCGCAGCCGGGAAACCAACGCTCCAGAATTTCAGCGCTCTCCCCTTTGTGCTGGATGCGAATTTCGCGAAACCCGGAGGCGAGCAACAGTTCGTGGATCGACTCCACCGTCGATGCTCCGGCCACGCACCCGGTGTAGAGTTCCCAGTCTTGGCGGAGATGCCCCGGGATCGGCGCGAGAGCGATCACGTCGGAGATCGCCAGTCGGCCGCCAGGGCGCAAGACCCGGTAGGCCTCGCGGAAAACCGCCGGTTTGTCTGGGGAGAGGTTGATCACGCAATTGGAGATGATCACGTCGACCGTGGCGTCCGCTATGGGAAGGTTCTCTATTTCTCCTTCGCGGAATTCCACATTCCCGTAGCCGCCCGCGGCCGCGTTGCGTTGGGCCTTGGCGATCATCTCAGGCGTCATGTCCACGCCGATGACACGTCCTTTGGCGCCTACTGCTTGTGCTGCCAAAAAGGCGTCAAATCCCGCCCCACTCCCCAGGTCGAGCACGGTTTCCCCCGGTTGCAGCGCTGCGATCGCCTGGGGATTGCCGCACCCCAAGCCAAGATTCGCCCCCTCCGGAACCGCCGCCAGTTCCTCAGGCGAGTATCCGATGGCAAGGGATGCTGTGGCGGGTTCATCGGCAGGCGTTGATTTGGTTGGGCCACAGCAAGAGGGCGCGCAGCAACTCGTATTGGCGCCCGCCACTTGGGAGTAACGCTCCCGGACGGTGTTGCGGATTTGGGTTGAATCAGTCGGATGCTTTTTCATGATGCCTTGCCGCCAGGTTTGAAGGTCGGCTTCCTGGGGGCTGACGCACAAGCCGACGAAAAGACGCATGAGAAAGGTCCTCTTTGCTGAGAGCCTACCAAGAGCGACCGGGGGAATCCTGAATGACGCCCGTCCAAACGCCGCTGGTTGTCTTATTAAAGAAATCGTGCCACTTCTTTAACAAGAGTTCCTCCTATAAAAGTTCGGGTCATGGTTCGGGACGTCACGCGAAGCTGCTCTCTCGCCGCAGGTTGGGGGGGACGAGACCCATGTCACGTTTGATTCAAGGGGATCTTAGAGCGGTGGTGTGACCAATGTCCGATCGCATTTCCATTGATCCCGCAGTGTGTCACGGGAAGCCCGTAATCCGCGGGACCCGGGTGATGGTTTCGAATCTCTTGGGGGCGCTCGCCGGAGGGGATTCCGTCGATACGGTTTTGGAAGACTACCCGAACGTCACCGTGGAGGACATCGCTGCCGCTATGGAGTTCGCGAGCCAACGCAGCGATTTCCGGGAGCCCAGCTAAGCGGCAGCGTAGAATTTGGCTGCGGCTTCCGGATTGATCCGGTGAGTGGGGAGCTCCACGTTTGCCTACGAGCCCGACTTATTCCCGGCTGGGTCGATGGGACCCTAGACAGACTCCGACACTAGGATTCGAAGCCACTGGCAAGAGTCTGATTATCAGGGAGTTAGCGCAACCACTGGTACCAATACTGGTACAAGAATTGCGCGAGGTTGCCGGGGCCTGGTCCTCGCTACCTGAGCCGATCCGGCTCGCCATCTTAGCTCTGGTCCGCACGTCTTGCCCGCATCCGGGGCGGGACGATGGCCGAGACTGAGCAACCCGTTCCAAACAACGGGCGGTTCGAGCTGATGGGGAAGCCGAACTTCCGGGGCATGTTCTTCGTCCGGTTTCGGCTTGAGATGCCCTTCTGCCCGGTTCTGATCCGTGGTCGGGACGACTATTACACTGTGGTGTACGTCCGCTGTCACGACCCGGGTGCAGTGTGGCCGTCTGTCTATTGGGAGACCGGAGAAATCCCATCGGACGAGAAGTTCAGCACTCTCCGGTACGAAGACATCGCGCGGAGGGACCGGCGGCATACCCTTTGGAGATTTGCTGAGAGTTTCGGACACGAAGACTTCGTGGTCGTCGCGTGCCGGGACATCTCCTTCGAGAGGCGACCTTTCACCGGCTTTCGCATCGCCATGTATGGACGGCTGAACTGGCTGGAAGGCGGCATACGCAAGGGCGGGTTCTACGACTTTCTCGGCTGGCGTGGCGGCGCTCCGCTGGAGCGCCCCACGCTGGCCGAGGCCGTTGGCTTGTTTAAGGCACATAACAAGCCACACCCAACAGAAGCGGCGCAAGAGGAGGGGAAGGAATGAGCTACGACGACCGAATCGGGGCGGGCGTTGAGGTCTACTACGCGCCGCCGAAGGATGTCCCGAAAGAGGTTACGATCTACCGCGACGGGCGCTTGCTGGAGATCGACTGTTGGCGTTTCCCGACAGGGCCCACCGGCGAGGAACGCAAGGGAGGGGGAAAGCGGGGAAAGGTCACAGAGTTTTCGGCGCAGTCCCGGCTGCGGCTCGTCCGAGCCGTCTGCAAGCTGGCCATCGTCCCCGAGCACTGCCTGTTCGTGACGTTGACCTATCCGGCGGAGTTCCCGACCGAGGCGGCGGAGATCAACGCCCATTTCGCGGCCATGGTGAAGCGGCTCAAGCGGAGCTTTCCCGGTGTCTCGGGATACGCGAAGGTTGAACCGCAGAAGCGGGGCGCGCCCCACTGGCATCTCCTCTTATTCGGCGACAGGTTTTCCCGGGCAAAGGTGGAAGCCTTGCGGCGGTGGATGGCCCGGGCCTGGTATGAGGTGGTTGGCAGTGGGGACCTGAAGCATTTCCGGGCTGGCACGCAGGTCAAGGTGCCGACCACGGTTAACGGAACCATGGCCTACCTTTGCAAGTATCTGGGCAAGACCTGCACGGGGCTTCCTCCCGGCCTTCGGTATTGGCGGGTCATCAACCGGAAAGATCTTCCGGTCAGTGAGACGATCAAAGTGGAGTTGAGCGAGGCCGAGGGGATTCAACTGAAGCGATTGTTGCTCAGACTCGTTCGGTCTCATGCAAGGCAGGGTCAGGTTCGACGGCTCAAAAAGCAGGTCGGCCGGAACGCTCCCTGGCAACTGATCATGGGCCACGTTGGTCTGAAGGGTGGAAAACACCGCGAGCCTCTCCCCAAGCATGTCCTGGCGGTGCTTCGGCACGATGCCCGTAAGGGTTGGCGCGGAGCTACTTTCGGTCCCGCCGTGATTGCCTCGGGCTCAGAGCTGCTCCGGCTGGTGCATTGCGCGATGGGCTTCGTCGGGCCGACTGGGGCTGGGCCAAACCTGGACCTACGCCCGTTCTAATCGCAAGGTCCTCGGTCGGTTCCGATCCTCAGTCCGATTACTCGGGCGCAACCCGAACAATCGCCTCCTGTCTCATTGCCAAACCCTCGTGGTTTCGAAAGAGGATGAGGGCAAAGCACCATCTTCTTTCGGAAGCAGGAGGGGTATCGTGAAGACCTGACCAACACCCCTGCCGGGTCAACTGGAATAGTGGTCGGGCGTCGAAAAGGTTCCGGTTGAGGCGGAAGGGGTGTTGGTCGCTGACCGATAGGGAAGCCTGGTAGCCCCGGCAGGGGGAATCCTGGGTAGGCTTCCGATTCAACTTATGCGAGCTCCGAGGTGCATGAAGGAGGTATGATCCAAAGCTGCTTTATTGTCCCCAGGGGATGATAAAGCAGCCCGACGAAAAAAGGGGGGCTGTAGGATGATGATTGGTCAAGGGGAAATTGCTTACCATGTGGGTAATTTTAATGCTCACGAACCAACAAAAAGGATCTTGCGGCCCATACGAATAGCAGTAGAATGGAGCATGGGCGGTGGTAAACCTTCTTGAATAGTTCAGATCAAAGGTTTGTTTGCCGACGTTCTCTCTTTTGCTTCATGAGTATCCCGCAATTAATCCTCGAGTACATTAAGGTCTTGCTCTCAGTGCAAGTGGTCGCGGGCGTGGTTTGCTTCGCCATTCTCTGTATTTTCCGTGATGACCTCAGGGCGTTGCTTCTCAGGATCGCCAAGATTAGATTTCCCGGTGGCGCAGAGGTCTCCACTCCGCAGACTGCAAGGCGGGAGGAGACGGCTGCAGGAGCAGCGAAGCTTCCCAGTCCCCCGGAAGAGGAGGTAAAGCTTCCGGTAACGTTACAGCCAGATGAGGCGGAGAAAATCTTGGAGCTTTTCCAAGCGGAGCGAGCGAAGGCTTATCTTTGGGAGTATCGTTACCTTAATTTGTTTCTTGCGTTTAATACGCAGAAGGTTCTGGACTGGCTAGCCTCTCTACCGTCTAGGACTAGCTCCGGTTTAGCCGACGCCTTTTGGTTGCCTTACATTCCACGTCCTGAGGAGCGCTCGGCTATCATTACAGCTCTCCAGGCCCACTATCTCATCATGATCGAAGATGATTTGATTAGTGTTACCCCAAAAGGAAAGGAATACATCGAATGGCGGGGGGCTTTACCTGAAAAGGAATCCTGAGTATGTGTGAAAACCGATGCTTCTAACGCATTCGCGGTATAAGGGGATTGGCATAATTGGAGGCCTTTCATTCATGGAAATTTCGCGCTTTTGTCTCTGTCAGCTTCACTGTTTGGGGTAGGCGATGATTCAAGGTGATCAACCGTGATTCCGGTGGTTCCAAAATGAACCAAAAATAAGATGAATCTATACGTTATAATATACCCGGGAATGGGATTGGCCCAAACTCGTTCCGGTGGCGCGGTGTTTTCGACGCGGCAGCTAGCTGAATCGGCGGCGGCGGAGTGGGGCCTCGTGAACCCTCGGATTGAACAGCACTCATTGCATGGCGAACTTGTGGGGGACTCCGTTTTCGTTGCACACGTCTACGAACAGGATTCAGATGAGTTCGACCTTCTCGGTGTCTATTCCGATTACTTGGCAGGAAGGGCTGCGGCAGGAGAGCGTTGCGAAGTGTTAGAGCAAAAAGTGGATCCAGACCCTAGCAATAGAGGAATTGCAGAACAGTAGGAGGGCAAGCTAAGGTGCACCCTGTCGAGGTGGGTCATTCCCCTTGGGCAATTGGGCGTGATCAGTTGCAACGGATTGGATGGATGCTAGAGTCGTTTAGAGATGATTTCAGGCGGAGCGATAGAAACCTGGTATAAGGGGTGTCGATTTCGATCCCGCCTTGAGGCACGCTGGGCTGTCTTTTTTGACACCTTAGGTGTTAAGTGGACCTATGAAAAACAGGGATACATGCTCAATGGGATGCCCTATCTGCCGGACTTTTGGTTTGACTACCCTTTCGGAGAGGGGTGGGGTTTCTGGCTTGAGGTCAAGCCTGAACCCCTGACGGATGCGGAAAGGGATCTCCTGGCCGCCCTTGCGAAGGCCACAGGCCATCGAGCGTTTGCTGTTTGTGGGCAGCCGTGGCCGGGAGATTACTCAATTACGGTTTTCCAGCATCATCACGGTGGAGAACCCGAACGGATTCCTCTGCTAGAAGGTGGAGAATTAATTGAAACGAAGTGGTGTGACGATCCTGATGCAATCCCAGAGTTATTCGTGAGGCGCGACGAAAAGACCTTCCCTTTTTTGTCAAATTTAAACCGCGCGAGGGATGGTGGGCTTGAATGGGTTAATGGAGAGCCGCTGAGTGCAGCCTTCGGAAAGGCGAGGTCGGCTCGGTTTGAGCACGGTGAGCGCTCCTGAGCCTCTCTGTGGCTCTTTGGTGAGTGAGGCCGATGGAATTCCGCTCAAGCGGTAGCTCCGGAGGCTCGTTCGCTCTCATACGAGAGATCCAGAGCTGTCCTGATGCGTGGCGGTGGGGGTGGAAAGTCCCACGGTAGCGGAGCGGTGCATCTCCGCGGCTGCTCGCAACACCTGCCCAGGACCAAAGGAGTGTCGATGTCGATTCAATCCCGGTGAACCGTCCCCCCCCGGATGCAAAAAAGGGGCGCGGGGAACTCCGCTCAATACGTAGGTGAAGGCCGGAGTGTTGCCAACCTGAAGGCGGGGATTGGGCCACGCTCGTTTCTGGACGGCGTGTCGGGGTGCTCTCGTAAACCGAGCAGGCGAGGAAACGGTCTACAGTGGGGGGGGATCCAGTAGGGGAATCCCTGGCAGGCTCGCCCGGAGCCGGGCCTCACTGCTGAGGCTCGGTGCGAGAATGGGGGCCAGGGGTTCGGGCCCCGCTCTCAACCTATCCCGGAGCTTGCGGTGCTGGGTCAAGGCGAACTTCTTTAACGAACTATCACGCAATCTAGTTCCAACTTGACAAATTGGCTTGACATGGTTAAAACCTGCACGGTAGCTTTTGCGATTGCATTGGAGGGGCTTGCCGCATGAGCCTCGAAGCAGTCTCAGTGTTGCATATGCTTTGCTTAGTCTCTCGGCGAGTTGCTGTTTTGTGTTTGTTACCGCGTGAACCAAGAGATTGCTTACGGTTTATCTTAAATAGAATCTAGTAGTGTGAGCCTCAGCGACGCAGGAAGTTATGCATCATTCGTGTCCCTTGCAATTACGCTCTGGGTCATTAAAGATGTCCGTGAATTACACCATTTCTATAAGCGCCATCTGCTTTTGCCTCCTCTTATCGGGAAAATTAAGATATCTCTTCGAAATGCTCAATCGGCTTTTAGTAATAAGGAGACTTCTCGATTTTTACAGGAAGTGCGATGTTGTGAGGCGCTGCTGGAAAGGATGCAGAAATTTGGTGACGGTGTCATCAAGCGTCGGGTGAAGAAGGTTCTTGAGTTGCTTGAGCCTCTCACCAGCAAGAAGAAGAGTTATACTCTGGATTACGGAGGTGAAATTTTGGCGGAGATACAGGCCCTTATCACGTCTGCTGAGAACTTTAAGCTTCACGATCAATGGAGAACATGAATGATCCTGCAAAGTGGGAGAGGTTTACGAGGGCGCTTATCAAGAAAACGGAAAGTGGTGAGCTGGAGTGGCGTAATTTCGCCGGGTTGACATCTAGAGACCAGGCGACCGGCCAGATCTTTGTTGCTGAGATATTGCCTGCGAAGTTCGTCGCGGTTTATCGATTTGATTTCCGAAGGTGGTTTGACGTCGACGAGTATGAAACGAGCCCGGAAGTTGCAATTGAGCTTGCTGATGAGAGGGGGCGCATGACTTGGCGTCTTCCGGAAGTGCCATCACGTTGGAGTCTGATCGACGCGATAGAGTTCCAGTATGCTGACGCTGAGAGGACGTTTAAGGATTTCGTTGAAGAATCGGACGGCTAAGTTTGGTGAGAGCGGCGTTTTTGGTTGGGGACAATTGCGCCGCCGCAAGTTGTATTCGGGGGCGGGCGTTGGGCGCTTGAAGGCGCCAGCGGCTAAAGTGAGTTGACGATTGTAAACGGAATGGATTGACAAAAGTCAACGCTGCGGGATTGATCCCCCATGGACGATTGGTTCGACTGGGCGGCGCGGCCCGAAGCGCTGTGGGAGTTGGGAGTGTGTGCATCCGGTTCACTCGCCTATCGGAGGGAAGGAGATCTCGAAGAGGCTGCGGATTGGTTTGAAGCCATCAACGAGGTTGCTGGGCCTGTGCTTCCTCCTAACGGTGTCCTGATGTTTGTTCCGGTAACCCGGGCTGCGGTCCACAAGCGGCTGAAGGAAGGGCGGCTCGCCTCGTTTTCCTTCCAGGTGGTTTCCTCCGATTCGGATTTCTACCAGCGGATCGATGTGGATCGCGCCAAGCCCTTCGTCTTTGTCCCAGTCGGGGCCTGCAAGGAATGGGCGGAGGAACTTTGGCTTAAGGAGATGGAGGGAGGCTACGATGAACGTAATGACGAGGATGAGACGGAAGATCAGGAGGTTGAAGAGTGAGGGACCGGCCCGAAAATCCCAAGGGGCGGCTGATCCCCTTACAAGAGTTCGCTGAAATGATTTCCCGCAGCCCACGCGAGGTTTACCGAATGATCGATGAGGGGCTGTTGCCCAAGCCGGTCAAGCAGGGAAGGGGTTCCTTCTTCTTCTCGGAGGATCATGAGGCGTATCTGGCTCAACTACGGAGGCAACGCGGATGAGCGAGCGCCTTTGGACGGGCCTCGTGAAGCGGGGCAAATATTGGCATCTTCGCTATCGTCTGCCTGGGGAAACGCAGGAGCGCCGCAAGTCCCTCGAAGTTCGAGACAAGCGTGTGGCGGAAGCTCGAAAGCGGGAGTTTGAAGAGGACTTCGAGCGGGAGCAGGACGGAATGCCTTCGCCGAATCGTTCGAAGGATTGTTCCGCGGCGGGGCTGATTGCTCCACTCCTTGAGGAATTTCTGGAACAGCGACGGACGCGAGGCACCGGGGAGGAGCAGATCGGGAACGTGCGGCGAGACGTAGTGAAAGTTTGCACCGAACTTGGTTGGACCCGACTGAGGCAAATCAATGATCGGGATTACCAGACCTGGCAGCGTTCACCGTCGGTTGCAGACTCCTCGGCGAGAACCAAGAACAACCGACTGAAGAACTTCCAGAGCTTCCTTGGGCAGCTCGTCCGGATGAAACTGATAGGGGACAACCCGCTTTCATCCGTTCCTCTGATCGACGGAAGGGGCGTCAAGAGGCGCAAACGGCGGGCGCTCTCGGATGATGAGATCGGGCGTTTGCTGGACAGATGTCACCGATCACTTCAAAACCAGCCACTCAGGGTCACTTCAAAACCAGCCACTCAGGGTCACTTCAAAACCAGCCACCCGGATGTGCTCATTTCTACTCGGATTCGCGGGTGTTTTCCAGCGGTTT
>Ga0247843_1003726_pt1 | contig 24208 bp, 13 predicted proteins | sample LaCruzMarch2017__FD_192420 | JGI IMG/M metagenome (GOLD analysis project Ga0247843, IMG submission 192420) | Freshwater microbial communities from meromictic Lake La Cruz, Castile-La Mancha, Spain - LaCruzMarch2017_8m | ecosystem: Environmental > Aquatic > Freshwater > Lake | place: Spain...
CCGCACGACGCAATCCCTCCTTGCCAACCACGCCCTCAATCCATCAGAAAACACCCGTCCGGGGTGGTGCACTTTGAAGTGATCACAGGTGGTGCATTTTGAAGTGATCGGTGACACTCAAGGGAGGGATTCTCCTCAAGTCCAACAGAATTACCCCTAGCTGTGACAATGAAAGTCACCACGCGGGATGCACCCGCGAGTGCATACCAGACCCCCGAAAAGGTATGCATTTACCCCCTTTTTAGGTGCGGAAGGGTGACATCGACCACCATCTAACCCATTGAACCGTAACAGCTTAAAACAGGCGGAGATCGAGCCTTTTCGGTTTATGAGTCCCCTGCTCTAACCGCTGAGCTACAGGCCCTCGCTTGGTTCCGCGAGGCGGGGACTAAATGGCGCGGCGGCTTGGAAATGGCAAGCGCGGAGGATCGGTTGCCCGGCCGGAACTCACGGCGGCGGTTGAGAGAGGATGCTTTCGAGCTGCTTGCGAAGGGTGGGATCTTTGAAGCTTCCGAGCCGGGCCGGGCGGGCTTCGGGTGGGGCGGCGCGGAGGGCGTCGGCGACGGCTAGGACGGCCTCCGTGCGGACCGGTCCTTCTTCGCGGGCTTCGACCCAGGCGGCGAGTGCCGTGGGATCGGACCCGAGCCACGCGGCGGCGACGGCTTTGAGCCCGGCGCTGCGAGCCGCTCCTTGGGGGAAGGCGGCAATCCACGCAGCGGCATCGGCCGGAGCCGCTTGTGACCAGCGCTGAATGACTTGCACCACGGCGCGATCCCGCGGCGGACCGGCGGTCATTTCCTCCGACACCAAGGCCGCGGCGGCGGCGGGATCGGTGGCGGAGATGACGACGGCGATGCGGCCGAAGGCATCGCTCCGCTCTTCTTTCTGTTCGAGCGCACGCGCCCACTCGATGGCCCGCTCGGGATTCTCATCGGCGAGCCGCATGGCGAAATGGCCGACCATCCGGCGGCTCGATTCACTATCGGGGGTGAGGGCCGTGAATGCCTCGCGGGCGAGTTCGGGATCGACGTCGAGGGCGTCCCACGCGACGGATTCGAGGATCTTCTCGCGCGCCGCTGCGTCCTGCTCGCCGGAAGCCTGATCGAAGCTCGCCCGCAATGCGACCCGGGCATCGGGAGCATCTTCCTCGCCGCCGGAACGCGCGACACTGCGGCCGGGCAAGGCGTTCTTCCCGGCATCCGGAGCCGAAGACGCTTCCTTTTTCTCCCCGCAAGCAGCGAGGAGCAGGAGAGTAACGGCAAGTAGAGGTCGGAAAATCACGGGCTAACAGTGATGTGGCCGAAGGAGGCGGTGGCGGGCACGGTCATGCTGCCAGAGGCGATTGCGAGACCGAAATAGCAAGTTGCCGGCAGGGCTGCGGTCAGGCTGCCGACTTCGGTCCAGGCCGTGCCGTCGGGGCTCTTGAAAGCGGTGATGCGGTTGCCACTGCGGACCAAGCGGACCCAGGCATCCGGCCGAGTCCCACTGCCGCTGGTGCTGGTCGAGGTGTTGCCGTTCAAGCCGCTGCGCCGCACCCAGCGATAGCCGCCATCGCCCGCCATGCCCATGAAGACATGGCGGGAATTGCTCGCCAGCGTATCCCGGATCATCACTCCGGCCCGGGAGTCGGGACCGGTGCCGTCGAAGGCATCGATCCGCGCCGTGATCGAGCCCCCGCTGCCGAGGGGCTGCCAGACGAAATGCAGCGAATCGCTCCTGCCCTTCAAAAGACCCGGGCCGGTGAGTTGGAGCCCGCCGGACTCGACGGTCGACGACCCCGCGAGGGTAGTGCCGATTCCCGTCTCGTCCCATGGCAAGGGCAGGCCGGCGGCGGCGATCTCGATCAACAGCGTGGCTTCGTCGAAGGCTCCGCTAGGATCGGTGGCGCGGATCGTGAAGCGATTCAAGCCGGCGCTGCCCATCGGCGGGATGCCCGAAAGCGAGCCATCGGGTGCGACCGATAGCCAGGAAGGGCCGGCCACCCGCGAGTAAAGCGGGACTTCCCCGACATCGTCATCGGTGGCGCTGCCTGCGAGTGATGTCGCGCTGTAGGACTCCAGTTCGGTGCCCCCGGCGCGGAGGATCGGATCGACCGTGAAGACGGGTGTATCGGCGGCGTTGGCGACCGCGATGACCAGCGTGGCCTCCGCGAAAGCACCGGCGGCATCCGTGACCCGGACCGTGAAGAGATTCGCACCCACGGCGGCATTTTGCGGGGTGCCGGACAGGGAGCCGTCGGGCGCCACTGCCAACCAGGAAGGTCCTGCGATTCTCGAAAAGACCCGCGAGTCACCGGCATCGGGATCAGAGGCCTGGCCGGCGATGCTGCCGAGGTAGGGCTCATCCTCGGTCGCGGCGGGACCGGAGATGGAAGCGGTGGCGAACTGCGGCGGGTCGTTGCAGTTCTCGACGTCGATCGACAGCGTCGTCTGGCTGAAGTCGCCCGCGAGATCGGTCACTCGCACGGTGAAGACATTGGCACCCACTTCGGCATTGACCGGCGTGCCGCCGAGGCTGCCGTCCGCCGCCACGATGAGCCAGGCAGGACCGCTGATCTTGGAAAACTCGAACACGTCACCCGGATCGATGTCGCCCGCCGAACCCGCCAGCGTCGCGATGAACGTTTCATCTTCGACAGCGGGGCCGGCGGTGAGAGCCCCTGCGGTGAATGCGGGCGCATCGTTGATATTCGCCACGGCGATGATGAGCTGGGCATCGTCGGAAGCACCCTCGGAATCAGTGACTCGGACGGTGAAGACGTTGTCGCCGACCTGCGCGTTGCCGGGCACACCGGAAAGGCCGCCATCGGAGGAAACCGAAAGCCACCCCGGGCCGGCGAGCTTGGTGAAGGTGAGCACATCTCCGGCGTCGGGGTCCGTGGCGGCGAGGGTCGCGGTCAGCGGCAAGTCTTCGGTGGCGGGAATCGAAATCGCGGACGACGCAAAGGACGGCGGCTGGTTGTTACTGAGGACGGTGATGGTCACCGACTTCGACGCGGAGCGCAGCGGATAGACCCCGCCGATCCCCCGATCCTGGGCGGCAACGGTTAGATAATGAATGCCCGGACCCAACAGCGAGGGGTCTGCCACGGTGATCCGCCCCGTGGAAAACTGGATGGCGAAGGCACCGGGGATGGAATCTTCGGTGATCGCATGCAGCGGGCTTTCTCCTTCCGGATCGGTGGCGATCACCGTGCCGACCACCGCTCCATGCGCCATGCCTTCGGTGAGGGTGAAAACGGCCGGTGCGCCAGAAAAGGCGGGCGGCGTGTTGAGGTCGAAGGGCTGGAGCGCGCTACCCGGAATCACGGTGATGGAAGCGATGCCCGGACCGGTCCACGCGACCTGGACGTGATCGCCGCCGCCGCCTTCTTTCTGCAGGGTCTCGATGTAATACGGCTGGCCCGCGATCAGGGTGACCGGCAGCGATTGCTGCGAAGGATGAGTGCTCCAGACATTGTAAGGGGACCAACCGGCGATGCTTGCGATCTGGACCGCGCTCGCGGGCGACGGGCCGCTGCCTAACAGAAGGCGGGAATCGTCGTCGCTGGAGAGGTGGAACGTGTAGTCGCCGGTGACCGGCGGGATGAGCAGGGCGCGGACTCGTGATCCATAGTTCTCTGCGAAGTTCTCACCACTGTCGAAGGCGTTCAGGGTGCGGACGCTGGAAGGACGTAAGGGATAGTTGGCGTTGCCGGTGAGGACCGTGAGCAGGGTTCCCGGGAGGCCGGTCCAAACCTGCTGATAGATGCCGTTGTCGGGGAAGCTTCCTGCGGGAAGGACCTGGACGGTGATGGTGCCACTGCCGCCAAGCGTTGGGGCTCCATCGTCACCCGCTTGCACGGTGAGAGTGTAAGCGGGAGTCGTGGAGTGATTGAGGACCGCGGCGGCGACAGTGATGCGGCCGGTGACCGGATCGATGGCGAAGGCTCCGCCGGTGTTGCCAGCGGTGATGGCGAAGTTCCCGATGGTATCGCCTGCGTTGACATCCGTCGTCGTCACCGCGCCCACGACTTGCCCCGGGAACGCCTCTTCCGCGATGGTGAAGGTGCCCGCGACGATCTTCGGCGCGTAGTTTTGAAGATAGGGGGCGAGATAGATGCCAGTGAGCAGTTGCTTCGTAATTCCGGGGCCGGACCACGCCACTGACACATGGTCGCCTCCCCCACCCTCCTTGTGGCGGGCTTCGATGAAATACGGCTGGCCGCCGGTGAGCGTGACCAGTCCGGACATCTGGCCGCCGCCATCGGGCCAGCTGTAGGGGTTGGTCCAACTGGACACGGAGGCGATCGAAACTGCCGAGGCGGGATTGGAGGAAGTGCCGAGGCGAAGCTGGCTGGCATCGTCCGAGGCGATCCAGAAGCGGTAGCTGCCGGTCACTGGCGGGATGAGATAGCCGCGCACGGTGCTGCCGAAATTATCGCCATGCTCACCGCCGTCGAAGGCATCGAGAAACTCCTCGCTGTTCGGATTGCCCGGCCACTTCGAGGTGGCGGCGGTCAAGTTGCTGACCGAGTTGCCATTGATGCCTTCGAAGTAGGTCCGCATCACTCCGCCCGGCTCGTAGCCGGTGGCGATGTTGACGAGGGTTAGGTTGACCGTAGCGGTGGCCGACTGCTGGGGTGAGCCTTGGTCGGAGACTTGCACGGTGAGGGCGACGGGTGTGTCAGCCGCGACTTCGATGCTGCCATTCACCCGCAGCTCGCCGGTTCCCGGATCGATCGCGAACCAGCCGTTCGCGTTCCCGCCGCTGATGCTGAAGGTGGGGAAGTCAAAGCGATCGCCATCCGTGGCGGCGAGCGTGAGGAGCGGCGTGCCGATGCGGGTCCGCTCCAGCATGGCCAACGAGGCCCCGCTGATGGTCGGTGGCTCGTTGACATTGCTCACCGTGACGACCACGCGGATCGACTCGTCGAGTGCGGGATTCGCGCTGTCGGCGATCTTGACGAAGAGCTCGATGGTCGACGGGTCATCCCAGCGCAACGAGAGTGACTCGAAGTCGAGCAAGGCGGGAGCGGCGACGGTGATCTGGCCGCTTGCCGTATCGATCGCGAAGGTCCCGCCGTTGTTCCCGGCCTCGATGCTCCATGTCAGGGTCGAGGTGCCGTGTACGACACGAGCGGCCACGCTGCCGACGGTCGTGGCGAAGGAAGCATTTTCCGCGATGGTAAAGCGGTCCGGCTTCACCCCGCCCGTCACGCTGCCGCTGATGAGATAGGCACCGAGCGAGGCATAGTCGGTGTAGCCGTCGCCCAGCGGATCGCCACGGCCGACGCCGCTGACCTTGAGCAGATATTCTCCGGCCGGGAGATTGGCGGAAATGCTCGCGTTGATGCCGAGGTCAGGATTGGAGGAGGTCACCAGCGATCCGGTGGTCGCGTCCACGAGTTCGGCGAGGATATCGAGGTTGGGATTGGACGAGACGGTGTTGACGTTCAGCGTCACCGCACCGCCGGTTGTGGCAAAGCGGAAGGCATCCACATCGGGGCCACTCTCGATGATGCCTTCGTTGGACACGCTGTTGTTCGCGGCGATCTCAAGATAACGTGCGGTGGCGAGGTTCTCGCCGGTATCGTCGGCGCGATAGTCGATGTCGTTGTTGTCCGTGACGATCACCGCGAGGTCGTCCTGCTTGTTGTTCGCGGACAGGTAGTCGCCCTTCGACCACTGGGAAAGATTCTGGTAGTAGCCGACACCCATGATCGGAGCCCAGCCGGTACTGCCGCTTCCGCTGTCGCTGCCGCCGTAATAGCCTTCCGAGGGGCTGATCCGGCCGTCGTGATTCAGATTGAGCGTGTGGCCGATCTCGTGGGAGATGACTTCCGCCGCCGACTTGCCGGTGCTGTAGAAGGACCAGCAAACGGTGCTGCCCGAGTTGTTGTAAGACCCGATGTAGGCCACCCCTCCCGCCCCCGGGGCGGCCTCGGTTGTGGGGCTGATGACAACGTGCTGGCGACGGCCTTTCGGTGCGTTGTCAAAGACCTTGCGGTCGGTGGTGATGTTCAGATTGAAGCCCTGGAAGTCTTCCGAGACCATCCGCCAGACTTCGTGGACCTGGCTGTTCGAAGCCCCCGACGGGGCGGCGTCGGAGGTAACGTTGCTCCAGCCTAGGAAGGGACCCTGTTCGCCATCGAAGTCGAGATAGATGACCCCGGTGGCACCCGGTAGGCTTTGAAGGGGAATGACCGACTGGTAGGGAGGGGTCGGGATGTTCGTGGGATGGGTCTGCGGCGCCTCTTCCGGTTCCGCCGCCGCCGCCGCGGCCGACAGCGGGACGGCGTAGTTGAAGCAGATCACGCCGTCGCGATGGGTTTCGACCAGTTCGGGACTGCCGCCCGGACCGGTCGGCTCGACTTTCCAGCCGACTTCGTTTGCATCGAAAAGAATGTGTCCGACCCAATCGCCCGCCACGCCCGGCACGGTCTGACGTTGGAAGAAGAAGCGGCCGGGCTCCGGGGAATCGAGCCGTCCTTCGAAATAAGCGACCTCGCTGTCCTCATGACGGATCGCCGAGATCACCCCTGCGGCCTTGCGAGCGTCCGGCAGGGTCATGCCGAAGCGCTGGCCCTGCACCGCACCGGCGGGGAAGTCAGCGGGCAGCCCCTCCGTCCGGCGCATCTCGGGCCGAGGAAAGACGGGGGCCTTCGCAGGGAGTAGCGCAGCGGGCGGCTTCCCGGCCAATTGGCCAGGCTGGGAAGCCGGATCGGCGCGGCCCGCACGGGTTTCAAGATCGGGACTGGTCCCCCTGATCCACAGGGCGATGCCCGTGAACAGACCGAGGGCCAGGGGCAGGATGATCGCGGGACTCCGCTTCATGAAAATTCCAGTTGGGGGTGACGGGTGAGCCGGCACTATGCCGGAAACCCGTCACGGCGCAACAATAGAACCCCGGCACCAAGCTGGTGATCAGGGAGTTATCGTCACATTGCTGAATTGCGAGGAATTAAGGGTCGTATTGCTGCCGCTCGCCACCGCCAGGCCGATGTAGCAGTTCGCCGGAAAAGCGGCGCTGAGGCTGCCGACCGAGGTCCAGGCCGTGCCGTCCGCGCTCTTGTAGGCGGTGATGGTGCTCCCGGTCCGCACCAAGCGAACCCAGGTGTTCGGGACCGTGCCGGTGCTGCTGTTAGACGACGAGGTGTTGCCGTTGAGGCTGGTCCGGCGGACCCAGCGATAAGCTCCGGTTCCGGTCAGGCCCATGAAGACGTGGCGCGAGTTCGTCGCGAGGGTGTCGCGGATCATCACGCCGACCCGCGAGGAGGTGCCGGTGTCTTGCAGGGCATTGACCCGGGCGATGATCTCGCCGTCGCCGCTGAGAGTCTGCCAGGTGAAGCCGAAGCTGTCGTTGCGACCGCTCAGCACGCCGGAGCCCGATGCCGTGTAGATCCCGCCGCTGAAGGTCGTGTCGCCGGTTAGATTGCCGCTGCCGATGGTCAGGTCATCCCACGGCAAGGGCAGCGTCGCACCTTGGATCTCGATCGACAGCGCGGCTTCGCCAAAGGCTCCGGCGAGGTCGGTCGCGCGGACCACGAAGTTGTTCGTCCCCGCAGAACCGGCCGGGGGCGCCCCGCCGAGCGTGCCATCATTGGCGACGGTCAGCCAGGCGGGGCCGGAGGTCTTGGAGTAAACGATCGCGTCTCCCGCATCGGCATCCGCAGCAGTGCCGGAAAGCGAGACGGCGCTGTAGGCCACCTCCTCGGTGCCCGCGGCGCGGGTGATCGGGTCGATGGTGAAGACCGGCGCGTCGTTGACGTTGGCGACGGCGATGTTCAGCACGGCATCGTCGGAGAGTCCGGCGGCGTCGGTGACGCGGACCACGAAGCTGTTAGGCCCGACATCGCTGTTGGACGGCAAGCCGCCGAGGTTGCCGTTCGTGGCGACGGTCAACCAGCCGGGACCGCTGATCTTGCTGAAGGTCCGGGTGTCGCCCGCGTCGATGTCTCCTGCCACTCCGGCGAGGCTGTCAACATAGGCCGTGTCCTCGGTGGCGGCCGCTCCGGCGATCGGATCGGCGGTGAAGGCGGGCGCGTCGTTGACGTTGGCGACGGCGATGGTGAGGACCGCATCGTCGAAGAGCCCGGCGGCGTCGGTGACGCGGACGGTGAAGCTGTTCGAGCCCGCATCCGAGTTGCCGGGGGTGCCGGAGAGCGTGCCGTTGGGGGCGACGGAAAGCCAGGCAGGGCCGGAAAACTTCGAGTAGCTCAGCGTGTCACCGGCATCGATGTCCCCTGCCGCTCCGGCGATACTGCCGGAGTAGGCGACGTCTTCCGTGGCGGCCGCTCCGGCGATCGGATCGGTGGTGAAGGCGGGCGCGTCGTTGACGTTGGCGACGGCGATGGTGAGGACCGCATCGTCGAAGAGCCCGGCGGCGTCGGTGACGCGGACGGTGAAGCTGTTAGAGCCGACATTTGCGTTCAATGGAGTGCCGGAGAGCGCGCCGTTCGAAGCGACGGCGAGCCACGCCGGGCCGGAGACTTTGGTGAAGGTGCGGGTGTCGCCGACATCGGGATCCGTGGCATCGGCGGCGAGGCTACCGGAGTAGGCGGAGCCCTGGGTGCCCGCCGCCTTGACGATCGGATCGCTGGTGAAGGACGGGGCATCCGGCAGATCGTTGCTGACCACGATGCCGGCCTGATTCGGCACGAGGTAGGCGCCGGCGATGATCGAGCGGACGGGAATCCCCGCACCTTGCCAAGCAACCGAGAGATGGTCGCCACCACCGCCTTCGAGCTGCTGGGCTTCGAACCAGTAGGCCCGACCCGCTTGCAGGGTCACCGGCACCGAGACCTGTGAACCGGAGCTGTCGAAGCTTTGGAAGCCGGTGTAGCCATTCACGGCGGCGAGCTGGATCTTGGTCGCTTCCGCGGCATCGGTGCCGAGGTAGAATCGGCCCGAGTCGTCGCTCGACATCCAGAAGGTGTATTCACCGGTCACCGGCGGGACGAGCCAGCCGAGCAAGCGGCGGCTGTAGTTGTCGGCGACGTTCTCGGTGGTGGTCGACGAACCGAGGTTGCCGGTGAAGTTGGTGCCGCCGGTCCACGTGTTGTTCGTGAAATTCGTGGCACCGGCCCAGCGCTGCTCGCGCACACCTGGCGTGGCATTGGCCAGCACGCGGACGGTCGCGAAGCCGGTCTGACCGGCGCTATCGGTGCCGGAAACGACAAGCGTGACCAGCGAGGCCGCGGGCAGCGAGGCGGGAGATTGCAGGACGAACTGGCCGGCGGCATTCACGGCGAAAGCGCCGGAGGTGTTCCCGGAGAGGATCGAAACCGAGGAAAGCGTGCGGGTCACATCGGCGACGATCGCTTGACCGAGCACCGTGCCGCCCGGTGTCGCCGACGTCGCGTTGACCACGCCGGTGATGCCCGGCAGCGGGCCTTCGACGCTATTGGAAACACTGAGGCTGACGGTGCGCGATGCCGAGGTCCGTGCGACCCCACCGTCTTCGGCGCGGATGCCGAGCGTGTAGAGAGCGGTCGATTCGCGGTCGAGACCTTGCGCGGAGACCCTCAGTTCGCCGCTGCGCTTGTCGATGACCAGGCGGCCGTCGGTGTTCCCGGAGGTGATGGTCCAGGTCCACTGGGTGCCGGGTTCCTCCGGGTCGAGCGCGTTGAGATCGGCGATCACCGTTCCCGGCACGAGGCTTTCAACGGCGGCCAGCGGACCGGGATCGCCGACGGAATCCACCGCCGAGTTGTCGATCCAGACCGGGTAGCCCTTGCCGCTGATATGGCTTTTCGCGGTGGCACTGATCTCGTAGCCGAGACCGGTCACGCCAAGGCCGTAACGCTGGAAGTAGGTGTCAAGGTTGCGACCGGTGGCGTCGCAGAAGATGATGAAGAATCGGTCCCGCTTCGCTTGGGCACTGGTCCCTCCGAAGGTGGTCAGCACGCTATCGGTGCCGCCCTGGTTCCACGCCATCAAGCGGGACAGCGCGGTCTTGTAGGCCTGCCAGCCGAACGCTTCGGCGAGGTTGAAATAGAAGTCGTACGCCGTGGCGCCGTCGCTGCACGCGAAGCCCCAGGTCTGATCCACGGCGGGCATCGCGAGGAAGGACGTGCGCTTGGTCAGGCGGTTGCTGCCGTTGAAAGTCGAGTGGATGTTGCCGTCCCAGCAGGTCTTGTCGTGGACGGTGTTGTTCAGCAGCGCGGGCACCAGGTTCACATCGACCTCGCCGTGGGTGGCGATGCCGTAGGTGCCATCGTAGCTGTCTTGGAAGGTGTGCCCGACTTCATGGTAAAAGCCCCAGTCACCGTTCTTCAGAACGTCGTCCACCAGAACGTCGCTGTCTCCGTAGGCCATCATCACCGGCCAACCGGCGTGGCCGCCGCCCGCCACAATGTCCCGATCGCTGAGCGCCGATTCGCCGCGCTTGCGGAAGGCGGTGTAGCCCATCCGGTCGTCGGCGGTTTCAATCACGCTTTTCCAGTGGAGCGCGACCGCCTCGGCGGAGGTCACCGATTGCAGCTTGGCGCGGGAGACATAGACCGTGAAGCCGGGCGTGTTGCCGTATCCGGGCACGTTGTCGGTCATGATGCAGCCCCACGCGCCGGGCAGGTTTTTCAACGTGGCATTCCAGGTGGCATCGGTATCGACGCCGAGTTGGAAGCAGGGCGCTTCCAGGGCACCACTGATCGTCACGTTGAAGGTTCCGAGGTTCGCCCCGGCCGGGATGCTGATCCACACGATCCCGCCGAAGACACTGCCGGTCTGGGTGACGGTCTGGGTTAGCGGGACGCGGCGGGTGACCTTGGGAAAGCGGTTCCACTGGTCGAGGTGGAAGTTCTGGTCGATATGGCAGCCGATGTCGAGGGACAGCCCGCCGGCCACCTTGTCGGCGGGAATGGTGACGGTCACGGTGGCACCGGGCGCGGCGTAGAGACGGGTCTCGATGCGGCGTCCGCGGTCGCCCCAGTTGATGTAGGAATCGGCCGGGACGGTGCCGTTCACCGTAAAGTTCCGCGACACCGTGCTGCCCGGCGCCGGCGATCCGGGCCAGTCGGCGGCGGATGGATGCGCGATCAATTGCACCGCACTCATCGCGTCGAACTTGCCGGACTGGAAGCGCGCCAGCATTGCCTCGACCGGCTTGTTGTTCTTCACCAGCGGCACCGCGGCGCTCACCTGGATCGTACCATAGCCGCTGTTCTCCAATGTTTGCAGGCCGGCGAGGATGTCGGGCTGGGTCGGGCGCACCGCCAGCACCCGATCGACCGCTCCGGCGGCGATGCGCTTGTTCGCGAGGGTCATCGCCGTGCCGCCGGTGGCATCCGCGATCATCCGGTCGAGCCCGGTCAAGGCGCTGTGGAAGGTCGGGTAAGAAGCGGCGGCCACGGTGAAACTCGCGGTCGCGGTTCCGCCGCCGCTGACGGACAGGCCGAAGGGCTCGAGCACCGACTGCGCGTCATTGAAGGCCTGCGTCGAAAGAGCCCAGGGCGTCGAGCAGACCACCACCCCGCCGCCATTCGCCGCGAAGGTGTTGATCTTGGTGATCGCGTTCGCCGTGAAGCCATCGTGGAAATTTCCCACGAACACATCGCAGCCGCTGAGGTCGTTCGACGCGAGGGTCATCCCGGTGCTGATCGCCTTGGTCAGGTAGCCGCGGGTGCTGAAGAAGCTGCGGACCGTCGAACTGTTAGAGCCGACGGTGATCGTCGCGGGCGTCGTCTTGCGACTGGCCCACAGGACCGAGTTCAGGAACAGCGTCGAAGTGGTGGTGGTGCCGCTGGTATTGAAGAAGCCGGTGTGGCCACCGGCCACGGCACGCGCGGCGGTCGGGGAGACGCCGTTGCCGTAGCGTCCGGCAGCGAGGGCAGGCACGTTGTCGGCATCGATCAGCACGGGAAACGAGGCCCGGCCGTGGACCGGGATCGATCCTGGCGACCCGTAGCCGTCGGAGACGGTGCCGGCGGTGGCGCCGATGATCGAAAGATAATCCGCCGGAATATCGGCCTGAGCCTGCGTCCTGTCGGTAAGCCCTGAGAACAGGATTGCAGCGGCGGCGAGGTAGATGGGGCTTCGTTTCATCCGGATTCCAGGGTGTTAGAGACTTTCTCCGGCTTTTGGCGGAAGGTTCGCGAGCATGGGGCCGAGGATTTGCTGGCGGCGGGCTTCAAGCGCGGCGTCTTCCGGCAAGCGCGGCTTCGAGTCCGAAAACGACCACTCGGTGAGCACCGCGCGGGCAAAGACGCGGCACGCATCCAGCACATCGCCCGATCGCGAGGCATCGAGCTCAAACTCCTCTTGAATCCGGCTGAAGTGGAGTTGGGCAAAATCCTCGCGGTAAACGACAAGCTTCCGCTCCGCCAGGCATTGCGCGCATTCGTCGCCATGACCTTCATGTCCTGGCAGGATGGCGCTTGAAACGGCGGATGGCGTCGCGGCCGGGCCGGGGCTTGGAGCCGCTTGAGCAGGCTTCTCTTCTCTCGCCTGCTCGATCCTCACGGCGACCTTTCCCGGGGAGATGGGAGAAGACGGAGCCAGTTCCTCACCGGCGCGCGGCGACTGGAGTAGCGCCGCGGTGCCAACGATCATCGCAAGCACGATACAGACGAGGATCGTCTGCCGGGACGCGCGGGGTCGGGCCTTGGCGAAATTCATGGGCTTATCTGTTAGCCTTGCGACGGCCTCAGTCTGGAAGTAGAGCTTGAAATCGACAGGAATCAAGTCAAATCCTGAGCATTTGAACCACAAGCATGCCCGAGTCACGGCGTCGCCCTGTGACATCATCCACCAAAAGAGGGCGAATCCCGGATGGTAGAATCGCCCCGGACCGCCCGTAGTGGCCGCGCATGATCTTCCCGAGACGATCCCTGTTTCTCTGCCTGACCGCCTCCGCCCTGCTCCCGGCCGCTGCGGAAGTCCGCCTCCCCCACGTTTTCACGAATGGCGCGGTTCTCCAACGCGACCGCGCCGTTCCCGTTTGGGGGACCGCCGGGGCGGGGAAAAAGGTGACCGTCAAGTTCGCCGGACAGGAGAAGTCCGTGCAGGCCGCGGCCGATGGCAAATGGCGCATCGACCTCGACGCGATGCCGGTTTCGGCGGAAGGCCGCGTGCTGGAGGCCGCCGAGGAAGGCGGCCATCGGGTCGAGGTGAAGGATCTGCTGGTCGGTGAGGTCTGGCTGGCGAGCGGCCAGTCAAACATGGAGTGGACCATCGCCAACACCCGCCCCGAGGATCAGGCCCTGGCAAAATCCGGCCCGGTGCCCCTGCTCCGCATCCTCACCGTTGCGAAGAAGCTCTCCCCTTACCGGCTTGGTGACTTCGAAGGCCGCTGGCAGCCCGCGACCCCCGAAACCGTCCCTGGTTTCTCTGCCGTTGCCTACTTTTTCGGCCGCCGGCTGACCGAGGAGCTTGGCATTCCCGTCGGTCTGATCAGCAGTTCGTGGGGCGGCTCCCGGATCGAGCCCTGGCTCGCCGACGAAGGCCTCGCCGACATTCCCGACCTGCGGGAAATGCGCGAGTTCCGCCAGGCCCGCACGCCCGGCAGCGAAGAGCACAACCAGCTCATGCGCCGCCACCTCGGTGCGACCCGAGCGTGGCTGGAGACCGCCGAACGCGCCCTTCACAACAAGCTTGCCGTGCCTGGCCAACCCGCCGCGCCACCGGTGCTGCCGGTCGGACATGCCCAAGCGATCGGCACCTACCAGGGAATGATCCATCCGCTGGTCCCCTACGCCATCCGCGGATTCCTCTGGTATCAGGGCGAGTCGAACGTCGGCGAAGGCATGCTCTACACGCTGAAAATGGAAGCCCTGATCAAGGGCTGGCGACAGCAGTTCGGCGTGGCCGATGCCCCCTTCCTCTTCGTCCAGCTTGCCCCCTACAACTACGGTGGCGAGCGGGATGGTGCTCTCCAGGCCTTTTGGGTCGCCCAGCAGCAGGCTTTGAAGATCCCGCACACCGGGATGGCCGTCACCATGGACATCGGGAATCCGGCCGACATCCACCCGCGCAACAAATCCGAGGTCGGCCGCCGCCTCGCGCTGTGGGCCCTTGCCGACACCTACGGCAAGCCGGGCATCGTGAAGTCCGGTCCGGTGTTCGAAAGCTTCGAAGTCGCCGGCGATGCGATCCGCATCCGCCTCGGCAGCGCGCCGACCGGCCTGGTCACCCGCGACGGCAAGCCGCCCACGCACTTCGAGGTCGCCGGCCCCGACTGGAGCTTCAAACCTGCGACCGCCGAAATCACCGGCGATGATCCGGTGGTCACCCTGCGCAGCGCCGAGGTCCCGCAGCCGGTGATGGCCCGCTTCGCCTGGCACCAGGCCGCGGAGCCGAATCTCGCCAACCGCGAAGGCCTGCCCGCCACCGCCTTCCACACCCACTGGCCCGACGATCCGGTGCTCGGCCGCAATGTCGCCTTCCAGCGTCCCTTCACCTCCAGCGATCCGAACCCCGAAGGCTGGAACACCGGCCTGACCGACGGCAGTTGGAACGGCGCACGCGGCACCTGCTTCGCCACCGGCCAGGCCCCCGGTTTCCCCAAGCACGTCACCATCGACCTCGGCCGCGCCCGCGAGGTCCAGGCCGTCCGCTTCGGCACCCCGGCCTTGGGCTCGACCAAGACGGTCGTCATTTCCCTCAGCGAAAACGGCCAGGAGTTCCAGGAAGCCGGCAAGCACGAGTTCGCCGGCAAGACCGCCGCTTCCTCCGAGATCCGCTTCGACAAGCGCCCGGTCCGCTTCGTCCGCGCCAGCTTCATTGACCGCCACGAAAAGCAGGACCAATACAGCGAGAACCACGCCTTCCTCACCGAGCTCGAAGCCTACGGCCCGGCGAGGTGATAGACCGGAGTGGCGAGACTCCTGTCGCCACGACCTCCCCGCCGCCAGGCGGTCGCAGAAGCCGGGCAATCCTCGCGATCGCCGCATCACCGTGGCGGCGGCATCCCTGCCGCCAGCCCTCGCGCACGTCACCGGCGTGCCACGTCACCGCATTTCCAGGAGACCGGGACGGGGACAACGAAAGGGACGAAATGGACGCAAATCCAGAGCGTTGGATCACGGGTGAGATCAACCCTGCGAATGCTCGAATCGTTCTTGAACCTGCCTCGATCCCCGCGGAATCCCGCGGATTGCGTTGTCACCCATCTCTCTTCATGCCTGCAGCAGTCGTTGCAAGTTGCCGCCCCGACCCATTCGCCTTCTGCAAAGAATGGCCGTCAGGTGGAGGGTGACGTTCCGAGGTGGCCCATCGATGCGACCGCAACTTCCGACCTCCCTCGACGTTCCCGGCCCCTCCACGTGATGAGATGAAGAGAATCCCCGCCTGCCTGCCCGCCCTCCTGCTGTTCACCAGCCTTCTCCAGGGGCAGACGGTCCTGAGTCTCGGCACCGGGAAGATCGTCGGCTCGGTCACGGGAGTGACCTCGGCGAACCCCAATGTCTCCGGGCTCGCGACGGGCATCAGCTTCGATCTGACGATCGCCGCCACCAGCTTCGCCACTCCCGTGCTCACGCTGGCCAATCACGCGGACGGCATCGGCGTCGCCGGCGGCTCCAACAATCTCGAGATCGACAATCTGAACAATCTCACCGCCGCCGACGATCAGTCGCTCGTTTTCACCATCAGCAAAGTCACCGGCCTCGCTGCCGGGCAGTCGCTGCGGATCTCCGGGATCGGCACCCGGTCGGTCAGCACGGTGGAGCGGCAGTATTCCATCTCCGACGGCACCACCGTCAGCACCGGTTCATTCCATACCTCGCCCTTCGCGATCTCCGTGCCCGATTTCGCCAGCGCGACGATCACGGCGGTCGGGCCCACCAGCGGCACCCCCTTGAATTCGCGGTTCATCGTGAACCAATTGCTGCTCACCGTCATCGGCGGCGGAGGCGGCACCGGAGGCAGTGCGAATGCCGTCGCCAAGGTAACCCGGTCAGGCGTCGATGCCGGCGGTCACCCCTTCCTCACCTTCGACAGCGTCGCGGGCGAGAGCTACGAGATCCAGTCCTCGACCGACATGGTCTCATGGACACCGGTGGCCACGCTCTCGGGCAACGGCGGTCCGCTTGCCTACACGGATGAGTTCACCCAGGCCCCGGGCGTGCCGCGGGTGATCCATCGTGCCCGGACGGTGCAGACGCCGAATGGAAACCTCGCGAACACCACCCTCAGCATCCAGCAAAGCTGGGCGCAGCAGCCGGGCGGCCACGCGCGCACCGCCGTCGTCCAGGTGCCCTCGGGCCCGGGCCCGCATCCGGTCGTCATCCTGCTCCATGGCAACGGCGGAACGGGAGCCGGGACCATCGGCGCGCTGAACCCGCACCTCAACAACGCCATCCGCGTGGCGCCGGATGGCTATCTCACGAGTTGGAATGTCGATGCCGAGACCTCCAAGGCACCCGAAGTCGCCTTCATCCGCGATCTCATCGCGCTGCTGAAGACCTACGACAATGTCGATGCCGGCAGGATCTCCATCTTCGGGAACTCCAACGGTGCCGGCATGACCAATCGCCTGATCATCGAACTCGATGGGGCCGCCTTTCAGAACGCGGGCACCCAGGTTTCCCAGATGATCACGAAGATGCATCACGACGGATCCTTCTGGTTCAATGCGGCAGGCACCAATGATTACAACCAGACGATCGTCCCCGCCAAACGCCGCCGCATCATCGCCATTGGCAGCACCGCCGATCCGACCATCCCCTACACGGGAGGCAGCGGTGTCGGGACGACCTTCATGCCCGCCCAGGAAAGCATTTATCGCTTCGGCCAGGCGATGGGCGAGACCGGCCCGCAGATCGCCGATGCCGCCGGCATCCCCGGTACCGGCACGACCGGCAACGGCTACTCCGCCCCCTTCGTGAAATACAGCTACCGCGGCGGCCAGGTCGTCCACTACAAGCTCACCGGCGGCGATCACGGCCTCCGTGTCGGCGGCAGCACCGTCCATGCGGACGAGGCCAGGCAGATCGTCGCCGCCTTCCTCTTGCAGTAAGCGGAAGCCCCGGGGCCCCGGCCGCGCAGGTCACCCTGAAACCGTTTGACTTCCGGAAGCAAGTAATGAACTGTTACCTCATGAAAGCCTTGGATACTTTGACGATTACTGAAAAAGGACAGGCCCAATTTCCGGCCAGTTGGCGCAAACAAGCGGGATTGATGCAGGGTGGCCCCTGCGATGTCCGCGTGTTGGATGACGGACGGCAAAGTCTGCTGATTACCCCGCGTCCTCAAAAACGGCGCGGTGCGGTGGGTTTGCTCGCGCATCTGGAAAGCCAGACCGTCGCCTTCCCCAGGGTGAAACGCCACACCATGCCGTTCAAATGAGCTTCCTGATCGATACCAATCTGATCTCGCTCTGCCACAAGAAACACCTCCCCGCCAAGTTCAAGGCATGGCTCCGGAAAAACGAGGCGGACAGCTTCATCAGTTCGGTGACGATCGCGGAAATGCGCTTCGGGGTGGAATTGGCGGATGCCTCTCACCAGCCGTTGCTAAGGCAACGCGTCGCTCAAACCGAAGTGGATTTTGCCGAGGCGATCGAGCCGGTGGACACCGACTGCCTGCTGGAGTGGAAGCGGGTCTTCACGTTCCTGAAGTCCATCCGCCGCACCTTGCCCTGTGAAGACACCTTGCTGGCGGCGCAATGCCTTGCCAAAGGGCATACGCTTGTGACGGACAACGCCAAACACTTCGAGTTGCTCCGCCCGCTCGGCCTGGAGGTGCACAATCCGTTGGCTTGAATTCAAGTTCTCCGCCAAGGGCCACGCTTCACCACGGACACCCCGCCTTCCGCGAACCCATTCCACGGTCCAATTCAATCTGCCCGATCTTGAAATCCAAGGACTGCCTCCGGATCGTTTGTGAGACTGCGCGAACCTCACGAGCCCAAGCACCACGCAGGATGTTGCCCCGCGAACCCCGACGCCGCATCCGGGAACCACCACCCCCACTCACGGGCCGGGCCGCTTCTTCTTCTCCTTCTTCGGCGCCCTGGGCGCGGGCGCCGTCTCCTTGAGCGGCCCGCCGTAGTCCGCACCGGCGAGGCTCTTCCCGACGGACGTTCTCCATGCCGCGAGCGCGGCGGTCATTTCCGCGACGCGTTCGGGTTGTTGTGCGGCGAGGTCGGTGGTTTCGTTGGGGTCCTTCGACAGGTCGTAAAGCAGCACGGGTTTCACTTCACCGTTGACCGGGCCCTTCTTGCCGCGGTTGGCGCTGGCACCGGTGTGCAGCTTGTAAGGCCAGTCGAGCCACACGGAGTGGGCGGCGGGCCGCCGCGCGTCGGCACAGAAGGGAAGCGCCTTGCCGCGCGCGGTCATTCGCCCCTCGAGCAGCGGCAGCAGATTCACGCCGTCGAGCGGCTGAACCTGCCCGGGCGCGACCGCGCCGGTGGCAGCGAGGAGGGTTGGATAAATGTCGAGCGTCGAGGACGGCACATCGCTCGCGAACGGCTTCGCGATGCGCGCGGGCCATTCGATCAGACCGGGCACGCGCACGCCGCCCTCCCACAGCGTGCCTTTGGAGCCGCGCAGGTTGCCGGTGGACTTCGGACCCGCCGCGCCGCCGTTGTCGCTCGTGTACCAAACGAGCGTGTTGTCGGCGACCTTCAGCTCGCGCAACGCGGCCCGCAACTTGCCGACGTTGCGGTCGATGCCGGTGATCTCGCCGTAGTAGTTCTGGTCGCCCGCCGGGAGCTTGGCGTAAGGCGCCTTGTCCGCCGGCAGCGCCTCGTGCGGCATATGCGGATTGCCGAACCACACGACCGTGAAGAACGGCTTGCCCGCGCCCACCTGCTTGCGGATGAACTTCAGCGCCTCGTCGGTGGCGATGTCCGAACCGTCGCCCTGAAACTTCTCCACCACACCGTTGCGGCCCAGCACGGGATCGAGGTCAAAGAAGTTGTCGGCGGAGACCCATTCGTCGAAGCCCAGCTTGCCGGGCGAGAGCGGATCATCGGCGAGGATGGCGCGGCCGGGAGGCGTCTTCGTGTCGCGGTCGCCGCTCTTCCCGTTGAGGTGCCACTTGCCGAAATGCCCGGTCGCATAGCCCGCCGACTGCAACACCTTCGCGACCGTGAGTTCCTGCGCGCGGATCGGCGAGCCGGGGCCGAAGGTGCCCATGCGGTGCGGGTGCCGCCCGGTCAGCACGCTGGCGCGGGTGGGTGAGCAGTTGAAGTGCGCGGTGTAGGCCCGGTTCAGACGCAGCCCGCTGGCGGCCATCGCGTCGAGATGGGGCGTCTTGAGGTCGGGATGGCCGTTGTAGCCGGTGTCGCCCCATCCCTGGTCGTCGGCCATGACGAGGACGATGTTCATCTTCTCCGCCGCCCGCGCGGACAGGCCGCAGAGCACGCCGAGAGCGAAGAGGATGGCGGGGAACCCGGGTTTCATCCGGCGTCCTTCCAAGGCTGGGTCTTTCATGGGGTGCAGCTTTCCAGAGACGGGAGCCCACGGCAACCCGGCAGTCGAACGACTTCCCGCCACCCGCACCGCAGTCCCGTCCCGCCATCCCGTGGCTCGCCTCCCGCTCGGATTCATCCGGCGCGGAGTCATGGGCGCCGCAGACGTTCTTCCCGTGTGACAACTCCGGCCTGGTCCGGGGAAATGGCTTGAACCGAAGGATCGGCGGGTGTCGGCTAGCCGCATGAAGTGGTTGGTTCCGGCTGCACTCAGCCTTCTGTCTGCGGTGCTCACGGCGGAAGAGACCGTGGACTGGCGGCTTGAACTGCTGAAGGAAAACGGACTCCCGGCCGAAACGGAGGCCTTGAGGAAATTCCTCGATGGCGTCAACCGGCCCGAGACCAACCTGGATCAACTGGTGCGGCAGCTCGGCTCGAATGAATACAAGCAGCGGGAGCAGGCCCAGCAGGCGATCCTGCTGAGGGGTAGAAAGGCGCTTCCCCAACTGCGTCCCCTGCTCGCTTCGGACGATCCCGAAGTGCGGCTCCGGATCGCGGCGATCATCGATTCCCTCGAGGCCGGCCAACATTGGGACAAGAGCGACCTGCTGCGTCTGGCGGTTGGCAGCCTGCTTCGCGAACGGGGGAACCCCGGCGCTCCCGCCCCGGAGGTCCACCTGTTCGCGGAGTTCTTCAGCAAGGATTCGCCTTCCCTCGCCAAAGGATACCAGCGCCTGAAGTTTGAAACCGGTGTCGGGGTGGGCGGATCGGTCCGGGAGGGCATCGCGCGGCTCAAGGGCATGCGTGCCGACGATGGCGACCAGCGGCTCCTGCTGCTTGCCAAGGATCTCACGGGCAAAGCGGAATTCCCCGACTCCTTCCGCATCCAGACCAGGATCGGCGGCGGCGGAGAAGGCGTTGGAGCCTACCATGTCGGCATCTCCATCGGCAACGTCCGCGCCCTCTTCCATCCAGGATACAGCGGCGGGGCCTTTCGCTTCGAGCAGGTCTCCAACAACGTGCCCGTCGTTCCAACGACCGACATGGGCTTCGATCCCCCGGCCGGAGAACTCCTGCCGATGAGGATCGATGTCAAACGCCAGGCCAATCGCGATGTGGAGATCAGCGTGATGATCACCCGCGGCAAGGATACCTTCCGCAAAACCCACACGGTCAAAGCCGCCGTCATCGGCAAACTCGACCGCATCGGACTCGACCGCAGCGGCAGAAGCGGCGGCGACGCGCTCTTCGATGATTTCGTGGTGGGGGTGGAGTAGTCGCGGCTGAATCGGAGAGCCATCAGACCGGTCAGGAGCAAGTTCTGGTCCGCGGAAAAGCAGGAATTCAAAATCCCTACTGACTCCCGCGAAGACGAGAGGGTCTTCGGTGTTCCGTGAACTCATTCGAAATCAAGCAAGGCTCTCCCAATGGTCACAAGGTCCTCCTTCAATCGGACACCGTCTTCTCCGACATCAGTCGATCCGTATCGGAACTGCAGCGCCTGAAGCGGCCCCTCGTGATCAGGCTTCATGAAATGGTCGCTCAGGGTCTTCGCCGCCCGCTCGAATGCCGGGTTCCCGCTCGCCGCTTCCCCATGAAACGCATCGATCGCCGCCCGCGGGCCGTCGGCGTAGGAACTCACCGCGACCAGCAGGTCATAGGCATCCTTCGCTCTCTTGCCGCTGGATCGCTGCGCGAAAGCGTTCAACTTCAATACCAGCAGGGGGCCGATGCCGCAGATCGGCACCCGGTAGGTTTGGGGGTCACCGAATTTGTCGATGCCTTGGATCTCGACTTTCTTCCTGACCTCCAGCGCCCGGTTGATCCCCGGGCACACCGAGGCGGCGATGCCGCTTACTTCGCGGGTGCCGGACTCCCTCGGAGGATGTTCGGTCGGGAAATCGATGTATAGGCTTCCGTGTTCCATCTCCCGGAACATCCGTCCTTGTTCGGTCGGACGATATCCCAGCAGCGAGAGATCGAACTGCACGGTCCCGGCCATCCCCGCGTCGGTTCCCAGACTGATGCCGAAATCGACGTCCAAGGTCGCCGTCGCCGGGAACCGCGGATTCTGCGTGTCCCTCGTGTGGTAATGAACGGCGAGGCCACCCACGACGACCAAATCCTCATGGAACTTCCCGAGCGCCTCCCATGCCGCGAACAGGGCCGCCTCCACCGCCGCGAGCCCCTGCCGGGAATAGTCGCCGAGCTGGGAAACCCCGTCGCTCACGTCCAACCTCCCGTGAAATCCGGTGCCTTCCTCAGTTTCTCCGCCGCCTCATCCCCCCGCAGCCCGGCCCGCTGCAAGTCGAGATAGAGCTGTATGTCCGATACCACCGGCAGCCCGTTGAGATCTCGCGCCCCATTGAAGACCCCCTCATCCTTCGGACGCACCAGTCGCAGCCCGCCGCCACCGCTGTCCACCCGGCGCGCGCCCAGCTTTTCTTTTAATGCCTCGTCGGTCGGGAACTCGGAAACATAGACCGTCGTCACCACCGGCAGCGCGTAGGGACGACGGAGAAAGGCCCCGAACCATTGCGTGAAGGCATGGCGCCCGGTGCCCAGGAAACCGTGAACCCGCGAGGCGATCTGCGCCGCCTCGCCCTCCAACAGGGAATATTCCCTGACCTCCGTCCGCCTCGACCAATCGTCCGCCGCCACCCAGGCATCGAGCAGCGCGTCCGCCTTGGTCACCCGCAGGCCGCCGTCCTCTTCCGCAGCCCACTCCCGCTCCAACAACTTCTGCCGCACCGCGCTCACGTGGCCGAGGCTGACCTCCGCGGCCGCCGCCAGCTCCTTCACCTTCCACGCCCGCAGCGGCCCTTGCAGCAGCACCCGCAGCACCCGTGTCGCCTTGGGCGAGAAAATCGACCGCGCCTCCCGCTTCACCACCCGGGGCTTCTCCGCCGAACGGACCTCGATGAAGATCCGGTCGAACGACAGCCGCGCGTTCCCGGCGAGGTCCGCGTAGCCGATCCCGGCTTCCTTGCAGATGCGCGCCGACTCCTCGGAGATGAAAGGTGCCAGCACCAGGCCGCAAGCAGGCCGGTCCGGCGGGAGCAGCGAGAGGTAATCCTTCAACTGCAGAACCGCGGACCGCACATCGCGGGGCTGGCCGCTCTTGCCTTCCTCCGCGACCAAGGTCCACGACTGGTCCCCCGCCCGCAGCTCCGCCAGCCAATCCGGCCGGCCGATCCGCCCCGTCCCGAGCTGCACGTCCCGCTTCAGCGGTCGCAGCGTCAAAAACGGCACCCGTGCGATCAGGGCACGCAAAGCGGCTTGGAATTGCGCATCCAAATCGCGCTCGTTCACCCTTTCCGACAGTTTCACCACGCGGTGAAACTAGCTGTTCCAGTGAAACGCGGCAAGCCCGTAGTTTCACTAAAAAGCGCGTTTTCACCCGATGGTGAAAACGCAAATTCCACTGAAATTTGCCCCGAAATCCCTCACCTGTCGCCCCCTACTGAAACACCACGGCACTGCTGAACTCCGCCTTCAACTGCTGGCCCAGCGGCTTGAGCCCCCTGTCGAAGACCTTGCGCTGAGACAATCCGCAAGCCAACCCCAAGTAGGACGGGCCGCTGGGGGACAGAACCCGACCAAGCTCCGGTCCGCGGGATCGCGGGATAAGCACCGATTCAAAATTCAAAGACTGAACCCGGTGACTCTGAACACTGAACCCCGGCAATCTCCTCAACCTCTTCCTCACAGCAAGCTTGCTCACCGCGCCGCATCAGCTATCCCCACCGCCATGGATTCGCGATTCTCACGCCGCAGGTTCCTGACGGTTGGAAGCGCTGCCCTGATGTCTCCAGGGCTTTGTTCGGCGGCGCAGGCCGGAGGGGTTTTGGGTCAGGGCGATTTCCGCTACCGCATCGTGCCGGGCTGGGGAGATCTCGGTGCGGAGACCCCGGTGAAGAACTGCCATGGGATTGTCTGTGACAGGGAGGGAAACCTCATCCTCCTCACCGACGAGGTGCGGAACCACTTCATCGTCTATGACCCTTCCGGAAAGCTCCTCCACAAATGGGGCTCGGAATACCCCGGGGCGCATGGCCTTTCCCTCGTCACCGAAGGCGGGAAACAGATGCTCTACTTCACCGACCTGGAACGCCACATGGTTTTCAGAGCCACCCTGGATGGCGAGATCACGGGTGAGTGGGAATGGCCGGAGCAGACCGGAAAATACACCAAGAAATCGGAATACCGCCCTTCGTGGACCCTGCACCGGGCGAACGGGGATTTCTTCGTCCTCGATGGCTATGGCCGCGATTTCATCATCCGTTATGGGGCGGACGGGAAGCGGATGGGCGTTTTCGGAGGCCAGGAAGGCGGCATCGCCCACTGGGGGCCGCATGGCGGGATGATCGACACCGACCGCAAGGGCGATGAGACCCTGCTGATCGCCATGAGCGACCAACAATATCTCCTTCGCCTGGATCTGCTCGGCAACAAGCTCGCCGAGATGGCGCTGCCGGGAGGAAATCCGCGGCAGATCAGGAAGCACGGGGATCATTATTTCGTCGCGCATCTTGCCGACAACTGGCCGGCGGACCGCCAGAGCCGCGGCTTCCTTTCCGTACTGGATTCGGATCTGAAAGTGGTCTCGAACCTCGCAGGCCATGCCCCGGAATACGGCGACGACGGAAAGCTCCGGAAAATGTCACACAGCGAACCCGTCTTCCTGCATCCGCATGACCTCGCCAGTGGCAAGGACGGCAGTTTGTACGTGGCCCAGTTCGCCTCAAACAACACCTACCCGATCAAGCTCGAGCGGATCTGAACCGGGCGTCCCAGGATCTTTGCGGAAACTCTGTCAGGATTTGCACACTGACCACATTTCCCCGGTCAAAGCCGCCACCATTGGCAAACTGGA